>Ga0210384_10006214_pt1 | contig 12776 bp, 12 predicted proteins | sample IncBWH2MmetaG_FD_160574 | JGI IMG/M metagenome (GOLD analysis project Ga0210384, IMG submission 160574) | Forest soil microbial communities from Barre Woods Harvard Forest LTER site, Petersham, Massachusetts, United States - Inc-BW-H-2-M | ecosystem: Environmental > Terrestrial > Soil >... | reverse complement strand
CATGCTGGCGTCCTCGGTGCAATAGTGCCCGATCGCGCCGGCATGATCGCCGCTTTCGACCACCGCAATGAACTCGTCGAGACGGGCCCGCGAGGGCATGTGACCTCCAAATCAAAGAACTAGATGCTGGGCTCGGGAAATTCGTCGACCGCCGCAAGCCGCCCGCGGCGTCGCGCGAACGACACCAAGGCCAGCACGACAAGGCCCAGCGCGACCGGCGGGTAGACCACCATGTTGACCGCCGACCAGCCGTAATTGGCCAACAGCTGCCCGGAAGAGAACGAGCCGATCGCCATCATGCCGAAGATGAGGAAATCGTTGAAGGCCTGGACCTTGTTCTTCTCCTGCGGCAAGTGCGTCTCGAGCACCAGCGCGGACGCGCCGACAAAGGCGAAATTCCACCCCGCCCCGAGCACCACCAGCGTGGCCCAGAAATGCATCGCGGTGATGCCCGACAGGCCAATGGTCGCCGCCGTCGCCTCCAGGAGAAGCCCCCACGCGACAATGGCCGGCGCGCCGAAGCGCGCGATCAAGGCGCCGGTGAAAAAGCTCGGCCCATACATCGCGACGATGTGCCACTGAATGGCGAAATTGGAATCGCCGACCGACAGGCCGCAGATCTTCATGGCGAGCGGCGCCGAGGTCATCACCAGATTCATCATCGGATAGGCGATGACGCCGCACAGCGCGGCCGCGATGAAGCGCGGCTGCCGCGCGATCTCGAGCAGCGGACGGCCGGCGTGAAGATCCGCTTGGGCCGGCTTCGGTGCATCGACGCCGGCGAGAATGGCCATGGCGACCAGTGCGACCAGCGCCTGCATCACGAAAGAGAAGGCGAACAGATAAGGCGGCCAGATCTCCATGGTCCATTGCACGAGCTGCGGGCCGAGCACGCCGGCGAAGACGCCGCCCGCCATCACCCAGGACACCGCCTTGGGCCGGAACGCCGCGCTGGCGCCGTCGGCCGCGGCGAAGCGATAGGATTGCGCCACCGCGCCATAGAGGCCGCCGAGGAAGGTTGCAAAGCAGAACAGCGGGAAGGAGCCGCGCAGGATGGCGAGCGAGCCGAGCAGCCCGGTCAGCGTGCCGCAGCCGGTCCCGATGATGAAGGCGATCCTGCGGCCATAGCGCCGCGAGATCGCGCCTGTCGGCAGCGTGCCCGCGGCAAGCCCCACCACATACATCGACAGCGGCACGGTTGCGAGCGACAGGCTGGGTGCGATGGAGGCGCCGACGATCGAGCCGGTGGCGAAGATCACGGCGGAATTGGCGCCGGTCAGGGCCTGCGCCGCCGCGAGCCGCATCACGTTGGCGCGGGCGCGCGCATCGTCCGCCGTCTCTTCGCCTGCAGTCACATCGATCATCGGCAGTTCCGCCCTTGCGCCCGGGCGGACGCGCATCGCCTGGGCGCACTATGGCGGGGGCTAGATGCGCGATCAACCGCGGCAAGCGGGCGCGGGCCATGCAGGCCGCGCACATGCTCGGCAAATCAAGCAACCGCGCGTTGATCCAGCGCGCGCGAATGTGCTTTGTTGCACGCCGACCCCTGGGAGTTCGATGCATGCAGGTAGATGACCGGCCGACACTGGCCGCCCCCGACGACGACCCGTATCTCTGGCTCGAGGAGATCGAGGGCGAGCGCGCGCTTGCCTTCGTCGCGCAACAGAACCGGCTGGCGCTGGACGAATTCGGCGGTGCCGGCTGTGCGCGCGACCGCGACCTCCTGGCTTCGATCTACGACCGGCCGGACAACATTCCCTATGTCGCGCGCCGTGGCAGGCTGCTCTACAATTTCTGGAAGGATGCAAGAAATCCGCGCGGCCTGTGGCGGCGAACGACGCCGGACGAATACCGCAAGGACGAACCGGCGTGGGAGGTTCTGCTCGACCTCGACCGGCTCGCGGCGGACGAAAATCAAGACTGGCTGCTGAGCGGATCGCACTCCCGAGCCGGCGAGCATTCGCGCACCATCCTCGGCCTGTCGCGCGGCGGCAGCGATGCGGTGACGTTGCGCGAATTCGACCGCGAGACGAAGAGTTTCGTTGCGGACGGTTTTGCGTTGCCGGAGGCCAAAGGCGGCGCCGACTGGCTCGACGACGACACGCTGTTGCTCGCGAGCGCTTATGGCGAGGGCATGGCGACGACGTCCGGTTACGCCCGCACCGTGCGGCTCTGGCGGCGCGGCACGCCGGTCGATCAGGCGCCGGTGATTTTCGAAGTGCCGCGCGAGCACATGGGCGCCAGCTGCCATGTCGACGAGACCGTTGCAGACCGGCGGGTCTGGTACACCGATCTCCGCGATTTCTTCAACTTCGAGAGCTGGCTCGGCGACAGCTCCGGCGCAAGGGTCAAGCTCGATCTGCCGACCGACATCTGGCTGCAGGTTCATGGCGACTGGATGGCGGTCAAGCTGCGCTCGCCATGGTCCGTCGGCGGACGGAGCTATCCGGCCGATGCCCTGCTCGGCGTTTCACTGTCGGCCTTCCTGGCTGGCGACCGCGATTTCACGATCGTGTTCGAACCTGCCCCGCGTCGCGCGCTGCAAGGCTTCTTCTGGATGCCCGGCAAGCTCGTGCTGTCGATCCTCGACGATCTCAGGCCGGTGTTCCAAATCTGCACGCCGTCGACCGATGGCTGGAGCCGCGAACGCCTGGGCGGCCTGCCCGACATCGGCGTCGCGGATGTCGGGCGGCTCGACCGCCATGAGTCCGAAAGCAATGGCGACCTGCTCGCCAATGTGCAGGATCCCCTGACCCCGCCGTCGCTGCTGCTGATCGAACCGGCGAAAGCTCCCGTCGTGCTGAAGCGCGCACCACACACTTTCTCGACTGATGGACTTGTCGTGACGCAGCACGAGGCCATTTCGATCGACGGCGAGCGGATTCCCTATGTGCAGACCGGCCCCGCCGGCGAGACCGGCAACGCGCCGGTCTACATGACCGCCTATGGCGGCTTCGGGCTTGCGGTGAAGCCTTATTACAATTCGGCGCTTGGCAAGCTCTGGCTCGAGCGCGGCGGCACCATAGTGCAGGCCAATATCCGCGGCGGCGGCGAGTTCGGCACGCGCTGGCATGATGCCGGGCGCCATGCCGGCAAGCGACTCGCCCATGACGACTTTGCCGCGGTCGCCGCCGATCTGGTCCGGCGTGGCGTCACGCGGCCGCAGCGCATCGCGGCGGAAGGTGGGTCGAATGGCGGCATTCTCATCACCAACATGCTGACTCGCTATGGCGAGCGCTTCGGCGCGCTGTTCTGCACGATCCCGCTGATCGACATGCGGCGCTACACGAAGCTGCTCGCAGGCGCGAGCTGGATCGCGGAATATGGCGATCCGGACAAGGAGGAGGAATGGGCGTGGCTCAAAACATATTCCGCCTATCACGCGGCGGCGCCGGGACAGAAATATCCGCCGATCCTGATCGCCACCACCCGGCGCGACGACCGCGTCCATCCCGGACACGCGCGCAAGATGGCGGCGAAACTGCAGGCCATGGGCTATGAGGCGTATTTGTACGAACCCGCCGCCGGCGGCCATGGCTACGGCAAGGACAACAAGGAGCGTGCCGCCTTTGTCGCGCTCGGCCTGGCGTTCCTGAAGACGAAGATCGGGTGGATGGATGGCTGATCGGACGAGTTGTGGCGTCCGGGCATCCACGCTTTAGGTCATTCCGGGGCGCGCCAAGCGCGAACCCGGAATCTCGAGCTTCTCAGGCGCACAATTGCGCGCCATCGTTCACTCGTTTCACTCGCGCCCGGAATGACGGAGGAAATGACGCAAGCCAAGCCGGCCATGACGACGCGGAAGCGTCCGTGCCGCCTATCTCCGCTCGAACACCAGGATGAGATTGTTCGCCGGCATCACAAAACTCTCGCGCAGTTTCAACCCGGCACCCGCCGCCAGCGTTTCGAGATCGGCGGTGTCCCGCACGCCCCATTCGGCGTTGGCTGCACGCAGGCTGCTATCGAAGATCGCATTCGACGGCGCGGTATGCTTGCCGTCGTGCTTGAACGGTCCATAGAGGAACAGCCGTCCATCCGCGCGCAAGTAATGCGCGCTGCCGGCAAATAACCCCTCCGCCACAGCCCATGGTGCAATGTGGATGACATTGGCGCAAACCACCGCAAGCAACGGGCCGGGACCATCGGCGCCGCCCATCTCGGGGCACCAGGCGGGATCAGAGAGATCGATGCGCAAGGGCGGGCTGATATTGCCGAGCCGCGCATGGGCCCGCCACGCCGTGATGCTCTTCAGGTGCGCATCGTTGAAGTCGCTCGGCCACCAGGTGACGTCGGGATTTTGCCGCGCGAAATGCACCACATGCTGGCCGGTGCCGCTGCCGGCCTCCAGCACCGCGCCGGATTTTCCGGCAAGAAACGGCTGCAGCACCGCCCAGATCGGCTCGTGGTTGCGATGGAACGCCGCCGCGTCGAGCCGACCGTCCGCTTCCACGCGACGGCCATCCTTGCCGAACTCGACCACATATTCAGTCATGCCGCCCCCCCGCGCGCCCGCCGGGCAACGGCGGACGATTGCGCGCTACCCACTTTCAGTCGTTGCAATAGATCTCCTTGAGCACATGCAACATGCGCATGGCACGGCGGTCGGTGACGCGGTAGTGCAGCGTCTGCGACGTCCGCCGGTACTCGACCAGGCGATCGACCCTGAGCTTCGCCAGATGCTGCGACAGCGCCGACTGGCTGAGCTTCACGGCATGGACCAGCTGCCCGACCGTCATTTCGCCGCGCTCGGCGAGAAAGCAGAGAATCAGAAGACGCTTCTCATTGCCGAGCAGTTTCAGGAGCTGGGCGGCATCATCGGCCTGCCTCGCGAGCAGCCGCAGCGAGCTGGCCTCGCTGGCGCGGAACCCGATGGATGACTTTCTCGCCTTTGTCGCGACAGCGGTCATGGAGATACTCTCTTTTCGAAGTCCGTGATCCATGGCACCCGTTGCACGAACTTCGAAGGAGCAAAGGGTCTTAAATTAGGATTTACTAATCTATCGAGCTTGCAAGAAATCGCACAATCACAATCGAGATGCGCGAGAGTCCAAAAACAAGGCAGCAGGCGCGAACTCCGACGCAAGACGTCTGTGGTATCGAAGCCTGACGCGTTGCGCAATCGGCGCTCGCAATCACGCGCGGCGATCGCCGCTCAGGCTGTATCAATCAGGGATCGCGCGTCCCGCGCGAGGCATGGGAATACCGAATCGACCTCCTCTCAACCCGGCTTTGCGACCAGGCCAATTGCCGCGATCGTGGGTAGGCCACCTGCCGGCCAACGCTTCTGGGAACCGATGATCGGCCGCATGCCGCCTCTGGTGGACTGCTCTGAAGGGATTAACCCCGCTCCGCCGCATAGATTGCCAACGCATTGCCAGCAGATGACGTTTATGCTTTGACCGCCTATAGTCTGGCCACCACACCACCGTGCCCGTGATTTTGTGACCGAGCGGACGGCTTGACGAAATTGAAATGCCCAGTCACGACAATTTCATCCGGGTCGCTCTATCCGGTGCAATCGACATGAGTCCGCAGGCCCACCCGTGAGCGTCATGCCCCTGATAAGCCTCACCTTGCGCGCGGCGGCCGCAGCGCTCGCCATGATGGCCACCAGCCCCGCCGGCGCCCAATCCGGAGCTGCGGATGGCCAAAAACTCGCCTTCGACCGCGGCAAGGGCAACTGCCTGACCTGCCACGAGATCAAGGGCGGCGACCTGCCGGGGACGATCGGGCCGAAGCTCGAGAACCTGAAAAGCAAATATCCCGATCGGGGCGATCTCGTCGCGATCCTGACCGATGAAACCAGGCGCAATCCGCTGACCGTCATGCCGCCGTTCGGGCGCAACCGCATTCTGACCGAGCAGGAGATCAATGCGATCGTCGATTTCCTGCAGACCTTGTGATCCGCGCAGGCTCTGGAGCTTCCCAAAGATGACCACCCGCGATTTTTCGCACCTCCGCCGCCTGATCCTGAAGGGGACGGGCTTCGTGGTGCTGATCGGCCTCGGCCAGATCGGCGTCGGCGCTACGACGGCCAGAGCGGCCACCGACAAATATCCCGAGGACGCCTTCAGGCAGAAAACCGATGCGGAAGCGATCAAGGCGCTCTACGGCAAGAGCGCGGACGCGTCCGACCAGATCAAGCTCGACACGCCGGAGATCGCCGAGAACGGCGGCGTGGTGCCGATCTCGGTGACGACGACGCTTCCCGGCGTCACCTCGATCTCGTTCCTGGTCAGCGAAAATCCCAATGCGCTGGCGGCCTCCTACCTGATCCCGGAGGGCACGGTGCCGAGCGTCGCCAACCGGCTGAAAATGGCCAAGACCTCCAACGTGATCGCGATCGTGGAGGCGAATGGCAAGCTCTACAGCGCGACCAAGGAAGTCAAGGTCACGGTCGGTGGCTGCGGCGGCTGATATCATCCGAAGGGAATTGTCATGGCTTCAACGATTCGCGTGCGCGCCATCTCGAGCGGCGACATCACCGAGGTGCAGGCGCTGATCCAGCACCCGATGGATTCCGGCTATGTCAAGGACGCGCAGGGCCAGGCCATTCCGCCGCACTTCATCCAGCAGCTCACCTTCGAATATGACGGCAAGGCCGTCCTCGTCGCCGATTGGGGCCCAGCCGTCTCAAAAGATCCTTATGTCAAGTTCAGCTTCAAGGGCGCCAAGAAGGGCGACGAATTGAAGGTGAGCTGGGTCGACAACACGGGCTCGAGCGATGCCACCACGGCGAAGATCCAGTGAGCCAAGGCGGAGCGGCCCCATGAGAGTGCGCGCATTCTTCTCCTCCGCCCTGACTGCGCTGTGGCTTGCGGCGCTCGCCACCGCGACAGCCCCGTTCGCGCATGCCGCGGATATCCCGGACCCGGCGGCCGACGCAAAAGCGTTCCGCGACTATTTCGTCAAGAAATTTCCAAAATTGAAGCTCGACGAGTTCGTCAACGGTCCCTATTCGATGGATGAGGACATGCGCAGGCAGTGGGAGGAGAAGGAACAGTTCCCGCCCTACGAATTCGCGCTCGAAGCCGGCAAGGAGATGTTTTCGACGCCGTTCAAGAACGGCAAGAGCTATGCCGACTGCTTTGCGAACGGCGGCATCGGCGTCCGCCAGGACTATCCCGCCTTCGACGTGAAGGAAGGCAAGGTCATCACGCTCGAGCTCGCGCTGAACCGCTGCCGCGAGGCCAACGGCGAAGCGCCCTACTCCTATGTCAAGGACGAGATGGCGTCGCTGACCGCCTATATGGCGTTCACCTCGCGCGGCAAGCCTTTCGACATCAAGATCCCCGACGATCCCCGCGCGCGCGAGGCCTACCAGGAGGGCAAGCGCTATTTCTACACGAGGCGCGGGCAGCTCAATTTCTCCTGCGCGACCTGTCATGTGCAGAGCCCGGGCGAGCGCATCCGCGCCGAGATTCTGGCACCGGGGCTCGGCATCCTGAACGCGATGCCGATCTATCGTTCGGAATGGAGCGGCATGGGCACGATCAGCCGACGCTTCACCACCTGCAACAGCCAGATCCGCGGCGTGCCGCTGGAGCCGCAATCCGACGAATACCGCAATCTCGAATATTATCTGTCCTATATGAGCAACGGACTGCCGATCTCCGGCCCGGGAGCGCGGCCATGAGCAGGACCACACGCACCATCGCAATTGCTGCAGCGGCGTTCGCCGCAGCGCTCACGCCGGCGCGCGCGGCCTCCGAGGCCGATTTCAAGACGGCCTATGCCGCGGCCGACACGGCGGAGAAGGAGGCGGGCGCCCTGCGCAACCAATGGACCACCACCGAAGCCGCGCTGGCGACGGCGCGGAAGGCGGCCGAGGCCGGCAATTTCGACCAGGCGGTCGCGCAGGCGAAGGAAGCCGAGGCGCTCGCCAGAGCTTCGATCTTTCAGGCCACCAGCGAAAAAGAGGCCTGGAAGGCGCTCGAAATCAAATGAAGCGTTTTCGGGTGAGGGACTGACAGCGCAATGCCCATCCGCCGGCGAGACGTACTGAAATTGGCGGGTGCGGCCGCGTTGTCGGGGAGCCTGCCGCATCTCGCGCGCGGCGTGGACAATGCGAGCCTCTACGACCTCCCGCATTTCGGCAATGCCCGCATCCTGCACTTGACCGACACCCACGCGCAGCTGACGCCGGTGTTTTTTCGCGAGCCCGGCGTCAATATCGGCATCGGCGAGATGCTGGGCCAGCCGCCGCATCTGGTCGGCCGCGCCTTCCTCGAGCGGTTCGGCATCTCCGAAGACAGCGCCGAGGCCTATGCCTTCACCAGCCTCGCGTTCGAGAAATCCGCGCAGCGCTTCGGCAAGCTCGGCGGCTTCGCGCATCTGAAGACGCTGATCGACCGGCTGCGCAGCGAGATCGGGCCCGAACGTGCGCTGCTCCTCGACGGTGGCGATCTCTGGCAGGGCACCGGCCTCGCTAACTCGCTGCAGGGCGCCGACATGGTCGAGGCGGCCAATCTGCTCGGCGTCGAGGCGATGACCGGACATTGGGAGTTCACCTATGGCGAGGAGGCGCTGCGCAAGAATCTGAAAGCCTTCAAGGGTGAGTTCCTGGCGCAGAACGTGTTTCTCACCGAGGAAGCCGCCTTCAACGACGCCACGGCCTTCGATCCCGCCAGCCGGCGCGTGTTCAAGCCGGCGCTGATCAAGGAACTCGGCGACTACCGTGTCGGCGTCATCGGGCAGGCCTTTCCCTATGTGCCGATCGCCCATCCCAGGCGGTTCACCCCGGACTGGACGTTCGGCATTCACGATGAGGAGCTGCAGAAGCTCGTCAGCGGGCTTCGCGAGAACGACAAGGTGGATGTCGTGGTGCTGCTGTCGCACAACGGCATGGACGTCGATCTCAAGCTCGCCGGCCGCGTCAGCGGCATCGACGTCATTCTGGGCGGTCATACCCACGACGCCGTGCCGCAGCCGATTGTGGTGAAAAATCCCTCCGGCGTCACGCTGGTCAGCAATGCCGGCTCGAACGGAAAGTTTCTGGGCGTGCTCGACCTCGAAATTGCCAAGGGCAAGGTCAAGGAGGTGCGCTACCGGCTCCTGCCGGTCTATTCGGAGCTGCTGAAGGCGGATCCTGCCATGCAGGCGCTGATCGAACGGCTGCATCTGGCGCATTCGAAGTCGTGGGACGACAAGATCGCGACCGCCGACCGCCTGCTCTACCGCCGCGGCAATTTCTCCGGACCCATGGATCTGTTGATTTGCGACGCACTGCGCAGCGAGCTCGATGCCGAGATCGCGCTCTCGCCGGGATTCCGCTGGGGCACGACGGCCCTGGCGGGCCAGCAGCTGACCATGGAAGACCTTTTGGCGGAAACCGCGATCAGCTATGCCGAGACCTACGTGCAGAGCATGACGGGCAGCCAGATCAAGGACGTGCTCGAAGACGTCTGCGACAATCTGTTCAACGCCGATCCCTACTACCAGCAGGGCGGCGACATGGTGCGGCTCGGCGGGCTGTCCTATGCCTGCGCGCCCACGGAGACCGTGGGCAGGCGCATCTCCGAGCTGACGCTCGACAGCGGCCGGCCGCTCGAGACCGGCAAGAGCTACAAGGTCGCCGGCTGGGCTTCGGTCAATGCACGCGCCGGCCTGCCGGTTTGGGACATCCTGGCGCGACATTTGCGCGCGGGCAAAAGCATCACCTCGCGCGGCTTGGTCGCGCTCAGGGGCGTCGACGGTAATCCGGGCATCGCAGAATAACGCTTTTGCCAAAGCATCGCGCGCAGGAGGACAATTCTCCCGCGGCGCCGGCACATGCAAGAAAATTCTCTTTTTGGTCGAAAACGGCTATACTCGCCGCGCCGTCCTGACAGCACCCGGACGGCACCGTTCGGCGGAGCTGTCCATGATCTTTCGTCAGTTGTTCGACAGCGTGTCCGGGACCTACAGCTACGTGCTGGCGAGCCGCGCCGGCGGCGAGGCGCTGATCATCGATCCCGTGCTGGAGAAGGTCGACCGCTACTGCCAGCTGCTGCGCGAGCTCGACCTCAAACTGGTCAAGGCGGTCGACACCCATCTGCACGCCGACCACGTCACCGGCCTCGGCGAACTCCGCGACCGCACCCATTGCATCACCATCATGGGCGAGCAGAGCAAGGCCGACGTGGTGGCGATGCGGCTTGCCGACGGCGACAAGCTGACGATCGAGGGCCTCTGCCTGGATGCGATCTACACGCCCGGCCACACCGACGATTCCTACAGCTACGTGATGGGCGACCGGGTCTTCACCGGCGACACGCTCCTGATCCGCGGCACCGGACGCACCGATTTCCAGAATGGTGACGCACGGGCGCAGTATGAGTCGATCTTCAACCGGCTCCTGAAACTGCCGGAGGAGACGCTGGTGTATCCGGCCCACGACTACAAGGGCGACACGGTCTCGACGATCGGCGAGGAGAAGCGTCACAACCCACGTCTTCAGGTCCGCTCGGCCGACGACTATGTCGCGCTGATGAACAATCTGAAGCTGCCCAATCCGAAGATGATGGACGTCGCGGTGCCGGCCAACATGCATGTCGGCCTGCACCAGGACACACTCGAGAAGCAGGGCCTGTCGCTCAGTCCGCGCGAGGCGATCGCGCGGCTCGGCCGTCCCGACATCCTGCTGGTCGACCTGCGCGAGGCGAGCGAGCGGACAAAGCACGGCACACTGGAAGGCGCGCTGCACGCGCCCTATCCCTCGATCGAGGAGACGCTGAAGCCCGGCGGCATGCTTCGCGAGGTCGCGGCCGCGACCGGCCGGCGCATCGTGTTCTTCTGTGCCTACGGCGAACGCTCCGCGATGGCGGTGACGGCGGCAAAGGACGCCGGGCTCGCCAATGCCGCGCATATCGCCGGCGGCATCGACGCCTGGAAGAAGGCCGGCGGCCCGGTGCTGCACGGCTGAGCTCGTTGCTCTAAGCAGAAATCAGGATTTTTTCAAGCTGGCCTACAGTGCACACCAGGGTGGCACATCCGCGGTGAACTCGACGAAATCGTCGAAATAAGCCAACCCGAGCTCGATCAGCCGCCGCGCGAACGCGCCTTGCGCCTCCTTGCCGAAGCAAGGGCCAAAAGCGAGAAGATCGCTGTTGCTATCAAGCGGCTCAGAAAGCTCCATTGCGGCGAGCACGATATGCAGCGCGATGTCCTTTTCGACGAGCGCCTGCGGCGTAGGATAATCCCGAATTCGCCGGTAACTTTGATCTCGTTCATCGGACTTCCCGTATACTCGGTGCCTGCCATGCAGCGGCATTCATGGACAAATAACCGCCTGAGCCGATAGTTTGCGGCGCGCCGCGGACGCGGCAGCCAAAAAGGGGAACTTTGACGCGCAATGGCCGACATTCTTGCCGCACCGCAACATGCCCAGGCAAAAACCGCTGGCGACACCTCATTGCGGACGCTCGGCCTGATCTCGGCGGCGCACTGGGTCAGCCATTTCCATCTCCTGGTGCTGCCGATGCTGTTTCCCTTCCTGAAAGCACAGCTCGGCGTCGGCTATATCGAGCTCGGCTTTGCACTGACGGTATTCGCGGTCGTCTCGGGACTGACGCAGGCACCGATCGGCTATCTCGTCGACCATGTCGGCGCCCGCAAGGTCTTGCTGCTCGGCCTCGCGCTCGGCGGCTTCGCCCTGATCATGCTCAGCCTGCATCTGACCTATACCAGCCTGATTGGCTGCGCGGTGCTGCTCGGGCTCGCCAACAGCGTCTATCACCCGGCCGATTACGCGATCCTGTCGGCGCATATGGACGAGGCGCGCATGGGCCGCGCCTTCTCGATCCACACCTTTGCCGGCTATTTCGGCGGCGCGGTCGCGCCCGCCATCGTCGCGGCGCTGGTCACGACGGTCGGAGGTCTTGGCGCGCTGATCGTGTCCGGCGCTGTCGGTCCGCTCATCGCGCTGCTGCTCATGATCGGCGGTGTTCCCGACGCCCACGCGGCCAAGCAGCGGGACGCGACGGGCGCCGCGGCGAAGGCCAGCATCATCACGCCGGCGCTGATGCTGCTCACGGTGTTCTTCACGCTGCTCAGCCTCTCCAATGCCGGCATCAGCAATTTCGGCGTGGTGGCGCTGATGACCGGCTATGCGACCTCATTCCCGACCGCCAACCTCGCGCTGACAGCCTATCTCGGCGCCGGCGCCGCGGGCGTTCTGGCCGGCGGCTTCCTCGCCGACCGCACCACGCGGCATGGCCAGGTCGCCGCGATCTGCTTTGCCGTGAATGCTGCGATCGTGCTCGCGATCGCAACCGTTGCACTGCCGGATCCCATCCTCATCGCGGCGATGACCACGGCCGGCTTCCTCGGCGGCGTGATCGCGCCGTCGCGCGACATGCTGGTACGGCGCGCCGCCCCGCCGGGCGCGGCCGGCCGCGCCTTCGGCATCGTCTCCACCGGCTTCAACCTCGGCGGCATCATCAGCCCGCTGCTGTTCGGCTGGATCATGGACCAGAGCGCGCCGCATTGGGTGTTTGGCATCTCCGCCGCGTTCATGGTTCTGACCGTGCTGCTTGCGCCGATCACCGAGCGCCGCCCGAAGGCCTGAGAACACTGCGTCAGCCCCTCATGGTGAGGAGGCGCTCTTGCGCCGTCTCGCGGACGATGCTTCGCATCGCTCGGTGAACCATGAGGCCCCGAATCATCGGCGGCCTCATCCTTCGAAACGCGCGCGAAGAGCGCGCTCCTCACAGGATGAGGAGACAGAGCGGACGCGCCGATGCATTGCTGAGCCTCACATCCCGCTGGTTGACAGCATTCGGCGACGCCGGATGATG
>Ga0210384_10006212_pt1 | contig 12777 bp, 12 predicted proteins | sample IncBWH2MmetaG_FD_160574 | JGI IMG/M metagenome (GOLD analysis project Ga0210384, IMG submission 160574) | Forest soil microbial communities from Barre Woods Harvard Forest LTER site, Petersham, Massachusetts, United States - Inc-BW-H-2-M | ecosystem: Environmental > Terrestrial > Soil >... | reverse complement strand
TCGGTGTCGTTGCAGCGCCGATCAGTTCCCCTCTAAACTTCGCGAAAGCGTCAGCGTGTGAGCCTTGCCCCTGACCGCATTTATAATTCTCCCGTCTTCAGCCTCCATCAATAGGAGTATCTGTAAGTATGAATGAAATCAATGCCCGAGAGGCAGCATGGCAACTCCTGACTGAGTTCACTCAATCGGAAAGTTTGCGCAAGCATGCGTTGGCCGTTGAAGCCTGCATGCGCGCCTGCGCCCGCAAGTTGGGGAACGGCTCCTCCGAAGACGAGAACCTGTGGGGCATCGTCGGCCTGATTCACGACTTCGACTACGAGCGCTGGCCCAGCCTCGAAGACCATCCTTACAAGGGCAACGAAATTCTGAAAGAGCGTGGATACTCCGACGAGATCCGGCGCGCGATTATGTCCCACGCCGAATACACCGGCGTCACTCGCGACTCGCCCATGGAAAAAGCTCTGTTCGCCTGCGACGAACTGGCGGGATTTATTATGGCGGTTGCCTTGATCAAGCCCGGCAAGTCGCTGGCCGAGGTTGACACCAAGTCAGTGCGCAAAAGAATGAAAGACAAAGCCTTCGCCCGCAAGGTGAACCGCGACGACATTATCCAGGGCGCCGCAGCTCTCGGAGTTGACCTGGACGAGCACATTGCCTTCTGCATCGAAGCCCTGAAGCCCATCGCGCCACAACTCGGGCTGGATGGAAGCGCGGCCAAAGCCGGATAAGACCAATTCTCCTCGCCGCAACGGATCGGGGGGTGCAGTTTGAGGGCGGCGATTCGTATCAGGGCATGCCTTCAGGCGTGCCGTTAAAGCTGTCACGCATGCCCGCTTCAGCGGCTGTGACGGCCGAAGCCGTTTACCCTCTTATTCACTCGGGCGGCATCGCTGAAGCGACGCCCTGACGGATCGTTCTTCTCACACTGCACCATTATCGCATCGGGAAATAGATATTGCCGTCACGAACCTGTGCTAATATCGGCTGGCATTTCTTCCTGAGGGTTCGCACTTCAACGTTTTCCGCTCAATCTGAAGTGCGGAGAGCCGGTCAGAATGTCGACAAACAGCGCTACACCGCCGACTGCCAAGGTTTTGCTGGGATGCAGCAAGTGCGGCGCGAGCCTGCCCGACGAGGCCCAGTTCTGCCTGAAATGCGGCAAGCCAGTGAGTTCTCCGCCGAAAAGCCCCGCTGTGGTCGAGCCTCCGCCTGCAATAGAAATTGTGCGGCCTCGGCCCAAGCGCCGCTGGCTGCTCTGGATCGTGCTGGCAATTCTTGCCGCCGGCGCTCTATGGACCGTGATCAGCGACAGCACGGCCGCGCAGGAGGTGCAGGAGTTTGTCGGATTTAAGCAGGATCGGACTATTCTCGATTCCGCGTTCTCCGTCGGTCCGCACACCTTAAAGTACTACAAATTCTCATTACCTGAGGGATCGGTGAACGTGGCCGTCGTCGGGCAATTCAGCGCAGTTGCCGACAGCCAGAGCACGCTTAACCGCAAGAGCGCGCCCAGCGACAAGAATAACAAAGCCAGCGACCCCGACAACGGCATCGAAGCCCTCGTCCTCACCGAGGCCGCCTTTACCGTTTGGCAGAACGAATACGCGACCAGTTCGCTCTACGACAGCGGCAATGTCGCCGAGGGCGCGGTGCAGGCCGACATTCCGGCGGGCGCGGGAATTTACTATCTCGTCTTCAGCAACAAGTCTGCGCCCAAAACGTCCAAGGCCGTTCATGCCACGGTCGTGCTGCGCTACAAAAGCTGGTTGCCCAACTGGGTTCGCCGCATGAAAGGCCGATTCCTGGACTGGGTGGGACTGTAAGCGCGGCTGCAGACACCGCAGAACACATTAAGCAAGAAGAACCCGAGAAAAAACCTTACGGTTTTCTTCGTGTACCTTCGTGTCTTTCGTGGTTTATGAATTTCGCGCTACCGCGTGGTCTCTTCGATTTCCGAAATCCAGTCGGGCCGCTTCAACACTTCGCGCGGCTTGGGGCCATCGGCCGCGCCGACGATGCCGTCCTGCTCCATCAGATCGATTAGATGCGCCGCGCGGCCGTAGCCGATGCGCAAACGCCGCTGCAGCAGGGAAGTGGAAGCCTTGCCGAACTCCACGACGAGCTTCACGGCGTCGCCATACATGGGATCGTCTTGAGGCTCACCGTCCTCGCTGAGATCAGCGTCATTGGTGCCGATCGCCGGTTCGCGATCGCCCTTGGGCGCTTCCAGGAACTGCTGCTGATATTCCGCCAGGCCCTGCGCCTTCCAGAACTCGACCACCGCAGCGATTTCCTTTTCCGTGACAAACGGAGCATGCAGCCTGTGTACGCGCGCCGAGCCCGACGGCAGATACAACATGTCACCCTTGCCGAGCAGGGCCTCAGCGCCATTGGCGTCGAGAATAGTGCGTGAGTCCACTTTCGTGGCGACGCGGAACGAAACGCGGGCCGGGAAGTTGGCTTTGATCAATCCGGTGATGACGTCGACGCTAGGCCGTTGGGTTGCCAGAACAAGATGAATGCCGACGGCGCGCGCCATCTGCGCCAGGCGGGTGATCGATTCTTCCACGTTGCTGGAATCGAGCATCATCAGGTCGGCCAATTCGTCGATGATGATCACGATGTAGGGAATGGGCTTCTCGTCCGAATCTTCATCGAACAAGCTCAGCGTACCGTTCTGATCGAACAATTTGTTGTACTGGTCGATATTGCGGACGCCCTTGGCAGCGAGCAACTTCAGGCGGCGTTCCATTTCGCGGACGGCATTGCGCAGGGCGTTGGCCGCTAGTTTTGGCTCGGTGATGATCGGCGTGTAAAGATGCGGCACGCCTTCGTAATTGCCCAACTCCAGCCGCTTCGGGTCGACGAGAATCAGGCGCACCTGGTCGGGCGTCGCCTTGTACAGAATGGACATGATCATTGCGTTGATCGCGACGCTCTTTCCTGCGCCGGTTGATCCGGCAATTAACAAGTGCGGCATTCCAGCCAGATCGGCCGTGACGATGCGGCCGTTGATGTCCTTGCCCATGGCGATCGTCATCTTCGACTTCGATCCCATGAACTCCTGCGACTCGATGTTCTCGCGCAGCCAGATGATTTCGCGCTGCCGGTTCGGCACCTGAATGCCGACCGTGCTCTTGCCCGCCATACGCTCGATCAGAATGCTCTCGGCTTTCAGCGCGAGGCAAAGATCGTCGCACAGATTGGTGATGCGGCTGTACTTGATGCCGGCTTCGGGCTTGAACTCGAACGTGGTGACGACCGGTCCGGGATTGATCTGCGTGATCTGTCCGTGAATCTCAAACTCCGCGTACTTTTCGGTAAGCACTTGCGCGAGAAGCTTGAGTTCGTCGGCGTCGACCGCCTGCTGCTCGTCGGGACGCTGCAGCAGACTGCTCGACGGCAGTTTGTAGCCGCCGGCGATGCGGGGCATCGTGGTCTTGGCCTTGTTTCCGCTGTCGCCACGCTCGGTGACCTCGGGATCGGCGTCCGCTTCGAGTGAAGCATCCATTGCCAGCGGGTCCGCCAGAATTCCGCCGGTTGCGGGCGCGAGCTTGGGCGGTTCCTGTTCCGCCATCATGCGCTCGATCCCGGTGCGGCGCGGCTCCGCAGACCCCGCGGAAGCCTGCGTCACTGGCCGCGACGGAATCAACTGCGTCTTCACGATGGGCTTCGAGATCCGCCGCTGGTCGAGTTCTTTTTGTTGACGTTTTTTGGCGCGCTCTCCCCGCCAATCTTTGTAGCGATTCCACAGCGCGGTGACGAAGGCAAAGCGCGTCGGAGCCCACAGTCGAATGGCCGAGAACGAGAACGCCGTCGAGAGATACAACGCCACGGCGAGCACGGTGGCGCAGACAATGTAGGCGCCCACAAGATTCAGGTAGTGAATCATGAAGTCGCCGACGACGCGCCCGAGCAGGCCCTCGATCGGGATCACGCTCATCCAGCGCAAGTGTCCGGGTAGCAGCGCCAGCATGGCGGGCACGAACATTACCAGCCAGATTCCGCCCAGACTTTTCGCGAGTGGGGACTGCACTTTCATCGAGCGGAACCAGCGCACGCCCAGCATCGTCGGAAAAATGACCAGCAGGAATGCGCCGATGCCAAAGAACTGCAGCAGCATGTCGGCGGTGAACGCACCAACCACACCGATCCAGTTGCGCGTAGCGTGCGAACCATTGAGCACCGAGGCGCTATTCCACGACGGGTCGAGCGGAGAGTAGGAAACGAGTGCGAGGAACAGGAGGAGCGCGGAGACGCACATCAGGAATCCGATCAGCTCATTGAGCCGCCGGTTCCCGGTGGGAACAAAAATGCCTGCCAGATAATCCATGTGGGCTGATTCACACACTGAAGACACTACAGTCGCCACTCTTCAGCGCCGCAATCGGCCAGAGCCCTTACATTATGCCAAGAAGCCGAAGATCCGACAATGCTGGAAAACGGAGGTAGTATTCAAGTAGAGACATTGTTCGCAACGTACTCAATCTAAGTGCTTTGATAGCGACCAGATGTTGCCAGCGACGTCACTTACTTAGCTACTGCAGGTGCATCGCGATTGCGAGCGCAATCACCACGACGCCAGCGACGATTCGGTAGAGGATGAAGAGCCGCAAACTATTCGATTGCAGGTAACCGATCAGCCAGGCAATGGCTGCGTAGCCAACCAGCGCGGAAACGATGACGCCGACGAGAACGGGCGCATGCATCCCGGCAGGCAGGCCTTCTTTTTGAAGTTCGTGAGCCTTCAGCAGCGCGGCGCCTGCGATGAGCGGGGTTGACAGCAGGAAACTAAAACGTACGGCCGCTTCGCGTGTGAGCCCACAGAAGAGACCAGCGGTAATGGTCGATCCGGATCGTGAAACTCCGGGGATCAGGGCAAACGCCTGGGCAGTGCCGACGATCAGCGAATCGACGAGTGAAATCCCAGTCAGAGGCTTTTGCAGGCTGCCGACTTTTTCCCCCAGCCACATGAACAGAGCGACAACGATCAGAGCGCCGGCGATGAGAAAAATGTGCTCGCGGAAGTAATCCTCGGCGGAATGCTCCAGCAGTTTGCCCGCTATTGCTCCGGGAATCGTGGCGATCGCCAGAAACCACAGGAGCATGCGCTCCTCTTTCTGCTCTTCGGCAGTCAGAGTCGCATCGGTCGAACCGGACTCGGAGAAGCGGACGACTTTTCCGCCCAGCGCCGCGCGGATGATTTGAAACCAGGTCCGCCGGAAGTAGAAGAGCACGGAGAGTAGAGTCCCGAAATGCAGGGCAACGTCAAAGCTCAATTCATGCGCTGGGGAAAGTTCGTTCCAGCCGAGCAAGCGCCGCACGATGATGAGATGTCCGGAGCTGGAAATGGGGATGAATTCCCCAAGTCCTTGAACGATCGCAAGAACAACCGCTTGATAAATTGGCAAGATTAGTCCGCCGTGTTTCCGAGGTTAGTAGGGCCTGTTGAATGTAAAACATGGGCCGCCGATCACGCAATGGCTGATCACTCTGCATGGCCCATCGCTCTGCATGCGCAAGAGAATTTCAGTCGCTGGCGTTGCCATACGTCGGCACGCTGTTCTGGACATAAAAAATCAGAGTCAGGGCGCGCGACGACCAGTCGCTCTGGGGATATTGGCTGACAATTCTTTGCGCCAGATCCAGAGAGCGATTCTTCGCTTCCTCGGATTTCTTCTGATTGGCCTCGGTTCTGAAAATCTCGATCAGCGCGGAGCGGCGCCAGGCAGCCTGGTACAGCGCTTCCGGCGCCGCGGGAGACTGTTCATGCTCTTTCGCGTATTTCTCGTACATGTCGGCTTCTTTGTCAGGGCACTTCGACGCGGCCTGCCAGTCGCCGCAGAGTTTGTTTTCGAGAAGGTGAAAGGCGGCGAGGTCGGCCCACTTGGTGCCGGGATATTTTTTCATGACCAGCTTCATCCACTGTTCGTCGATTTGCCCGCGCATGTAGGAATCTCGCTCGCGGGCCGAGGGACGGGTCAGCACATCGGAGCGCTCGATCTGCCAGCGGATGTCGGCGGCGCGATAGAGTCCCTCGGCGGCCAACGGCGACGTCGGAAATAAATCGTAGACGCGATAGTAGAGGCGCATGGCGTCTTGCGCGGCGTCGCGGCGGCCGCGGCGGCGGCTGGCCTCGTCTTCGGAGTCGGCAGCCTCGCCGAAAATAATCTTGTCGCCGTTGGGTGTGGTCAGGTTGACCAGCGCTTTGCTGAGGACCCATCCGGTGATGGTCTTGCCTTCTGAGCCGGGGTCATCCTCGTCGGCGTCTTTCTTCGGTTCCCGGATGATGGCCTCCACGTGAGTCCAGTCGCGGCTGGTTTCGATGATGACGAGCTCGTGACCGCGGCCAGCTTCGCCGAGTTTGGCGGTGTCCGCGCTGGGAGAGACCCGGATGGTTTCTTCGTGGACGAGGGTGCCGCGTTGCGCCTGGGCGGAGGCGAAGGTTGTGGAAAAAAGAAGTGCGAGGGCAAGGGTGGCGAGGAAAACTGCGGTTTCCCGAAGTGGGAGGTCGGACCTTGAGGAGGGTACCCCCCCTCCCCCCCGGTCTATTGGAATCATGGAGTTAGGGGAAAATCGCGAAAAAATCCTAGAGCTGCAATGAGTTGCGGGCAAAATCTTCTCAATAAAGGACTTACGGTTGCTGTCGAGGGCTGCTGTCATGGAAATCCTTTTGGGCGTACTCAGGATCATCATTCGTTTGGTTGAAGTCAAGGTTAATTGAACATTCCACTCCTGTGGATCGAGCGTCGCATGACGACTTCAGGCATCTCCGGGATGCAGTCCCCTTCTTGGACGGCCACCCGGCGCTGGAAGCCCCGGGCTATTTTCAGATGTCCCTAGCGGGACTGGAGCGGCGGAGTTCTTCCAGCGTCGCGGATTCGATATTTCCACCGGAGATGATCGCCACATTCAGCTTTGTTTTCGGCAACTGATCGGCGTGAAACAGGAATCCGGCGGTGGCGACCGCGCCGCTAGGTTCGGCTATGGTGTCCGGATTCGCAGCGAGCAGTTTCATCGCCTGGCGGATCTCGTCTTCGCTGACTGTGACAATGCCGTCGACAAAACATTGCATGTGATCGAAATTGATAGGTCCGACACTTTGGGTGCGTAATCCGTCGGCAATAGTGCGCGTAACTTGTTCGGCGGGGAACTGGACGATTTTTCCCGCGCGCAAGCTGGCCTGGGCATCTGCCGCCAGTTCGGGTTCGACGCCGAAGACGTTTACCGAGGGCTTAGTGAGTTTGATGGCCGCAGCGACGCCACTGATCAGGCCTCCACCTCCGACGGGGGACAGCACGGTTTCGACGTCGGGCATGTCTTCGAGAATCTCCAGTCCCATGGTGCCTTGGCCGGCGATGATTTTTTCGTCGTTGTACGGCGGCACGATGATGTAGCCGTGCTGCGCGGCGAGTTCCTCTGCTTTCAGTTGGCGTTCGGCGCTGCCGGGGCCCACCAGTACGATGTCCGCGCCCAGGGCGACAGTTGCCTCGCGCTTGATGGCGGGCGCGTTGTTGGGCATGACGATGACCGCCTTCACGCCGAGCGCGCGGGCGGCATAGGCGACGCCCTGGGCGTGATTGCCGCTGGAGTAGGAAATCACACCGCGCTTTCGCTCTTCGTCGCTGAGGGAGGCGATCTTGTTGTAGGCTCCGCGAAGCTTGAAGGCGCCGATGGGTTGCTGGTTTTCGGGCTTGAGGAAAAGGCGGCGTGTGGGGTCTCCGTGGTCAAGTTCGATCAGCGGCGTGTGGACGGTGATGCCATAGAGCCGGGCGCGGGCTTCATTGATGTCGGAGAGCGTAACCATAATAGCCTTCAATATACCGATTTTCGATCAAACCGTTCTCTATTGCCTGCTCAAGACCACGCCGGTCTGCGGCCGGCGGGCAGCCGAGTGCGGCTGTCCGCACATAAATCTGGCTTGACATCATGATGTCTTATTTGATAGCATCATGATGTGCGAACCACTCTCACTCTCGACGACGATGTGGCCACCTTGCTGAGCAAAGAAGTCCGCAAGACTGGGGAGCCGTTCAAGCAGGTGGTAAACCGATATTTGCGGTTGGGGCTGACGGCCTCGAAGCAGCCTGCGCGGAAGCCGTTCAAGGTGACGCCGATCAATCTGGGGCTGCCGCGGGATTTCGACAAAGTCGAAGAATTGCTCGAGTACCTGGAAGGCCCGGAACACCGGTGATCGTACTCGACGCCAACCTGCTCATTTACTCCTATAATCGCGGCTCGGCGCATCACGCAAAGGCCCGTGCGTGGCTGGAAGGGATCTTTTCGGGTATCGAGATGGTGGGGCTTCCATGGCAAACCGTGTCCGCGTTTCTGCGGGTTATGACCAACCAACGGCTACCCGGAGAATGCTTTACCGTGGAACAAGCAGCGGGAATCGTTGATCTTTGGCTGGCGCTTCCCATTGTGCAGGTGCTCACGCCGGGGGACGAACACTGGCGGCTACTTCGACGGATGGTGGTTGAGGGGCGCGCCCCCGGCCCTTTGGTCAGCAATGCCGAGATTGCAACGCTAGCGGTTGAGTACGGCGGCGTGCTGCATACTGCGGATCGAGACTTCGCTCGATTTCCGGGGCTGCGGTGGGTGAACCCGCTGGGCTAGAGTTGTCTGGGGCATGCTTAGATTTCCAGTATTACCGGCATGATCAGCGGCCGTTTTTGGGTTTGCTTGGAGATATAGCGCTTCAGGTCGGCGCGGATTTTCTCCTTGATTACGCCGTAGTCGCCCTTTTCCTCGTCGCTGGAGTGCGCCAGCGTGTCTTCGACGATGCGCTTGCAGCCTTCCATCAGGCCGTCGTCGCCGGGATTGAAGCCGCGGGTCACGATTTCTGGCGCGGATTCGACATCGCCTGACAATTTGTTAATCGCGATGATGGGCAGGACGATGCCGTCTTCGCTGAGGTGCAGGCGGTCTTTAATTATCAAATCTTCAACCACATCCGTGCGGCTGCCGGAATCGATGCAGACGCGGCCCACTTTGATGCGGGCGGTTTTGCGCGCACCGAGCTCGTCGAATTCGAGCACGTCTCCGCTCTCGATCAGCATGACTTTACCGACGGAACCGTGCATGGCTCCTGCCATTTCAGCGTGCAGCTTCAGTTGCCGATACTCGCCGTGGATGGGGATGAAATACTTCGGCTTGACCAGGTTGATGATGAGCTTGAGTTCTTCCTGGCTGCCGTGTCCGCTGACGTGGATGGGCGGGGAAGTGCCGTCTTCGTAAATGACGTACGCTTCGCGGCGGAAGAGGTGGTCAATCATCCGGTAAATAGTTTTTTCGTTGCCCGGAATGATGCGACTTGAGAGAACGACAGTGTCTCCCTTTTCGATCTTCGCGTGCTTGTGATTGTCGACCGCAGCGCGCGAGAGCGCGGACATGGGTTCGCCCTGTGTGCCGCTGATGAGCACACAAACTTTCTCGGGCGGGAAGTTTTTCATCTCACCGGGATTGATCACCAGGCCGTCGGGCACTTCGATGTAGCCGAGGTCTTCGGCAATCTCGGCGGAGTTATTCATGGAGCGGCCGAGGAAGGCGACTTTGCGGCCGTGCTCGTGGGCGAGTTGCACCGCAAGATTGATGCGGTGGATGGACGACGAAAAACAGGAAATGAAAAGCCGCCGCTTGGTGTGCGCAAAAACCTCGTCGAACTTTCTTCTGACTGCGCGCTCGCTGGGGGTGTATCCCTTGCGCTCGACGTTAGTGGAATCCTGAAACAGGGCGAGCACGCCATTCTTTCCATATTCGGCAAAAGTATGCAGGTCGAAAAGTTTGTTGTCGGTGGGCGTGGGATCGACCTTGAAATCGCCGGTGTGGATGATGACGCCGAGCGGGGTGTGGATGGCGAGCGCGACGCAATCGACCAGGCTGTGCGTCACCTGGATCGGATGAATGGTGAATGGTCCGGCCTTGAAGCGCTCGTTGGGGCGCATCTCGCGCAGGTCGGCGTCGTCGAGCAGGCCGTGCTCGTCGAGCTTGTCCTCGACGTAGGCGAGCGTGAACTCGGTTCCCCAGACGGGAACTTTGAGTTCGGAGAGCATCCAGGGAATCGCGCCGATGTGGTCTTCGTGGCCGTGCGTCAGGACGATTCCGCGCACGCGCTGGCGGTTTTCGACGAGATAGGAAATGTCGGGGACCACGATGTCGACGCCGAGAAGTTCGGCTTCGGGGAACATGAGTCCGGCGTCGATGACGATGATCTCGTCTCCCCAGCGGACGGCCATGCAGTTCATACCGAACTCGCCCAGGCCCCCGAGGGGAATAATCTGCAATTTTCCAGTTGGCATTGAGTAAAGATGATGCTAGCACAGGGAGCGAGTTGTGCGTGGCGAGGTGGAAGAACGTCGAGGTGAAAGAGCGCGAGGTGAAAGAGCGTGGACGTGGAAGAGCGGCGCTTCAGCGCCGCGTCAGAGGTTGGCAGGAGAATGGGCTTTAGCCCTGGTGGGTGATTGTCGACGCGACAATCGAATACCACCGCAGCGAAAGCCAAAAGCTGAAAGCCGATCCTGCCGATGGCTTTCTCGCTCCCCGTGCGGTAAGGTTGATGCAATGGCTGAGCAGCGCAAATCATGGCTTCGGCGGCGGATTGAAGCCGGGATAGTGCGAGGTCTGACGCGCGCTTACTCGACGGTGCGCGTGGATCCCCAGAGATTTCTCCTGCAGTTGCGCGCGGCGTATCGCATGCCGATCAGCGGTTATCACGGCGTGTATTCGCTGGAGATCGGCGAGATCGATGCGGTGGCCGATTCGGTGATTCGCAGCGGAATGAAGGTCGCGGCTGTCGAGGGTGCGGGATTCGGGTTAGGCGGGTTGATCACCATCGTGCCGGATCTCGGAATTCTTTCGGCGATCACCATGCGGACCATCGAGAAGTTGAGCCTGGTCTATGGATTTGAATTCAAGACAGACGATGACATTGCCGAACTCTGGATTGCCGCGGCCAGCGCGGCCGGGGTCGACATCAGCCGCGAGCTGCTGGAGAAAGAAGTGGTCAACAAATTCGTGCCGCGCGTCATCCAGAGAATTGCGGCGAAGGCCAGTGCCGAGGTTGTGGAGAAGTGGGTGGGGCGCGTGATTCCCCTGGCCAGCGCGGCGATCGGCGCCGGACTGAATTATTGGTTCGTGCGCGCCTGGGGCGAGCGGGCGAAGATGCATTTCCGCCAGCGGCATTTGGCGCTGCGCCAGCGGGCCCAGCAGGCGGCCCTGACGAGCCACGATGCTTTGTCATCCTGAGCGAAGCGAAGGATCCATGCAACTTGCTGACACTGGGATGGTGTCGGCAAACTGAATAGGTCCTTCGCATCGCTCAGGATGACAGCGTAGTTGTTGCTGCTCGCCGATACTTCGCGCTGTTGTGATTAAATACTGAAAGATGCCCACCTTTTCCTGCTCAGCCATTCTTTTTGATCTGGACGGAGTTCTCGCCGACTCGACGCGCGCGGTCGACCGTGAGTGGCGGGATTGGGCGCGGCGCAAGGGCGTCGACGGAGACGCTGTGATGGCGATTGCCCACGGAGTGCGTACGGTCGAAGTGATCCGACGCGTGGCGCCGCATCTGGACGCCGAAGCCGAAGCCAGCGCAATCGAAAATCACGAGGCCGGCGATCAGCGGGGAGTCATCGTGATGCCCGGCGCGGCCGATCTGGTGAGATCGATTCCCGAAGGACTGTGGGGCGTGGTCACCTCCGGATCGAGGCTGCTGGCCACGAATCGCTTGCGCCATTGCGGATTGCCGGTTCCGAAAGTTCTGGTCACGTCCGACGACGTCACGCGTGGGAAGCCCGACCCGGAGCCGTATTTGAAGGGAGCGAAGTTGCTGGGATTCAGTCCGGCGGAGTGCGTGGTGATCGAGGATGCGCCAGCGGGGATTCAGTCGGCGCGCGCCGGTGGGATGAAGGTGCTGGGGATTACGAGCACCTACGCGGCGAACGCTTTAGGGCATGCGGATGCTGTGATTGGAAAGCTGGGGCAGATTCAGGTTACGTCGAACGGGGCGGGGAAGTTGGAGGTGGACGTGGGCTAGACAAGCGTCAACGAACCTTCTTTTCATTCACCGCAAGCTGCTCTCGGGTCTGGTCCACCAGCCATTGGACCCTCACTGGCTCGCCCCTCTCGATTCGCTTGGAAATCATTGTGAGGGCGTTAATTTGAATGGTCGTCTCCTTGAATCGCAGCGTCGGATCGGTGCCGAACTCGTCCGTGACCATTACCCATCGCAACGGGAACTCGCTCGCTAACACATCCCCAAAGGCGACGCCTAGACTCTTTAGTTCATACGTCTGGGACTTGTTGAATACGTTTTCGTCGATTAGTCGTTGAAGAGTCGGCAAGTCGCTTTTGGTTCGAGTTAGATGCACTGCGCCGTACCGGCGCTTGGCGGCCGATGCGATGGTCGCCCTTTGCTGCTCAAGGCGTTCGCTGTCCTCGCTGGAAAGTTCGGAGAATTTGGGCTCGGGTGCAGCCTTGCGATTGGATTGGCCAAAGAGAACGCCCATGAATCCTATCGTCAGAATGGTGGCCGTTATTGAAATACGAGTGCTCACAAGATCGGTTACAACAAAGTCTACATGAAAGCCGTGCCGCTCCAAGACGCGATCTCCTACCGCAACCAGTCTTCCAACTCAATCCCTCGATCGGTTTTTTCGTCGCGGTATTTCACGATTACGGGCGTATAGAGCGAAAGATTCCAATCTTTTGCTTGACCTTGGGCGGCGCCTTCTTTCACGGCGCGCGATCCCGGGACGACCACGGCATTTTCCGGAA
>Ga0210384_10006211_pt1 | contig 12782 bp, 12 predicted proteins | sample IncBWH2MmetaG_FD_160574 | JGI IMG/M metagenome (GOLD analysis project Ga0210384, IMG submission 160574) | Forest soil microbial communities from Barre Woods Harvard Forest LTER site, Petersham, Massachusetts, United States - Inc-BW-H-2-M | ecosystem: Environmental > Terrestrial > Soil >... | reverse complement strand
ATGTCGTGGGTGACGCTGGAAGATGTGGTGGGGATTCTGCGGATGGCGATTGAGAAGGCTGCGGTGCGAGGCGCGGTGAATGTTGTGGCACCGGGGGCGGTGCGGAACGCGGAGTTTACGAAGGTGCTGGCGAAGGTGCTGCGGCGGCCGGCGCTCTTCCCTGCCCCGGGGTTTGCGCTGCGACTGGCGCTGGGGGAGATGGCGGACGCGCTACTGTTAAGCAGCCAGCGCGTCGCGCCGTCACGATTGGAGCAGAGTGGCTACCGATTCCTGCATGCGGATCTGGCGTCCGCGTTGAAAAGTGTTTTGGCGACGGGTTGAACTTGGATGTGCCTTACTTCTGCACGTTGATGGTGACGGAAACGCGCAGGGTGTGGCCGTTGAGCGGATCCGTGGACATAATGTTTTCCGAGGTCTGGCCATCTTTAAGAACCAGATTCTCCGACGTTCTGAATTGACGGATAACCGGCTGGCCATTGGGGTTGGCAACCATGCGCTCGCCTTCCGGAGACTTGTTGGGATAGAGCGCGGAACGATCGACGGTGAGAAGGAGGCGGAAGCGACCGTCTTCTTCGGAGCGGACGCCGCAGTCGATGTTAGAGCCGATATCCATATAAATCGTCTGCTGATCCTTGCTGCCCACTTCCACTGGAACGCGAACGCCAGTACGAAGGCTGGTGGAGTAGTTACCTCCCATCCTCTCATCGGCGATAACCATGAAAGAATAGGGCATGCTGGAGATTTTCTTGTCGCCATCGAATTCGGTGAAGACGATTTGGACTTTGATGGGGACGGAGGGCCTGGGCTTGTCATCGCTCTTTGATTTCTCCTGCGGTTTGTCCTGCGCGACAGCTTTCAGCGAGGGCAGGCAGAGCGCGGCAGCCAGCAAGAATAGGGAAACAGATTTCTTCATCACATTCCTCCTGGAAGATTCGAACGATTCTGAAAATTAGATTTGTTGGCGGAAGTCATTGCGCGTGCTCTTCCGTCATGAGCTTGACGTCAAGCTGGTCGATTTGGATCGGAGCAATTTGCAGGAGCGAGAGATTCGTCGGGTCGAAATTAGCGGCGACGAGGGGAGCGCGCTTGCGCTGGTTCCACTGCTCGGCATAGCTGACCAGCAAGGCTTCCTGGTCTTGCGGAACGAGAACTTCGGGCATGGCATCGCGCGGCGCGGCGTTGAGAGTTGCGGCTGTTCGCTTTGAGGGGACGGAATTAGAGATGGTGGGCGGTGCTGGGTTTAGATTCTGGTCGTGTGGCGGCAGCGCGTTGGGCGCGGGCGAGGTCGTATTCGACGCTGTGTCCACCGGTGCTGGAACAACACTAGTTCGCCAGAGTGGCCGCGTGGCGATGAAGGCAACGAGCACGGCGGCAGCAGCGGCCACGGTGAGCCAGCTCGGAATCCAGGCGCGTACTACAGTGGGTTCTTCGGCGATGCTGGTGCGGACGCGCGGGAGGAGAGAGGCAGGCACTTCGACATTGACGGCGGCGTGGAGGCCGGTGTCGATGGAGGAAAAAAGAGATTGTTCCAGGGTGAGGGCGGCGCGGCACTCGGCGCAGGCGGTGAGGTGCGCGCGCAATTCGCCTTGGGGCTCGAGGCCGGAGGCGGCGGCTTCGGTTAGCGCGCTTTGGTAAGGTTCACATGGCATCGCAACTTCTCCGCTAACTGTTTTCGGGCAATAAAAATTCTGGATTTCACGGTGCCGACGGGAATGGCTAGGAGCGTAGAGATTTCGTCGATGGTGTGGCCATTCATGGCGGCGAGCAGGAGCGCGAGGCGAGGTTTTTCCGGGAGCTCGGCGAGGGCACGGTCGAGGTGAAGCTGGAATTCGCTGGAGGCGGCCAGGTCTTCGGCGGTGGCAGCGGGCGGTTGGTGCGCGGGCTGGGACCAGAGGACGTCGCGCTGTTCGCGGCGCTTGGCGGAACGCAGGCGGTCAAGGGCGATTCGAAAGGAGATTCGAACGAGCCAGGCGCGGAAGGTGTTGCGGTCGCGGAGACGATGGAAGCTGCGGTAGGCGCGCAGGAGGGCTTCCTGGGCGACGTCTTCGGCGTCGGCGGAATTGCGGAGAACGCCGCGGGCGACGCGATAGGCCAGGGGGCCGCATTCGGCGAGGCGCTCCTCGAACTCGCGCCTAGTCTCGGCTTGCGCTGCTTCGCGGGCCGACTCACTCCGTAGCGTGCCGCCTGGCTGGATCAGAACCAGCTCCTGCATGGGTTTTCCTATGCGGGCGCCCAGGCACGCGAAACTGCGTGCGCAGGAACACCGCCCTCCCCGTACAACTACCAGACGCCGCGGTCTGGGATTTGGTTCGGTAAGAAATGGCCTCCATGGAATGCAGACGGGCTAGATGCCCAGCTGTTCCAAGAGCGCTTCCAGGTTGGAGTCGTCGACGGCAACCTCGGCGGGTGGCCGGCCTTCCGGCGGGGCCTGGACAGCGCCTTCATCAAAGGCTTGGAGGAGGCGCATTTTTGCGACGGCGTATTCTTCGCTGCTCGTGAGCGGCCGACCGTTCTGCTTGGCCCAGGCTTCCAGGGCCGATTGGTGGACGAAGATTTTGAAGCGGAAGGCGGAGGCGCGGTCGAGAGAAACGGCGTAGGTGAATTCGCCGCCGGGGTGGCCGTCTCGCTGGGCGCGATTGCCTTCGTAAAAATAGTACTGATAGACGTAGCCGTTGGCGGCGGAGTAGGTCTTGACGCGGCGGACAGTATCGGGGCGAGGCATGAGGGATTATTTGTTGGTGGAATGCGGATGTCAACGGGCGGGCTTAAATTCCTCAATCACTTTGGATTTCTTGCCGCGAACCAAAGCAATATGAATGAATCCGCCCAAATAAAAACTGTGGTCAACCAAACTGCAACCCTATCGAATAACGGATTAGCTGACGGTGCGGGATCGGCATAACGCGTGAGACCAATGATCGCCCAGACCCCGGGCCAGATGAGACAAAGACCAGCCAACGCCGAAACAATGCGAAGAAAGCTACGTGGCACTTTCGAGCGACACCTTCAGCTAATAATCCCACCAATTTCGTCCGTGTTCCAGACGTTATCTGTCGGCTGGAGCACCACCTTCTGAAGCGAGTGCGATTCCGAATTGGCACTGCTTCCATGGAACTGCGTTCCGGTTTGGAACGCGCATCACTGCGGCGATGGAAGAGCCAACCAGATGCGACCCCAGCAAAGAATCGCTGCCAAATAAGCGTAACTCGCAGATTCACAGCCAATTGCAGAGATTGCCGGTAAAGTTTGCACTCGATTTCAAGTAACAGAACGCCGCTTTTTTCGCTGGCCCTTCGCCTGCTTTGCCACGGGTATGCGGCCTCTCACGCTAAGCGGCGCAAAGAGAATCGAAAGTAAGCAAATTGTTTTTGTTGCGCTCCTAACGACGGGGGTGTGGACGCAGGGCTGCGGCGGAGGAGGCGCGAGCTCTGTACAGCCTCCGCCGCCACCTCCTCCTTCCGTCGTGGGGAGGGGGACGCCGAAGAGCGAGTCGGTGCTGCTGGGAAATACGGCGGCGTTTTCCGCGAAGGTCTCGAACACAGCGGACACGGTGGTGGTTTGGAGCGTGAATGGAACAGCGGGTGGAAGTTCAACGCTGGGAACCATGACACCGGATGGCATGTACACCGCACCGGTGGATTTGCCTTCGCCCGCGACGGTACGAATCACGGCGACGAGCCATGCGGATGCGACCAAATCGGACACGGCTGCGATCACGGTGACGAGCGACATTACGCTGTCGCTGACTCCGAATCCCGCGAGTGTGGAGCTCGGCGCCAAGCAAGGATTTACCGCGCCGATAACGAGCGCCGGGCATCCGGATACGGCGATGCGGTGGAGCCTCTCGGGTGCTGCGTGCGCCAGTAGCTGCGGAACGGTGGATGCGAACGGGACATACACGGCGCCGGCAATTCTGCCAGCGACTCCCGGCGTGACGCTGACAGCCCAGAGCGTGGCCGATCCCTCAAAACAGATTTCCGCGGCAGTGACGATCACCAGCACGTTTTCGCTGCAGCTCTCCGCGCCGTCCACCGTTCCGGCGGGAGCATCGGCGGCGCTTGTGGCAACGCTTACGCCAGCGCCGGGATCGGCGCCGAGCCTGGTGATGGCGTGGTCGCTAAGCGGAGCGGGATGCAGCGGGAGTTCGTGTGGAACGCTGAGCGCGGTGACGACGCAATCGGTAGGCGGAAACGCGATGGCGGATTCGGTGACCTATACCGCGCCAGCCGCGGCGCCAAGTCCGAACAGCGTGACGGTGACGGTAACTCCCCAGGCGGATCCATCGAAAAAAGCGCAGGCCGTTTTGGCGATTCAACCGGGAATCAGCGTGAGCCTTTCTCCGCTGACTGCGACGCTGGCGGCCAATCATCGAGTGACGCTGGCGGCGCAAGTGAACGGAACGATGAACACCGGAGTGAACTGGAGCGTGAATGGAATTGCGGGAGGCAGCGCAAGTCTTGGGCGGATCTGCGTGGTGGGCTCGAATCCCTGCCAGACGGTGACGAGCAATACCTCGCTGCAGGCGGATTACGTCGCGTCGGGAAGCATTCCTTCGCCAAATCCGGTGAGCGTGACGGCGGCAAGCGCCGCCGACGCCACGAAGAGCGCGAGCGCGCAAATCACGGTAATCAATCACGTGGTGGTTTCGGTTCTGCCGGGGAGCGTGACGCTTGCGCCGCTGGCAGTGGAAGGATTCACGGCGACGCTGCTGGGGACGAGCAATCAGAACGTCGTGTGGCAGGTTCAGGGGACGGCTTGTTCGAGCTCAGGCGTATGCGGATCGATTAGCGCGAACGGAACGTATACAGCGCCCGGCGCGGCGCCTGCGCCCGATGCGATTCAGGCCGTGGCCATCAGCTCGGATGACACGACGCAATCGGGTGCGGCCAACATCACGATTTCGACGGGCGCGAACATTTTGACTCTGCATCCCTCGAGCGTTTACACGGGAGCTGCACAAGGATTCACGCTACGGGTGGAAGGAAGTGGTTTCGCGGCGTCGAGTCCAGGGCCGGGTGCGGTGATGCTTATCGGGGGAACGGCGCGCACAACGACGTGCAGGTCCGTGCTGGTTTGTACAGCCCCGGTGACGGCCGCGGACGTCGCAGCAACGGGCAGCGTTTCGGTGCAGATACAGAATCCGAGCGGAACGAAATCCAGCGCGGTATCGCTGGTGGTTGCGGCGCCAAACGTTTCCGACGAAGTGATCGCGCTGAGCAGCGCCGCTCCAAGCGCCACGGGAAAAGACATTGTGGTGGTGGATCCGACAACCGCGGGAGTGTCCGCTCCCGGCGACGATCTGGACATGAATGTCGCGGCACTGGGTGCTTTTTCCACTACGAGCAATGCCTGCGTGCTGAGCGGAAATCCGATTCCGCTGCAGCGGCCTGTAACCGGCACGACGACGGCGGACATCTGCCTTTTTTCGCAGAGCGGTTTTGACACCAGCATGGCGTACACGGTTTCCGGCTCCGGGGACATTGCTGTGATTTCGAAACAGCCGGCGGGGCTGGGGATCATCCATCTGACGCTACAAGTTCCGGCGACTGCCGCGCCGGGAGCACGCACGCTTTTCATCCAGAGCACGAATTTGGACAAAACCGCAGCGAGTGGCGCGCTGGAGGTGCAGTGAAATGAGCTTCGTGCAGAGGCGGAGGTTTCTGTGGATTTTATTTTTGGCGGGGCTGGCATTGATCGCCGTGGTCGCGAGCGCGACTACGCTGGTGAGGCTGCGCTTTGAAGAACTCGCCGGGCAAGCGACGGCAGTGGCGCGGCTGCGATGCCTGGGAGCACAGAGCCGGTGGGATGGCGGAGAAATCTGGACGGAGACGCTGTTCGAAGTCGTTGCGAGCCACAAAGGTCCGCTGCCAGGGCTGGTGACAATCCGGACGATGGGCGGGAGCGTTGGCAACCTGCATTCACGAATCGAGGGAGTGCCAGCGTTTCGTGCGGGAGAGGAAGTTTACGTGTTTCTCTGGGGGCGCGAGGGCGCGCCATACCGGGTTCTGGGATGGTCGCAGGGAACGTTTCGAATTGCGAGAGACGCGCGGACCGGCGTAGAAACAGTGACGCAGGATTCGGCGGGGACGACGGTATTTGATCCGCGGACGAAGAAATTCCAGCGCGGAGGGATTCGCGATCTGCCGGTTGCGGCTTTTGAGTTGAAACTGCGGAAAGCGCTGGAGAACAAAACGGAGTGACGAGTTTCGGGCTGGAGGAGGGAAGGTGAAAAAGATTCTTAAGCAAGTTTGCGCTTGTGGCGTTGCGCTGTTTTATGGGGGTTGGGCCCCGCCCGCGGCGCAGGCGTACGCGTTCAACATGATTGTGCCGGATGTCCGGCAACCGGCGGCCGTCTCCGGGGGGTCGGCTTGTCCGGTCAAGGCGCGTCAATTGACTTCAGTGGGCGGGATCGCGATCCAATGGAGCACGGTGCTGAGCACGAACCCCGTAACGATTGTGACGCAGAATCAGACGGCGAGCGGGCGGCTGACGGAGATTGAACAGGTGATTGCGCAATCGGTGGCGGCATGGGCGGCCGTTAGCGGGACGGCGCTGGCGCCGGCAACGTTCAAAACGCTGACGCGAACGGCGACGCAAAATGCGTGCGGGTCCGATGGGCTGAATTCGATTTGTTTCGATCAGGCGGACATGGCGTTCACGCCGGGGGTGGTGGCGTTTACGCGTGTGATTGAAACCGATCGGCTAGGAATTCAGGTTGGCAACAGCACGGTGGCAACGCAGCTGGGACAAATGTTGGACGCGGATATTTATTTTAATCCGAGCTCCTCGCTTACGACGTATGCTACGCCGCAAGCGCTTGCCGCGACACCCACGGCGTATGACCTGGAATCGGTTCTAACGCATGAATTGGGTCATCTGCTGGGGTTCAGCCATTCGGCGGTCTGGGGCGCGATGATGTTTCCTTTCGCTCCGGCTCCGGGGACGTTTAGCGGAGTGCGGCCAACCACACAGCAGCCGGATGCCCCGCTGGGCGATGACGACCGAACCGGACTGCGCGTGCTGTATCCAAATCCGGCTGACACAGTGCATACGGGATCGATTCGAGGGCAAATCTTTCCTGCGAATCCGCTAGTGTTGCCAGCTTCTCCGACGGACGTTACAGGAGTTTTCGGAAGCCACGTGGTGGCGGTGGATGCGGCAAGCGGCGCGGCGGTGGGGGCGACGATTGGCGGGTGGAGCTGCGCGGCGCCAGGGCCGGCGCAATTTGATGGGACGTATGAAATCGATGGGCTGGCCGTCGGACACAGCTACGCGGTGTATGCGGAGGCGCTGAATGGGGCGGTGGACCCATCGTCGATCAACAATGCCATTGTTCCGCTGTGCCGGAATGCCACGACGGACGCGGGGTGGCCGCCGTTGCAAGGATGCGTGGTGCCGGGAGTGGAAATTAGTTTTACGACGCGGACGCGGCCGGGACCTTAAGGGAAGAATTGCGAGAGATCAGGAAAGTGAATGGCAACGCGCTTGGATCAGGCGCGTCCAGATCCATTGCGAGGGGTGAGCCAGCCTCCGCCGAAGAGGAGGCCGGGACCGAGGGAAGCGAGGAAGATGGGCTGGTGGGCAGCGGGAGGGAGCTTCGCGGCGATTTGCAGGGCCTGGTGTAGGGCCGCGCCGCAAGTGGAGGAGCCGAGATTGCCGGAGGTTTGCGCGATAGGCGGAAATTTGCCGGGAGAGACACCACACTGTTTTGCGAGGAGAGTGACGAGGCGCGGGTTGGGTTGGTGAGTCGCAAAAGCGCCCACTGAGGCGAGCGCGATTCCGCTGCGCAGTTCGACGGCGGCAAGAACTTTTTCCATACGCGTGATGGCTGCGCGGGATAGAGCTTCACCATCGAATTTCACGTTGAGACCGCCTTCTTTCCTGGCGCCGACCTGAATGGTGGCGGCGTATTGGCCGGCGCAACCGAAAATAAAATCGCCGAGGCGGTAGGCATCGCCGATGTCATCGCTGGCGCGGCGAAGAAGGAAAGCGCTGGCGCCGTCGCCGAAGAGGCCGCCGAACTCGCCGTCGACGCGATCGGGAGTTAAGGTGCGGCTGTGGACGTCGGCGGTGACTACGGCGACCGTCCGCGCTCGCCCCGAAGCGATGAGAGATTGTGCGACGGCGAGGGCGTTGAGCAGCCCCAGGCAAGCGCCGCCGACGTCGAGCGCGGCGCAATCTTCGCGGAGGAGCAGGCGGGAGTGCAGCTGGGCCGAGAGCGAGGGGTAATCGTGATGCGTTTCGCTGGTGGCGATGATCCAATCGAGCTGTGGCGCTCCGCACGAGGCAGCGTTCATGGCTTCCTGCGCGGCGCGGGTGCCGAGCGTTACTTCATTTTCTCCATCAGCGGCGTAGGCAAGTGATTCGATGCCGGCGCGGCTGCGCAGCTTGCCGAGGGGCATGCCGAAGGCACGATCCACTTCCTCGGAAGGAATGAGGCGGGAAGCTAGAGCCGACGAAGATCCCGTGATGATGGCAGGAGAGGAAATTCCGTGGCGTGTTTGCCGCGGGAGATGACTACTGCCTTCGGATGCGGAAGAGCCGGCGTCTTGCAAAGCTGAGAAAACGGCAGCCAAGGTTGCGGATCGATCGTTAAGGCTGGAGCCGAGGTCCCCGGCGCCGCTGGCGGATTCGACGGTGCGAAGAAAACTCACCCAAGCCATGGAATCGAAAATCCCGCTTTCGATCAAGTCCGCGTCATCGCCGGGGATAGGAATGGAAGGACCTGCTTCGCGGCGGAAGCATTCTTCCACAGGACGGCGCAAAGAATTCCTTTGCTCAGGTGAAGCATTACGGGACCGAGTCATCAAAACTCCTGAAGCCATTCCGGATTGGGCAGCGGAAACAGAGTATCGAGCATGAGCCAGCAAAGATCATGAAACGGGCGCGTGAGACCGAGGCGGATGAAGTGATGCGGGCAGGACATGATCTTGTGGTGAAAATGGGAATTCAAGAAGCGTTCGAGGCGGGCGGTGCGATTGGCGCCGCGGGTTTCGGCGAGGGCCGCCTCGACGAAGTCGCGCCAGTCGCGGTCGACGACGGGAAGATCGCGCAAGACTTCCCCGGAAGGAAGGGCGAGCGTGGCGCGAAGCTCGTTGGCACAAATCTCGAGGCGGAGATTTTGTGTTTCGCAACCGCAGATGGAGCGCCGGGCTTCCTGCGGATAGGCATGGAGGCCGCTTCCTTTCTTGTTTTCATGGATGGGGCAGCCGAAGAGATCAGGCATGGAGCGAGCCAGCTCAGACTTGCGGAGATAGGCGACGGTTTCCGCTTCTGTAACTGCACTTAACTTTTTGAAGCCGCGAGTAGAAACACGGTCTTCGACGTGGGGCTTGGCTCCGGGAAAAGGCGTGAGGGCGCATTCGAGGATGTCGCCACGGCGGTGAGGGAAGTGCTGCCAACCATTGGAGAAGGAAGGCACGGGCCGGATGGATTGAATCCTATCGTTCTCGTGCTGGAGACCAATGACGCAAAAGGCCGGGCCCATGCGCGTGATTTCCGTAATGAGAAGTTTGTTCATGGCGCGGCGCCGCGCTTTTTCTGCCGCGGACCAGCGGGCTTCGAGCGCGATGAGATCAAGTGGCGAATCTCGACTCCGTGGCCTTCAGCGCGCCAGCGGGCGGCGAGGAGTTCGGCGACGAGCCGACGATGGCATTTTTCGGGGCCGGACTCCGAGCACAGAAGGACGAGGTTGGAAGGCCAGGTTGCGGTGTCAAGCGATTGCGGAACGGCCCGATCTTTCATGAGGGTGAGGAATTCCGTTTCGTAAGCCAGCCAGTCTTTCGATTTGCGATAGGACTTGAGGAGTTCGGCGGTGGGTGCGAGAAGTGGCTCGTGAACGTACGAGATTCGAGAGATTCTCTCAAGGAAGTAGGCGAGGTCGGGGTGCTTGGCGTAGCCAGAGAGCTGGCCGCCGCGGTGCTGGCGAATGTCGATGAGCCGCTCGACTCCCGCTGCTTCGAGGAGGGTAAAGAACTCTTGCGCTGTTTTTCCAGCGAAGCCGATGGTGCAGAGGAGGTAGTGCATGGCTCTTAGAAATACTCAATGGCTTCCGGGGAAGTGCGGAAGGCGAATTCCCTGGCTTGGCGCCGGAGAGCGTCTTCCAAAGCAGGTCCGCGCTCGGCAACAAACAGCGCGCCGCTGGTAAAAGCTGCGCCGCCATGGAGATCGAGCAAACGATCTTCGGCATCGCTCTGCAACTCGAGGGTGCCGCCACGGCGGATGTGCACGGGCAAGACGCCGCGCTCGACCAGCGCAGGGCAAATCATGAGGAAGCGGTGGCACTGAAGAGGGTCTTCTTCGGCGCACATGAGAGCGATGCTGGCGGAGTGTGAGAATTGCAGAAGGTGATCGATGCCGGCGGAGAAATCCGCGGACTTGCGGCGTGCAAAATAATCGACTTGACGTCGGCATGGTAGACGCGCGGATCCTCGGGACGTCCGCCGAGAGAATCACCGAGAAATTGATATTGAATTTTGGCCAGGCCCGCGGCGGCTTCGAGCGGCTCGCGATTGAACTGCGGGAAGCGGAAACTGCCGGGGCGGCTGCGGACATCGCAGAGCGTTCTCACGCCGTGATGGACGAGGACGGCGAGAAAATCGCCGAGATCGAGATTCGAATGGCCGATGGTGTAGAGGCCATTGCGCACGGCGTTTGTTGAAGTCATGGAAGGGGCTCTGGGGGACCAGCTGATATTTTGCCGAAAGGCGGCTCAAGCGGCAAGCGATGGATATCCAGCGGTGGGTTGCCATTTAGCGGTCTTCGGCGACACCGATTTCGAGGGTAAAATGGAGTCCGTGCTAAGGTAAAAAGATGCGCCGGCTGCGGCGGGATGCGCGTTACAACGGGCTGATAGTAGCTAGAAGAATGCACTAGATTCATCGGGATTGGCAGCAAAGCATGTTCTCTAGAAAAATTCCACATCTGATAGGAATGCTCGGGCTGTTCTTTCTCTGCGTGTCTGGCGCCGAGGCGCAGCGGGCGCGCGGCGAACTGCACATCGAGGTGCATGATGCGCAGGGTGCGGCGGTGGCGCCTTCGGGCGAGCTGGTCAGCGAAGCGAATCAGTTTCGAAGAGCGTTTGTGACGGTGACGGATGGGCACTACGTCGCGCAAGATCTCCCGTTTGGCGTTTACCGGCTGAGTTTGCATGCGGAAGGGTTTGCGGCCTGGAGCAACCTGATCGAAATTCGTTCGGAAGTGCCGGTGCGCGCTTCGATCACGCTGGGAGTTGCGCCGGTGACAACCGAGGTGCAAGTCAATGACTCCGCGACGCTGGTGGATCAAAGCCGGACGGGGGCGATTTACTCCGTCGGGCAGCAAGCGATTGAGGAGCAGCTTTCGGCCCAGCCCGGGCGCGGACTGTCGGATCTAGTCAACGAACAGCCTGGATGGCTCTATGAATCGAACGGGACTTTGCATCCGCGAGGGTCCGAATACGATGTGCAATACGTTTTCGACGGGCTGCCGCTGACACAGAACCGCTCACCGGCCTTTGCCCCGGCATTTGACGCGGACGATGTCGAGTCCATGCGCGTGCTGACGGCGAGTTTTCCGGCGGAATATGGACGAAAGCTCGGCGGCATCATTGAAGTGACGACTTCGAAGGATGCGCCGAGCGGGCTGCACGGGCAGTTCGATGCAGAGGGCGGCAGCTTCTCGACGGTGACCGGTTCCGCGGCGCTTTCCTACAGCGCGGGCAAGAATCGATTTGCGGTGAGCGGCCACGGTTTTCATACAGAACGCTACCTGGACCCGCCGGTGCTGGAGAATTTCACGAATCGCGCCAGCGCGGGCGGGTTTTCGGCGTCGTACGAAAGAGACTTTTCTGATCGCGACCGATTGCGAATTTCAGTGATTCACAATGAAGTGCATTTCCTGGTTCCGAATGAGCTCGTGCAACAGGAGGCGCTGCAGCGGCAGGACATCACGAACAGGGAAACCACCGGGCAAGTTTATTTCCAGCACACCATCTCTCCAAGCCTGTTTCTTAGTTTTTCCGGCAGCGTGCGGGACGCCAGCGCGACGCTGACATCGAATCCTTCCTCCATTCCTGTACTCGTCTCGCAGGAACGGGGGTACCGCGAAGGCTATGTCCGCGGGGACATCGCGGGGCATCACGGACATCACGACTGGAAGGCGGGCGTGGACAGCATTTTCAGCCCCGTGCGCGAGGCGTTGCAGTACAACATTACCGATCCGACGCAATTTGATCCCGATACGCAGCAACAGCTTCAGTTCGCCGATCGTCGCTGGGACGTTGAGCCCTCGGCGTACGTGCAGGACCAGTGGCATCGCGGCAATTGGAACGTCAGCGCAGGGTTGCGGTTCGATCACTATGGATTTGTGGTGCATGAATCGGCGGTGAGCCCGCGGTTTGGGATTTCACGTTATGTGCCATCGCTGAACTTGCTGCTTCACGCATCGTACGACCGCGTGTTCCAGACGCCGGCGATGGAAAATCTTTTGCTGGCAAGCTCGCCACAACTCGATTCCGCGGGCGGCACGGTTTTGCGGCTTCCGGTGCGGCCCGCGAGAGCGAATTATTACGAGGGCGGGTTGACTAAATCTTTTCTGGGCAAACTGCGATTGGACGCGAATGTCTTCCGGCGCGATTTTCACAATTATTCCGACGATGACGTGCTGTTGGATACGGGAGTAAGTTTTCCGATTGCTTTTGCCAAAGCACGTATTTTTGGGGAGGAAGTGCGGCTGGAAGTGCCTCACTGGGGGCGCTTCTCCGGGTACTTGAGCTATGCGAATCAATCGGGTATCGGACAAGG
>Ga0210384_10006210_pt1 | contig 12783 bp, 14 predicted proteins | sample IncBWH2MmetaG_FD_160574 | JGI IMG/M metagenome (GOLD analysis project Ga0210384, IMG submission 160574) | Forest soil microbial communities from Barre Woods Harvard Forest LTER site, Petersham, Massachusetts, United States - Inc-BW-H-2-M | ecosystem: Environmental > Terrestrial > Soil >... | reverse complement strand
CGATGTGCGACTTGGCGGTGGCGGCTTCTGAAGCCCGCTTTGCGGTATCCGGCGTGAATGTCGGCCTGTTTTGCGCCACCCCGGCGGTGGCCTTGTCGCGCAATGTGTCGCGCAAGCAGGCGATGGAAATGCTGCTGACCGGCGACTTCATCGACGCCCAGACCGCCTTGCAGCGCGGCCTGGTGAACCGCGTTGCGACGATGGACCGGCTGGATGCCGAAATTGCACAGCTGACGGCCAGCATCCTGGCCAAACCGGCGGTGGCGATCGGCATGGGCAAGCAGCTGTTTTACAAGCAGTTGGAAATGGGAATTGACGCCGCCTATCAGCTGGCCGGTCAAACCATGGCCTGCAATATGATGGACGATGCGGCGCAGGAAGGGGTGCAGGCTTTTATTGAAAAGCGTGCACCAGCGTGGAAAGCCGATTGACACTAGCATAAGCTTGGCCGGGCAGTCCGGTAGGTTGGGCTGGTGAAGCGCAAGCCCAGCCTGCCGAACTGTCGCACCATGCCGGACTATTCCTCGCTACGTTGATTCGCTCGCACGAGAAGTCCAGGTCCGTTGCTAGTCAACGCCATTACGGCCGCCAGCAAGAGAATCACGCCAGCGCCGAGGCAACCTACAGGATCACTGGCGCCGCCGGCAGCGAAATGAGGGTATACGGCGGCCAAAATAATCAGTGCTGATCCCGTCAGGTAGTGACCACGGAACGAAAATAAGTGGGCGAGCGGGATAAAATGCAGCCCGATGACAAAAATGGCAAGTGGGATAACCCATTCAGATAAATGCATATTTGCCAGCACATTCCCCAGCACCAGGATGAGAATCCATTGGCCCGCGTTCACAAAATGAAAGATGCGGTCATTGCGTTTTTTTTCAGGCGTTTCTTCAATCATTGGTACACCGCGCCGCATTTGGCGTGAGCGAAAAAGAGCCAATGCGCCCAACGCCGTTGCAATGGAAACGACGATCGCCAGAACTACTGGATTGCCGGCCATCGCGCGATGCGTCCACAGGACAAGCCACGCGCCTCCGAATATGGAAAAGAACATCGCCCCCACCGCTCTGTCTGATTGTGCAATGCGCATTGCGATATCAGATTTAACATGAGTCATAAACTTGGACCTTTTTTAAATTAATAAGTGGCCGCTTCTGGCCGGCGCCAGCCTGTTGTTTAGAGAAAAGACGAACAACCTAAACGACACGTTGCAGTGACTGCGCGTTGTAAGTTACGACAAACAATTTTGCTTCCTGTAGCGTATCTGGGTAGTCAATTTTGTAATGGCCACTATCTTCGCGAAGTTCATACACTGACTGAAACAGGAATCCATGCGAGACGAGGAACTGCACTTTCTTCCACTGTTCAATATCAGTGAGCTTTGGAGCTGAGAACTTCCTGCTCAACATTACGGTTTGGCCACCACATTGTGGGCAAAGTCTAGACTCAAGACTTCGCGGCTTTTTATACGACTTCCGGCAGGAAAAGCACACGTGCGGAAAGAGATATCTTTGAACGTGCTTTTCCTTCAAAAAATATGTGTGATTCCTAAATGTGGCCATGAGTAGGTCTGCCGTCTAACGTCAATTGGAATCTATCAAGTTGAATTATCAGATGACTATGCTATCACACGATAGCTGTCAAATCGACATCGAATTGAGCCCAGGTATCACTGACCGCTTCTGGCCGATTTGCACTCCGCGTGAAAAAATCAAAGAGTGTTTCCGCTGCGAAGCAGAACGGTAGGTTGGGCTAACGCTTCACCAGCCCAACATTCATAGCAACCCCCAAAATCTGCCTATCCTCTCGCGTCAAAAAATATGCCCACTCGTTGGTCACATCTGACACGTCTGTAAAATTAATACGCCGCACCGAGAGAGAGTTTTTTCCACGAGATCGCCACTCCTATATCTACCTGGTCTCACCGAATGTTGGGCTGGTGAAGCGTTAGCCCAACCTACCGTGCTAGCGGATGGGAAAATCTGGAGCCAGTTCCTTGCTGACGAGTTCTTGAACCGATTTCGGAATCCGAAAAGTAATTCCGCGCTTTTCCGCATGCCATTCAAGCCCTCTATACTCAAAGGACCATAATTCAACGTTATAGCCATATCCGCCGTGCTCGATTGCCACCAAAACGCAGTTTGAGCTGATCGCACCGAAACCCAATCGGCGCATCGGTAGCTCGGAATCTACAATATCTGTCGCATTGAATTTGTTTCCTCTATTGGCGATTCCTTCGAGTCCGCGCTGATTCGCACCGAGCAAGTTGGAGACGGCGGCGGGAAGTTTTTCTATCGAAGCTAGCTCGACTAACGGCGTACATTCAAATTGGTTCGAAGCGTAAATTAGCTCCGTTCTACACAACGCGAGAGAAAGAAACATCGTCAAGATAGCGGGGGTTTTCATGTTATGGAATATCGAATTGTGCAGCTAAAAATCGAACCATGCTTTGACGCCCTGTATACCCGCTCTTGGTCGACTATGTATAAAAACCATTTTCCTCATCGCCGTCCGCTCTTGGCATCTCAACCGCACAGTTTTTCGAGACATTCGTCAATTCAGTTATTTGTAATAGCTGAATCAGACTGATAGCAATATAACATTTTTTCGTGGAATTCAATTAGAATCATTTCTACCCTCGTTTGGTCTGTCGTGACGAACTCGTGCGGCCAACCGGCCCGCTCACCTCTTTAAGGAAATTCAATGCCCACACGAACAATGGTTGCTACCGCGATAGCTGTGCAATGTTGCAGTGTTTTCGCAGCGGGGTTGATTGCGAATGAGGATGCCTCACGGCCTACACAGGGACAACCGACAACCGCAGGTGCGTTATGTCAGTCCATCGGTCCGCAATCGTCGGAGCAGACGCCGGTCGATTTATATAAGTCGCTTACCGCGTGTATCAACAAAGGCGACTATGAGACGGCCGTGGAGAATTTCGGGCTGGCGGGAGCCTACGGAAAATTTGATTCAATGAGGGTCACAGACCAATCTGCGCATCAGGTGATTGCCGTTCTTCGACAGGCAGCTCTAATGTCAGCTATCCCAGCAAATAGAGCCGAGTTCCAGAAGCTGGCAGGCGCCACCTATGACGACAAGAGCCGACACGCTTCGCTTTGTAGCCGAGTTGCGGCTAGCGGCCCTCCGTCATATTTTCCAAAGTACATGCTTTTGCATGGATTAGACGCGGTGCCAGGTTCGAATTCTTCAGGGGGTGGAATGGTACCCTCATTTGACCAGACCTTGGCTTGGCGGAAAGCCCTATCTGCATACCTCAATTGCGAGTGAGAGTTCGGTCGGTATGATCTTACCCGCTATGTCGCGTCAATGGCCCCTATACGAATGCTCATCGAATGACTGTAATTGGCTGCGGGCGGTTACCCTGAAGCCGTCAGACCATAAATAAAGGAGTTCTGTCGTTCCCGCGCAGGCGGGAACCTAGTGTCGTTCGACGAAAGTCACTGGGTTCCCCTGTGTCCCTGTAGGGAAGGAGTCTTTCCTTGCAGGGCAAGACCGTTCCGCAGGGTGCAAGCAGCACACTGGCTTACAAGCCAGTGTGCTGCTGCTTGCAACCCCTGCTACACCGCCTGCGCGGGAACGACAGGTTTGGGGGATTTGGTTTTTAACTGAACGGCATTAGTTGTAGGGCCGGCGCAGCTAATTAGTCGCTGGTTTGGCCGCCTAGCCGTTGATGACCTTGCGCGCAAAGGTCTCCAGCAAGTCCATCAGGGAATCGGCGGCCCTGCTGGCCTGTTCTTCGTTGCCCTTGGCGATCGCCTTGGCTAGCAGCATATGGCAGCGCGCGCCTTCTTCTACATCGCCTTCATGTTGGTAGGCATACCAGAAGCGGCGGCACTTGATGATCAGCGGCGTCACCGCCTTTACTGCAGAGGGGTTGCGGCAGGCGTCGTGGATCACATGGTCCAGCGCCTGGTCCGCGTCCATGTAGACCCCCAGGTCGCCCTGTTTGGCGGCAACCACCATCTTGTCGGCGCTGGCCTGGATGTCTTCCCTTTGCTGCGGCGACGCGCGCCTGGCCGCGCTGGTGGCGATCAGGCGTTCTATCACCCGACGGGTTTCTATCAGCGTCATGTGCTCGGCGGCTTCTATGTCGCTGATGATCAGGCCGCGCCTCGGCAATTGCACGATCAGGCCGTTGGACGACATCCGCATCAGCGCTTCCCGCAAAGGCGTGCGTCCCAGGCCGGTGACGTCGACCAGTTCGGATTCTACGACCGGCGATCCTGGCTTTAATTGCAGCGTGACTATCATGCTTTCTATCGCGTCATAGGCGACGTCGGCAGCGCGCAGTTTGGAGGCGGCAGGTTTGAGTGGGGTATCTAGCATCGTTATCCAGGTTCTGTATTTTGTACGGATTTTACCGGTATCTTGACAAATTTTAACTTGGAATTAACTGCTTTTAAAAATTTAATAAGAATTTTGCATTAGGTAAGGGACAGATTGCCGTCGATTATTTAGTGCTTTTAAATAGGCTCCATTGGAACGGATATAAGCGCGGGCATGCGCAGGCGCACGCCCGATTGTCGGCACGTGCTAGTAAAAAGATGACAGGTCCGGACGTGTAGCCAAAGCCTTGTGCACGATCGCCGTAACGCGTTCACGCTCGGCGCCGATCAGCGGCTGGCGCGGGCGGCGCACGTTTTCATTGCCGACGCCCACCAGGGTTTCCACCAGCTTCAGGTTTTGCACCAGCTTGGCGGAAACATCCAGATGCAGCAAGGGCATGAACCATTGGTACAGTTTGCGCGCTTCCTCATAGCGTCCGGCTTGCATCAGTTGATACAAAGCGACGGTTTCTTTGGGGAAGGCTACCACCAGGCCCGCCAGCAGGCCGTCGGCGCCGACTGCCAGGCCTTCAAACGACAAGTCATCCACGCCCATAAAAAGTTGGTAACGATCGCCCAAGGCATTGCGCAGGTCGGTGATGCGGCGGATATTGTCACTGGATTCCTTGATGGCGACCAGCCATTCGCAATCCGCCAGGTCCTGGAAATCCTCCGGCGTCAGGTCCACCTTATAGCTGACCGGATTGTTGTACACCATGATGGGCAGCTGGGCCGCTTTGGCGATGGCCCGCAAGTTGTCCTTGGCTTCGCGCGCGTCCGCCGCATACAACACCGAGGGCATCACCATCAAGCCCTGCACACCCATGTCGGCAGCCCGCTCCACAAAGCGTAGCGCGTTGGTGGTGCGGGTTTCCGACACATTGACCAGCACCGGCACGCGCTTGTCGGCCACGTCCAGCGCGATCTTGGTGACTTCCAGTTTTTCATCAAAGGACAGTGTGCTCGCTTCTCCCAGCGATCCGCAGGTGACCAGGCCATGCACTCCGCCGTCAATCTGAAAAGCGTAATGCTTCTCCATTTCTGCGTGATCCAGGTCTTCGTTCGGCTTGAACTTGGTGGTCACTGCCGGGAACACTCCGCGCCATTTGTTTGCTGTCATGCTATTTCTCCTTGGATGAAATTATCGCTACAAATGATGCTAATGCTCTTTAAATATATTTGCAATATATTTAAAGAGCCATTTCATGGACCTGTTGCGTATCTATCGCAACACATCAAAAGTTAATCAATGTAAAGTCTGTTGCAATTTACTTAATTAATTGCTAGTGTCGGTCATTGCCGCTTGAGAAGCTGGAGACGCTTCTCGAGCTAGCCCTGGCATTTCAGATTTCAAACTCAGCCGTATGAATAACAATCCTAAAAATTTAGCCACCATTGAGCGCGACATCCTTGCCGAACGCATCGCCAACGTCTTTTTTACCGAGCCCCTGTTTGATGCCTTGCCGGACGTGGTGTTCTTCGTCAAGGATCTGGACGGCCGCTATGTAGTGCTGAACCAGACACTGGCCACGCGCTGCGGCTACAAAGACAAGGCAGAACTGCTGGGGTGCACCGCCAGCGAGGTCTTCCCGGCGGCGCTGGCCAGCACCTATGACGAGCAGGATCAATTGGTCTTGCGCGGCGTCCAGGAGTTTCACGACCAGCTGGAGTTGCATTTGTATCCGGACCACGATCCCGGCTGGTGCCTGACCAAAAAAATAGCGCTGCGCGACGAGAATAAAAATATCATCGGCCTGGCCGGCATTTCGCGCGACCTGGCGATGCCGGACCAGCGGCATCCGGTGTATCACAAGATTGCGGCGGCAGTCAGGCACCTGCATACGCACTACGAACAGAACGTACAAATGGCCGATCTGGAACAGATCACCGGCTTGTCCGTGGCGCAGATCGAACGGTATTTCCAAAAAATATTTTCGCTGACGCCAAGACAGATGACGACCAAGATACGGCTGGATGCGGCTTCGGTGATGCTGGCGGACCTCCGCAAGAGCATTACAGAGGTCGCGGCGGCCTGCGGCTACCAGGACCATAGCGCATTCTCGCGCGTGTTCAAGTCCACGGTCGGCGTGACGCCGCGCGAGTACCGGGAAGTGCTGGCCAGGACGCGCGATCCCGCAGATTAACGCTTAACGAAGAGGTAAAATAGCCACAAAGGGCTGACGCGGTCAGCCCGTTCCCGTGGAAGCCTCGCCTTGCCTTTTACCTTATCCCATCCGGCTGCTGTCATCCCCTTGCATAAATTGCTGGGGCGGAGAGTATCCATCTCCGCGATGATCATAGGCAGCATGGCGCCCGATTTTGCTTATTTCCTGCCCGGTATCCACGGCTTGATGACGCATAGCCTGAACGGCATCCTGATTTTTTGCCTGCCCGCCGGGTTGTTGACGTATTTTATTTTTCACTTGCTGATCAAACGCCCGGCCAGCTTGCTGTTGCCCAAGCCGATGCTGTCGCGCTTGCATCACCGTGTTTTCGAGGCGTCGGCGCTGCCGCCGACCTCTATCTGGGTATTGGCCTGGTCCGTGATGCTGGGCGCCGCGACCCACATCGCCTGGGATGCGCTGACGCACAGGAACTCAGCGGTGGTGAACCACTTTGAATTGCTGCGCACCCTTATCTACAGTACCGACGGCTATAAGCTGTACGTATATAAGTTGCTGCAGCACCTGAGCACGGCGTTCGGCTTGCTGGTGCTGGCGTGGTGGATCAAAGCATGGCTGAACACCACATCGGCGCAATCCGAGGGATGCGGATCGGAGGATGCCGGTGACGTGGAACTGGCGCCCAAGGTGAAGCTCTCCATCGCCGGCGGGATCATTGCCGTGAGTGCTTTTTGCGGCGCTGCCGCCGGCTTCATGCAGTTCGGCGTATCGCTGGAGCGCTGGCTGTTCCATGTCGTGGTCGCCGGCCTGAGCGGCTTTGTGCTGGCTTCGCTGCTCTACTGTCTTGCATGGTGGGCCTTGGCCGGCAGGCGGCAGCGCAATGCCTGAAGTGCGCGCTGACCAATCAACACGCCAGGAGCTCTAATGCCGTTCAGTTAAGCATCAATTCTCTAGTTTGTCGTCCCTGCGCAGGTGGTAAAGCAGGGGATTTGATTCTTAACTGAACGGCCTTACGTCATAGAGGGGAATCTTATGCCAGCGGGACAGAAACCAGTGATCCATGAAGTCATCGCCTATCTGCGCGTCAGGCGTGCGCCGGAGGCGATCGGTTTTTACCAGAAAGTATTCGGCGCAAAAGAGTTATTTCGCCTGAGCGAGCCCTCCGGTCGTGTCGGCCATGCCGAGCTGGAAATCGGCGGCGTCAAATTGATGCTGTCGGACGAATATCCGGAGCATGATAATCCGAGCCCCGAATCTCTGGGCGGGACGACGATGGCGATGTATCTGCAGGTGGATGATGTCGATCAATTGATGGCGGATGCAGTCGCTGCAGGGGCCAGTATCATCGACCCGGCGGCAGACCAATTCTATGGCGAGCGCAGCGGCAAGATACGCGACCCCTTCGGGCATCAATGGAAGTTCAGCCAGACCATCGAACAGGTGTCGATAGAGGAAATGCAAAGCCGGCTTGAGGCGATATCCAAATCGGCCTAGGCAGATGAGCCGTTACAACAATTTATTTGAGGTCGTATGAACGAAGCTGCATGGATGCCGATAGCGGAAAAGGAAATCGGCGTGGCGCGCTTTCCGGTCGGGCAGAGTAATCCGCGCATTACCCAATATCACGAAAACACCAATATCCAGGGTTATGACGACAAGGTTTCATGGTGCTCTTCGTTTGCCAACTGGTGCATGCGGCAAGCCGGGTTGGCCGGCACAGGCTCGGCGCTGGCGCGTTCCTGGCTGGAGTGGGGCGTGGCGCTGGATGAGCCGCGGCCGGGCTGCGTGGTGATCGTGACGCGCGACGATCCGAAGAGCTGGAAAGGGCACGTGGGCTTCTACCTGCGCAGCGACGGAGAATTTGTCTACCTGCTGGGCGGCAACCAGCTGGACCAGGTGCGGGAGCATTTCTACCCGCTGGATGGAGTGCTGGGATATCGCTGGCCGGCTGAAGCCGCCGCTGCAACCAGCCTGTAGCCTGTACCCCTATTCAGACAACAAACTCTCCACCCGGGTGGGCGACAGCGGCAGGCGCGCCTCGTCTCTCTTCCAGCCAAACAACGACTCGGTGGCCGCGCCGCATATCCTGCCCTGGCAGGCGCCCATGCCGCAGCGCGTATGCAGTTTGGCGCTGCGCCAATCCGCGTAGCCCAGCAGTTGCGCGTGGCTGACGTCTTCGCAGCGGCACACCAGCGTATCCGGCTGGCATAGTCCCAGCAGTTCTGCGCGCAGCTCGAACCCTTTTTCCAGATGCCGCGCGAAGGCCTGCCATTGCTTGCGCTGCCGCAGAAATTGCCCGGCTTGGCGATGCTGGCCCACCGCCGCATGGCCGGCAATATACCCTTCCGCCAGCGCCAGATCGACGCCGCCTATGCCGGTGCCTTCACCGGCACAATACACATGGCCGATGCCGGTGTGCTGCCATTCATCCACCCGCACCACGCCGCCTTCTATCCGGCAACCGATCGCCGAAGCGAGTTCGGCATTCGGCAACAGGCCGTATCCGCAGGCCAGATAGTCGCAATGGATGCTTTGCTCCTCGCCGTCTATCGAAGCGCTTACCTGGGTCAGTTGCATATCGCCTTGCGCGGCACGGACATAGCTATTGCTGCTGTAGCGCACCCCCTTTAGCTTGCGCCATAGACGCGCGGCTTGCAGTAATTTGTCGGGCGTGGCCAGCAACGCCAGCGCAAAGCGTGACAGCCGGCCCGGCGTCGCCTGCTCCAGGATATGGCTGACGTTGGCGCCGCGCTCCGTCAGGCTGGCGGCGACCGCCAGCAGCAAGGGGCCGGAGCCGGCGACGACGATGCGCTTGCCGGCAACAGGAAAGTCGCCTTTGCTCAAGGCTTGCAGGCCCCCGGCGCCCATGACTCCCGGCAAGGTCCAGCCGGGGAAGGGCAGCAGCCGCTCGCGCGCGCCGGTCGCCAGTATCAATTTGTCGCAGCGCAAGAGCATGGCGGCGCCGGCGGTTTCCGCCAGCAGTTTTCCGGCCTCGGCATGCACTACCCGGGTTTGCAGATGAAGGCTGACGTTGTCGGCTGCGGCAAGATGCCGCACCAGGTCCCTGGCACGCAGGTCCCGGCTGGCCTTGGCGCCGCCGCGCCAGATTTGCCCGCCCGCATGCGGATTGTCGTCCACGATGGCCACGCTGGCGCCGGAAGAAGCGGCGCTCTGCGCGGCAGCCAGGCCGGCCGGCCCAGCGCCGACGATCAGCACGTCATACGCCAAAGCCTTCATGCGCGGCCCCCGGTCAGAATCTGCATGCCGGCCTCGCACACGGTCTGGCACGCGAGCCGGTGCGGCCGGCCGTCGATCGTGACGCGGCACTCCTGGCACACGCCCATGCCGCACAGGGGCGCACGGGAAGCGCCGTTAACCGCTATGCGGGTGGTCAAACCGATGTTGATGGCGATCGCCGCGGCGACCGTGATCCCGGCCTCCACATGGAAGCTTTGATCGTTGATGAACAGGGCGACGGTGTCAGGCATATGTCAACACGTCCTAGGCTCGCGTCAATAAGCGGGATGGCAGGTAAGGCGTCGCTGCTATCGCAGCCGCGCTGCCGCTGATCTGGGCTGCCAACAGCTCCGCCGTCGCCAGCGAGGTAGTGATGCCCAGGCCCTCGTGGCCGACCGCCAGCCAGATATTCTCGCGCACCGGATGCGGGCCTATCAGCGGCAGGCCGTCCGGCGTTGCGGCACGCAAGCCGGTCCAGCTTCTCAGTACATTGAGTTGGGCAAGTTGCGGGACGAAACCGGCGGCATGCGCGAGCATCTTGCGCAGCATGGCGATTTCCACAGTTTTATCGGCAGTATCGAACTGGCGCGACGAACCTATCAGGATCTGCCCGGTGGGCCTGGGTTGTAAATTAAACGCCACCGAGTCGCCTTCGCTGGCGTGGGCGCTCTTGATGTAGCCGAGCTCGACCAGCTGGTGCCGGATGAAGCCGGGGTAGCGATCGGTGATCAGCAGATGCCCCTTCTTTGCGCGCAACGGCAAGTCCGGCAGCAGCGTGGCGGCGGCCAGGCCATTGGCGACTACTACCTTGCCGGCATGCAGTTGGCGGCCATCGCTGCAGAGCACGCCATTGCCGGTAATACCTGAGACCTGAGCTTGCACCAGCCTGGCGCCTGCGGCCACAGCCTGGTCCAGCAATAGTTGCGCGCTTTTGGGCGGATAGACGAGCGCGTCGCCGGCAACCAGCAAGCCGCCGGCCAGCCCCCGGCGCAATGCCGGCTCGGCCTGGTGCACGGCCTGCTCGTCCAGCAGCTCGCAAGCGACGCCGTGCGCGTTCAATACCGAATGTTTGATCCTGGCGGCCGCCATCTCTTCTTCATCGGCGGCTATCCACAGCGTGCCGCAGCGGCTGTACTCATGCCGCGCTTCCTGCCCCTGCACCAGCGCGCGCCACAATTGCAGCGAGCGTTGCGTCAGCGCCAGTTCGGCAGGATTGTCGTCCATCACTACCAGATGCCCCATGCCGGCCGCAGTGGCGCCGCCGCCTGTGGTGGATGCTTCGATCACGGTGACCCGCATGCCCTGCGCAGACAGCGCGGCGGCGCAGGCGCAGCCTATGATGCCGGCGCCGATGACGATGACGTCGGCTGTCATGGGGAGCGCCAAGTCAGCATATGAAATTCAGCGTATGCCCCAGACGAAAGGGTCGCGCTCGTCCAGCAGCAGATCGGCTTCTGCGTTCACGAAGGCCGTGCCGCGTATGCTGGGCAGCACCTTGTCGCCGTCATGTCGGTAGCTGCCTTCAAACACGCTGCCTATGATGCTCTCTTGCCGCCAGATTTCGCCCGCCGCCAGTTTGCCGTCGGCGGCCAGGCAGGCCAGCTTGGCGCTGGTGCCGGTGCCGCAGGGCGACCTGTCGTAGGCTTTGCCGGGGCAGAGCACGAAATTCTGGCTGTGGTTGTGCGGCGATTGCGCGTCGGCGAATAATTCTATGTGATCGATGAGCGCGCCTTGGTCGCCGGTGATGCCGGCGGCTTCCAGCGCCTGCCGCACACGCCAGCTGAAATCGGTCAGCGCATCGATATTGTGCAAACCCAGGTCTTGCCCATGATCTGCCACCAGGAAGAACCAGTTGCCGCCCCAGGCGATATCGCCGCTTACCTGGCCGTGCCCCGGCACGTCAATAGCGACATCCTTGCGGTAGCGGTAGGCCGGGACATTGTGCACGGTCACGCTCCGATCGGCATGCAGTTCCACCTCGACGATGCCGACCGGGGTCTCCACGCGATGGCTGCCGGTGGCAATTTTTCCCTGGTGGGCCAGGCTGGCGATAAAGCCTATCATGCCGTGCCCGCACATGCCCAGGTAGCCGACGTTGTTGAAAAAGATCACCGCCGCCGCGCAGGACTTGTCGTAAGGCGCGCAAGCCAGCGCGCCGACGACCACATCCGAACCGCGCGGCTCGCACACGCTGGCAGTGCGGTAACGGTCGAACTCCGCCTTGAACCTGGCCAGGCGCTCCGGCAAGGGGCCGTCACCCAGATCCGGGCCGCCGGCTACGATCAGGCGGGTAGGCTCGCCGCCCGTATGGGAATCGATAATGGAGATTTTTTTCATGCTGCCATCTTAGAAAAGTGCGGGACCCCTGTCTTGACAGGCCGGCCCATGTTTTGCGACGAAATCGGCATAGTGCTATATGTTTTGCTAAGCATAGGCCTGAATTGTGGCGCCGGCACCGGCGCCTGTGCGCTCAATCCGGCTTGCCGGTATTCGCAAAATTTTTCAGCCGGCCCAGCTGCTCCGCCAGCATGCCGTCGGCGGCCGGCGCCATGTTGTCAAAGCCGCCCTGCATATAGCCGCCTAGGCTATAGGTCATCAGCATTTTGCTGGCAGGCTTATCGGATGGCGCGCCCAGGATCGCGGTAATCTGCCAGGTCATGCTGCCGGCCAGGCCGGAGCCCTGCATCGGGCCCAACGCCCCCGTCATGCGCAACACTTTGCCCGGCATCGCATAGACAACGGCCAGGTGCTGCACGCCGCCGCCATTCGGCAGTTGCTCGCAAAAACAGCCGCCCGGCCTGGCGTCGATGGACAGGTTCTTCGCATTGCCGGAATAGGTGTGCGCGGAATTCCACCAGCTGCCGACATCGTTGACCAGGGCCCGGTATGCCTGCTCGGGCGTCAGGCTGACCGTGATTTCCTGCTTGATCAAAAAGCCTGAAGGACTGACGTTGACCACCTCAGCGGCGGAGTTGCCCGCCATCGCCGAAAGCAGAACCGCCCATGGGATGAAAACGATTTTCTTTGCGCAGGTCCTCATGGTCGGTGCTCCTTCTTTATCGGCAATGTCTACTTGC
>Ga0210384_10006209_pt1 | contig 12784 bp, 6 predicted proteins | sample IncBWH2MmetaG_FD_160574 | JGI IMG/M metagenome (GOLD analysis project Ga0210384, IMG submission 160574) | Forest soil microbial communities from Barre Woods Harvard Forest LTER site, Petersham, Massachusetts, United States - Inc-BW-H-2-M | ecosystem: Environmental > Terrestrial > Soil >... | reverse complement strand
CATGCCCCTTTTGCCCACGGAGATACCAGATGATCGCCGCGATATGATTCGGACGGCCGGGCGAGGCGCGCTGGCGCTGGAAGCTCAGCGGCAAGAGGAGGCTCAAAGGCTCTTCAGTGGAATGGTGGCGACGTATCCGAACGAACCGGGAGTGCATTTTCTGTATGGCGCGTTTCTCCTCGACGTTCGGCCGGAAGCGGGAGTGGAGGAGATGAAACGCGAACTCCAGATTTCCCCGTCTCACGTGCCAGCAAGACTGCGACTTGCCGAAGAGTATGTGAAGGAAGATCGGCTGAACGAGGCGCTACGACTGGCGCAGGATGCCATCCGGATCGAACCCGGTCATGCACCGGCGCATATGATGCTGGGCGAAGTTCTAATTGCGAGTGGTGATCTTCCGGGAGGCGTCCGCGAATTGGAAACAGCGGAGAAAAGCGCACCACAAACGGTCCGGATTCATTGGGATTTGCTTCGGGCTTATGCCGCCGCAGGGCGAAGGGACGATGCCCAGCGCGAGAAGGAGGAGATTGAGAAACTCAACGGTCCGAGCGCCGGGCAGTAACGCCCTCAACGAGCCCGTAGCTCGCAACAGATCGATCGTCCTCTCAACAACGTGCGGATTGCTTGCCTTGCTAGCTGCAGCTGGGATAGCGTCGAAGCCAGGCGCATCGGCCAATGACGCGGTCATACATTTTTCCTACCACGCGATACCATTTTCGCTCGACAGCGACGAAACACCGCAAAAGCACGCCCCGGAAACGATGGCCGGCGGGGTCGCCATCTTCGATTACGACAATGACGGCAAACCGGACATTTTCTTCACGAACGGTGCCGACATTTCCACGCTGAAAAAAACCTCGCCAAGATACTGGAACCAACTGTTCCACAACAACGGTGATGGCACCTTCACCAATGTGACTGAAAAAGCGGGGCTTGCTGGAACCGGTTACGACATCGGCGTGGCGATCGGAGATTACGACAATGACGGCTACGAAGACATCTTCGTTGCAGGCGTACATCGCAATACGCTGTATCACAATAACGGCGACGGAACCTTCACGGACGTCACCGAGAAGGCCGGGCTGGCATTGCCCGACAAACAATACGGCCCCCTGTGGTCCGTCGGAGCGGCGTGGGTGGACGTGAATAACGACGGGCTTCTCGATCTCTTCGTAGTCAATTACATGAGTTGGGACGCGAACAACGAGCCGGACTGCAAGTTTGAAGGGAGGCCAGAATACTGCCATCCCAAATTTTACAAAGAACTCCCCAACCAGCTTTTTTTGAACAATGGAGACGGAACATTTACCGACGTCTCCGCGAAAGCTGGCATTCGCTCGCACTTGGGAAAAGGCATGGGAGTGGGCATCGCCGACTATGATGGAGACGGCCTTCCCGACATTTTTGTAGCCAACGACAAACTCTTCAATTTCCTGTTTCACAATAAGGGCCATGCGCGGTTTGAAGAAGTGGCCTTCGAAGCGGGAGTGGCGCTCCCTGAGCACGGCAATCTCATCTCGGGCATGGGCGCCGACTTTCGCGATTTCAATAACGACGGGTATCCCGATATTGCGCTCGTGGCCCTAGACAACGAGACCTTTCCGATTTACCAAAATGACGGAAAGGGTGGATTCACGGAAGTCACCTCCAAGAGCGGAATGACCCTGCTCAGTACTCCAATGTCCGGGTACAGCGTTCACATCGCTGATTTTGACAACGACGGTTGGAAGGATATCTTTGTGAGCCGAGGCGACGTGCAATCACCGGATATGGCGGAACGCCGACACATCGACCAGCCCAATACGGTTTTCCGGAACATTCCACGAGGCAAGTGGTCAGCGATGACTGACGAAGCCGGTTTTGGGGCCCCGCCGCCGCGGCGTCACCGCGGTTCTGCGTTTGGAGATTTGAATCATGATGGCAAGCTAGACCTTGTTGTGACCGCGCTCAGCGCACCGGCGGAAATCTGGATGAATGACAGCCCGGGCGACAGTCACTGGCTGGAAATTGCCCTGCAGGGCACGAAGAGCAATCGCGATGGAATCGGCGCAAGAATTCGGATTCTTGCCGGCGGATTGAGGCAGTTCAATCATATGACTACCGCCACAGGTTACGCCTCTTCCAGCGCTGGCCCGGTCCATTTTGGATTGGGCTCCGCGAAAACAGTCGATGAAATCGAAGTTTACTGGCCCTCAGGCATCAAGCAAATGCTGCAGAACGTGCCAGCGGATCAGATCCTGAGAATCAAGGAATCGAAGTAACCTCTGAGGCGGGCTCTTACGGATGGGCCTTTTTGTCGCGGACTTTTTCGTTCAGTTCCATTACGATCTTTTGCTCACGCAGGCTTTCCTCCTTGCGTTTCAGCCGCGAGTAAACACTTGCTAGCTGTACATGCACTTCCAAAAAATCGGGCCAGGCACGCTCAAGTCGTTCGAATTCGTTTCGTGCTTCTTCCAGTTTGCCGGTAGCGGCGTGCAAAGCGCCGATCTGAAAACCTGCGTCCGGAGAGGTCGGGCGCAGCCGCAGAGCTTCCGTCAGATAGGGCGCGGCCTCGTCATTGTTGCCCTCGATCCTGAGAACAGCGCCGAGATACAGATTGGCGGAGAAATCATTTGGGTCACTTTTGAGGGCGCGCTGGAATGCCGTTTTCGCCCCGGGATGATCGTCGGTGTTCAGCAGGGCGCGGCCGTAGAGAGACCACGCTGCTGGGAGATCGGGATTCGTCGCAAGTGCGTTGTGCAGTGTTGTGGCAGCAGTTTTGTAATCGCCGGCAGCGAATTGAGCTTCGCCCATCAGCAAATCGGCTTCTGCCGTATTTCCGTCCTTCAATATGTGGTCAATTACCGCTTCTCCTCGTCGAATCTCGCCCGTTCGGATAAGCGCAGTGCCGAGAGCATAGTCCACAGCGCGGTCGTCCGGATTCTCCCGGTACGCCGGCTCAAGCAATGCCACCGCATCCGAGTTTCTGCCCAGTCGCAGATAGCAGTCGGCCAAGAGATACAGTGACTGCCGGCTATCTGTATGCTCCTTGCGCAAGCTTTCGAGCTCCGTGGATGCTTTCTCAAATTCCGCCTGTTTATACCAGGCCAGCGCGAGATTCAGGCGAACCATCGAATTTGTTGGATCCCGCTTTAGCGCTTCTTGGTATTGAGTGATAGCTTCCTGGTAGCGGCCATCGTGCGCCAGGGCTACGGCAAGGTTGGTTCGGGCTGGGACGGAATCAGGTTGCAGCGTAATCACTTGCCGGTACAGAGAAATCGCGCGCAGGACGTCACCGCGGTCGTACGCACCGTTGGCCTCATTGTACAACTGTTCGGCAGTTGGCCCCTGGGTTGCCGCGAAGCCCCCAAGTGCGGTCAGTTCCGAAAGAACGAGTATACAGAGCGCGATCGTCCTCATAGGAATAAACACAATTTGAGTTTGCCCTCGCAAGGACTGACAGGATTATACTGGCGCAAAATCCCAGTGTTTGACAGTCTTAAATCAGTCCGGCAAATTTGCACAAGGTTTGTGGAGATGAAGCGAGCCTGAAGGGGTTAACGCACGCAGAGAGGCGAGTCATCAACGCGGCACTCGCGCGATTCAATCTCCCAACGGATCTGTTATTGAACAGGCGCCGGTGCATCGAAGAGTGAGGGAGCGGCTGACCCACGACGATGGTCCGGTGGCGAGTCGTCAAGCGGGAAATTGCCAGGAGGCCTTCGTTGATGCGTTCAACCCTTTGGTGTCTCTCCTTGCGGGTAATCTTTCAATTTGCGTTTCTTCTTATCAGCGCTGCTGTCCTTACAGCACAAGTTGTGCCCAACGAACGTAAGGAATGGCACGCTAGTTGGATTGCGCATCCGACAGCGCCGCTCCGGGAGCCTGGGGTGTTTCACTTTCGAAAAACATTTCGTCTGGACATCAAGCCGGAGCACTTTATCGTTTTGGTAAGCGCCGACAATCGCTTTCAGCTGTATGTCAACGGGCAGCGCGCTGGCGACGGACCTGCCCGCGGCAACCTCTCCCACTGGCGATACGAAACGCTGGACCTCGCTCCGTTTTTGCACTCTGGCGAAAATCTGATCGCCGCAGCAGTCTGGCAATTTGGTATTCGTGCGCCGCTCGCCCAGGTTTCCGATCGTCTCGCATTTCTGGTCGAAGGTGACACCAAGTTTGAGTCCGTCGCCAACACCGATACCTCATGGCAGGTTGAAGAAGTTAAGGGCCATACTATACGCGCTCCGCTCCCCCCGGGTATGTGGCAATACTATGCGGCGGGTCCCGGTGAGCAGATTGATTTTAATGGCTACAACACAGAGTGGAACAAACTCGGCTCAATCACCGGCAACTGGGTTGCGGCGGGGCCAGCTTTGCGCGAATCCATCTACCCTAATGGCAGCGTTCCCGTGCCACCAAGCACCGGCAATGGCCTTGCCTGGCAGCTGTATCCTGACCCTCTTCCGCAAATGGAATACAAGGAACTTGCGAAGCCTCGCGTCGCACGTTCCACCATTGCCGCACTGAAAGACTTTCCTCAAAGCGCTGTGGTGATTCCTCCAAACAACGAGACGAGCGTGCTGATGGATCAAGGCGAAGTCGTTTCTGCCTACCCGCAACTCATCGTGTCCGGCGGCAAGGGGGCACGCATCGAGCTCGTCTACTCCGAATCGCTCTACGACAAAAACCAAAAGCGCAATCAGAGGGACGCGGTCGGCGATTTAGCGGCTCTCGGCCTCACGGACGTCGTGCTTCCCGACGGCGGGCTTTCGCGTCTCTTCACGCCGCTATGGTGGCGCACCTGGCGATACCTCGAACTGAAAATCAAAACCGCCTCTGAGCCGCTACAACTCGATTCCATGCATACTTTTTTAACGGCTTATCCCTTCACAGATCGCGGCAGCTTCAAGTCGAGCGATCCCGATCTCGCAAGCATTCGGGAAATCTGTTGGCGCACTGCGCGCATCGATAGTCACGAGACGTACATGGATACAGCCTATTGGGAGCAGCTACAGTACGTCGGTGATACGCGCATCCAAGCGCTAGTTTCTTACGTCGTCAGCGGCGATGACCGATTGGCGCTGCAGGCGCTTCAGTCCATCAACGACTCCATAGTCCCCGAAGGTCTAACGCAAAGCCGTTCACCTTCCTCGCTCCTGCAGCTAATCCCTCCGTTCTCGTTGATCTATGTCAACATGCTGCACGACTACTGGCTCTATCGCCCGGATGCTCATTACGTGGCAACTCTGCTGCCCGGCACTCGCTCGGTACTTGCTTGGTTCTTCCGGCATCAACTCGACGATGGGTTCCTTGGCTCGCTTCCTTATTGGAATTTTGTCGATTGGTTGGCCAATGATGAGAAATTCCCACCGGTCGATACGGAAGGGCGTTCGACTATTTTAACTTTGCAATTCATTGGCGCCCTCCGCGATGCTGCCGACATGGAAGAATCTGTCGGAGATCCGTCACGTGCGGCTACATACCGCGAAAAGGCGAAGTTCGCCGCAGACAACGTCTACCGCCAGTGTTGGAGCGCCAAGCTCGGTCTGCTTGCAGACACGCCGGAGCAGAAACATTACAGTCAGCACGCCAATGTCTTGGGCGTGATTTACGATGTGATACCGGCGAAAGACCAGTCCGGAGTTGTGCGCCGCATTCTTCATCTGGACGCCGCCAATTCAGGCGCGCCGAAACTCACAACCGCCTCCTATTATTTTCAGTTCTATATCTCCCGCGCCCTGGATCACACTGGGTTGGGCGATTTGTACCTCGATACTCTGAAACCTTGGCGCGAGATGCTGGCCAAAGGCTTCACTACCACTCCCGAAACTACTGACCCCTCGCGATCGGACACGCACGCCTGGAGCGGTCATCCTGCCTTCGATTTCAATACGCTTGTCGCTGGTGTTCACCCCGGCGCACCCGGTTATGCCAGCGTGCGGATTCGGCCTGCGCTTGCTGGTCTCGACTGGGTTGAAGCTACGACACCGCATCCAGAAGGCCTGATTCGTACGGCATATAAACACGAGGGCGACAAGTTGGAGGCCACCATTGAACTTCCTGGAAAGCTCGCCGGAGTGTTGGTCTGGAACGCCAGGGAATACGCGCTTCACTCGGGTCAGCAGACACTCGAATTAAAGTGAGGCTTTGATTTTCCGAAGGGCAATGATCCCGCCGGCGGCTGATACCCGACAATGAGGTTCGATCGTCACCGGGAATCGGACTGCGAGTGCGGCCGCCCGATGTTCAGTCCATTATTTCCGAGGGGTCTTTTATGCTTACTTCCAAAATCGTAATCCACTGCTAGGTACACTCACCATATCAGCTGTGCTTTCCGCGCCTCGGCCCTTGCTCATTGGGACCGCACTAAGGCGTCTACATTTTGCTTGTCAATCCAAATCACACCTGTATCCACAAAACTGGGAACAGGGGCGAAAGGATCCTTCGCCCAGGCCCGATCGAGAGAGCCCAGAGGGGAGCGGTTCAGTCCGTCCAGCATCTTCAGCCCAACAAATCCCATTGTGAAGGGCCTTTGGGCAATGGTGGCTTGAATTCGCCCCTTCCGAATCCAGTCTAGCGTTTCAGGGTCCGTGTCCATCGCGATGACCAGCCTGCCGCTGGCATTGCCACCGCTCAGCGCCTCAGCCACGGCCTTGCACGCCAATGCTTCAAGGCATACAAAAGCATCCACGGTGCTCTTTTGCGAGTCAATCATCTTCTTTGCCTCGTCGAAAGCAATCCGTGGGTCCCCTTTGATGTCCACGACGCTCTGTACTGTGATATGCGGATAGGCGGCCAGGATTTCCATATAACCGCGAAATCGTCCTTCAAGATTCGTTTGCCCCGGCAGAGTGAAAAATGCGACGTTACCCTTGCCCTTCAAAGCCAGACCCAGAAACTCACCGCCGACCCTTCCCGCTTCGTAGTTGTCCGTTCCGATGAAGGAGAGGCGTTTGCTGGAGGGAGAATCCGCATCGATGGTAATGACTGGTATTCCCGCCGCAATAGCTGCGTCGATGTCCGGTTTCATCAATTCCGGGTCCGCGGGCGAGACCAGAATCCCGGCCGGCTTCAACTTTACGACCCGGCTGAATTCCTCCTCTTCCGCCTTAGGATCATAATTGCTTGGCCCTGTCAGCTCTGCCTTGACTTGCAATTCGGAGGCGGCCTTCTTGAACCCGGCCCCTGCCGTTTGCCAATAAGGCACTTGAATGTTCACCGAAATCAGAAAATATTGCGCGCTGGATCCGCGCTGCTGCCCGGAATCCTGGCTGCGCGCGCAGCCGTAACTTAGAATCAAGACCCCACAAAGAAGGGAGACGGAGAACCTGGGGGGCACTAGCATCGTAACCTCCCTGCAAAGGCATTCACGGAAACGTGAACAAAGGAACTGGGGAGTTTAACCTGCGCAAATGATAGGCGTGGAGCCCGCGGAATGCAATCAACGAGAGCGCCCATTCGCACTCCACCTTGTTCCGCGCCTCTCCCTCGCAGCGGCACGGCGCGAATTAGGAACCAGCAATACTGCCCGTGAGCCCGGCGGAGACGCGCCTCTTTCTGAAAGGGTCTCTCGGCCGCCAAAGCCGCGCGCCATTCCTCCATCAAACGGTCGTCAGGATGGAACGCATTCCACCAGACCCGGCCTAGCAGTTGTCAGTGCATTTGCTCCTCTTAGTAGCTGCAAGGACCTGTATTTCAATCGGAGGCCACACTTACGGTATCTCGCCTTCGCTGCGCCGATGGTACTCCAATCCCGGGGAAGTGGCTCGCGGTCCTCTCCGGGCGGACCGGGTTTGCATTCGTCGGATTCCATGTTAGAGCGGAGACCGGTGGATTAGTGTGAGCCTGTGGGGCGTTTCGAGACGGGTGAGAGCTGCAGCCGATACGTAGCTGGTGGTACGTAGTTCTCGGCATTGCACCCAAGCACCTTCGTGTTTCATAACAGAGTGGCTGGTGAGAGGATCTTCGCGCGGGGTCGATCCGGATGATTCTCTGGCGTGCGCTGATTCCCCAATTTACCCGGTAGAACGCGCTTGACTGGTGTGAACTTGATCAGTGAAAACAAGCCAAGAGTCCCAGGCCGGTTCGCAAATTCTGGACTGCCCTCTGCCTCTCTCGCCGTTCGAAAACCGTCCGATCGCAAAGGGGATTCCGTCTTGGAAGAATTCTTGATCTGCACAAACGAGAATTGTCGATTTGTGGTCTCTCTTCGGGAAGGCAACAAACTCTTGCGCCGCTCGGACCTTATTTTCAGCGAATGTCCGGAATGCAATCACCAATGGTCAAGCCGCTGCCCATTCTGCGTCCGGACTCTGGAGGTGGCATGGCGAAGCCAAATCCCCTGCTGTGCTCATTGCAGCAAACCGCTGAAACCGAAAACGCACGTGGATTAGAACCCGCATGCAGTCTCTCCGGTAGACTAGAGCCCTGCATAAGGACATAACCTGCTCCCCATTTGGGAGGGTCGCATTTACTAATGGGGCGCTGGCAGACGTCGAACGTCGGTGCCGAGTTCGGAAATCCTCTGCCCTGGCCTGGCCCGGTACTCTCGGCTAGTCCTGGCGCAACGCCGACATTGGCTCAACTCTCGCAGCACGCCGCGCCGGGAACCAGCAGGCGATCGCAGAAGTAAGCGATACCAAGCTCATGGCAATTGAAACACGGCCGGAGGCGCCGGATTCGAGTCCTACCAGTACGCCGCGAAGCACGCGTATCAGGACTATTGTGAAACCAAGCCCAATCGCGAGACCCGTCGTAGCGTTGACGAATCCTTGACGAAACACTAAAGCCAAAACGTTGCCCGGAGTAGCGCCGAACGCCATCCGAACGCCGATCTCGTGGGTTCTGCGTGAGGTGATGTACGAGGCTACGCCATATACGCCGGCTATGGACATCGCAAGCGCCAGAAACCCGACGGTCGCAAGCAAGCTCATGATGAACCGCCGATCGGCAAGCGAGTCCGCAATGAGCGTACGCATCGACGCACTGAGAAACACCGGTTGATTTGGATCGGCGCTCGCAATCGCGCGTCGAATGTCCTTTTCTACATCTCCGGCAGGCCGAGTGGTCCTTACGACCAGGAATACCGCTTTCTCCAGCGAGGACGATGAGACATAAACATTTGCCAGCTGTGGTCCGTCCATGGCCGCGTGCCGAATGCTCGAAATCACACCGACTACTCGCTTCCAGTTATTCGGTTTCTCGGGTGTGCAGTAGAGACATATCCGCTTGCCAATGGGATCATCTCCGGGCCACAAACGGCTAGCCGCAATGTCATTGACAATCGCAGTGTCGCAAGACTCCTTTGTATCCGCTTCACTGAACCAGCGACCCCCGATGAGACGTACCCCCATCGTCTGCAGGTACTCCGAGCTGACGACATCAATTTCAGCCGGCAGTTGATTGCGCGGTTCCATTACCGCAGCCTCGCTGCTCGTGATCAAGCCGCCGTGATTCTCTCCGCTGAAAGGCAGTGCATCTACAGTTCCGGCACTCTCCACTCCAGGAATGGCACGAACTGCGTCGAGAAACCGCCTGTAAACCATTCCTCGATCCTCAGGAGTTGGATATCGCCTACCGGATGGGATCACGACCGAGGCAAGAATGTGATTTGCGTCAAAGCCCGGATCGGTTCCGAGCAGCTCAATGAAGCTGCCCACGAGTTGCGCCCCGATCACGACCAGCACCACCGTAATTGCCACCTCGCTGACCACAAGCAATCCGCGCAGCCGGTTTCCATTGCCAGACGCTCCGCGCACACCGAAATCGTTTGCCGCGATCACACGAGTAAACGCAGCCCGGATTGCGGGAGCAATTCCAAACAACATGCCATTCACCAGAGCGACGACGAGCGCGAAGCCGAGAATGGGCCAGTCTGCGCGAGCCGATGCTAGCCGGGGGATACTCACGGGAGCGACTGCCGGCAAAATCTTCCAGGCGGCAGCCGTCAAAGCGTAACCAGCGATGCCGCCAAGTACCGCCAGCACGCAGCTCTCGGTGAGAAGCTGGCGGACGATGCGCACGGTTCCAGCACCGATTGCGATCCGAATGGCAATTTCTCGCTGCCGCGCCAGTCCTCGCGCCAACAATATGTTGGCGACATTCGCGCAACCAATCAGCAAGAACATCACGGCTGCAGCCATCAGGAACCAGAGAGCATTTCTGGTTTTTCCGATACTTCCGTCAAGCAGGTAGCCGAGTCGAAGTCCACGATCTCGGTTAGTAGCAGGGAATTCCCGACTGAGAGCCGCGCCAATCGATGCCACATCCTGCTGCGCCTGAGAGAGAGACACGCCGCGACGCACTCTTGCGACCACGCCAATCGCGCCGGCCGGGTTCACTGGGCCACCGGTCAACAGCGGTTCCCAAAACTCGACATAAGGCGAAGGTGTGTGGGCCGCTGCCCGGAGCAGAGGGAAGTTGAACTGCGGCGGCATAACTCCGATCACCAAGCACTCATGGCCGTTAATTGTGATATTGCGTCCTACGATGTTGCGGTCGCCGTGGAATCGTCGCTTCCATAGCCCGAAATTCAGGATCACTACTTCTGTATGGCCGATCTGGTCTTCTTCGGGAAGAATGTTGCGGCCCAGCATTGGCGTGACCCCAAGCGTCGTAAAGAGGCTCGCGGACACTCTCAGTCCATAGAGCGCCTCGGGGGGCGCCGATCCGTCGCCCGCAAGATCGACGAGGGAGTTACCGTAGACCCCGACAGATTCAAGCGTGCGCGTCCGACGCATGATCTCGTGAGCGTCATTCCAGAATGCGAAGTCCACGTGCGACCGCGCGTTTGACAGTCCTGCCGGATCGAAACTTGCGAACTCAGTCCCGATTTGCACGAGCTCGCCGGGACGCGCATATGGAAGCGGATCAATCAGAACGGATTTGATCGCCGTGAAGACAACCGCGGTGGCAGCTACGCTGAGCGCGATTGACAAAAGAGAAATAGTGGATACCGACGGTGTGCGCCGGAGGAGTCGAACCGCAAGTCGGATGTCTTGCAGAACTGACACAGCATTCAAATTTTAGTTCAAATCAACTGTGGTTCTCAATTGTGATCGTATCGGTTCGCATGATTGTGCCCGAGTGACAGGCATAACTGGAAGTAATCTCAGAAGAGCGGATCTGCACTATTACTTCCGGGTTGACGATCCGCTCACAACCTGACTGTCAGGCTGGGCCGTGTTCTGGATGGTCGTTGCATGCCTTGACCTTCGACCTATCATAATGTACGCTGAGCGGTAGAAGGTTGAGGCATTATGTTTCTATCGCCCCGTTTCCCCATCCCGCAAGGCACACTTGACATGCTGATTCTCCAGATTCTGTCACTCCAGCCGCTGCACGGCTACGGGGTCGCCCAAAGGCTGGACCAGATCTCGCGATCGGTAGTCCAAGTGAACCAAGGCTCCCTCTATCCTGCGCTACACAGGCTGGAGCTAAAGGGATGGCTGAGGGCCGAATGGAAGCAATCCGAAACGGGGCGGGAAGCCAAGTTCTACTCATTGACGGCTTCCGGCCGAAAGCAGCTCGCCGCCGAAAGACACACTTGGGCGCGCTTGGCGGGAGCGGTGGAGCTCATTTTCAATGAGGGCACCAAATGATAAGGCAACTAGCGAACTGGTTCCGTCGCAAGAAGCTGGAGAGCGGTCTGGACCGCGAATTGCGCTATCACCTCGACCGGCGAATCATTGATCTTGAGCGGTCCGGTCTGCCAACGGGGGAAGCTCGGAGGCAGGCCCTGCTGGAACTCGGGGGCGTCGCGCAAATCCAAGAGGAAGTGCGAGACATCTGGCTGAGTCGATGGCTACGGGATTTCACCTACGATCTGCGCTTCTCCGCACGCTCTTTTCTCAAGGCGCCCTCGTTCACGATTACTGCCGTGCTCTCGCTCGTGCTGGGCATTGGAGCCACGACTGCAATCTACTCGCTGGTGGATCAGGTGCTGCTGCACGCCCTTCCCGTTCGCCAGCCTGAACGCCTTGCACTGATCGATTGGCAAGGCGATCAAGTTGCGGATGGCTTCGGCAGCTGGAATCTGATGTCTTACCCGATCTGCCGCGATCTCGATAAGCAGACGCAGTTCTTCGAGGGAGTATTCTGCCGCGCACTCACTACTGTCAATCTCTCAACGGGCGGCGATTACCGGCCTGCGGTGGTAGAAATTGTGTCCGGTAACTATTTCCCGGTGCTCGGAGTCGGGCCGGCGTTGGGGCGAGTGTTGGCGAACGACGATGACGGTGCGCCAGACGCCAATCCGGTGGCTGTCCTTTCGTATGACTTCTGGCAGACACAACTCGGAGGCGCTCCCGATGTGGTTGGCCGCAAGGTGTTGGTTAATCGTTATCCATTGACCATCGTCGGAGTAGCTGCTTCTGCGTTCAAGGGTATTGACGTTGGCCAGGTTCCATCAATCTGGATTCCCGCGTCGATCTCAGCGCAAGCCATTCCAGGTTTCAACCGCCTTCTAGATCGTCGCACGCGCTGGATGCAGGTGTTAGGCCGGTTGAATCAAGGTGTGACATTGAAAAAAGCGCAGGCAGGCCTGCAACCTTGGTTCAAAGCGATGCTCCAGGAGGATACGCGTCGCGCAGGGTTCCCCGTAATCACAGCCGAACGTCGGCAAAGATTTCTCGATTCGTCGATCGTGCTTACTGCGGCGCCACAAGGTCATTCCGGGCTGAGGCGGCGGCTGGTGGAACCATTGTGGGTGCTATTCGCTGTGACGACAGTATTGTTGGGTCTGGCCTGTTTGAATGTTTCCGGTTTGTTCCTGGCACGCGGGTCGGCGCGTGATCGTGAGATTGGT
>Ga0210384_10006208_pt1 | contig 12786 bp, 13 predicted proteins | sample IncBWH2MmetaG_FD_160574 | JGI IMG/M metagenome (GOLD analysis project Ga0210384, IMG submission 160574) | Forest soil microbial communities from Barre Woods Harvard Forest LTER site, Petersham, Massachusetts, United States - Inc-BW-H-2-M | ecosystem: Environmental > Terrestrial > Soil >... | reverse complement strand
GACTCTACCAATCGCGTCGATTTTGCGACGTCAGCTTTAGCGTCCGCTATCCACAATACCGGACATTATCACGTCCGATTGGGACCGGTCTGCCTGGCTCCTTCCTGCGCCCGAATTGCTTACGAGTTGCGATTTCCGCTGTTGAGGAACCGGCGCACTATCTCTAGTCTGGGCTCCGAAGGTCGATCAATGACCGCGGTGGAAACGAGAAGAGAGACCCAACGATGTCCGGTTCGCTCGATGACCAACTCGGCTTTGCGCCCGACTACGATTCCCCGGTCCCCTATATGCGGCGGACCCGCGATTACTATGCCGCGATCGGCTACACCACGCCCTACCGCTGGGCGCATTATGTCGATGCACCGTTTCAGCCGCTGAAAAAGCCGCTTGCGCAATCGCGCGTGACTATCATCACCACCGCCGCGCCTTATGACCCGGCGAAGGGCGATCAGAGCCCGGGGGCGGCGTATAATGGCGGCGCCAAGTTCTACAAGGTCTATGACGGCGACACCGCGAAACAGCACGACTTGCGCATCTCGCATATCGGCTATGACCGCAAGCACACCAGTGCGACCGACAGCGGCACCTGGTTTCCCCTGCCGGAACTCCTGAAGGCGAAGGCCAAAGGCCGCATCGGCGAGGTCGCGCCGCGCTTCTTCGGCGCGCCGACCAATCGCAGCCACCGGGTGACGATCGATGTCGATGCCCCCGAAATCCTCGCCCGCTGCCTCGCTGATGCGGTCGATGTCGCTGTGGTGGTGCCGAACTGCCCGGTTTGCCACCAGACGTCTGCTCTGGTTGCCCGCCACCTTGAAGCCAACGGCATTGCCACCGTGGTGATGGGATGCGCCAAGGACATCGTCGAGCACGCCGCGGTGCCGCGCTTCTTGTACTCCGACTTTCCGCTCGGGAATTCCGCCGGCAAGCCGCATGATGCAGCGTCGCAGGCGCTGACGCTTGAACTGGCGCTGGGACTGCTCGAGCATGCCTCCGGCGCGCGCACCACGATGCAGTCGCCGCTGCGCTGGAGCGCGGATGCCTCCTGGAAGCTCGACTACAACAACATCTCGCAGATGAGCCCGGAAGAGCTGGCGCGGCGCCGCGCCGAATTCGACAAGCAAAAAGAGATCGCGCGCGGCAATCGCGCCGCGTGAATTCAGCCGCAGTCGTCATTACGAGCGAAGCGAAGCAATCCAGCTTTTGTATACCGAACACTGGATTGCTTCGTCGCTTCGCTCCTCGCAATGACAGCCTTATATTCTCGGGAGGAAACAGACGTGACCCGACCGTTCGAAGGCGTGAAGATTCTCGACTTCACGCAGGTGCTGGCCGGCCCCTATGCGAGCTACCAGCTCGCGCTGCTCGGTGCCGACGTCATCAAGGTGGAACGGCGCGAGGGCGAGGACATGCGCCGCACCCCGTTGAGCCGCGAATGGGCGGATCGTGGCCTTGCGCCCGGCTGGCAGGCGGTCAACGGCAACAAGCGCAGCCTGACGCTCGATTTGCGGAAGGCTGACGCGATCAGCATCGTCAAAAAGCTCGCCGCCCAGGCTGACGTGGTGATGGAAAATTTTCGGCCCGGCGTGATGGACAAGCTCGGCATCGGCTACGCCGCGCTCTCGGAAATCAATCCGCGGCTGATCTATTGCGCGGTCTCGGGTTTCGGCCAGACCGGCCCGGAGCGCAATGGCGCGGGCTATGACGGCAAGATCCAGGCGATGTCGGGCATCATGGCGATCACCGGTCACGAAGAAACCGGGCCGACACGCGCCGGCTTTGCGGTCTGCGACGTGCTGTCCGGCGCTACCGCGGCGTTCGGCGTATCGAGCGCGCTGTTCCAGCGCACCCACACCGGCAAGGGGCAAATGGTCGACGTCTCCATGCTGGAAGCGACCTTGGCGTGCCTGTCGGGGCCGGTGGCGGATTACACGGTCACCGGCCATCGCCAGAGATTGTCCGGCAATCAGGCGGTGAGCCGCCGGCCGACCGCCAATCTGTTCAAGGCCGGTGACGGCTATCTGTTGCTCGCGGTGAACACCGAGAAGCAATACCGCGCTCTGATGGCCGCCCTCGGCCGCGCCGATGCGCTGGAAGATCCGCGGTTCGCCGATTGGTTCGCGCGGCAGGAAAACGAGCCGGCGCTGCGCGCCATCATCGAGCAAGCGCTCTCGCACAAGGATCCGCGCGAGTGGGAGAAGATCCTGGATGCGGCCGGTGCGCCCTGCGCCAGCATCTGGAAAGTCGAGGAAGTGATCGATCACCCGCAGATTTTGGCGCGCGCCGCGGTACAGGAGATCGATACGCCCTATGGCCGCCTGCGCTTTGCTGGAAATGGCTTCCAGCTTGCGCATGGCGGCGGCCGGCTCGATTCGATGGCGCCCGAACTCGGCGCCCACACCGATGAGGTTCTGGCCTCGCTCGGCTATGATGCTGATGCAATCGCCGACCTGCGCGCGCGCGAGATCGTCTGAGGTCGCGGCGGATCGTCGGACACGGGTCCGCTCAGCGCGGCGCGAGTTGCGCGATCAGTCCGTTGGTGGCGGCCACGGCGGCGGTGAAGCCGCCGGCGTTGAACTCGTTCATGACGAAAAACGCGGCCACCCCACGGGTCGGCGCGATCGCGAGATAAGCGAAATTGCCTTGCAGGCCGCCGCTTTTCTGGAGGATCAGCGGGTGATTGCCGGCGGGCAGGTTGATCACCCAGCCGAGCCCCATCGCGTCCATCGGCCCGCCATCGTCGAGCCCCGACACCACGGTGAGACCGTCGCGGTAGAGATAGCCCGCATGATCGAGCAGGCGCAGGTCGCGGTCCGTCGTCGCAAGGCGGTCGAGATGCCACCTCATCCAGCGCGCCATGTCGTTGGCGGTGGTGTGCAGCCCTCCGGCGCATTCGATACTGGTCGGCGTGTGCGCCGCCGGCATCGGCGATCCGTCGAAATTGTGGCCCTGCATGACACGCGCTTCATCGCCCGGGCGCAGGTTGAACACGGTATCCTTCATTCCGGCGGGATCGAGCACGCGCTCCTTGAGGAGCTCGGCGTAGGGTTTGCCGCCGGCGTTGGCGAGCGCGGTGCCGAGCAGGTCGAAGCCGTAGTTTGAGTAGAGCGCGGCCGCGCCGGGGGTAAACAGCAGCGGATCTTTCTTGAGGTCGACGATTTGCGCCTCTTTGGTGTTGGTGCTGAACGGATCGTTCGGCGGCCCATCGGGACGCGGCACTTCGCGCGGAAGACCGGACGAATGGGTTGCAAGATCGATCAGCCGGATCGGGCGGCCATCCTTCTCGGGCAGCGTGACTTCGTAGCCGAGCCGGTCTTGCAGACGATCGGCGAAACGCAGCTTGTTACCGAGCACCATGCTGGTGAGGACTTCACCGCAAAACACTTTGCTGACGGAGCCGATGCGAAACATCGTGTCGCCGTCGGGCGTCTTGTCCCCTTTGTCGGCGATCTTGCCGAAACCGGCGAAGGCCATCTCGCCGTTGCGCACTCCGACAAGGATGAAGCCGGGCACTTTGGTGCTGAGATAGGTCAGCGCACCCGTGAAGTTGACCGCCTCGGTGAGCAGTTTGTCCTCGGCCGCCGCGCGTTCGCACCAGGCGATCTGCGCTGCGATCAACGTCGCGATACAGGCGGCACCAATCCGAGACATGCGCAAGGTCTGTTCCCGTTCAAGCTCGGACGATATCACGTGGAATGAAAGGCCGGAACCGCCGAAAATTCGCGCAGCTTGTTGATCGCCAAAGTCGGAACACTCGGCGGTTCCAATGGTTCTCAGGAATGTTGGCGCGCTGGTGCGAAGGCGCGACAGCCAGATGGAACAGGAGTAGCCCATGCGAAAATATATCCTGCCAATGATCGCAGCCGTAGCGCTCGGGATCGCGACACCCGCCATGGCCTATGACACGGGCGGCCGCGTTTCGATGGAGCAAGCGCTGGATGTTGCGACAGATGTCGGTCTGGTGACCGTGTCGCATACCCAGTTTGAAGGCGACAAATGGTACATCCAGGGCCGAGACACGTTAGGCCGATATATGGAGATGGCGGTCGACGCCGGCACCGGTGATGTGCTTTGGGTCAACCGCTAGTCGAGTTTGACACGGCTCGAACTGGCCGCGGGTAAGCTTGCCTAAAGGGGCGGCGTCAGCACTTTGACGCCGCCGAATGACGTCACGCGCCCGCGCTGGAGCATCACGATCTGGGTTGCGAGCTGGCGCAGCTCCGCGGCATCATGGCTGACATAGACCATGGGGATGCCGGCTTCATCGCGCAGCCGCACCAGATAGGGCAGGATCTCGACCTTGCGCCCTTCATCCAGCGACCCCAACGGCTCGTCGAGCAGCAATAGCCGCGGCTTCGACAGCAGCGCGCGGCCGAGCGCGACGCGCTGGCGCTCGCCGCCCGACAATTTGCCGGGACGGCGATCCATCAAATGGCCGATGTCGAGCAGATCGGTGACGCGTTTGCGTTGCGCCGGGTCGTCGGCAAGTCGGTTCATGCGCCGGCCATAATCGAGATTTTGCCGCACGTTGAGATGCGGAAACAGCCGCGCATCCTGAAACACATAGCCGATGCGGCGGCGATAGGGCGGGATATGAACATGCGCCGCACTATCGTCGAGCGTCTCGCCATCGACGACAATGGTGCCGCGATCGGGCTTCAACAGGCCTGCGATGATGTTGATCAGCGAGGTCTTACCAGCGCCCGAAGCGCCGAACAGCCCGGTGACCCGGCCTTCGCTTTCGAACGAGGCGGACAGCGAGAATTCGCCGAGTTGCTTTGCGATGTCGACGCGCAGCATGGTCAGTTCCCGTGCAGGCGCAGCAGCGCGCGCCGCGCGAACCATTCCGACGCCATCAGCGCGCCCATCGCAATAACGATAGAGACGACGACGAGCCGCAATGCCGCGGCGTCGCCGTCAGGCGTCTGGATCAGCGAATAGATCGCGGAAGAAATGGTCTGGGTCTCGCCGGGGATATTCGACACAAACGTAATGGTCGCGCCGAATTCGCCGATCGCCTTGGCAAAGCCCAGCACCATGCCGGCGAGAATGCCGGGCAGCGAAAGCGGCAGCGTCACGGTCGCGAACACTTTCAAGGGCGCGGCTCCCAGCGTTTCCGCGGCCTGCTCGAGCCGGCGATCCACCGCCTCGATCGACAGCCGGATCGGCCGTACCAATAGCGGAAACGACATCACGCCGCAGGCCAGCGCCGCGCCCGTCCAGCGAAACGCGAACACGATGCCGAGATGATCGGCGAGCCATTCGCCGACCAGACCGCGTCTGCCGAAGGTGAGCAGCAACAGATAACCCGTCACCACCGGCGGCAGCACCAATGGCAGATGCACCAGCGCATCGAGCACCGACTTGCCCCAGAAATGGCGCCGCGCCAACAGCCACGCCAGCCCAATGCCAAACGGCGTTGCCACCAGGGTCGCGATGATCGCGACCCGCAGCGACAGCAGGATCGCCGTCCATTCCGTTGCCGAAATCTCGAACACTTAGGACGTCGGGCGGATCAGGTAGATGAAGCCGTATTTTTCCAGCACGGTCTTGGCCGCCGACGAGCGCAGGAAGTCGAGATAGGCGGCGGCTTCCCCCTTCGCGGTCGCGGTCGCCGCGACCGGATAGATGATGGCGGGATGCGAATCGGGCGGGAAGGTGCCGACGATCTTGACGCCGGGCTCGACCTTGGCGTCGGTCGAATAGACGATCCCGAGCACGGCTTCGCCGCGCGCCACCAAGGTCAGCGCCGCGCGCACGCTTTCGGCCATCGCGAATTTCGGCTCCGCCGCTTGCCACGCGCCGAGCTTTTCCAGCGCCGCCTTGGCATATTTGCCGACCGGCACCGCCTTGACGTCGCCGGTCGCGATCTTGCCGTCGCCTGCGAGTTTGGCGAGGTCAAAGCCCAGTCCGATCGTGACGTTGTCGATCCTGGAATCCTTCGGCGCGATCAGCACGATGCCGTTGCCGAGCAGATTGACCCGGGTCGGTTCGTTGATGGTCTTTTTGCCGATCGCGTAATTCATCCAGTCGGTGTCGGCCGACACGAAGATGTCGGCGGGCGCGCCCTGTTCGATCTGTTTTGCCAGCGCCGAACTTGCAGCGTAGCTGGCGTTGACCTTGACGCCGGTCTTCGCGGTGAAGGCCAAATCGATGTCGTCAAGCGCGTTTTTCATCGAGGCGGCGGCGAACACGACGAGGGTCTTGTCCTCGGCGAAAACAGGCGTTTGGACCGATCCGCACAGGATCGCGAAGGCTGTGAAAATTCCGGCAAGACGATGCATCGAAAGCGCTCCATGCCGATTCGCGGGCGCGCTTTTCGCGCGCGCAAATCTGGCGTTGGTTCAAGTCAGGGGTGCGACCGGCGGAAGCGCTGTTCCGGGTAATCCCAGGACTTACGGTCACCAGGGATGTCGCTTGAGGCCGACCATAACAGGCTGAAAATCCTGGTAAAGGCGGCCGTTGGTCCAGTTTGGGCCGCCTATTGCACCGGCAGGATCGCGATCGAGACCGAATCCTCCTTGGTGCCACTGATCTGCAGCACGAACGGGCTCGCCGATAGCTCATACTTCATGGTCTTGCGGATGCCGTCGCAATCGGTGGCGCCGCTAAAGCCCTTTGGCTTGAGGAAGTGTCCGTCCTGCATCACGTCGACCCACCCTCCGGCCGAGAGGCTGATGGTGTAGATGCCAGCCTTCGGCGCGGTTTTGATGCTGGCAAACCCTGCGAACGTGCCCTCCTTCGGCGCGCGCTCGGGCGGCGTCGGCAGCTTGGCATCGCCCGGTGCCGTCAGCGCCAGCGTGATTCCGGTCGGGGGCAGGGCGGCGAGTTCGGCGCCCGAGGCGAGCTTGGCGCGATCCGGCGCGGTCAGCGCCGCGCGCTCGCGCTCGATCGGCCACTTGAATTTGTCGCAGCCGCTCGGCTCCTCCGCCGCCCATGCGGGCGCAGCACCGAGCAGCAGCAACGCGACGATAAAAATGGCGCGCATGTCAGTCCACCGCGATCATCACGTCGGACGCCTTGATCACCACGGTGACGTTACTCTTGGCCTTGATGCCGAGGTCGTCGACCGCCTCGTTGGTGATCGAGGAGGTCACGATCTGTCCGCCCCCGATATCGACGCGGACATGGGACGTGGTCGCACCCTTCTTCACTTCGATGACGTTGCCCTTGATCTGGTTGCGTGCACTGATGCGCATGATGTTTCTCACATTGTTTAAGCCGCGCGCTCGCGCCGCGCCGGCGTGGCGTTTCATAAAATTGTAAAATGCGGGACCGTCGTCCGCTGCATGGATTTGCGCTTACGGCGCAGCGATGGATCATAGCGCATTTCGGAGTGGCTGCGATAGAAGCTGGCGAAGATGTCATTGCTTGGCGTCCGGCGCATTCAGGACCTGTTTGCAGGCCGGCGGCAATTGCGCCAGCGTTGGTCCGGTGCGCGGCTTCTCCGGCTCCTTCGGAGGCTTCGGATGGATGATCGAATCCTTGAACCAGTAGCCGAGCTCGCTCTTGCCACAGCCTTCGCCAGATGATTGATCGGGCTGGCCCTTGCATTCGCTGCTGCCGGGCGGACATCTCATGCGGATATGGAAGTGATAATCGTGGCCGTACCACGGGCGGATTTTTGCGAGCCAGCTGCGGTCACCCTTGGCCTCGCGGCACAGCGCCTTCTTGATCGCGGCGTTGACGAAGATGCGCTGCACGGCTGGCTCCTGCGCGGCGTCGCGCAGCAACAGGACGTGACCCGCGGTGAAGACCTTCGGATCGACGTCGAGCCGATCGTCGCGCACCATCATGATCGCGGACGTCTCCTCGCGCTCTTCGCGCGACAACATATGGTCCGGCATCGGCGTCAGCCAGATGTCGGCGTCGAGCCCGATCTGATGGCTGGCGTGGCCGGTCAGCGCCGGACCGCCGCGCGGCTGTCCGATATCGCCGACTAGAATGCCGGGCCAGCCGGCGTCCTTGTGCACCTTGGCTGCCAGCCGCTTCAACAGCGCGATCGTGTCGGGATGTCCCCAATAGCGGTTGCGCGACAGCCGCATCACCTGCCAGGTGTCGCCGTTGATCGGCATCTGCTCGCCGCCGGCGAGGCAGCCCTTGGTATAGGAGCCGATCGGACGCGGCGGCAGCGCCGCCGGCAGCAGCTTTCGTGCGAATAATTGCTTGGCGCCGAGCTTGGGATCGTTGGGGTGGTCGAGCGGCGGGAGCGGCTTCGCATCGACGCTACCCTTGTCCTGCGCCGATGCGGAGATCGCGCTGAACAGGATGGCTGCGAGGAAAAGCAGGATCGGAAGCCGGCGGGACGTCATAGGATCACTCTAGTCGCCAAAAAAGCGTAGCACGAAAGAGGGATCGGCGCGCCAATCGCAATTGCTTGATCCCCAAGGCGTGACACTGGCCGGATCAGGGTCAGCCGCGGTAAGCCAGCAACCCTTTACAAGCCTTGTCAGGACACGACATCATGCGGCCTTCAAGAGTTTGGGCAGGGCGTCATCATGAAACGGGTTAGTGCGCGGCTTGCGCTAGCGGCCGCTTGCATCGCCGCGGCATTGGCGGCGGCGCCGGCGCGCGCCGATGTCGTGGTCCACATCGACAAATCGTCCCAGCGCATGGCCGTGAGTGTAGACAGCGCCATGCGCTACAACTGGCCGGTCTCGACCGGCCGCGACGGTTATGGCACGCCGAGCGGCATCTTCCATCCGCAGTCGATGATGCGGAGCTATTTCTCGCGCAAATACTACAATGCGCCGATGCCGCATGCGATCTTCTTCTATTATGGTTTCGCGATCCACGGCACCAACGACATCTCCCGGCTCGGCGGTCCGGCGTCGCATGGTTGTGTCAGGCTGCATCCGTCGCACGCGGCCGCCCTGTTCGCGCTGGTCCGGCGCAACGGGCCGAGCAACACGCTGATCGAGATCTCAAACTGAGGTCGGCAAGCGCTTTGTTAACCGCGCGATAACCCTGCTGGTGGTTGACCAAATTTCATGCGAATTCGCGCATTCGGTGTACAATCACTGCCTGTTTCAGACATCCGTCATCAAACATCGCAGCTTTTGCCTCGCACAGTCGCAGGTTGTGCCGGTCGCCGCGCGCCACGGCATGCCGATCGCCGGAAATAGCCTTTCAAACAGGCAGATATATTCCGCTTGTATGCGGGCGATCGGGCAACGCGCCGGCAAGAGATACCATTTTTTCAGAGACTTATCGCAGAACTACGCGTCGGAGTGCCAGCGGGGCGTAGGGATGCCGAGAAAACGGCAAATAACAAAAAAACCGAAGCATGCAGCGATCGCCCGCGCCTCGGGCCGTCCAGACCGGCCGAGCCCGAAACTCTCGGCCAGCAACCATGTTTCGGTCGAGATCGGCGAACTGGTGCGCAAGCGCGCCGAAGCCGAGGCTGCGATCGCGGACGCACGGAGATCGCATGAGCGCTTGCGCGAGGCGATCGACATCCTGCCGCAGGGCATCGTGTTTCTCGATGCCGAGGGCCGCTATATCCTCTGGAACAGGAAGTATTCCGAGATCTACGGCCGCAGCTCCGACCTGTTCGAGCCGGGCGCGCGGCTACAGGATACGATCCGGATCGGCGTTGCGCGCGGCGACTATCCGGAAGCGATCGGTCGCGAAGAGGAATGGATCGCCGAGCGGCTTACCAAGCTCTTTAAGCCCGGCGAACGGCACGAACAGGTGCTCGCCGACGGCCGCGTCATCCTGATCGAGGAGCGGCTGACCGAGGATGGCGGTATCATCGGTTTGCGCGTCGACATCACCGAATTGAAGCAGCGCGAGGCTTCGTTTCGGCTGTTGTTCGATTCCAACCCGATTCCCATGATCGTCTGCGCGCTGCACGACGAGCGTATCCTCGGTGTCAACGATGCCGCCGTCGAACATTACGGCTATAGCCGCGCCGAATTCGAGAAACTCACCTTCCGCAACCTGCACGCGTTCGATACCGAAGCGCCGTGGGCCGGCGAGCGTTCCAGCGACGAGCAGGCGGCGCGCACCTGGAAGCACGTCAGGGCCAACGGATCGCTGATCGATCTGGCGATCTATTCGCGCGAACTCGTCTATGCCGACCAGCCTGCGGTGCTGCTGTCGCTGCTCGACATCACCGAGCGCAAGCGCGCCGAGGCGCGGCTCGTCTTCCTGGCCCAGCATGACGGCTTGACTGGCTTGCCGAACCGCAACCTGTTGCGCCAGCAGATGGACGAGGCCCTGCTGCATATGCGGCGTAGCGCCGACAAGGTTGCGGTGCTGATGCTCGGGCTCGACAATTTCAAGGCGGTCAACGATACGCTCGGCCACGGTGTCGGCGACAAGCTGTTGCGCGGCGTCGCCAAGCGGCTGCGATCGGTGCTGCGCGAGGAAGACATGCTCGCGCGCCTCAACTCCGACGAGTTCGCGATCGTCCAGAGCGGCATGGCGCGCCCGGAGGAAGCCGCGTTGCTGGCGAGGCGGCTACTCGAGGCAATCAGCGATCCCTATTTGCTCGACGGTCATTCCGTGGTGATCGGCGCCTCGATCGGCATCGCGATGGCGCCCGGCGACGGCGATGATTCCGAAAAGCTCTTAAAGAGCGCCGATATGGCGCTGTCCCGCGCCAAGAACGACCAGCGCGGCACCTTCTCGTTCTTCGAGGCTGGCATGGATGCGCGCGCACACGGCCGCCGCAAGATCGAGGTCGATCTGCGTGACGCGATCCAGCACGAGTTGTTGCGGCCCCACTACCAGCCGCTGATCGATTTGTCGTCCGGACGCATCACCGGATTCGAGGCGCTGGTGCGCTGGCCGCATCCGGACCGCGGCATGGTATCGCCGGCGGAATTCATCCCGGTGGCCGAGGACACCGGCCTGATCAACCCGCTCGGCGGATTGATGCTGCGGCATGCCTGCATGGACGCAGCAGCCTGGCCGGACGACGTGCGCGTCGCGGTCAATCTGTCGCCGCTACAGTTTCGCACCGGCAATCTGTTGCCGCTGGTGATGGATGCGCTGAAGCAGTCCACCCTGCCGGCCAAGCGGCTGGAGCTCGAGATCACCGAAACCCTGCTCTTGGAAAAGAGCAGCCAGGTGCTGGCCACGCTGCACGCGCTGCGCACGCTCGGGGTGCGGATATCGATGGACGATTTCGGCACCGGCTATTCGAGCTTGAGCTATTTGCGCAGCTTTCCGTTCGACAAGATCAAGATCGACCAGTCGTTCGTGCGCGATCTCGCCGCCAACCGCGAGGCGCAGGCGATCGTGCGTTCGATCGTCAGCCTCGGCAAGGGCCTTGGCGTCACGATCACGGCGGAGGGCGTCGAGACCGAAGCCGAGCTGCGCTGCCTGCGCGTGGAAGGGTGTCACGAGGGACAGGGTTTTCTGTTCAGCCGGGCGCGGCCCAATGCCGAGACCATCAAGCTGTTGGAAGCGCAGTGCGGCGCCGATGCGGCGGCCGACGTCGAGGCGGCGCTGGTGGCTTGAGCATCGGCTATTTGGCGCGCGCGGATTTGCGCTTGTTCAGATGGTAAGTCAGCGCCAGCGCCACACAATGGCGCAGCGGCGCTTCGGGAAGCTCTTCCGCGGCGTCGAAGACGATGCATCGATTGCCGCCATAGCAAAACTCCGTCGGGTACAGTTCGCGGAAGGTCGCCACCAGATCGGTCTGGCAATGGAAATAGATCGCATATTGGTTGGCAGCGGATTTCACCCGGTCGATCCGGATCGTGCTGCCGCTTTTGGTTTCAGGCGTCAGATAGCTCAGCTGGCCCCATTTCAGCGTTTCCTCCAGCGCGCCGACGCCTTTGGTGGCCTTTGCGGTCTGGAGGATCAGCCGCCGCAGTGCCAGAAGTCTCGCCTTCACCGGCTTTGGGTAGGCGTTGAAAACCGCATCCACTGCGGAAACCGGTGGCGGCTTCCTTGCGTGATTTTCAATGACGGCCTTCGGCTTGCGCTTCATCGCTGCCGGCGGGCTCAGGCCGCGTTGCGCAGGCCGGCGAGGAACGTATCGACGCTCTTGAACAGGGCCGAGGCGTGCTGGCCGAGCTCGCCCGCGGCCATCAGGACATTGTCGGCGAGCGCGCGGGACTGGTCGGCGGCCTCGCTTGCGCCGGCGACGTTGTGCGAAACCTGCTTGGTGCCGCTGGCTGCCTGCTGCACGCTTCGCGCGATCTCGCGCGTCGCCGAACCCTGTTCCTCGACGGCGGCCGCAATGGTGGTGGCGATGCCGCTGATCTCGCGGATGGTGTCGCTGATGCCGCCGATCGCGGCCACGCAATCGCCGGTGGCGGACTGGATCGCGGAGACCTGGCCCGCGATTTCTTCGGTGGCCTTCGCGGTCTGGCTGGCGAGGTCCTTGACCTCGGAGGCGACCACGGCAAAACCCCGGCCGGCCTCGCCGGCACGTGCCGCCTCGATGGTCGCGTTCAGCGCCAGCAGATTGGTCTGGCTCGCGATGGCGCCGATCAGGCGGAGCACGTCGCCGATCTTCTCGGCGGCGTTGGCAAGGCCGCCGACCATTTCGGTGGTCTGCCCGGCCTTGACCACGGCGTTATCGGCAACGCCGCTGGAATGGGTGACCTGACGGCCGATCTCGGCCACCGACGAGGCAAGCTCTTCGGTGGCAGCCGCCACCGTCGCGACGCTGGCCGATGCCTCCTCCGAGGCCGCCGCCGCAGCCGTGGTCCGCTCCGAGGTGCCGTTGACGCTCGCCGTGATCTCGTCCGCGACGCGCCGCATGTCGGCGGTCGCCTTGGCGACCGCGCCGACCACGCTCTTAACGTCGGCCTCGAACCGGTCGGCCAT
>Ga0210384_10006207_pt1 | contig 12789 bp, 13 predicted proteins | sample IncBWH2MmetaG_FD_160574 | JGI IMG/M metagenome (GOLD analysis project Ga0210384, IMG submission 160574) | Forest soil microbial communities from Barre Woods Harvard Forest LTER site, Petersham, Massachusetts, United States - Inc-BW-H-2-M | ecosystem: Environmental > Terrestrial > Soil >... | reverse complement strand
GGGCTCCAATTCGTCCAAGAATGAAAGCGACCAGCAAGAATGAGAAGGGCTTATACGATTGGAGCACCTTCTGTGTTCGTTAATAAGAATGGACTTGGCTATTCCCCGAATTTCGGGACCAGGGGGTCGGAGGTTCAAATCCTCTCTCCCCGACCAATTGTTTTCAATCGCTTACGATTTTGCAAATCCTCCAAATTGAGCCCCTGGTGCGCCTTTTATGGGTGCCCCAACTTAAGTATCGATTTCAATAAAGGTTAGGTCCACTCGACCGGCCACGGTCGGGGCACCCAATTGGGGCACCCATAAGAATTTCGTTCCTCCGGAATTTTAGAGTGTGCAGTAAACATGCGGGTCTCGCGATAGTCCGCGATATGATTTTCGGCTGATTGAGCCCCTAGACCCGCACCATGGGATCACGCTGAGGCGACTTCTGAGTGTTGATCTGTTCGAACATGGTGGTTGCGGGAGACTTTACCCCGGTGCTCGCGAAACACTCGAAGTCGTTTTCGCTGATCGACTGCATTTCTGTTGGTGTCGATCGTATGCAGCGAAGCTTTGAGCCGATGCGAAAGCAAGTGGAAGCCTGGCAGAGGAGTGAATTGACGGATGTCACTGCCAAGGTGGTCATCTACGAGGCATTCGTCGAGGGCAGACTGGAAGCGCCTAAGCATCTTGCGCGGAGCGTGCATAATCTGTACTTTGAGCCGAAGTATGAGGAGTTCCGGTCCCGCACAATCTGGAGCCTCTCCAATGCCTTCACGTCGGCTTTCAAGGAACTGGATCCCATTCCTCAATTCAAGGCGACAGCCAAGTTGGGAGAATTCCTGGAGGCCCGGTTCGCACAGTCGTTCTAGCAGCGGGGCGGTGTCGGCCAGCCGCCCCTTCTTAATTTAACTAGCGAACGTTGCACGGCGGATCGACGCTTCCCCCGACTCACTTCCCAGAAGCCCGTTTCTGGATAACTTCTTGTTTTGCCGACGATTCGGGAGTTGGCAATCTGCCGCTGGGCAAATCGCGTTCGACGGTGACCTCCGTGCATCGGCCGCCGTTGGCACTAGGAACAGAAGAAGGCGGGCCGAGGGTCGCACGCTTCCGCAAGGCCGACGACCAGCTCCGCTTCGCGGTAAGTCCCCTTCATTGCTCCATCTTCAGCACGAGGCACGATGTGGTTCCCATGGCATATACCTTCCCATCAGGGCCAACGATGCGACCCTCGGCGGTAACGGTTCGGTTTCCAGCGTGGGTTACATGTGCCTCCGTGCGTAGTCGAGATACTTCCTCGGTTACGGCGCGCACGAACCGAACATGCAAATCGAGGGTGGTGAAGCCGCGACCTGCGGGCAGCGCGCTCTGGACCGCGTACCCGAGCGCCGAGTCGAGTAGCGCCGAGAGCCATCCTCCTTGCACGGTTGCGAGCTGATTGTATTGCCACTCGGCCGGCTCACCCTCGAAGGCCGCGCGGCCCTCGGCCGCCTCTACAAGCGCGATGCCCAACGTGGCGATGATCGGTGGAGTCGGTAGCTTACCCTCCAAAGTAAGCTGCACCGTCTCAAGGCCGCTCGTCGTTCCAACTACGGCGGGGCGTACACGTTGATACTCGTAAGCACGGGTGACGACATCAAGAACTTCATCCACGTTTACTCTCCAAATGTTCTGTCTAACGCCAGCTCGGGGCCGACCAACTGGAGTCGGGCACACGAAGATTTTCGACACCATACACCTTAAGTTTGCTGAGGCGTCCGTTTCAGCCCCAGCTGTCTTCCGATCAACGTGTCGAGCATCCTCTTCGGCAGAAGCAGAGGCAGAGTCCAGTTCTTGAAGCGTTTTGGAATTACAGCGTAGCTTGTCTTGGGGCGCCGGGCGGTCAGTGCGACACGCACAGTTTCGCCCAGGCATTCTGGTTTTAGACCCTTTCGGCCATCCTCAATCATGTATCTACGGAAGCGTTCAACTATCGGGCCGTAGATCGTACCTTCATACGCGCTGAGGTCCGTAGCCTCTCCCTTGTCCCAAATCGCGGTCGCAACCGGTCCAGGCACGACCATGATTACATCGATGCCGTAGATCATCATTTCGCGCCGGAGCGCCTCAGACATACCTTCCAGTCCATGTTTTGACGCAACATATGCTCCCATAAACGGGATACCGATCTTTCCTGCGGTCGAACCGATGTTGATGATCCGTCCGGGTGCCCCCTGCCGAGCCAAGTCTGCACCCAGCAGATGAGCAAAGACCTGCGTCACAGAAAGTGGGGCTGTCAGGTTTACTTCGAGCTGACGGCGATACTCCTCCAGAGGCAGATGAAGAAGTGGACCGGGAACTGCCACACCGGCATTGTTGACCAATCCGGCCAGGTTGAAACAGCCAAGCTGTGCGCTCACCTTAGCTGCAGCCCGCTCTACGGCCTGTCTGTCCGTTACATCCATGATCACCGGAGTGAAGGCCTCTCCGAATTCACCCTGAAGCCGATCGGCGTCACTCTGCTGGCGCACGCTACCGAATACCGTGAAGCCGTTCGCGATAAGGACCTTCGTGATACCCCATCCGATTCCCGTTGAAACTCCAGTTACGACTACACTCTGTTCGCCCGTCATATACCCTGCTCCTCAGCCATCAGATCGTCGGTTGGACGAGGTACCCTTTTGTATTTCTTGATAGGGTACAATCTTCGCTCCAGAGTGAATTTTTTCTCTCTCCCATGGCCGTGCTCCGCGGCTCTCAACCCACAGCAACACAAAACTTGCCGCCCATCACGCCGAGCGCATGAGCACCCTCGGTCTTCGTGCCGCCTTCCTCATCGTTGCTATCTGGTTGGACAGAATAGTCTCGCCCATGTTCCATCCAACCGAGATGATTTGTTGCGACTTAGAAGCGCGGGTTGATCACCGCACTTCTGTAGGCTCGTTCGCGAGCAGAATGTCCGCTGCCTTCTCCGCGATTGCGATGACGGCGGCGTTCGTGTTGCCGCGAACGATCGACGGCATCACTGAGGCGTCAGCCACACGCAGACCTTCAGTATTGAAAACCCGGAGATCAGGGTCGACGACGCTGCCGATTGCGCACGTGCTCGTCGGATGATAGTTCGTGCCGGTTCGCTGCTCGATGAAAGCCATTATGTCGCTCTCCGCGCCAGATGCCGGAACCGAGAAGGGCGCGCGCCGCACCTTCGACAGATTGGGCTGAGCGAAGAGACCCATCGCCAGCCGGACGCTCGCGACCATTGTCGCGCGATCTTTTTCGGTCGCTAGATAGTTGTGATAGATGCGCGGTTTCGCATCAGGGCGCGCCGACCGCAAGGCCACCTTGCCGCGGCTGGTCGGCTTCAGGATGGTCGTCACCATAGTTAAGGCGTGATCGATGGGCGCCGACAGCCCTTCATCGAAGTACATCGCAGGCGCCATTTCAAATTGGCAGTCCGGCACGTTCTCATCGCCACGCGTTGACAGAAACACGCCACCCTCGGCGACATTTGAGGTCAAGGGTCCGCGGCCTTCCTGGTAGAGGGCCACATCTTCCGGCGAGCCAGCGCCAAAGAGTGACTTCTCGTCGGTGAAATAGCTCATCGCCAGCAGCGGATGGTCCTGAAGATTGGCTCCGACCGGAAGGTCGGCGGTCGTAGGAATGCCGAACCGGGCCAGTTCTTCGGCCGGCCCGATACCTGACAGCATAAGGATTTGTGGTGAGCCATAAGCTCCGGCCGCAAGGATGATTTCCCTGGTGGAAAATAGAGTTTTTTCCTGGCCGTCCCGATGGATTGACACACCGATTGCCCGGTCCCCCTGCAGAAGCAACCGCAGCACGAGGTTGTCCGTGAAAACTTCGAGGTTCGCCCGTTCGCGCGCGGGGTGGAGATATGCAGAAGCGCTACTGCACCGAACTCCATTGCGTTGAGTGAGCTGAAAGCGTCCGATCCCCATTTGCGAGGCCCCGTTGAAATCGTCATTGGAGCGATAGCCCGATTTCGCACCCGCCTCAAGCAGGTGATCGACGAGCGGATGCATGGACCGGCTGTCCTCTACAGCCAGAGGTCCCGAGTGTCCGTGATAGCGTGGGTCGCCCCTCTCGTTGCACTCTGACCTGATGAAGGAGGGCAGCATCTCGCGGTACGACCATCCCGGTGCTCCTTCGTCCGCCCAGCCATCGAAATCCGCTGCGTTTCCGCGGATGTAGATCATGGCGTTCATCGCAGAACTTCCTCCCAGTGTTTTGCCCCGAGGCAAATAGATCCGTCGATTCCCCAACCCCGGCTCCGGCTCACTCGCGAAGTCCCAGTCGTACTTGGTCTTGAACAGCTGCGGAAAGGCTACGGGCATACTGATCTCGGGAGCGTCGTCGGGCCCTCCCGCTTCCACCAACGCCACACGGATTTCCGGATCCTGGCTGAGTCGCGCCGCTAGCACGCATCCGGCGGAACCCGCCCCGACGATGATGTAATCAAATTCTTGTCGCGTTTTCATGGATGGCCTCTGCGAGATATTCACATCGTGCGGAGCGAAGTACATATTGTGTTGCAGGCCGATTTGGCCGGCGTGACCGAAGCCGCCAAGCGTTGAACAATTCGGATCACTCGGTTCCAATCTGGGATCGACCGTGTTTCTCATCTGGCCTAAGAGCAGATTTGAAGCTGCGAATACCCTCTCCGATTCCTTTGCCCAACTCGGGGAGTTTTTTGGGTCCGAACACCTGTAGTGCAATTCCGAAAATGACCAGCAAATGCATAGGTTGTAGCAGTCCTTCAAACATTCTTGCTCCTTTAAGAAAACTTAGGGGACACTTGCAAAAGGGGCGGGCGCTGTAAGCGGTTGTTGGCCGTACGGCACCCGCTGAGAGAACCATTGAACTGCAGTTTTATTCAGTGTTCGCGTCGAGCTGCGTCCGCATTTTCCGCGAGGTCACGCACAAACCCGAAGAACGCCGCAGACTGCCCGATAAAGAGCCCATCGGCCGTCAGGCTCGCTAAAGCTGCCGTCGCGGCCCGCGTCGTTTCGGTTGGGCGAATGATGGAACATCCTGGCAGCTGCCTACTGAGAAATGTAGTTGGCTCAGGCATGATCAGGTTGGTTTGAAAATTCTCTCCGCCAAACGGAGGAGAATTCAGGTCCGGAAAAGTCACCTTTACACCTGTCACCGGATCCACGATATCTGTTAAATGCGGGGCATTGCCGGCCTTGTCTTGCCAGGTCTGGAAATGGGCAATCTCCACTCCACCGATACTGAGGAGGATGCGCAGAACTTCCACATTGCTAACTCGCTGCGCTAGTTGCGGGTAGAGGCTGGTCCCTCCTTGCTCGATAAAGGCAAAATGAAATCCGGCAGTATTTACGATTGCTTGAAAAAAGTTGGCATCGTTTGCATCATTGTCAGTCCGTGGAATTGCCGGGTGTTGCCCAACGGCTAATGACGGAATGGCTTGCGGAAACGTGTCGCCGAAATCCGGATTCTTGTTGCGGCTGCGATACCGTGTCCACCAAGAAGTATCGACAGTGAGTTGCATCAAATTCGTGAGCCGCCCGAATTGGTTTGCACCGGTCGCTTTGCTGCTGGGTAATGTCCGGAATTGGTCGAGATTGACCATCGGAGCACCCTTCGAGGCGAGGTATTTGTTGATGAACACCTCGTGCGTCAGTTCATCTTCGGTATTGTCATGAATGTATTGCGACATATCGCCGTCGAGTGGTACGAGGTCCTGCGTGTACAACGGGTTTCCGCCGGTGGGCTGTGCAGGATAGCCGGGTATCAGTCTGCTAGCCAGCTTAGACACCTCGTCGTCCTGCACTCCTCCGAGTTCCTGGTACTGTAACCAGAGATCACTTTCGATGATCTCGGCCGCGGCTAGGAACCGCAGGATGTCAACATCTCCTTTTGTTAGCGATCCACGGGAGTTCTGACCGAATGCGGATGGCACCTTGGCGAAAACCCCCACACCTGCCGTTGCTACGGCTCCAGCTACTAAACCCTTCTTTAAGAATGAGCGTCGGTTTGCGACGCCTTGCTTTTCGGAGTTATGTTCGTCTTCTATTGTCAGAGAATCCGTGCTGCTTGAGTTGACTTCGATTGTCGATTTCCAATTCATGTGCTGCGCTCCATTTCCTTTTGCTTTAAGTAGTATCTCGACGGCTAGGCCGGGTTCACCTGGTTGTGGCCAGAATATGAAACGGAACGATTTCAGGCGTGAAGTCTTTGTGGGGTTTTTGTTGAATTCTCGTGACGAGCGGGGGTCACACGTGTGACCCCGCGCAATCAGCAGAAAACAGCGAGCTTACTGCTTGCGAGGAGTGGGCGAACCCGTCCAATCGAGTCATTCAGGAAGTTCCGCCTGGAATACGGTGAACCACCTCCCTTGGCGCAATGGGGATCGTATGAGGGCACAGCAACACCAAGATTATTCAGAATCCACAGATTCGATCTTTGAATGGCCAAAAGGCATCAATCAAGACCGGCGAGCGGGTGCGAACTGCAGCCGGCTCTTTTCAGTCGGGAATCAGCGGCCTCGCTGTGAGCGGTCTGGTCAATGCTCGATTTCAGTACATCAACGTGGGGGGGAACGTTGACATAACGCCGCATACAATCTGTTTTCCCAAAAGAATGCGGGGGTGACGGACAACGAAATCGTCTTTGCGGTGATTCCGAATATTGTTCTGCGTAGGGATCCGGGATTACTGTATCAGTACAGTGATCAGGTTGAGCGTAAACAGCTACCTGCCGTAGCCACCATAGTGCGCTACATCGGCAGGCGCATCTTCTTCAGAAGTTCAGTGTATCTTCGGTCTTGGCGAAGGCTTCTCATCAGCGGATCGGTTTTCAATTCGGGTGCGCCAGGGTCGCGCTGTCGATAGGCACGATCAAGCCATTCGAATGCTTTGTCAGTCTCTCCGCGATATGCGTAGACCTCCGCAATTTGAAATGCGCAGTCGTTTTGGTAGCTGGCGATGAGTTTTTTTAAAGCGCCTTCGGACTCCTCACGACGACCAAGCGCGTAGTAAGCCAACGGTTCACCCGTCAATTTCTCCCACTCGCCCGTCTCGTTTTCCATTTCCGCCCGAGCCTCCTGTAGGTGCCCTTCCGAAAGGAGAATCTGGCCGCGAGTAAGGTGGAGAGATGAAAGTTGCGGGTTCAAGTCCTGAGCCCTTTGTAGCGCGTCCCGCGCCTTTTCGTATCGACCCCCAATGTACAACTCGTAGGCCAACGCCAAATGAAAATTGGCCTTCAGTGGGTCGAGCGCGATAGCCTGCTTGTACAGCTCAATTGCCTCATCCACGCGGCCCAGCATCCTGGCTAGGTGGGCTCGACAGCGTAAGACCTCGGCGCTTCCCGGCTCTAACAGTCCTGCTCTCTTGAGGGAGACATCTGCCCCTTCCCAATCCCAGTCGTAGTTAATCTGGACCATTGCCATCGCCAGGTGACCGGCGGCCAGATTGGGATCGAGCGCGATCGCCTTCTGAGCGCTTTCACGTGCGCGTTGAAATGCCTCCGTGTTCTCGATGAGAGCGAGGTTTGCCATCGTTCGCAGCGCCTGCGACCGTTGCGCCCATGCGGGGGCGTAGTTCGCATCCAGCTTGATGGCTCGATCGGAATAGGACAGCGCGTTGTCGAGATCTCTCTTGTCTTGCCCCCGGGCAATGAAGTACTGACCCTGCAGGTAGGCCTGATAGGCTTCAGGACTCGTGCTGCGCGACCCTGACGAAACTTCCGGGCTGTTCGGGCTTAGGAGCTTCACTTGCAAAGCTCCGGTCACTGCTCGGGCGATTTCATCCTGCGCTACGAAGATGTGATTAATCTCCCGATCGTACGTCTGCGACCAAAGCTGAAAGCCATCGTCCACCTCGGTCAGTTCCGCGGTGATGCGTACATGATTGCCCTCGCGGCGCACACTGCCTTCAAGAATAGTCGCCACGCCCAGCTTACGTCCCACATCACGTAGGTCCTCATTCTTGCCCTTGAACTGAAAGGACGAGGACCGTCCAATGACCTTCAGGCCTGATACTTTGGCGAGGTCGTTAATCAGTTCTTCGGCAAGTCCGTCTGAAAAATATTCCTGGTCTTTAGCGGGGCTCATGTCCGCAAAGGGCAGCACGGCGATGGACGTATTGTTCGACGAGGAAGCATTCGCTGCACTTCTTCCGGGCCGGAAATACGCGCCTATCGCTGCCACCGCAACTAACGCCAGCACCGGTGTGATTGCAAGCTTCCACAGCGTGCGTTTAGCCGGAGAATTCTCCACCTTCAAAGGGGTGGCTTCGGCTTCAACCGTCTCTCCCTTTGCATGTTCTCCTGTTGGAAGTGACGTGGCCGAGGCCCCCGGCTCGATCCCGCTCTCGTCTGCGACCCGAGCAATAAACCGGTATCCCCGCTTGGGCAAAGTTTCAATAAATTCCGGTTTGTCGGGCCGATCACCCAAGGCCTTCCGGATTTCCAGAATGTACTTTCTCAGGACCTCCGGGTTAACATAAGTCTCCGACCACAGCGCCTCAAGCATCTCGTCCTGCGTCACGACCCGCCCCGCGTGCTCGACCAGGTAGGCTAATACGTCAAAGCCCTTGGGAGCCACAGGCACACGATCTCCATTGCGCCACAGGAGGTGATTCACTGTATCCAGACGGAATCCCTTGAATGACTTCATTAGACAGTTTCGCTCCACTCCTCACAAGTACTAAGCTCGCTGTTATCTGTTGATTGCGAGGCGTCACACGTGTGACCCCGCTCGTCACAACAATTCAACAAGAACCCCACTGAGACTTCACACCTGGAAATCGTTCTCTTTCATATTCTGGCTACACGATGCGCGAAGCTTTCGCATTTCGGGTCTCACCTGAGGCAACTTCGGACGAAAACATAATAAAGACGGCTGATGCTCACCTTGATATTGGTAAGGGCGTCGTAGATTTCGGTTGGGTACTCGGCAGAAACGAAGCACGGACTCACCGGCCAAGACGCTACGAATTCTTGCTAGCGGACTCTCCCCAGCGGGACGCTGAGAGGAGTTGGAGCCAGCTCTAAGCCATTGGATGTTTTGTCGGCTTGGGGGGCGACACAATTTTTTCTGGGGGTTAAGTCAGAAATTAAAGAAGAGAGATTTAAATAGGAAGACACAACAGCGAAAATCTTTCCGTGTGGCTTCCCGATTAGATAGTAACAAAAAACCATCAAAGAGGAGTTTTTCAAAATGGATTCAGTACCGAGTGGAACCAATTCCAGCGAGGCGCAGCATGGACACGGAGAAATATCTTTCAGGCTACAGGCAGAACACTTCAATCTCGCATCATAGCCGGATTTGTCGTAACCGCAGCGCCTCTCGCAGGCACAGTAAAAATTTCGGCAGCTCAACAGGCGGTCCAACCGGCTTTTCACGTTCTGCATGTTTTTGACAAGCAGGGTGACGGTCAAGTTCGCGGCAAAGTGTCGTCTTCTACTTCTTACCCCGGGAATAGAAAAGGGCTAACCGTGTCTTTACGAACAAGCGCGCAGATACCGGCCGCAAATTCCTAGAACAGTGGAGGTTCATGATGGAGGCAGGTAACTTCAAGTACGTGATGGAAGTCCCCCAGATCCACAGGCAGGGCCCGATGGGCGTGAACACCGGCCTCAGATTGCACACATCCGAAAACATCCTGATGCCGAATGGTCTGCGACAACAGTCCGCGCCATTCGAGGTACGATTTTTACGATGCCATAAGATGCTCCGCTTCCTTGCCTGCCGTGTGCTCGGCAGTTCTGAGCAAGCGCACGAGGTCGTGGAGAACTGCAAGGTCACGGCCTCTCGGAATCCACCCACTTTTGAATACGAAGGCGCTTTCCGCAGCTGGCTGGTAAGAATTCTTATCGACGAAGCCTTAGCGATTGTCCGTGAGAGAGAGCAACATGACGAACGCCGGAAGCACGAAGAGCCCGGTTCGCCGGAAGTCGCCTTTCGGGAAGTCTAATATTCACAGGACCGAATCTGGAAACATTGTCCACGGCGCGTTTACGCCGCTGATCGACATTGAGCCCTTCGTCTGGGGCACCCATTCTGGGGCACCCATAAGAATAATGACTGAGAACGATGAATAAGAATTACATGAGTTTATGCGGTTGAAGCACCACTCACATGAATTGAAAAATCAACAACTTGGCTAATTTCCGTTGTTTCGGGACCAGGGGGTCGGAGGTTCAAATCCTCTCTCCCCGACCAATTATTTTCAATCGGTTACGATTTTGCGAATTCTCCAAATTGAGCCCCTGGTGCGCCTTTTATGGGTGCCCCAACTTAAGTGTCGATTTCAATAAAGGTTAGGTCCGCTCGACCACCCACGGTCGGGGCACCCAATTGGGGCACCCATAAGAATTTCGTTCTTCTGGAATTCCAGAATGTGCAGTAAAAATGCGGGTTTCGCCATCGTCAGGGATCTAGTTTTTGGCTGATTGAGCCCCTAGACCCGCACCAGGGGATCACGCTGAGGCGACTTCTGAGTGTTGATCTGTTCGAACATGGTGGTTGCGGGAGACTTCACTCCGGTGCTAGCGAAACTCACGAAGTCGTTCTTCGCTCATCGACTGCATTTCGGTTGGCGTCGACCGAATGCAGCGCAACTTCGAGCCTATGCGAAAGCAAAGTGGGGACCTGGCAGAGAAGTGAATTGACGGATGTCACCGCCAAGGTAGTGATCTACGAGGCGTTTGTCGAGGGCAGGCTGGAGGCTCCAAAACACCTAGCTCGCACCGTGCACGACCTCTACTTCGAACCCAAATATGACCGCCCGTCCTTCAAAATCGGCAATTGCTACGAAAGGGACCACACCTGCACACTCAAACAGTCTCTTGATTCGACACTGACAAAGCTGGCGCACTGCGACCGGCCTTTCGTCGTACCCTCGTCTGCGCCCATGACACGGTGTCGGCAAGCGTGGCATGGAAGGGACGAAACGCCGCACCGAGCTGTTTTTCGGCCTTGGCGGAGGTTACGTGAAGACGCGCATTCATCAAACGAATGGCTTCCACTGACATCGGGCTGGCGGTGTGAGTGATTCGGGACCAGGTCTCCGTCCCGATGGCCAACGCCAGAGCGGCCGCGAAGGGGATACTCCTTGTCGGGGCTGTCGCGGCCGTCAGCGCGGCGAGATTCGCGAAGAGGTCACCCAACTCGACGAAATTACCACTCAGGATGTAACGTTCTCCCGAACGTCCAATCTCTGCCATGCGGAGCATGCCCGCGGCCACGTCCCGTGCATCCACAACCGCCGAGCCACCCGGGGGTATCATTGGCGGCAATTTGTGTGCGATTGCGTCGAGAACAAGTTGGCCACTTGGAGTCGGCCCTAGATCGTGCGGCCCCCACATCCACGAAGGGAGCGCCGACGCGACAAAGAGGCCTTTTTCCCGTGAGAACTCGCCCAGCAGTTGCTCGGTCCGGCGCTTGCTGTCCAAGTAGAGATTCTTGGCTACCCCCGGCCAAGGAGGGGTCTGCTCATCTCCAGGCGAACCATCAGGCTGCAATCCGATGATGCTGGCCGAACTCGTGTAAATCATCTTTCGAACGGCCATGGCGTGAGCTGCTTGGGCCAGTTCCATCGTGCCCCTTACATTGGTGAGCTCAATAACATTCGAATGATCGCCGGGATTGTAGTACTCGCGGAAATAAGCAGCTGTGTGGAAGATGACATCAATGGCTCTAAGATCGTAGGCGAAATTGGCTACGTTTCGAATGTCTCCCAGCACTACGCGAGCCGCGGTGTCACCAAGCTCGCGTTGCGCCTTTTCCTTTGACCTAGCCAATGCCCACACCTCGTGACCGGCGTCGATGAGTGTGCGAACCAGATTGTTTCCCAATAACCCCGTACTTCCCGTAACCAATGCGCGCATGATAGCTCCTTGTTCGTGTACCTCTTACCAACGACGTTCAATACATCAGCTTTATTTCCACAGACTGCTCGGTCCCGCTCAACTGAAATTTGGCTCCGTCAAAGTTGGGTGGTCCCATCTTCTTTTTTGGATTGTTCGAAGCGCCATAACCTTCCTTCGGCACGCCCATAAAGTTCTTATCGAGCTTCTCGTTCACGTTTTCGTCATGAAACACAGACACCGCATAGACGCCGGCGCGAAGGTCGGCGAACACAACTTGCGCACTCAACGTTTGCGGGTCAACGTCAGCCGCCTGCGTGTGAACTGCCTGCGAGGCGTCGTTAGGGAAGCCCTTGCCGTCGCGGAAGAGAGCTACTCGAATCTTCCCTTTGGCGTTGCGAGCACCAGTCACATGAACGGTCAAGGTTGCGGTGCCGGTTGTCTGTGCTTCGAGCGGTCCCGGCAATGCCGAGGCTACGGTCAAGAACAAGCCCACCGACAGGGCGGCAATAATCTGGAAACGACGGTATGTGAATGTTCTTCGAATCACTTGAATTCTCCTTTTCGTCTTCATTTGTCTTCAGCGGGCGATCAGCATGAAGAACGTTCTCATCGGGCTGGGCATCTGTGGGGCAAACTCGCGGAACAAGTTTCCGGCTGCGGCGAATCCAAACCGAAGCGAGGCTCTTTGTCCCGCATGAGTGACATCGTTAAAGCCGGCAGGAAGGTAGGCATTGCCCACAAATCCGCCGGCTGCGGCGCCTACGAAGTTCGATATTGCCGGCATAGGATGTCCGGAGTTCGAGCGATCCACGACGGTGAAGCTGATGGCATGGATGCTTCTTGCGAAAAGGCTGCGGCTGCTGGAAGGGACGTAGCGCGGATCTTCTCGGGTGATCACACCCGTCGCAAATCTCGCAGTCTGAAAGCTGACCCGCTCGGCGAGCGCATCTCCATAGTTTCGTCCAAATGCTT
>Ga0210384_10006205_pt1 | contig 12790 bp, 11 predicted proteins | sample IncBWH2MmetaG_FD_160574 | JGI IMG/M metagenome (GOLD analysis project Ga0210384, IMG submission 160574) | Forest soil microbial communities from Barre Woods Harvard Forest LTER site, Petersham, Massachusetts, United States - Inc-BW-H-2-M | ecosystem: Environmental > Terrestrial > Soil >... | reverse complement strand
GCGGACACCACGGACCCATCCAGATAAAATCTCCAGCCGTTACCGGATACCACGAATCACCCAGGCGATAAATCCCGCCGCCTTCGAGCATGATCAGCCCATGTTCCATCACGTGCATTTCGACCAGGCTGAGTGCCGTTCCTGGCTCGTACACCATGGTGTTTACCGCGAAGTCGAAACTCATCTCATCGGGAAGCAGACACTTAACTTGCAGGTCGGGATCATCTCCGAGCGGATGCGAAGACACCGCATCCTCACTCGAAATGATCGGATGCGGCAGATCGACTGAGACCAGCGCTTGGTACGGCTTTTCGATGACGGCCACACGGCTCGTCTTTACCGCGACGACACGCTGCTTCAGGCCTTCAGGCAGATAGGCATAACCGCGACTCCTCAATTCGTGCCGTTTGCTTTCAGCTTCCAAAGTGACTGCGCCCTCCATCACAAAAAGAAACCGCTGCGCCGGCGTGCCGCCCAGTTCGCCGCCCGCCTCAAACTCGGCCGTGTATTGCACGAACTTTGCACCCATCGCCGGACCCGCATGAACAACGGCCGCGCAACCCTTCATGCCCGGAAGAGTGGTGCGGACGAACGTGTCAGCCGTCAGCAGCAGATGATTGGGTTGTTGGGAACTTCGCGTCTGACCAAGGTTATGCACGGCACATCCTTTTGTGAAAAGTGGGTGACGACGACAGCTGATCGAGCAGATGCAAGCCGCATTCAATCGCCTTGGCCACATCCTCAACCGCGACTGATTCGGCAGGGTCGTGGCTGATTCCGCCCGGAGTTCGTAGAAAAATCATGGCGGCAGGAACCTTTTCCGCCAGGATCATCGCGTCATGTCCGGCACCACTCACCATGCGATGCGGTTCACAACCAGCTTTTCGGATCGCCTGCTCGATTTCATGGATAAGAAACGGATCCATCGCCACCGCCTGCTGACTCAACAGAACCTTCGGGCTCACAGACAAGCCACGCCGCTTCGCGATTTCTTCCGCCTCGCGAACAAGATTTTCCAGCGCACGATTGCGCACCTCGTCCAACCCGTGACGAATGTCGAGAGTTAGCCGAGCTTCGCCGGCAATGACGTTGGTGACACCAGGCCGGGCCTCGATCGCGCCCACTGTGGCCACCAACCCTGGAACCTTGTGCGCTTCCCTTTCCACAGCTGTGATCCACTCCGCCGCGCCGGCGATTGCGTCGGATCGAAGATGCATCGGCGTTGTACCGGCGTGGTTGGCCCGGCCCACGAATGTGAACTCAAGCCGGCTCTGGCCGGCGATCGCATCCACGACTCCCAGGGGCTGTTTCAGTGTCTCCAAAACCGGTCCCTGCTCGATGTGAAATTCCAGGTAACCCAGAATATCGCTTCCCAAAACAGCCAGGGGGATTTCTCGAGGATTCAATCCAAACTCTTCGATGGCGCTGCGCACGGAAATTCCCCGGGGATCTTTACGCTGCAGAAGTTCCTCGTCGAGCCTTCCCGTCAGGGCCCGGCTGCCGATGAAGGGCGTGGCGAATCGAACCCCCTCCTCTTCCGAGAAGCCAACGACTTCAATTCCGAACGGCAGCCGCTGTCCATCAAGGGCCTCCAGCAATGCAACGGCCAGCACCACGCCGAGCACTCCATCGTAGGCTCCGGCGTTGGGAACCGTATCGAGGTGTGACCCCAGGAGGAGCCGTGGTGCATTGGATTCGACGCCAGCGTAGAATCCGCGCAAATTCCCGGCGGCGTCGATTCTCACCTTGGCTCCGACCGCCTCCACCCACATGGTGATTTCTGTGTGACAGTCATGCATGGGCGCGGAAAGAAAAGTCCGTCGCGTGCTGCTGGAATCTTCACTGAATCCCGCCAGCTTCCGGCAGCGGGCGATAACTTCTTCCGCGCGATTTATGGTCTCACCCGTTGTCCGCACTGGATTCCATAGCTACCGCAAACTACGCGTCTCAGCTCAAGCCTGGCGTATGACCTTCGCCGCCCCCCAACCAATCACTATCAAGGCGACCAAAATCTCCCAGCTATACCTGTTCCCGTAGGTGGCCACGGGAAAATGATTGCTCAGCATGATGAAAACGACAGGCACCGCCATGAACGTATTGTGCTTGGACCGCAGCTTGGCCTGGGAGCCGAGCGCAGGATCGAACGTGGCGCCGGTTGCGGCCGCGGCGATCATCTTGCGCTGCGCGGGGAGAATTCGCTTCCACACGTTGAGCATCATGATGGTTCCGAACATTGCCCCGACGTGGATGTAAGCGGCGCGCCCACTGAAGACGTGCACAAGTCCGAACGCCAACGCGGCCGTCACAATCAGTGAAAATATGGCAAAACCAATTTCGGACCTGCGCAGAGCCGACCGTAGCGCCACATCGTAGATGACCCATCCCAAAATCAGCACGCCGATTCCGATGGCGATGCCGCGCGCTTGCGAAATCTCCCCCACGTCTGGATCGATCAGTCCCCCGCTGAAGTAGTAGACCAGAAACATCAGGACGATTCCGCTCAGCCAGGTCATGGCCGCTTCCCAGCGGAACCAGTGCACTTGCTCAGCCCCGACCCGCAGCGATTTCTGCTTTTCTACGGTATAAAAACCGCCGCTGTGGACCATCCAAAGCGCTGCGGGCGCACCCGTCGCGTTCTTTTCAAGCTTTCCGAATTGGCCGTCCAGCCAAGTAAAGTAGTAGGTCTGGCCGACCCACATGATTGCGGCAAAGACGTGAAACCACCGCACAAGGAGATTGATCCACTCGCGAATGGAGGACGTCACCGTGACCCCTCGTCGGTTTTCAGCCGGATGGTCATGCCCTCAGCTTCCCCGGTAAGTCGTGTATCCGTTCGGGCTCAGCAGGAGCGGGATATGAAAATGCGTCTCGCCGTCCCGCACCCGAAAAGTAACTTCGACCAAGGGATACAAGGCTGTGATTTTCGTCGCCGCGAAATAATTCTCCGTATCAAATGCCAGACGGAAAAGCCCGGCCGAAAGAACATTTTCATCCGGCAGCAACTGACTGCACCGCCCGTCCTGATCCGTGCGGCCCGAGCCCAGCAGCAGCCAGTTGCCGGACTTCTCCCGCCGCTCCAGGCGCACCGGCATTCCTGTGGCCGGCCTGCCCAGTGCGGTGTCCAGAACGTGAGTTGAAATCCGCTTCATTCCGAGAGCCATTTTGTCAGGCGAATGCGTGTGATCTGTCGCTGCTGCTCCGCTGCTTGTCGAAGTTCTGTGGGTCCGTCATTCTGCAACCGGCGCCGAAGTATTTCCAGAATTTCCGGCGCTGATTTTTCCGCAGCACACACGATAAAGGTATTCCGAAAGCGTTGCTCGTATTCCTGATTTGCCTCCGCGAGTGCGATCTTCACGGCATCACCGGCAGCTGCAACGTTCTTTTGTTCTTGCGCTGACCAGGTAGCAGACTGATCTGACCCAGATGGCGTCGCGAGCGACTCACCGATCCGGGGATGGCCGCGGAATGCCTCCATCCAATCTGCTGCACTCAGATTACTCCAGGTTTCCTCGGACGCTGCTAGCAGAGTGGTGACGTCTGAGAACGGTCTTCGCGCTGCCATCCCGGCAGCCCAGGCCTTCGAGCTACAACACGGCAGAATTTCTTTCACCGCCTCATCCACCGGAAGACGATTCCATTGCACCAGCACTCCGCTCATGGGTGATACTCGTCCGTGCGAAGCTTCTCGAGAAATTCCGCGATCAGATTCCCCACCACCGTCGCACGATATCGCGAGGTCGATCGAATATCATCGATCGGCTGAATCTCTGCGATTGCTGTCTTCCTCGCCAAAGCCAGCAGGAACGGATCAATCGGCTTTCCCGTCACCAGCCGTTCCGTTTCCGCCAAGCGAAGCGGAACCGGCGCGACACTTCCCAGGGCTATGCGGATATCCTCGACCCCACCGCCTGTGCGCCGACCCAGCGCCGCGATACACACTTTGGAAATGGCCTGCGCGTTACGCGCTCCAACTTTACGCGCATAGGCAACATGTCCCGAAAATCGCCGCGCAAGGCGGACCGTTCGAATCAGTTCATCCGGCGCCAGTTTCGTCTTTTTGTAACCTGTATGAAAATCCTTATAGGGTACCCTCCGTTCCCCACGAACTGACACCAGAACAAGTTCTGCCTCATACGCCAGCAACGCGGGCAGCGAGTCAGCGGCCGGTGATGCGTTTACGATATTGCCGCCGAGCGTGCCGCGATTCTGGTTCGCAATTCCGCCGATCCAGGCGGCAGCGTGGGCCAGCAGCGAGAACTCACGTTGCACCGACTCGTGCTCACGCAGGTCAGTGTAGGTGCATCCCGCGCCGATACGAATTTCGTCCGGCGACACCTCAATGCGCCGCAGTTCGGGGAGATTCCAGATGCTCACCATTCTCTGCGGCGGAAGTTTTCCCGCAGCATATTGCACCATGACATCCGTGCCACCGGCGATCGGCAGCCACGCGCCGGGTTCCGCCGCCAGCAGCGATACCACCGCCTGCAAGCTGGAGGGCGCGACAAGTTGATAGTCGGCTGGATTTGATCTCATGTTGCGGCCCTGTGCCGGGCTGCTTCCGCCACCGCCTCAAAAATCTGGATATAGCCGGTGCAGCGGCAAAGATTTCCCGAGAGTCCTTCCCTGATCTCCTCGATTGTGGGGTCAGGTTTTCGCTGCAGCAGATGATGGGCCGCGAGAATCATTCCCGGCGTACAGATGCCGCACTGCGCTCCCCCGCATTTCAGAAAAGCCTCCTGCACGCGATCCAGCTGTGGGCCCGCGGCCAATCCTTCGATCGTAACGATGTCGGCACCTTTCGCCTGCAGAACCGGCACGAGGCAGCTGTTTACCAGCGCGCCGTTCAGCAGCACGGAACAGGAGCCGCACTCGCCTTCGCCACATCCCTCTTTGGTGCCAGTCAATGCAAGCTGGTGCCGCAAGGTGTCGAGCAATCTCTCCATGGGATAGACGCGCACCGTCTTCCACTCGCCGTTCACGGTGAACGAGACCTGGCTCAAGGCGGGATTTCCCGATGACGAAGACTCGGTCATCGCACCCCACCGGCGGCGTGCGGCTCGCGGTTCGGCACAAGCGCATCGAAGATGTCTTCTGGAAGGAGTGGGATCGAATCGAATCGAACTTTGAGCGCGTCTTCTACCGCATTGACAATGGCCGGAGCGGGACCATCCATCGGCAACTCGCCGATTCCCTTGGCGCCAAACGCCCCATGAATGTTTCCCAGTTCTTCGAAAAAAACCCGAATGGGAGGGAGGTCGGCGGACGTTGGCATGATGTAATTCGTCATCTGGCCGTTTTGCATGCGCCCATTTTGCCAAATCACTTTCTCATACAACGTGTATCCGATGCCCTGCGCGACGCCCCCCGCGACTTGCCCCCGGGCCAGGACCGGGTGCAGCACCTTGCCAACCTCCTGCAACGCCACAAAGTCGTCGACTGACACGCTGTAGGTCGTCAAATCAACCGTCACTTCCGCGACATAGATCGCCCAGGCAAAGGCCGCGTACGCTTCCCCGCGATACTTGTCATCATCCCAGAACACATCGGCTGGCGCTTCGTAGCGTGCCCACGACCGGAATTGCCCGCGCGTTGCAACCGCACTCCGGCACGCGGAGCGAAATTCTTCCGCGGAGTACGAGTCGCCCAGCAGGCCGCTCGCCATCAGAGTCTGCCTGATTCCCAGGGCCGCCGATTGCACCAGTTTGCCCACAACCATGACGGTTCGCGACGCCACGGTTGGACCGCTGTTCGGCACTTCGTTCGTATCGGCCTGGGCGATTTCGACGTCCTCGTACCGCAGCCCAAGTGATTCCGCTGCGATTTGGCAAAGCACGGTTTTCGTGCCCTGGCCAAATTCCGTGCTTGAAACCAGCACGCGCACCTTGCCATCAGCGCATCCCTCCACGCTGACCAGTGAACCAAGATTGCGCTCACCCGAACCGGTAAATCCCGCGCCGTGCAAAAAAGCCGCGATGCCAATTCCCTTTCGGCTGGTACCCATCGCATTCTCTTTAGCGAAGCGCTGCTTTTTGGCTTGATAGTCCGAAAGGTCCAGTGCCCGGTCGAGAAGTTGTTGCAGATCAATAGGCTCGCGCACCGTCTGTTCCGTGGTTGTCGTCTGCCCCGGCTGCAAGAAGTTTCGCTTTCGAATCTCGACCGGCGATACCCCCACGACCTGCGCGATACGATCCATGTGCCGCTCCAACGCGAACAGACTTTGTGGTGCGCCAAAACCGCGAAACGCCCCGTGAGGTGGGACATTGGTGGCTACGGCCTTGGCCGTAATCCGAACGTTGGGCCAGTAATAAGCGCCACCGGCATGGATGGTGCCGCGTGAAAGCACAACCGGCGAAAGGGTTAAGTAAGCCCCTCCGTCTACTGTGAAATCAATCTCGCCGCCCAGTATCTTCCCATCTTTACTCACCGCCGTGCGGTGGCGCGTTCGCGACGGATGCCGCTTGGTGGTGGCCACCATGTCTTCCATGCGGTCATAAGCGATTTTCACCGGACGCCCGCATTTGATTGCCAGCAACGCAGCGTGGGCGGCAATCATCGAGGGGTATTCTTCCTTCCCGCCAAAGGCTCCCCCAGTCTCCATCTGTACCACTCGAACTTTGTCAGAAGCCAAGTTGCACAGTGCCATCAAGGCCTTGTGCACATAATAAGGACACTGTAACGAGCCCCACACGGTGATTCCCTGCTGCGGATCGAAGCTCGCGATCATCCCGTTATTCTCGATGTAAAGCTGCTCCTGCGCTCCCGTCCGGTATTCACCTTCGACGATGTAGTCGGCCCTCTCCCAAATTCGGTCGACGTCGCCTTTCTCTACCAAATAAGTTTTGAAAGTATTGTCCGCGCCCCAAATGATTTCGGAATGACTCTCACTTTCTTCCATGGTGAACACCGCGGGAAGTTGATCGTACTCGATCGAGACCGCGTTTACTGCCTGAGGAAGAAGGTGACGGTCTGAATGAGCCAGCAGAAGAATCGGCTCTTCGGGATGATTCACGACTTCATCGGCAAGACACGGTTGATCATGGGCGATCAGAGCAATGACATTTTTGCCGGGGATGTCCCTCGCGGTGACGACAATGAATTCGTTCCAGGCGATGCCAGGCCCAAATGTAATTTTCCGGATCTTGCCGCGTGGAACCTGACTGCGGACCGTCGCGCCGTAAAGCATGTCCGGGAGCTGCATATCGTCGACGTACCGCGCGTGTCCTGTGACTTTGTCCCGTCCTTCTTTGCGTGGAACGGATGCTCCGACGATACCCTCACCGGTCATAGAATTTGATTATCGCACTCCGGCTGCGCGGGCTATGGCCGCCATTCCCGCCCCCTCGGCTCTCCGGGAACGTCACCCTCCGAAAACACCGGCCGCCCCCGGAGATAGGTGGCCTTCACCACGCCGCGCAAAGTTTCGCCCAGATAAGGCGACAGCGGATGCCGGTAGTGCAGCCGCTCGGGTGTCAGCTGAAAGGTTGCGTCCGGATCAAATACAACCAGGTCCGCATCGTAGCCCGCGCCAATTCGACCCTTGCGAGCCTGGCACCCCGCCAGTCGTGCCGGGCCCTCGGCCATCCAACGAGTAATATCCACGAGGGTAAATCCCCGGCGTTTGGCCTCGGTCCACACCACGGCAAGCGCCACAGAAAGACTTGAAATGCCACCCCACGCCGTCCTGAAGCTTCCCTCTTCCAACCTCTTCATGGCCGGCGGACAGGGAGAATGATCGGTAGCCACCAGATCGATGACTCCGTCCCGGAGTGATTGCCACAAAGCTTCGCGGTTTTCACGACTCCGGACCGGCGGCGCGCACTTGCATAAAGTCGCAGCGTTAGAAATATCTTCAGCCGCCAGATACAGGTAATGAGGGCAGGTTTCGACGGTCACCGCCAGCCCCTCGGCTCGTGCCGCCCGCAGCTCCGGCAGCGCGAGGCCGCTCGAGAGATGGACAATGTGCAGGCGAAAATCATATTGCCGGCACAGTGCCAGCATCATTCGAATCGCGGACAACTCAGCTTCGTCGGGCCGTGACTGCAGATAGGTTGCGTAACTCCTCCAATCCGCGTCGGCCAGATGCGCCGTGGCCGCGTCTATTGGCCCGGCAAGTTCTGCGTGTACCAACACCGGCAGGCCGGTCCGCGCCACGCGAGGCAGTGCCGCCCGGAGATCATCCTCGCCGACCATGGTGAAGCCATCGATTCCGGGATGAATCAGAAAGCACTTGAATCCCCGCACTCCCGCGCGGGCAAGCTTTTCGATGTCTGCCTGGTTGCCCTGGACTACGCCACCCCACGCCGCCCAATCCACCCAGCAATTGTCCTGGGCCGCTGCACGCTTCGCCTGGAGCGCAGCGACCGTAGTCGTTGCCGGCAGACAGTTCAGAGGCATGTCCACCAGGAGGGTGTATCCGCCTGCCGCGGCAGCGCGCGTCGCGCTACGAAAGCCTTCCCACTCTGTCCGCCCGGGCTCATTGATGTGTACGTGAGAATCGACCAGACCGGGAAGAATCACGGCATCTCCGAAATCGTGGGTTTCCGTGCCCGGGGCGACTTGCGCGGGAGAAACAACCGCCTGTATCTGTTCACCTTCGACAAGAACGGCTGCCGGCTGAATTCCTTCGGCCATAACCACCCGACGGGAGACGAAAGCCTGCAAGCTCATGGCGTCAGTGGCCGTCCCGCAAGGAAGTGAGCATCAGGAGCCGAGCCTATCGTGCCCGCTTCACTTTTTCAACTCACTGTCATCAAGAATTCAGGCTGCAAAAAGTTTCGCGCTGTTCCGGGCACCGCTTATACTTGCTTCCTTTAGCGTAGAGATAGCGTACAGAGTTTGGCGCTGAGACGAGCGCAGAACCGCTCCCGCTCACGCGCCACCCGGCCGCAGACATGAACAACCCTTTCATGGCACGCGCGATTCAGCTCGCAGTCGAAAATGTCCGCTCCGCACAAGGCGGTCCCTTCGGCGCGGTAATCGTGAAAGACGGAAACATTATCGCCGAAAACGCGAATCAAGTGACTTTGACCGATGACCCCACTGCGCACGCCGAAGTCCTCGCCATACGCGGGGCCTGCCGGAAGCTCGGCCTGTTCGAACTGAAGGGCTGTGAACTCTACACCTCGTGCGAGCCGTGCCCCATGTGCCTGGGCGCAATTTACTGGACGCGTCTCTCTCGTGTCTATTTCGGCAGCCTGGCCGCCGACGCATCCCAGGCCGGGTTCGACGACTCGTTTATCTATCGCGAAATTGCTCAGCCCCACTCCGAGCGCGGAATACCCATGTTTCAGATGATGCGCGAGGAAGCGCTGGCCGCGTTTCGCGCCTGGCAGGAAAAGTCCGACAAGATACGTTATTAAAACCGCCCCTGTTGCGGTCGAAGTGACTACTGCTGACTTCAATCGAGGGAAGACGATTGCTCGATCGCTATTTCAAGCTCGCTGCCAACCAGACCACCGTGAAGCAAGAATTCCTCGGTGGCCTTACCACGTTCCTGACGATGGCCTACATCATCGTCGTCAATCCGCAAATCCTGGCCCAGTCGGGGATGCCGGTCGAAGGCGTGGTCTTTGCCACTTGCCTGTCGGCGGCGATCGGCACCCTGGTCATGGGTCTGTACGCCAACTATCCCATCGCGCTCGCTCCTGGCATGTCGCTCAACGCATACTTCACTTATTACGTTTGCCTGAGCATGCACATTCCGTGGCGAACTGCCCTCGGCGTAGTTTTCTTCTCGGGTGTTGTGTTCCTCGTGCTTACGGTCACGCGCGTCCGCGAACAGATCGTCAACGGTATGCCGGATTGCCTGAAGCATTCCACCGCGACCGGGATCGGTTTTTTCATCGCTTTCGTCGGGCTGCGAAATGCGAAACTGGTGGTCGCCAATCCCGCGACGTTTGTCGGCTTGGGAAGTTTTGCTGACCGCGATGTGCAGACAGCCTGCTTCGGACTCGTCCTGACGCTCGTCCTGATCGCGCGAAAGGCCAACGGCGCGATCCTGATCGGTATCGTCGGCACTACTCTTCTCGGCATGCTGCGCGGCATCTCGCGCTGGCCCGCCGCCATCGTCTCCCTGCCCCACCCGTCGTCCACTTTCCTGCAACTTGACTTGCGCGGCGCCATCCATCTCGGGTTTCTCGAAATCATGTTTGCTTTCCTGTTTGTGGATCTCTTCGACAACGTGGGCACTCTGGTGGGCGTGTGCGAGCAGGGCGGATTCATCAAGAACGGAAACATACCGCGCGTGGGTCGGGCGCTCCTGGCCGATGCCACCGGAACCGTTTTCGGATCGCTGGCCGGCACCTCCACTGTCACCAGTTACATCGAAAGCGTCGCCGGCATCGCGGCAGGCGCCCGCACTGGACTCAGCAACGTATTCGTCGCGGGCCTTTTTCTTCTGGCCATGTTCTGCTCCCCACTGGCCACTGCCATTCCGGGTTATGCCACTGCCCCCGCTCTCATCCTGGTGGGCGCGTTAATGACCCAGTCAATCGCGCACATTGATTGGGCAGATTTCAGCGAAGCTGTGCCTGCATTCATCACCATGCTGGCCACACCGTTGACTTTCAGCATCGCTACCGGCCTTAGCCTGGGACTGATTTCCTACACGGTAGTGAAAATTGCGGTGGGAAAGATTCGCGAGATCAACCTGCTGATCTGGATCCTCACCGTCCTGTTCATTCTCCGCTACATCTATCTTGCAACGGCTTAGCAGATGGGCTGGCTCAGGTTCATTGCAACAGCGTCCAGCAGTCGCGCGCAATCTCCCAATCTTCGCCTGCGCGAATCAGTAAGACGCGAACCGGGGAAGTTCGATCCGAGATGTCCTGGTCCGGAGGGGATTCTGCATTCTTTTTCGGATCAAGTTTCACGCCGACATGCTCAAGGTTCTGGCAGGCCCCGGCTCGTACTTCGGGTGAATGCTCTCCAACTCCAGCCGTGAAAACCAGGGCATCGATACCGCCCAGCACCGCGATCATGGCGCCGATTCCCGCGCGCAGGCGGTGGATATAGATTTCAAGTGCCAGCGTGGCCCGCTCGTGTCCATTTTTCACGGCCGCCAGGACTTCGCGCATGTCTCCAGAGATACCGGAGATTCCCAGAAGGCCGGAGTGTTGATTGAGAAGGTCATCTAGCTGTTCTCCCGTAAGCTGGTCTTGTCGCATCAGATAAGTGAGGATTCCGGGATCAACCGAGCCGGAACGCGTGCCCATCATCAGACCCTCTAGCGGGGTGAACCCCATCGTGGTGTCCACGCTCCGCCCGTCGCGAATCGCCGCCAGAGAACAACCGTTCCCCAGATGACAAGTCACCAGCCTGAACGAATTTGGATCTCTACGCAGCAACTGCGCCGAGCGCCGGGCGCAATATTTGTGATTGATGCCATGAAATCCATAGCGGCGGATGCCGGCTGCGAACCATTCATAAGGTCCCGGATACACCGCCGCCGAGAGCGGCATTTTCTTGTGAAAGCCCGTGTCGAAAACCGCAACCTGCCGCACCGCGCCCAACAATTTCTCGATGATTTCGACGCCCTCGAGCTCCGCGCGATTATGCAGAGGAGCGAAGGCTGAAACTGCTGCGATCGCCGATTTTACTTCGGCTGTGATCACGACCGGATCCTCGAACGCGGGCCCTCCGTGCACGATCCGGTGTCCGACCACGTCAATTTCCGAGAGAGAGGAGACGGCGCTGGCGTCCCCTTTCCACAGGGTATCCAGCAAGTGCGCGGTCGCTTCGGCGCGGGAACAAACCTTGAGTCTCTCCTTCCGACTGGAGCCCCGCCCATTCCTGATCTCGGCTTGACCCGACTCGCCTTCCCACTCGATCGTTGCCTGCCAAAGCCAGGCCGGCGGAACTTCGGGAAGAACGTCCCCGATCTCGTACAGGCAGCTTTTCTGGCTGCTGGATCCCGAATTCAGCACCAGAACTTTCATCGGTTAGTAAGGCCAGGTCCAGTCGCGCACTTCCGGCATGTCATCCCCGTGCTGATCGATGTAGCGCTTGTGCTCTACGAGCTGGTTCCGCAGGAACTGCTTGAAGTGCGCGCCCACGCGCTGAAGCCGAGGCACTCGGTCGACGGCATCACCGGCCAGATGATAGCGATCAATCTCATTGAGAACGGTCATATCAAAAGGCGTGGTCGTCGTGCCTTCTTCTTTGTAGCCGCGAACGTGAAAGCTGTCGTGATTGTGCCGGCGATACGTGAGCCGATGAATCAGCCAGGGATAGCCGTGGTAAGCGAAAATGACGGGCTTGTCGGTGGTAAACATCGAATCGAAATCCCGGTCGGAGATGCCGTGCGGGTGCTCCGAAGGAGGTTGGAGCGTCATCAGATCCACCACGTTAACAAACCGGATTTTTATGTCGGAGAAATTCTGGCGGAGCAGGTCAACCGCGGCCAGGGCCTCGAGCGTGGGGACGTCACCGGCGGAGGCAATCACCACGTCGGGCTCGCTGTTCTGATCCGTACTGGCCCATGACCAGATTCCGATTCCGTTGGTGCAGTGTTCGATGGCGGCATCCATCTCAAGATATTGCAGCGCTGGCTGCTTTCCCGCCACGATCACATTGATGTAATCCCGGCTGCGGAGGCAGTGATCGGCCACCGAGAGCAGTGTGTTGGTATCCGGCGGCAGATAAACGCGCACCACATCCGCCTTCTTGTTCATCACAAAATCAATGAATCCCGGGTCCTGATGACTAAAACCATTGTGGTCCTGCCGCCAGACGTGTGAGGTCAACAAATAGTTTAAAGATGCGATGGACCGTCGCCAGGGGATGTGGCGAG
>Ga0210384_10006204_pt1 | contig 12791 bp, 10 predicted proteins | sample IncBWH2MmetaG_FD_160574 | JGI IMG/M metagenome (GOLD analysis project Ga0210384, IMG submission 160574) | Forest soil microbial communities from Barre Woods Harvard Forest LTER site, Petersham, Massachusetts, United States - Inc-BW-H-2-M | ecosystem: Environmental > Terrestrial > Soil >... | reverse complement strand
GCGGCCCGGGGCTTCATCGAGGCGGCACCGGGGTGGTGCGTGACGTGCGCGTGCTGGCCGAGCGGGCCGAGCTGGCCACGCGCATGGAGAACACCGTGGTGGCGCCGTATGGGGTGGCGGGTGGCGGGGCGGGCCGGACCGGGCGGATCGTCCTGAATCCGGGCACGCCCAAGGAGCGCGTGCTGCCCGCCCTGGGCGACGGCATCGTGCTCGAGCGCGGCGACCTGCTCCGGCTCGAGACCTGCGGCGGCGGCGGATGGGGCGACCCGCTGGCCCGCGAGCCCGAGCGCGTCCGCCGGGACGTGGCGCGCGGCTTCGTGACGCCGCGCGGGGCGCTCGACGACTACGGGGTGACGGTGGATCCGGTGACGCTCGAGGTGGACAAGACGGCTACCCAGGAAGAGCGCGCCCGGCGTGCTCGCGATCTGCCCTTGATCGACCGCGGCCCCGGATTTGCGCGGGCCGAGGAGCGCTGGCGCTCGTTCCGGTCCCCGGCCGCCTCCTGATTCAGCACCTGATTCAGCACGTGGTCATCTAGGGCCGCCGAGAACCCGGTTGCGGAGGTCCTCGGCCGGAGCGGATAATCCGGTCGGTTCTTTCGCCACCGCGCTCTCACCAGAAGGAGGGACACCATGGCCAGCGTGAAGCCGCCCACTCCCGCGGAGCTCGCCGCCGTCGCCCGACAGCTCGGCATGAATCTCTCCGACGACGACGTGCGATTTTTCCTGGAGACGATGACCGGCAGTGTCGGGGCCTACAACTTGCTGGAGTCCATGGCCGACAACCTGCCCCCCGTGAAGTATCCGCGCACGCGAGGCTACCGGCCGGAGGGCGCCGAGAATCCGTACAACGCCTGGTACTACAAGTCGGAGGTGAAAGGCGCGCCCACCGGCCGGCTCGCGGGCAAGCAGGTGGCGCTCAAGGACAACGTCTGCCTGGCCGGCGTGCCGATGATGAACGGGGCCTCCACGCTCGAGGGCTACGTGCCCGACGTCGACGCCACCATCGTGACGCGCATCCTGGACGCGGGCGGCACCATCGCGGGCAAGGTGCACTGCGAGTACTTCTGTTTCTCGGGCGGCAGCCACACGAGCGCGGCGGGTCCGGTGCAGAATCCGCGCAAGCCGGGCTACTCCGCGGGCGGCTCTTCTTCGGGCAGCGCCGCGGTGGTGGCGGCCGGGGAAGTGCCGATGGCCATCGGCGGTGACCAGGGCGGCTCGATCCGCATCCCGGCCGCGTACTGCGGCATCTACGGGATGAAGCCCACCCACGGGCTCGTGCCGTACACCGGCGTGATGCCGATCGAGCTGACCCTCGACCACACCGGGCCCATGACCGCGACGGTGGCCGACAACGCGCTGCTGCTCGAGGTGCTGGCCGGTCCCGACGGGCTCGACCCGCGCCAGGTCGACGTGAAGGTGGACGCGTATACGAAGGCGCTCACCGGCAGCGCCTCCGGCATGCGCATCGGCGTGGTGCGGGAGGGCTTCGGCCTGCCCTCGTCCGAGAAGGTCGTGGACACGCTGGTGCGGCGGGGCGCCGACCGGTTCAAGGAGCTGGGGGCCACCGTCTCCGAGGTCTCGATCCCGATGCACCTCCTGGCTCCCGCGATCTGGACTCCGATCGCGGTCGAGGGCGCGACCTGGCAGATGATGAACGGCAACGGCTACGGCTTCAACTGGAAGGGGCTCTACGTCACGAGCCTGATCGACGCCCACGCGAGCTGGCGGTCGCGGGCCGACGAGCTGTCCGAGACCTTGAAGGCCACGATCCTCTTCGGGCAGTACGCGCTCAACAAGTACCGCGGCCACTACTATGCCAAGGCGCAGAACTTGGCCCGCAAGCTCCGGGCCGCGTATGACGATGCGCTCGGCCGCTACGATCTGTTGCTGATGCCGACCCTGCCGATGCGGGCCACCCGCATTCCGGTGGCGGGAGCGCCGCGCATGGAGATCATCCAGCGCGCCTTCGAGATGCTCCCGAACACCGCGCCGTTCGACGTGACCGGCCATCCCGCGATGACCCTGCCGTGCGGCCTGAGCGACGGGCTCCCCGCCGGCCTGATGCTGATCGGGAAGGCCTTCGACGAGTCCACCATCTACCGCGCCGCGCACGCCTTCGAGCAGTCGCACGACTGGATGAAGGTCACCGCGTAGTCCCGACGGGCGAGGAGCATCCATGAAGAGCGTCGAGATCGATCGCAGCAAGCGGCTGGCCGACCAGCCGAAGACCGGACACAACCGCTGGCACCCCGACATCCCGCCCATTCTCGAGGTGAGCGAGGGCGAGGAGGTCGTGCTCGAGACCCGTGACGGCGTCGACGGCCAGCTCGGCCCCTCGGTGACCGCCGCGGGTATGGCCCAGATGGACGCGGGAGCCGTCCATCCGATCACCGGGCCGGTCCTGGTGAAGGGAGCCCGGCCGGGCGACATCCTCGAGATCGAGTTCGTGGACGTCCTGCCGCAGCGGCACGCGTTCACCGGCATCGTGCCGGGGCTCGGGTTCCTGCGGGACCTCTACACCACACCCTACCTCGTGCACTGGCGCATCGCCGACGGCTGGGCGACCTCGCCCCAGCTCCCGGGCGTGCGCATCCCGGGCGCGCCGTTCATGGGGGTGATCGGCGTCGCGCCGTCGCGGGAGCAGGTGGTCGCGTGGGCCAGGCGCGAGCAGGCCCTGCTGAGCCGCGGCGGGCTCGTGATGACGCCCGACGCGTCGGGGGCGGTGCCCGGCACGGGTGTGGCGGCCACCGAGGGGCTGCGCACGATCCCGCCGCGCGAGAACGGCGGCAACATGGACGTCAAGCAGCTCACGAAGGGCTCGGTCCTCCAGGTGCCGGTGGCGGTGGAGGGCGCGCTGTTCTCGGTGGGCGACGGGCACTTCGCCCAGGGCGACGGCGAGGTCTGCGTGACCGCGGTCGAGATGGGGGCCACCGCGGTGGTCAAGTTCAAGGTGATCAAGGGCGCGGGCAAGACCCTCGCCCGCGGTCCGCGCTTCCGCCACGGGGGCTACTTCGCCCCGCCGGAGTGGGCGGCGCCGAAGCGCTTCCTGGCCGCCACCGGCATGCCGATCCGCGACGACGGCGTCAACGAAGGGGAGAACCTCACGCTGGCCTGCCGCAACGCGCTGCTGAACATGATCGGCCTGCTGCAGGAGCGGGGCTGGACGCGCGAGCAGGCGTACGTGATCTCGAGCGTGGCCGTCGATCTCCGCGTGAGCAACGTGGTGGACGTGCCGAACTACGTGGTCTCGGCGCTCATCCCGGAGGGCATCTTCGATCGCGCGGGCGCGACGAAGGCGCGGCGTCCCGCGCGCGTCGCCGCTACGAGGCCGCAGCGGAGCCGAGCGAGCCGCGCAGGCGCGGGTCGAGCCAGTCGCGCAGGTGGTCGCCGAGCAGGTTCACGGCGAGCACGGTGACGAAGACGGCGAAGCCCGGGAAGGCGGTTCTACGCCAGCACCGAGTCGGTGCGGTGGCCCGCGTAGCCCGCAGCCCTACCAGGAATCCGAGGGGCAGGAGAAGCCCACCGCGATCACCCCGACCAGGAGCGAGATCCGCGCCCCGTAGATGAGCCGACTCAGGATGTCGCGCCCGACCTCGTCGGTGCCGAGCACGTGCGCGCCGAGGGCGGGCAGCTGCAGCCGCTCCAGGATGTCCTGCTCGTTGGGCCCGTAGGGCGCGAGGCCTCGGTGCGGATGCGGGGATCGAGCGCGGCGTAGGCCAGGGCCAGCAGGTTCACCGCGACGACGATCAGCGAGACCACCAGCACCACGCCCTGCACCACCGGGAAGTCGGATTGAGGATTGCCTCGTGAGCAGGTCACGGCGAGTCGGCATCGAATCCTCCCGGATCTTGAGCTGGCCTGGGGATTATAATCTGCGCCGCCGGATTGCGGGGAGCGCGATCGGGGGAGAGCGAGCGCGATGGGGAGACTCGACGACAAGGTGGCGGTGGTGACCGGTGCGGCTCACGGGCTGGGCCGCGCGATCGCGGAGCGCCTGGCGAGCGAGGGCGCCCACGTGACGCTCGGCGACGTCGACGGCGGCGCGCTGGAGCGCGCGGTCGCCGAGATCACACGCGCGGGCGGCCGGGCCGCCGCGGTCGTGGGCGACGTGACCGAGGAGGAACCGGCCGCGCGGCTGATCGAGGCCGCGGCGTCGCGCGGCGGCCGCCTCGACATCCTGGTCAACAACGTGGGCGGCAGCCGCACCGCGCGCATCTGGGAGATGGCCGCGGCGGACTGGGATTTCGTCCTCCGGCTGAACCTGCGCTCCACGTTCCTCTGTACCCGCGCCGCGGTGCCGCACATGATGCGGCGCCGCTACGGCCGGATCGTCTGCCTCTCCTCGGGCGCGCGCGAGGGCACCCCGTGGACCGCCTACTACCAGGGCGGCGCGGCCTACTCCGCGGCCAAGGCCGGCGTGCACGGCTTCATTCGCGACGTGGCCCTGGAGCTGGCCGAGCACGGCATCAACGTCAACGCGGTGGCTCCGGGCCCCATCGACACCGAGCGGGTGGGGGAGGGCCTCCGGCGGCTCAACGAAACGGTGGAGTACAGCCCCAACCGAATGACCCCGCTGCGTCGCCTCGGTCGGCCAGCCGAGGTCGCCGACGCGGTCCTGTTCCTGGCCTCCGACGAGGCCACCTACATCACCGGGCACACCCTGGCGGTGACCGGCGGCCGCTGAGAGGAGCGAGCGCGATGACCAAGGCGGAGCTGATGCAGCGGGTGCAGGCGGCGGTGGATCGCCGGGGTGAGGAGATCATCGCGCTCGGCGAGGAGATCAGGCGGCAGCCCGAGCTCGGGTTCAAGGAGTTCAAGACCGCGAAGCTGGTCGCCCGGACGTTCGAACGCATCGGCCTGGCTCCGCGGACCGGCGTGGCCCTGACCGGCGTCCGCGCCGACGCGGCCGGGCGCGCCGGCGACGGGCCCACCATCGCGCTCTTCGGCGAGCTGGACGGCCTGGTGGTGGTCGGGCATCCGGTGGCCGATCCGCAGACCGGCGCCGCGCACGCCTGCGGCCACAACGCTCAGGTGGCCGGCATGCTGGGCGCGGCGATGGCCCTGCTCGACGCGGGCGCCTTCGAGCACCTGGCCGGCCGCGTGGCCTTCGTGGGTGTGCCCGCCGAGGAGTACGGCGACGTGGAGTGGCGGGTGGCCCAGCGCGACGCCGGCCGGCTGGAGTTCATGGGCGGCAAGCCCGAGATGGTGCGGCTCGGCCACCTGGACGACGTGGACATGGGCATGATGATCCACGCGACGCCCCGCCGCGAGGAAGGTCGGTTGGCAATCCCGATGTCCAACAACGGCTGCGTGGTGAAGACCGTACGCTACGTGGGACGCGCCTCGCACGCGGGCGGCGCGCCCCACATGGGGATCAACGCGCTCTACGCGGCCCAGATCGCCCTGATGGCCATCAACGCGCTGCGGGAGACGTTCCGCGACGAGGACACGATCCGCGTTCACCCGATCATCACCCACGGCGGCTCGCAGGTGAACGTGATCCCCGGCGAGGTGCGCCTGGAGACGTTCGTGCGGGGCCGGTCGCTCGAGGCCATCGCCGACGCCGACCGCAAGGTGGACCGGGCCCTGCGCGCGGGCGCGCTGGCCATGGGCGCCTCGGTCGAGATCGAGACTCTGCCGGGCTACATGCCGCTCCGCTGCGATCCCCTGCTGGTCGAGCGCTTCCGGGTCATCGCGGCCGACCTGGTGGGTCGCGACGAGGTCAAGACGATCGCCCACCGCACCGGCTCCACCGACATGGGCGACCTCGCGCAGATCATGCCGGTCATCCACCCCTACGTGGGCGGGGCCAAGGGGACCCCGCACGGGGCCGACTACGAGATCGTGGATCCGACGCTCACCTATCTGACCAACGCCAAGGCCCTGGCCTCGATGGTGGTGGACCTGCTGGCCGACGGCGCCGCGGTGGGACGGGAAGTGGTGGCGCGCGCGAAGCCCCCGCTCACCCGCGCGGACTACCTAGCCTTCCAACGCAAGATCAGCCGCCGCGAAACCTACGACGGCGCAGCCAGCTGAGGGGCGCCCCGCCGCGCCGGCTGCTCAAAAAGGTGCAGATGCGAGGCGACGCCCGAAGGTCGGGCGCGAGGCGTACTCCCTGTACGTTGAGCGCCCGACCGAGGGCGTCAACGAAGCAGATGCGCCTTTTTCAGCAGCCGGCTACCCGCGGGCGACGGTGAAGGCTACGTAGAGCGACTGCGCGCCCCGCTGCAGCAGGACGGTGACGCGGTCGCCGTCCTTGACGTCCTTGGTGGCCTTCTCGAAGTCCGGCAAGCTCCGCACGCGCTGGCGATTGACCTCGCGGATGACGTCGCCGCGCTGCAGCCCCGCCTCGGAGGCGGCGCTGTCCTCCTCCACCGCGAACACGAGGACCCCGTCCGGGCTGCGCAGGTTGAGCTGACGGGCCATCTCCGGGGTAATCGGGCGCACGTCGAGGCCGAGCAGGCTCTTGCCCTTGTTGGTGGACTTGAGCGCGACCGTCTCGTCCGGGGTCTCGCCGATCTTGATCTCGAGCATCTTCTCGCTCCGGTCACGCCACACCTTGAGCGGCACCGCCCGTCCGGGGGCGGTGGCCGCCACCACCTTCTGGAGCTCCTGGGGCGAGTCGACCTTCTTCCGGTCGAACTCGATGATGATGTCGCCGGCGGCCACGCCGGCCTGGGCGGCCGGGCTGTCCTGCACCACGTCGGAGATCAGGACCCCGTTCGGCTCCTTGAGCCCGAAGCCCTTCGCCAGGTCGGGGCTGAGCGCCTGGATGGACACGCCCAGCCACCCGCGCGTGATCTTGCCCTTGGCGGCCAGCTCGGTGTAGATCCGCTTGGCCATGTTCACCGGAATAGAGAAGCCGATGCCCACGTTCCCGCCGCTGCGCGAGAGAATGGCGCTGTTGATGCCGATCACCTCGCCCGACATGTTCACGAGCGGGCCGCCGGAATTGCCCGGGTTGATCGCCGCGTCGGTCTGCAGGAAGTCGTCGTACGGCCCCTGGCCGATCGAGCGGCCCTTGGCGCTGATGATGCCCGCGGTCACGGTCTGCTGCAGGCCGAAGGGCGAGCCGATCGCCAGCACCCAGTCGCCGACCTTGACCCGATCGGAATCGCCCAGGCTCGCGGCCGGATAGGGACCGCCGCCCTGGAGCTTGAGCACGGCCAGGTCGGTCTTGCGGTCCGCCCCCATGACCTTGGCCTTGTGCTTCTTGCCGTCGGCGGTGGCGACTTCGATCTCGGTGGCGCCCTCCACCACGTGGGCGTTGGTGAGCACGATGCCCGAAGCGTCGACGATCACACCCGAGCCGAGGCTGCGCTGGGGCTGCGGGCGCTCGGAGGGGTCGCCGCGGAAGCGCCGCAGCAGCTCGTCGCCGAAGAACTCCTCGACCGGCGTGCGCCCGCTCACGCGGGTGACCGTGTTGATGTTGACCACCGCGGGGCTCACCGTCTCCGCCACCTGGGAGAAGCTCCCAGACGGGATCGGCAGGGCCGCGGGCACGATCCGCGGCTGGGTGGCCGCCGGCAGGCTGCTCGCAGGCAGGGAGTCGGACGGGGCCGGCTTGATCTGGTCGACGGCGCCCGCGCCCCAGGTGCCGAGGCCCGCGCCCACCACGAGCGCGACGAGCAGGGTGAACGCCAGGGTGCTGCGCTTGACAGAGATCATCGTTGGACCCCCGCGGGCTCGTCGGCCAGAAGCTCCCTGAGCCGGTCGCCCTCCAGCGTCTCTTTCTGTTTCAGCTCGGCGGCCGCTTCCACCAGCACCCGCTTGCGGGCGGTGAGGAGGTCGCGCACGCGATCGTAGATGCGGTCGATGATGCCACGCGTCTCCGAGTCGATCCGGCGCGCGGTCTCTTCGCTGTACTCCCGCTCCTGGGGCAGCCCCGAGCCGCGGAGGAACATGGCCTGCTGGCCGCCTCCGAAGGTCATCGGGCCGAGCTCCTCGGACATGCCGTACTGCATGATCATCAGCCGGGCCATCTCGGTGGCGCGCTCGAGGTCGTTATGGGCGCCGGTGGACACCTCGCTGTAGATGACCTCCTCGGCGACGCGGCCCCCGAGCAGCACCGCGATGCGGTCCTCGAGCTCGCTGCGGGTGAGCAGGTAGCGGTCCTCCAGCGGCAGCTGATAGGTGGCGCCGAGGGCGCCCACCCCGCGCGGGATGATCGTGACCTTGTGCACCGGATCCGCGTTGGGCAGCGAGGACGCGACCAGGGCGTGGCCGATCTCGTGATGCGCGACGATGTCGCGCTCTTTCTCGGAGAGCACGCGGCTCTTGCGCTCGAGGCCGCCCACCACCCGGTCCACCGCCTCCTCGAGGTCCGCCATGTCGACCGCGTCCTTGCCCTTGCGGGCGGCCAGCAGCGCGGCCTCGTTGATGATGTTGGCGAGGTCGGCGCCGGCCATGCCCGGTGTGCGGGCGGCCAGCACGTGCAGGTCCACCGTCGGGGCGAGCTTCACGTTGCGGGCGTGCACGTGCAGGATCGCCTCGCGGCCCTTCACGTCGGGCTTGTCCACCACCACCTGCCGGTCGAAGCGGCCCGCGCGCAGCAGCGCCGCGTCGAGCACCTCCGGGCGGTTGGTGGCCGCCATGATGATCACGCCCTTGGAGGAGTCGAAGCCGTCCATCTCGGCGAGGAGCTGATTGAGCGTCTGCTCGCGCTCGTCGTGCCCCGAGAGGAAGCCGGTGTTGCCCGCGCGCGTCTTGCCGATGGCGTCGAGCTCGTCGATGAAGACGATGCAGGGCGCCTTCTCCTTGGCCTGCTCGAAGAGATCGCGAACCCGGGAGGCGCCCACGCCCACGAACATCTCCACGAACTCCGAGCCCGAGAGGAAGAAGAACGGCACGTCGGCCTCACCGGCCACCGCGCGGGCCAGCAGGGTCTTGCCGGTGCCGGGCGGGCCCACCAGCAGTACGCCCTTGGGGATGCGGCCCCCGAGGCGCTGGTACTTCTTGGGGTTCTTGAGGAAATCCACGACCTCCATAAGCTCCGCCTTGGCTTCCTCTACGCCCGCCACGTCCGCGAAGGTCGTCTTCAGCTCCTTGCGGTCGTAGATCTTGGCCTTGGACCGCCCGAAGGACAGGGCCTGGGTCGGGCCCCCGCCGATGCGGCGCATCAGGAAGAGCCAGAGCGCCGCCATGATGACGAGCGGCACGATCCAGGAGATCAGGTCGCGCCAGAAGGTCGACTCGATGCGCCCGGAGAACTCCACGTGCGCGGTCTCCAGCTCCCGGACGATCTGGTAGTCGTCGGTGCCGGGGATGCGCGCGGTGGTGAACACGGTCGGCCCCTGAACGGCCCCCAGGAGCTGGCGGAGCTTGTCGCCGGGGCCGGGCGGGGGTGCCGGCAGGGCGCCGGGCTTGAGCATGCCCTGGATCTCTCGCTCCCCGACCGAGACCCGCTGGACCTTCCCCTCCTTCACCAGGGTCAGGAACTGGCTCATCGGGATGTCGATGGTCCGGGGGGCGCGCAGCCAGCTCTGGAAGGCGAACACCACCATGAGGGCGATGAACAGGTAGACCAGCGAGAATTGGGTCTTCTGACGGTTCGGTAGTCTCATCGTGGGCTGTTTTCGATGCTAGCGGAACCCCCGGGGGGTGTCAAACCAACCGCCCCGAAGTGCGAAACGGCGGGGGTGCGGGAACGCGAGAGCGCGGCTACGGCCGGCTCAGCCTACTGACACTGCGATCCCTTGGGAGGCTCGTAGTTGGCCACCTTGTAGGTGGAATTGAAGGAGTCCTCCCACACTTCGAGCGGCACGCGGCCGACCAGGTCCAGGCCGTCGAAGAGCTTGAACCTCGAGCGGGCCGTGAACTCGCTGGGTGGAATCTGCTTGGCCAGGAAATCGGCCAGGGTGGCCTTGTCCACGAAGAGCGCGAACGTCTCGTTGACCGACTGCTTGCTGCCGCCGCTCGTCCCCGGCTTGAGCCAGGAGAGCACCACCGAGAGCCCGGCCACGTTGTCGTCGTTGACGATCTCGGGAATGGCCGCCATCCGTCGCAGCATGTCCACCCCGTAGCGGGAGAACATCGCGGAGACGCGCCGGTCCTGCGGCAGCGCGGAGAAGACCGGATCCTCGCGCTGGTCGACGAAGATCCACGTGGACAGGTAACGCTCGTCGCTCTGGCTGTCGCGCTCCTTGGGGAATCCGAGGCCGCCCGGGCGCACCCACAGCCACGGCAGGCAGTTGTAGATCTCCTCGGAGAACTGCAGCAGCTGAGCCCGGTGGGCGGAGGCGAGGCTCTTGGCCTTGGAGGTGGTGTACTTCTCCATGGGCATGAGCGCGTCCTCGGGGCCCGCCACGACGGGACCGACGGAGACGGTCAGGGCGGCCATGAGCATCAAGCCGCCCAAGACCTTCGGATCGAACCGGGGCATGACCGGGTCTAGTTCTGGAAGATCTGCTCCGGGCTCACCGTGATGGCCTTGCCCCACCAGTTCTCCTGGCGCGCCGCCTCGATGTCGGTGCGGGCCACCCTGGGGTTCGACCCGTCGTTGTTATTCCTCAGGGAGAACATCCCGTGGGTCCCCGAGGCGAAGTGGGTGGTGTGGCTACGCCACTCCGACCACTCCTCCGACGTGGCGCACGCTCCCGTCAACAGCATCACTCCGCCCAAGACCGACGCCAGCGATAGCCATGCACGCATGGACCCTTGCCTCCTTGAGGACGCTTCGACCGGCCAGTACCGCACGAGCCGTAATCATACGGAGGCGTCGGTGGGCCGTCAACTTTCATTGTTGCGACCCGGTGGGCGCTCAGGCATGCTCCCACCAGGAGGGAGCGCCGCCGATGAGCGAGTTCCTGACGCTCCACGAAGAGCCGGAAAGCCTGCGCCGGCCCATCATTATCATGGCGTTCTCGGGCTGGAACGACGCGGCCGAGTCCGCCACCACCGCGGCCCGCTACCTGAGCCAGGTCTGGACGTCCCGGCCCCTCGCGACCATCGACCCGGAGGACTTCTACCACTTCGGGCTCTCGCGACCCTACGTGCGCTTCAAGCCCGGCTCGCGCCAGGACCGCGAGATCGTCTGGCCGGCCACCGAGTTCACGGTCTCCCAGCCCACCAACCTGGAGCGCGACCTGGTGGTGGGCGTCGCGATCGAGCCCCATCTGAAGTGGCGGAGCTACTGCATGACCGTGCTCGAGCTGGCCCGGCGGAGCCGGGCCTCGCTGGTGCTGACCCTGGGCGCCCTGCTCGCGGAGGTGGCGCACACCAGGCCGATTCGCCTGGTGGGTAGCTCCTACGACCCCGAGCTCTCCGCGCGCCTGGGTCTGCGCCCGACGCGGTACGAGGGCCCCACCGGCATCGTGGGGGTGCTCAACATACTCTGCCGTGAGGCCGGCGTGCCCACCGCGAGCCTCTGGGCGAACGTGCCCCACTACGTCTCCGGGATCGAGAACCCGCGCGCGGCGCTGGCTCTGGTCGCGCGGGTGCTGAGCCTGCTCGACACCGAGGCGGATCTCTCCGATCTGCGCGAGGCGGCCGAGCAGTTCGATCAGAACCTGAGCTCGATCGTGTCGCAGAACGCCAAGATCGCGGAGTACGTGCGCAAGCTGGAGCGCAAGGTTCCCGACGAGGACGACGCGCCGGCTCCGGCCGAGGCGATCGAGGAAGAGGACGCTCCGGCCAAGGACGAGTTACCGCCGTCCGCGGATCTGGTCGCCGAGATCGAGCAGTTCCTGCGCCAGCAGCGTCCCGAGAACTCCTGAGCCATCCCCGCCTGACCCCGCTGCTGCTAGCCGCCGCGCTCGTCGCCTTCCCCGCCGTCCATTCCGCCGCCGCGCTGGAGGTGCGCGTCGTGCCGCCGGTGCCGCGCCAGGGCGACGTGGTGGTGCTGTTCGTGGGTGGCACTCACGGAGCGCGAGAGGTCGAGGGGAGCATCGGCGCCCGTCACCTCGCGTTCTTTCCCTATGGCGCCGAGTACGCCGCGCTCGCCGGGGTCGACGTCGAGACCAAGCCCGGCAAGCTCGCCTGGCACATCGGCCTGGTAGACGGCGGCGGCACGCCCCGCAAGGCCGCGGGCACCGTCACCGTGAAGGCGGGCCGCTTCGCGGTGCAGCGACTCACGCTGCCGAAGAGCATGGTGGACCTCGACCCGGAGACGGAGCGGCGCGCCACGAACGAGGCGGTGCGGCTGCGCGCGCTCTTCGACAGCGCCACGCCCGAGCGTCTATGGCGCGGATCTTTCACCAGACCGGTGGCTGGACCGAAGCCGGGCGAGGGATTCGGCTCTCGACGCATCATCAATGGGCAGCCGCGTATGCCCCATACCGGGGTGGATTTTGCCGCCGACCGCGGCACGCCCATCGTGGCCTCGAACCGGGGGAAGGTCGCGCTCCTCGGGGACTTCTTCTTCGCCGGACGCCTCGTGGTCCTCGACCACGGCCTGGGTCTCTACACGCTCTACTTCCACCTGGACGGGGTCACGGTCACGGAGGGGCAGATCGTCGAGCGCGGCCAGACCCTGGGGACGGTGGGGACGACCGGCCGCTCCACCGGCCCCCATCTGCACTTCGCGGCCCAGCTCGGCCGGGCGCGCGTCAACCCGCCCGACCTCTTCGCGCTCCCGATCCGGGACTGAACAGCCGGCGGCGCTACCCACCACCCGTCGCCGGGCTCGGCCGGGGGCCCGGGTCAGGGGCCGGGCCTGAGGCTCGCGCTGAGCACGGTCACTGCGCGTCCGCCGACGCGAGCGCGGGAAGCGCGCCCATGCGCGACGGTCACCTCCACCCGCAGCCGTCCGGGTCGGCCGAGCCCGTCGCCCTGCTCGGCGGTGAAGGCGAC
>Ga0210384_10006202_pt1 | contig 12792 bp, 12 predicted proteins | sample IncBWH2MmetaG_FD_160574 | JGI IMG/M metagenome (GOLD analysis project Ga0210384, IMG submission 160574) | Forest soil microbial communities from Barre Woods Harvard Forest LTER site, Petersham, Massachusetts, United States - Inc-BW-H-2-M | ecosystem: Environmental > Terrestrial > Soil >... | reverse complement strand
CCGACAGCCTAGTCCGCCTAAGCGTAGGCATCGAAGATGTAGATGACATCATCGCCGACCTGGACCAAGCCCTACTCTACGTCTAACTGTCTTAGATTTGCTTCCGCTGGGTGCCGAACGCTTCGGTGGTAAGGGTGCGGTTTTTCTCCGCCCGTACTCGTTCCTTTGTCGGAGAGGATCTCGCCCGTCCCGTCTTAGGGACCCTCTTCTGGCGTAGACTCTTCTCCATCCCGCGATTTCTGCGAGATAACTCTTGTCTCTGTCCGAGGTTTGTGGGTGCCCACCCGCCGAAGTTGCGCGCGGGCCTTGGATTCTTCTTCTCCGCTGGCGAAGCACTCGCTTGTCCTGAGTTGCGAACGGTCCCCTCCAAGGCCACGGTGCTTTCTGCCGTAGGCTTGCCTTGTGCGGGCGGCTTTACGCCGCCCTCATGGGCTTCTCTGTGTAGCGGAGGTCTTCTGCAGCGAGTGCCGCCCTCAATCCTGCAAGGACTCCCCGATCCACGCAAGATACCCCACCGATCCCGCCGCAACCCCCACCACCAAAAACTCCGGCGTCTCATAGGAATGCAACCGCAAAGCTTCCTTCTCCAGCAATCCAACCCGACGCGCCGTTGTCTTGATAACCAGCAAATATTCCCGCCCCGTCTCTACTTTCCCCTTCCATCGATAAACCGATTCGACAGGGGCACGATGAATATTCACGCAAGCCGCCAGCTTCTTCGACACCACCTTTCGCGCAATTTTGCGCGCCTCACCCAAGGACCCGCACGTAACCAGCACAATCCGGAATGACGTAGCTCGACGCATGTCGAGATTGTAGCGGAACCCCACCAGCATTCTCCACACCACACAATCCAACCTGTACAAACTGCTCTGCAGAGTGAGTAGAATGTTGCTCTATGGCTACAACCACTACAGCCGGTTCCACACCCATCAAATTTGGCACCAGCGGCTGGCGCGGCCTCATCGCCGACGATTTCACTTTCGCCACCGTCCGCCTCGCCGTTCGCGGCATTGCCGAGCACCTCAAAAGCAAAACTGCCAAACCCACCGTCCTCGTCGGCTACGATCCGCGCTTCTATTCCGAGGAATTTTCCGCCCTGGCCGTCGCCGTCCTCCGCGCAAACGGCGTCAACACGCTTCTCTGCGAGACATTCACACCCACCTCCGCCATCGCTTACGAAGTCCAACGCCGCAAACTGGATGGCGCCATCAATTTCACTGCCAGCCACAATCCCGCGCAGTATCACGGCCTGAAATTTTCCGGCTCCGATGCCGGTCCCGCCCTCCCGGAAGTCACCAAAGACATCGAACGCCGCGTCGAACAAATCTACAAAGCCGAAGGCCCAACCACATTAGGCGCAATTTCTCATCACGGCTCCGCCAACGACGATCTTGGCGAACGCGTAAACATCCGCGCCGATTATCTAAAACGCCTCAACGAACTCGTGCGCTTCGACGTCATCGCCAAATCAAAAATGAAAGTCGTCGTAGACGTCCTTCACGGCTGCGGCGCAGGCTATTTGGACAAAGCGCTAACCGATCACGGCGTCCCAGTCCATGCGCTACGCATCAATCGCGATTGCCTTTTCGGCGGCGGTGGCCCGGACGTCAGCGAAGCAAACCTAGCCTCCACCGGCCGCGCCGTAAAGGAAAACAACGCAGCCGTAGGCCTCGCCACCGACGGCGACGCCGACCGCTTCGGCATCGTCGATAAAGACGGCACCTGGATCCAACCCAACCTCATCCTCGGATTGGTGTACGACTACATAGTCGAATCGCGCGGATGGAACCTTCCCGCCGCCCGCAGCGTAGCCACTTCCCAGTTTATGGACGCCGCCGCCAAATCGCACGGCCAGACCACCTACCAAACGCCCGTCGGTTTCAAATACATCGGCCAGTTAGTTCGCGAAGACAAAATCGCCGTGGGCGGAGAAGAAAGCGCCGGTCTCACCATCCGCGGCCACGTCCCGGAAAAAGACGGCATTCTGGCCTGCCTGCTGGTCGCTGAAATGGTCGCTGCCCGCGGCGCCTCCGTAGGCGAACAAGTACAAGCCCTCTACAAAAAAGTCGGCCGCGAATATCACCCCACTCGCGAAAATCTGCACCTTACCGACGAACAGAAGGCAAACGCCCTGAACAAGATGGCCGTGGACTCTTCGACACTTCTCGGAAGAAAAGTTGTTTCCGTGGATCGCACCGATGGAGCAAAATTCGTATTCGAGGATGGCTCGTGGATGCTTCTCCGGGCCAGCGGCACCGAACCTCTTTTGCGATTGTACGTGGAAGCGGAAAGTGAAGCGGCTACCAGAAAATTGGTGAAGGACGCTTCGGAGTGGATTCTTAAAGGCGCATGAGCATCGACGTTCAGGAAAAACTGAAAAATCTGTTTGTGAGTTACGGACGCTACCTGTTGGTGTTAGTAGTTGGGTTGCTGCTGGTCCATGACGTGTTCGGCACCCACGGCTACCTGGCCATGCGCAAGAAGCAGCAGGAAATTCAGAAAGTCACCGCGGAACTCAATCGCCTCAACAAGGAAAACGAAACTCTGCTGCAGGAACAACAGGATCTGAAGACCGATCCGCAAACCATCCGCAAAATCGCCCGCGAAGAACTGCTCCTTGCGGAACCCGGCGAAATCATCATCAAACTACCGCCAACAATCGACCCAACCAAACGGTAGCGCCGGTGTCTCACCGGCCTTTACTTCGTTACTTCCTACTTCTCCTTTCCTTCAAACTCCGCCATTCAACTCTTCCATCCGCTCCGTCACATCCTGAATCGTCTCCAGCGGCACCGTCACGTGCACTACACCGCCATCGCCATTCACGTCCACGCGCAGTTTGCCATGCTCCGTGGCCACCCGCACGTGCTGTTCTTCGTTCTTCACTTCCACCAGCAGCGCGTCCGGATAATTCCGTAACTCCTTCGCACCCAACCGCAGCGCCGGCAAAACGTCCCGAGCCTTCTCCGCCGCCTGCTTCATCGCCTGTCGCGGCGCCACATGCACCCCAATGCTCACCAGCGTCGCGGGCACCCAGAAATGCACATGCGATCCGCCGATCTTGTTCTCATCCACGTCCACGCGAATCACGCCCTCATGAAACGTGTACGCCGCCCCCAACGCCAATGTAGCCGTGACTCCCAAAGCCGCCTTAGCAATCAGCAACATCGCCCACCTCCGTGTAGGGATCCGACACTGCTGGACCCCACGTCCGCACGATCACAGAATCTTGCCGCAAATCCTCTTTCTCTTAGGCTGTCATCCCGACCCGAGTGCCACACAATTTGCGGGACGGAGCGGAGGGATCGTGGCAACCCAAGAAAACTGGTTCAGCCAGGCCCGTCGCCACAGCCCAACTTCTGAGTCTTGACTTTGAACTTTGAACTCTTGAGTTCCTCAATTGCTCACATTCTTCGAATCGATCCACACCCGAACCAGATTCTCGTTGTCCTTCACCGTCACCAATTCCACATCACCATGCGAAGACAGCGCCCGCAGCGCCGCCACCACATCCAGCTCATCTTTCCCCGCGCTGAACAACGCATCCACCACCTTCATCGGTACCTTCACTTCCACCTTCGTTACAGCCTCTGCCTCGCCCTTCGCACCCTTCTTCCCGTGCTCCTTGTCCGTCACATGCACGTACAAATACCCAGCGCTCTTTGCCACCCGCACATTATTCTCGTTGCTCTGCACCGTCACGTACTCGCCGTCCTTCGCCGTCCGCACCGCCTCCAGTAGCGTCTTGAAATCCACGTCGTCCATGTGCGCGTTCTCGATGTGTACGCGCCCATCCTTCAAATTCTTGTTGTGAATCGCCGGGAGCACCTTGGCTGCCATCTCCACCGGCACGTTCACCCGCACCGTCTCGCCGCCGCTGTCCTTGTTCTCCACCCGCACGTGGATCCACTGCTCGCTTTTCTCATTCTTATCGGCGGCAGCCTCGCTCGTGGCCCCCTGCGCCAAAACCGTCCTCGGCGTCATCGCCGCAAATGCAAATGTGGCGAACGCAAACGCCACTGCCCCGGCCACCCCAGTCGCCCGCCGGTAGCCCATCCTTCCCCGCGAACCGTTCCGTTTGCCCGCATGTCCATTCGAAGTGTTCATGACGTCTCCCTTGCCATGAACTACGTACACCCCCCCACAAAAGTTCCACCAACCCACCCTACCCCACAAAAAAGGGCGCGGAGCCAACCACTCTCCACGCCCGCAGTTGCTGGTAGCGCTGGCCTCCGGCCAGCGTCCCGGGTTCCGCTTGCCTTTGAAGGGGCTGGCTTTACGTCGCCCTCTTGGCTTGCTCTTTCACTGTCATCCCTACCGACTTGCCGCACCTTACCGGCACGAAGTCGAGGGATCGTGGCAGCGTCGCCACGCCACTCCAATCGATGGAACCGCCTCTCCCCTACTTCGCGTGCCGCGGCGAGGTCTTCTGCAACAACGCAATCAACGATTTCGCTGCAGGCGGAGTCTTCACCACCCGGTCCCGCACAATCTGCGTCGCCGTTAAGTCCTTCCCGTACACCGCCTTGTTCGCGCCGTCGTCCGACCGCATCGTCGATCCTTCCAATGACACGCCCGCAAATATTCCGCGTGCCCGCGAGTACGACAGTATCTCCGCCTTCATCACGATGTCCGTCTCCGCCGAAGCCGACCGTCCCACCGGCCCTGCCGCCGCCGAAGCATCCGCCCCCAGCTTCACTTTGCTGGACAGCACCGATGCCGCGCCCTTTTCATTCATCACCAGCAGCACAAAGTCGGTCGCTTCGCCACCAATCTGGAACCCGAAACTCCCGCCTTCCAGCGCAAACATCGCCGGTGGGCTCCACGGTCCGGTAAACAACTTGCCCGAACGGCAGGTAATCAGTCCGCGCCCGTAGCTGCCGCCCACGATGAACGCCGCCTTCAACACCTGCGGATAAATAATTACGCACTCCGCCTTGTCCAATAAATCCCGCGGAATCCCCTTGTCCGGCATCCCCAGAATTTCGCGCAACACCAGGTAGGATTGCTCGATGCGCTTATCCTCTTTGTCTTCTGCGAAGCAGGGAACTGCCAGACAAATGCTTAACAACGCCACCATGCATGTCTTCATAAAGCCTCTCTCCGTCTGAATTTTCTTTCTGCGATGCAAGTATCGCTTGGCATCGTCCGCAGTGCCACTCGCACTAGCCCCCGTTGGCCGGCGCGAACCCACCGCGAGACACTTCCAGCGAATCGCGCTTACTCCCCGTAATCTCTCTGGATTCTCTCGCTATCCTGCGCTTAGCCTCGTACCCGGGCGGATACAGTGCAGAACAAGGCCCACTCAGCCAGCACACTCTACTGCACACACCCGCGCCATTCAACCGGTTTTCGGTGGCACAGAAACTCCGGTCTGTGCTGCTGGGTTCCCCACTCTCCCGGGGCGCAACTACCCGCCGCAAGTCCATCAACATGTATTTTCGTATAGTATAAAGTCACTAGAAATTGCATATAAATTGGCCGCAGTCATCTAGCGGCACCGGACCACGCGTCTTGAGGGTGGACTCTGACGCGAACACCCCAAATTCAGTGAGGGGATCCCGGCAAGAATCAACCCCACGAAACTCGTCGTGCTGGCTCGTTCGATCCAACTGGGCTTTCGGGAACGATTCGATTGGAGGGAAGCGCTCTGATCCTTACTTCCTTCGTCCTCTTCCTACTTCTCAATCACCACGCCATTCACCGCAAACTGGGGAAACAGCGTCTCCGGTGACACCGGTGAAAGCGGCACGCCATCGTCCTCGGCCTCCACATCATGCCTGTGCCGCAGCGAATGAAAACACATCCGCAACAAATCAAACGCGCTGTACAAAATATTTCCGCGAAACACGTCGCTCTTGTACGCCAGCACCTGCGTCCGTAAAAACCGCGTCGCCCGCCATCTCGGCCGCACCGGAATCGCTGGCTCGCTCTTCACCAGCCGCCCCGCCGGCACGTCGCAATTCTGCAGCTCCACCACCGTCAGCATCCCGTCGGTTTTCATCTCGTCACCCGTGGCATTGGTCATTAATTGCGGCAATTCCGTCCGCGGCAGCAGATGCACCGCCTTCACGCACCCGGACAACGACAAATCCCGCACCAGCATGTTCACGCCTTCATCCAAATTCCTATCGATGTGGTGAATAAACTTCTCATTCCGCACCGAAAGCGCCGCGCCCGTCTCTCGGATATACGCGCCCAGCCACACCGTCTCGCCCTGCACCGTCTCCTTCTGCTCCCAGATCCGCAAATGCTCGCGCTTCCCGTAAGCATTGAAACTCTTTTGCCAGGTCCAATCCTGCTTACGCCCATCCAGATACTGTTGCGATACCGGCGCGGTCGCATAATTCGAGTACGTCAAAAATGCGCCCATCTGCCGGAATACGCTTTTCGGCGAAGTCGCATCGCCTCCCACCCAGCCCGACGCGCGAAACGCTTCATCCACCTGTTCGCTGCTGCCCACCAGCAGCAAATTCACCAGGTCGGCATCCTTGCCCTTGCCGGTCATGGTCCGCGCGGACTTGCCCTTCAACACCATCTCCACATCGCCGCGCTCGTATTCATCCATCGCAAACGATACCCGCGGCACCTCTGGCTGGTCGCCCACATACAACGGCACATTCAACTGCAGCCGCATGTCCGTGCCCGGCGGTAAATAAATCTCCGGCTCCGGCAACACCGTGAACGCGCGATACACCATCAGCGTCACATCGCCATAAGGATTGTACGTAGGCAGGTGAATCAGCCCGCTGGTGATCCGCCCCTGTGGAGTATTCGTCGCGCGTATCCCGCGAATCACGCCACGTCGCGCAATCTCTCGCGCGTTGTCGATTTCCACTACCTGCGCAGCGATTGGCAGCACTTTTCCGTCGGTCGTCACCAATCGGTTGAACTGCACTTCCACAAAAGCGGTGTCGTGAATAAGCCCCAGTCCAACCTTGCGCGCCGCCACTACTTCGCCGCGCAGTTCCAGCCCCGCCGGAAACACCGGCCATCCATCGCACTCCGGCGACTGGATCAGTTCCGCGCGCACCGCTGTCCCTGGCTTGGTACTGTAGGAAGCCACCGGGTCCAACAGCCGTATCCAAAATGATTTTCCCGCAGGAATGCGCTCGCAATTCGCCCAAGCCGACCCAGCCCCAATCAGCAGCGAGCACATCAACACCAATCCCACCGCCACAAACACATTGCCAAAGATGCGCCCAGCCCGTCCCACTCGCTTCCTCTCCACAATTGGCTTTGAGGGTGCCCCACCCTTTGCGCTTTTGTTTCTGGCAAAAGGTGGGCTCTTACGATCCGAGCCGGCTCTCAAACCTTCGCTTTCGCCCGCGGTGGGACCGACTTCCCACAGCGATCGCAGACACCAATAGTCTGCCTGCTTTCCCCGTTCCAGCAGCCCACCACCTCTTCCCTCATTGCCGAAAAACTAACCCAACCACACCGGCCTGATTGGCTTCCTCATGTAGTGGCCGATCTTCAGATCGCCTCTCTTGGGCCTTCTTCTGTAGGCTCCTGCGAAACTGCCACTGTAAACTGTCGACTGAAGCTTCTTCTCATTTCACTTCCGTCGCCGTCCCCATCTTCACCGTGCTTCCATATCTCTTGTAGTTCGAATACTTCACGGTCATCCGTATGTGTACCGGCCCGCTCCGGAAATGCAAATAGTCGTCTGCCTGCGTAAAGACTGGGAACCAGAATCCCTGCTCGATATTCTGCCGGTACGTCCGGAACCTCGGAAACACGTTCTCATTGTTCTTGGTAATAATGTCTGGAACGGCTTTCCCGTCGGTCATCACAATCTGCATGTCCTTGTCGTCCACCCAGACCCGCCCCTGAAAATAGCGCTGATTCTTCTCCATCACTTTCGGCCCCACATCGAACACATACGTCGCCAGGTCATCCACCTGCTGCCGCCCCACATACTTTACGTTGTACTTCGGCAGGTCCATCGAGTTCAGCACAAACGGTTGAATGTTCCGCAAGTCATCCAGATCCTGCTCGCTCAGCAAAATCCGCTGCAGTGTCGGCGCCGGTGCGTACGTCACCTTCTCGAATCGCTTGCCATCTGGAGTAAACACGATGTCGCTGGTCATTCGGTACTCGCCATCCGGGCGGTTCGAATCTTCGTCGATTGTCTGAATGGAAAATGTCTGCGTGTAAGTGTAATTCGCGCGTTCGCGCTTGAAATCGCTCTCTTTGTCTGAAAATTTCTTGATAATATCGTCCACCGCCATCGACGGCGGCTCTGTCGTAATCGGGTTATCCCCGGGCGATCGCAACACCGGATTTGCCTTCGGCGTAGCGTCCGGCGGCACATCCGCGCCATTCGTATTCCCATTGCTCGAAGTCCCCGACGGCCGCGGCTTCGTTGTCTTATGTGGAGTAAGTACCGGCGGCCCCACCGATTCCGGGCTCTGCCCCAACGCCACCCCCCCAAAGCAACCCGCCACCACCATCCCGAACAGACCCCGCCTCAATCGCGTCCCCATGCACATAGAAAAGTCTCTCAAATTGACCTCCCGCCAACTCCGTCAATCGCTCGACTCACCTCAAGTATATGACTTTCCCGACCAAAACATGGTTGCATGACCCACCTTCGTACTTGAGTCCCCCAATCTTCCCTGTAACCTCCCGCCCCCCTTACACTCCTATAATGCAGGCTTGTGTAGCAGCCGCCTTCTGAGGCGGACGCCTTTTCTTCCAAGCCAACACGAACCAGCATCAAAAAAAGGGAACCGCCGCGCCCAAACACCAAAATGCCTCCCGCCACCACAACCCCGGCGTACGACGAACCCGCTCTTATCCGTCGCATCCTCGCCGGCGAATCCCAACTCTTCTACGACCTCATCCGCCCCTACGAAAAAATGGTGTACGTCACCATCTACGCCATGGTCCGCAACGAACAGGAAGCCGAAGACGGTGCCCAGGAAACCCTCATCAACGCCTTCCGCCATCTAGCCAGTTTCCGCGGCGAATCCAAATTCAGCACTTGGCTTGTCACCATCGCCATGAACGAAGGCCGCCGCCGTTTGCGCAAAGCCAAAATCGCCGCCGAAGATCCAATCGACGACACCTCCGAAGACCGCGACGGCGACTTCACCCCCGCCTTCCTCACCGATTGGCGCGAAATCCCCTCCGAAGCCCTCGAGAAAAAAGAAATTCGCGAAAAGCTTCGCGCTGCGGTACAAACACTTCCTCCGATTTACCGTGAAGTTCTGATCCTGCGTGATCTCGAGGAATTGAATCAGGAAGAAACCGCTGCCGCACTGGGAATTACCATCGCTACTGTAAAGGTAAGACTGCACCGCGCGCGCATGATGTTGCAAAAACAACTGGTGCCATACCTGAAAGAGTCACGGCCCGCGCGCAAAGGCTCTTTCGGGAGGATCTCTCCATGAGTATCGCTTGCAAAGATGTCTGGGAACACATCTCCGAGTATCTCGATCAGCAACTCGACCCGCTGCTTCTGCGCGAAATCGAACTGCACCTCGAAAACTGCGAGATCTGCTCGGCCATCCTCGATTCCACCCGCAACGTCATTGTCCTCACCGCCGACGATCGCACCTTTGAACTCCCCGTAGGCTACAGCGAACGCCTACACGCCCGCCTCCGCCTGGTAATCCAAGGACCCGCTCCCAATTCCTAATCGTACTCTCGGGCCTTCTAGCGTCGCCGTACGAAAAAATTGAGGGCGCCCCATCCTTTGCGCCATTTGCAAAGTGTGGGCTCTTACGATCAAACGGCCTCGAATCTCCGTTCCGGTTTCCTTCCTCTTCCTACCCTCTCCCCTGCAACTTCCAGTGCGCCACTTCCTCCACCACCAACAACACAATCGTTAGCACCGCCAGCACAAACTGGATCCGCTCCGCACGTTTTCTCTTCGCCGGCACTTCCTTCATCCTCCAAGCCGACGCCCCGCGTTTGCGCAATCGCCACACCTGCCACAACGCCACCAGATTCACCACCGACCCCACCAGAGCAAGCACCATCATCGGCACCCGAATCGCATCCACATGCAACCGGTCCGCCACCTTCAACACGCCCACCGCCGAAGCAAATGCCACCGCCCCCACCAGCAGCCGCACTCCACTCAACGCAATAAACGCACTACAGACACTCTGCACCACCGCAAAAAAAAATCCAGGCCATCCCATCCAAGCCCACCGCGACGCAGATTCAGCTCCGGCGTCAGCGCGTGTCCTCTCCTCAACTTTTTCAATAGTCTCGTTCATTGCGCTCTCTGAATTTTTCTTGAGTGCCGCACCCTTCGTTCTTAAGCGTGCGGGTTTTCTCTTGGGCTGGCATTTCTAATCGTTATCCAAACCCCAGCTCCGCTCATTGTAGGGGCAACTTTAGGCCGCCCTCTTGGGTTGCTGCTTACGCTGTCATTCCGACCGGAGCAGCGGCGCGATTACCGCTGCAGAGTGGTAGGATCGCGGCAAGATTCCACAAACGCGCAACCCGTGCCTCCGCCGAACTCTCGAACTGTCAACTGTCGACTGTAAACTTCTTGCTACCCTCTCCACTTCCAATACAACGCCGCCAAAGGCGGCAAAGTCACCACCAGCGAATATCTCCGACCCTGTGCCCCAATCTCCTCCGCCGAAAACCCGCCCATATTCCCCACATTCGATCCGCCATAAGTTCCCGCGTCCGTGTTTAACACTTCATCGTAATGTCCCGCGTTCGGCACTCCCAACCGGTATCCATACCGCACTACCGGCGTCGCGTTCATCACCACCACAATCAAATCCTGCGGATTCTTCCCCCGCCTTATAAACGAAAAGACACTATTGTCTGAATCGTTTGCGTCAATCCAATCAAATCCACGCCAATCAAAATCGACTTGGTGCAGCGCCACTTCGCTCGCTACCACCTTGTTCAAATCTCCCACCAACCGTTGCACGCCGCGGTGCGATTCATGCGTCAGTAAATGCCAGTCCAGGCTCTTGGCCTCGCTCCATTCGTTCCGCTGCGCGAATTCCTGGCCCATGAACAGCAGCTTCTTCCCCGGATGTGCATATTGATACGCATACAGCAGCCGCAAGTTCGCAAACTGTTGCCACATATCGCCCGGCATCTTGTGCAGCAGCGAATTCTTTCCGTGCACCACCTCATCATGCGAAAACGGCAGCATGAAATTCTCCGTGAACGCATACAACAGCGAAAACGTCAGCTTGTTGTGCTCATACTTCCGGTGCACCGGATCCTTCGAAAAATAGCTCAGCGTGTCGTTCATCCAACCCATGTTCCACTTCAAGCTGAATCCCAATCCACCCAGATAGGTCGGCCGCGAAACGCTCGGCCACGAAGTCGACTCCTCGGCAATCGTCAGCGTCCCGGGAAACCGCAGGTGCACAACCTCATTCAATCTCTTGAAAAAATCAATCGCATCCAGGTTCTCGCGACCGCCGAATTTATTCGGCACCCATTCGCCATGCTTTCGCGAATAATCCAGATACAGCATGGAAGCCACCGCATCCACCCGCAACCCATCGATGTGGTATTTATCCAACCAAAACAGCGCGTTCGAAATAAGGTAATTCTGCACCTCATTCCGCCCGTAGTTGTAAACCAGCGTGCCCCAGTCCGGATGTGAACCCTGCCGCGGATCGGCGTGTTCGAACAAATGCGTTCCGTCAAAAAATGCCAGCCCGTGCGCGTCCCGCGGAAAATGCGCAGGTGTCCAGTCCAGCAGCACGCCCAGCCCCGCCTGGTGGCACCGGTCGATAAATTCCATGAATTCCGTCGGCGAACCATACCGGCTCGTCGCCGCGAAATACCCCAGCGTTTGGTAGCCCCACGATCCGTCGTAGGGATGTTCCATCACCGGCAACAATTCAATGTGTGTGTAGCCCAGGCCCTTCACATACGGAATCAACTGGTCACCCAGTTCGCGATACGTCAGCCAGCGCTCGTGCTCCTCTGGCACCCGCCGCCACGATCCCAGATGCACTTCGTACACTGTGATCGGTTCATCCAGCCATTGCGTCTTCGCTCGCCGCGCCATCCACTCCGCATCGCTCCACGCATGCCCGTCCAGAGTCGCCACCACCGATCCCGTATTCGGCCGCAATTCCGACCGGAATCCATAGGGGTCCGCCTTCAAAGGCAAAATCGCTCCGCTCGGTCCCACTAACTCGTATTTGTAAACTGCTCCTTCGCCCAGATCCGGGATAAACAATTCCCAAATTCCCGACGACCCGCGCGCCCGCATCGCGCTCACGCGCCCATCCCAGCGGTTGAAATCGCCCACCACGCTTACACGCCGCGCGCTCGGCGCCCACACCGCAAAATGCACGCCCTGCACTCCATCCACCGTCTGCACATGCGCGCCCAGTTTTTCGTACGTGTCGTAGTGCCGCCCCTCGCCCATCAAATACAAATCAAATTCGCTCAAGGAGTACGGAAACGCGTACGTGTCGTGCCCTTCGTGTTCATCGCCGTATTCTGACCGCGTCCGTATCAGGTAACTCCCCGGCGCTGGCACCAGCTCGCTCAGTCCTGGGAGCTCCACCTCAAACAACCCCTCGCCACGAATCTTCTTCGCGGTAATCCGCGCGCCCCGGTCAGGCAAAACCAGATTCGCTTCCTTGGCGTCCGGACGGAAGAAGCGCACCACCCAACGCCGCCCCTCCGGCGTTTCCACCGCATGCGGCCCCAGCAACCCAAACGGGTCCGCATTTCGCGCCGCCAGCAACGCTTTCACCGCCGCGTCAGACCCGGCGTCCGCGCGCGCCTCGACACCCGCGCCCTTCCCGGCCATTGTCATACCAGGACCTTTCGCAG
>Ga0210384_10006201_pt1 | contig 12793 bp, 11 predicted proteins | sample IncBWH2MmetaG_FD_160574 | JGI IMG/M metagenome (GOLD analysis project Ga0210384, IMG submission 160574) | Forest soil microbial communities from Barre Woods Harvard Forest LTER site, Petersham, Massachusetts, United States - Inc-BW-H-2-M | ecosystem: Environmental > Terrestrial > Soil >... | reverse complement strand
CCTGGTGCCAGCGCCCGGCCCGGCTCGGCGACCTGGAGATCACGATCACGCCGCCCGGGCGCGTCGACGCCGCGACCGCGCGGCAGTACGCGGACCTCGGGGTCCACCGGCTGGTGCTCCAGCCCGTCACCGAGGACGGCTCGGACATGGAGGACCTGATCGAGTCGGCCGGGCAGACGCTGGTAGGCCGGATATGACGGAGTACGCCCTCGAACTCGACGACACCGCGGTGCGGCGGTTCGTCGCGGCGGCCCGCTTGGCCGAGCAGGCCGAACGTGACGAGTGGGCCGACGCGGGCATAACGGCCGGAGCCGCCGTGGCCGACGTCGGCTGCGGTCCCGGGGCGGTGACGGCTCTGCTCGGCCAGCGGGTAGCGCCGGGCGGCCGGGTGGCGGGAATCGACAGTGACCCGGCCGCGCTGGCGGCGGCCCGCCGGCTGGTCGGCGACTCCGGGGTGGCCAATGTGTCCTTCGGCCAGGGTGATGCCGCCTCCACCGGACTGGCGCCGGGCACCTTCGACGTCGTCATGCTCCGGCACGTCCTCGGGCACAACGGCGGGCGCCAGCGGGAGATCGTGGATCACCTGCGGTCGCTCCTGCGGGCCGGCGGCTGCCTCTACCTCGTCGATACCGACCTCACCGGCCTGCGGATCTTCCCGCCGGATCCGGGTCTGCGGGACATGTGGCGCCGGTACGCGGACTTCCAGGTCAGCCGGGGCAACGACGTCTCCGCCGGGCTCAGTCTCGCCGACCTGCTCAGCCACGCCGGGCTGGAGCCGGCCGGCTTCCGCGGCCGGTACGACATCTTCCGCGAGAAGGGGCTCAGGGGACCGGCCTGGGAAGCCCGTCACGCCATGTCCGCAGCCGGGTTCGCCCGGCCAGAGGACCTCGTGAGCTGGCAGGAGGCCTTCGAGCGAATCGATCAGGAAGAAGGTCCCCCAGCCCTGTTCCTGCCCGTCTTCACGGCCTCGGGCCGCCTGCGTGGCTAGCACTGCCTAGTAGGACAGCCGCCATTGGGTTACCGAATGGCCGCTGTCCTCCTAGTTAGCTAGTCCGGCTTAACGCCTCGGCGCGGGCGGCCGGCGTCAGCACGTCTCCGACCGCCGGGCCAGCAGGTCCCGGTGCCAGCGCAGCACCGTCTCGGGCCGCACCAGCAGCCGGAACCGGCCAAGCACATCCCGTGGGAGGCCGGTGCAGCAGGGCGGCCAGGAACGCCCGGTCGGCCAGGGAGAACCGCGGCCGGGCCTTACCCAGCTGTCGCTCCAGGACCATGATCTGGTGGCGCAGCGCCAGGATCTCCACCTCCTTGTCCCGGTCGCTCATCGGAAGAAGCCGCAGTAACGCGAACACGTTCGTCACACCCAGGTAGGAAAGTCGGAGCACGGCCGATCATCATGCCGCAGCGAGCAGACCTCCGGAAAGCAACCAGCTCATGCGGCCTCCGCCGAAACCAAATAGCTCCTCCCACCTGGGCGGATGAGGTTTTCGGCACATGCAGCCTCCACGTGGGTGAACGGCCGTCGTCCGCCTGTGTCCGGCAGCGATTCGGGGGAACCGGGCCGCCAGGCCAGCGCCGGATCGAAGGCCGGCCCGACCACGCCAGTGACCTCGAGTCCCGGGGCGCGCCGCAGCGCGCGCAGGCTTACCTCGCCGATCACCGTCTCCCCGACGGCCGGATCATCCACCAGCAGCAGCGCCTTGCCCGAGATGGCCAGGACCACCGAAGCCCTCGCCTCCACGCTGGATATAGCCTCTCCACGCTGGATATAGCCTCCCGAACCCACACCGTACCGACCTGATTGACCATGTAGGAGGCACCCACCACATGCCTCAGCCGATTGGTTCCGAATATGTATGCCTGATTAGCGCCCGTCTCGATAAGACACCAATGCCTCACAGCCCCCACAGAACCCATCCCCCCAACAGGCAAGGGTCACCAGAACGCCCAGAAGCGTAACGCAGCGGACTCATCCTCTGTGAATGATCCGGACAATCCATCGCTGCCGAGCGTGATCTCCCTGTCCGTCCAGAGCCCAGAATCGCAGCAGAACTCGCATTAACGACCGTTAAGTCAGTTGTGCTGCGATGCCCGTCGTAGCAAGGCGGACGACCGTTGGCATACCTTGCGCTGGTCGTCCAGTTTTGATTACGGCCGGGGCCTTTGTCCTATGAATCCCGTTCTGTGCGACGTGCCGAGGCTCGCTCTGGCCCACGCCGGAAACCTCGGTGTAATCAGCGATGACAACCTGGTGGTCGGCCTGGCAACAGGCAGTGTGCGGCATACTGGCAAGAAGTGAGTATCTCTGGCAGGACAGCCGCGAGCAGCGGAACGTGTACTGGGCGATGCCGTTGAGGGTGGTTCGTGAACGTGCTGGATGCCCGTCACCTGCGCAAGCCTCCCACCTGCGAAAACACTCAAAGTCGCCACTCAAGACCTGCCCTTCTGGAGCTCTCCTCAAGGCACCTGCGCAACTGGTCACATCCATGCTGGTCACGAGCCCGTCAGACAAGGTAGGGTCCGAAACAGCGTCACGCCGCAAGGCGTATAGAAACACGATATGCAGTTCCCTCAGTCTCTTGAAGGACAGGCCGTCCGAAACAGCGTCACGCCGCAAGGCGTATAGAAACCTACCCGGTCCGTGACCTTACCGTCCTGGTCGAACAGTCCGGAACAGCGTCACGCCGCAAGGCGTAAGAACCGCTCACCGCCACTTAGACCGCGAAGCCCCAGCCGAAAATCCAAACGACGTTACATCATAAGACGTGACTAGCCAATCTTAGGTGGCGTCGATATGTCGTCGCCGACTGCTGCCCTGCGGTCCGTGGTACGCGACTGGATATCTCGGCAAGGGGCTGATTATCGCCAGCCGATCCCGTCCAAGCTTGTCTCCGCCGTGATCAAGAACACTGTGGTCAAAATCGCGCACCAGTCGCTCGCTGATCACCGCCAGGCCGTCAGTTACGGCAGTTGTAGATCGTTATCGTGGCTCGTGTAGGGATCGCACATACTTGGCGAATCAGCGAAGCTAGTGCCGCAGCAGGTCACGTTTGCCCTGCCTGAGCCGCCCGGCCGTTTGCGCGCCGAGTACCTCGGAGTGGGCCGGGCTCGGCACACGCCCGTCTGGACGCCGCCGCTCATAAGGGCCATCCTCGAACCAGGGGAGAGGGCCATCCTCGAACCAGGGGAGGAATGCGTCATGGCGAAAGACTGGCGTTGCCTGATTGGACTGCACGACTGGCGCGAGGTCCAGATGCCGGACCGTGACAAGTGCGCTGAGTGCACCAGGTGCGGGAAGCGCGATTGGCGCCGCCTCCTCACACAGACGGCGGGTCAGTGGCGTGGGGGCGACCTCCCGCCGGGCACCGGGATGTAGGACGTACAGTTCGGCCGAGCGCACCCCAGTCGCCGGAGAGTCGTGGGAGCAGGCATGGAGCGGGCCGTTCGCACGCAACCACGCCTACGACAAACATCTCCGCCGCAATCATCGACCGGGCAAACGTAGCTTGATGCGGCACTAGTTGGCGCTGCTTGGCGGGTTTCCAGCTAGCTGGCGACCGGACGGAACGATCACCCTGACCAGCTCCGGGGGCCAAAAACGAGTGGACCCGGGCGGGTGGGACAGTCATAGTGACGGCATGCGCATCACGTTCCGGCGATTCCCTTGCGGGGTGGACTCGTACTCGGAGATCGAGCGGGACGACGGGGCAGTCTTCCGGATGGCGGAGTTCAGCCGGGGCGGGGCGCGGCTCCCGCACGACCTGCGCCACCTGATCGTGGAGCTTGAGCTGGGCGTCACCGACGGGATCTGGGGCACCATCGCCGACGGCGGGATGTACACCAGCATGCGCTTCGCCGGCGGTCACCGCCTGCCGCACGACGCGGCCCGCAAGTCTAACGCGCTGAAGAAGGCCCGCCGTCACCGCATCGGCCGGGCCGAGCTCTTTGCCAACCTCGCAGAGTCCATTGCTGCCCTGGACTCCCCGACGGACGCGCAGGTCAGGGCGATCATCCGGCGGCACCTCGCGGTCGTGCCGCTGTCGGAGCCCGGCCAGGACCCGGCGCGCGTCGTCGAACTGCCTCCCCCGGCCGCCCTCGTCGTGGCGGCGGTCGCCCTGCGCGCGGCTGCGGAGAAGTGGGCCGCACTCCCGGTCGGCACCGAGCTCTCCTACGAGTGGACGCCCCGCCAGTCCCCCGCCCGGACCCGCGCCGCCGCGCAGCAGGCCCTGGTGACAGTGCCCGCGCGACCCCGCCGCGAGAGCGGAAGGGCTCCGGGGAAGGCCGGGGACCGCCACGGCCGGCGCCGTCAGGGACCTGATGGCTGTTAAGAAGCGGCGTGTGGACTCTGTGTTACCGGGGTCGTGCCGGTTGGGGAGTTCTGGCCCGTGACGTGGTGAGGCCTCCGGCCCGGATGCCTGCGACCAAGCTGACATTTCAATCCTGATAGCCTCGCGCCTACTCCTACCTGCGGGCTGCTGTGGCTGCCCGTGCGAGCACCGCGCCCGTCACCGGCATGACCTGCCCGATGCCCGGTGGGCCGGTGCCGGAGCCCGCCAGCAAGCTGAATATTCGCCAACTAGAGGCGGCCCCTACAGCTCGTCGGCGTAGGCATGCCAGCGCTGGTGGGCCTGCTGGGCCTGGTACTGGTGGCGGCGCCGCCATAGTGCCCAGGCGTCGCGGTGGGCCTTGTCGCGGCGGGGTTCGGGGATGACGGTGCTGCGGAGCTGTTTCAGCAGCTCGGGAACGGTGACGGGGATGAGCCCGAGTGCGGCGGCGGCGCTGCCGTCGAGGGAGCGCTGGCAGGCGGCGGCCACGGCGAGGAAGGCGTAGGCGAGCAGGCTGATCGCGGTCCAGCGGTGCCAGGAGGTCCAGGTGGTGACCTGGCCGCTGTCCAGTCCGCTGACCTGCTTCGTCAGCTGGTGGTCTTCCTCGATGGTCTAATCACAAATGGCAAGTTTTGCTGTGTGCGGCGGGTGCAGCTGAGCCTGACCTGGTGGCACCGTCCGCTGCGGTTGCGGGGATCTGCTCTCCAAGGTGATGTCGTCCTGGCAGGAGAGCCCGATGAACCGGACCTGGAGCGTGTGCCGTCAGCCCGGCCCGAGCCGCGATGGCGAGCGCCGGTGGGATCAGGCCTATCAGCTGCTGGTCCGCTGGGCCGGGCAGGGCGGCCTGCCGGGTCTGACGCTGATCGCGGAGGAGGTGCCTGATGCGGGCGGCGGTGTATGCGCGGGTATCGACTACCCGCCAGGCTCAGGCGCAGGGCATCGAGCAGCAGCTTGACCGGCTGCGCGCGGCGGCCGCGGAGCGCGGCTGGGAGCTGGATGACCAGCACGTCTACCGTGATGACGGCTACAGCGGCGCCCGCTTGGGCCGGCCGGGGCTGGACCGGCTCCGCGATCACGCGGCGCTGGCCGGGCTGGACGTGGTCCTGGTCACCGCGCCGGACCGGCTAGCCCGCAACTACGTCCACCAGGTGCTGCTGATCGACGAGCTGGCCGGTCACGGCTGCCAGGTGGAGTTCCTGGACCGGCCGATGAGCTCAGACCCGCATGACCAGCTGCTGCTGCAGATCCGCGGCGCGGTCGCGGAGTACGAGCGCTATGCCGCGCTCGGCATAGCGCTCGTTATGCCGACCGCGCGATTATGCCGACCCGGTTCGTGGTAAGGAGCGTTCGGGCTGCTCATGGCATGTGAGGAGGTTGGTGTCACTCGGCATAATCGCGACGCGATGAGCGAGACTTCTCTGCCGGATCCAGACGATCCGGTGAGAGGAGACGACGATGAAAGATCCGTCCCAGGTGCGGGTGACCGGACCGCTTGGCTCATATGCCGAGGGCTTTCGTGCAGAGCTTGCCAGGCAGGGTTACGCAAGCTCCAGCGCTGTCAACCAGCTGAAGCTGGTGGCGCACCTCAGCCGCTGGATGACGATTGAGGGCCTTTCGGCCCCGGGGCTGGTCCCGGTCGAAATCGAGCGCTACGTCGCAGCCCGGCGTGCAGCGCGCTATAGGCACAACTTGTCCGAGCAGGGACTTCGGCCGTTGCTTGAATACCTGCGCGGGCTCGGTGCCCTGTCCGAGCCGGGCCCGGCGGGCCCGGCAACACCGCACGAGCGGCTGCTAGAGGACTACGCCAGCTACCTCGTCGTCGAGCGGAGCCTGGCGCCTGGCACGATCCGCTACTACCTGCGCTTCGCTCGCCTGTTCATCGCTTCGGTCTCGGACGGGACCGGGCCCGGCCTGGGCGCGATCACGACCGGCGACGTGAGCCGCTTCGTGGTCGGGCAGTGCGGCCGGCGCAGCGTGGGCTCGGCGAGGACGCTGGTCATGGCGCTGCGCTCGCTGCTGCGGTTCCTCCATGTGACGGGCCTCAGCGCGACCCCGCTGGCCGGTGCCGTGCCCGCGGTCGCCCCGTGGCGGGAGCGTTCGCTCCCGCAAGGCCTCAGCCCGGCCGCGGTGGCGCGGCTGCTCGGCAGCTGCGATCAGCGCACCGCCGCCGGCCGGCGCGACTACGCCATCTTGGTCGTGCTCCTGCGCCTGGGGCTGCGCGCCGGCGAAGCGGCGGCCCTGGAGCTCGATGACATCGACTGGCGCCGTGGGGAGCTCGTCGTGAGGGGCAAGGGAGACCGCCGCGAGCAGCTGCCCCTGCCGGTCGACGTGGGCGAGGCGCTCGCTGCCTACCTGCGGCGGGGTCGCCCGCGGTGCCAGAACCGGCACCTGTTCTTGCGGGTCAAGGCGCCGACGGCAGGGCTCAAAGGAGACGGTGTCACCAAGGTCGTGCACGCCGCCTGCCGCCGGGCCGGCCTGCCGGTGGTCGGCGCCCACCGGCTGCGACGCACCACTGCCTGTGCCACGCTGCGCGGCGGCGGGTCGCTGGCCGAGGTCGGCGAGGTCCTCCGCCAGCGCAGCGCCTTCACGCAGGCCCTGTATGCCAAGGTCGACCGTGCCGCGCTCGAGCGCGTCGCCCGTCCCTGGCCGGGGGCACGGTCATGAGCGTTCTCGGACAGGCGCTCGAGGATTACCTGAGGCTGCGCCGGGCTCTCGGCTTCAAGCTAGAACGCCACGGCCGGCTGCTGCCCAGCCTGGTCAGCCATCTGGAGTCGGCCGGGGCGGCCACCGTCACCACGCAGCTGGCGCTCGCCTGGGCGACCGCCGTGGACGGCAAGCCCGGCGAGTGGGCGATCCGCCTGTCGATCGCCCGCGGCTTCGCCGCCTACCTGCAGAGCCTCGACCCGGCCACCGAGGTGCCGCCAGCAGACCTACTGCCACGCACCCGACGCCGGGCCACCCCCTACCTGTATACCGAGGCAGAGATCGCCGCCTTGATGAACGCGACCCGGACGCTGCGCTTCCCGTTGAACAGGGCCACCTACAAGACCGTCATCGGCCTCCTGGCGACAACAGGCATGAGGATCGGAGAGCTGATCACATTGGACCGAGACGACCTGCGCCGCGAACAGCGGACCCTGCTCGTGCGCAACGCCAAGTTCGCCGACACCCGCCTGCTGCCGCTGCACAAGAGCGCGACCGACGCACTGGGCGCCTACGCCGACCTGCGCGACGAGCTCTGCCCGCAACCCGGCACGCCGGCGTTCTTCGTCTCCACCGCCGGCACGCGGCTCGCCTACGCGAACGTCTACGCGACCTTCCAGCACCTGGTGCGAACCGCCGGCCTCGAGCCTCGCTCAGAGCGCTGTCACCCGCGGCTTCACGACTTCAGGCACCGCATGGTCGTGGTGACCCTGACCGACTGGTATCGCCGCGGCGCCGACGTCGCGGCCCTGCTGCCGGCACTGTCGACGTATCTCGGGCACACCAGCCCGGCTTACACCTTCTGGTATGTCTCGGCGGCACCAGAGCTGCTCGCCCTGGCCGCTGCCCGCCTGGAGCACGCACGGAGGCGCCGGCCATGACCCAGCTTGCCCCAACGCTCGAGGCCTACTTCACGCTGCGGCTGATCGGCCAGCGCCAGGCCAGCCCGCACACCGTGGCCTCCTACCGGGACGCCTTCAAGCTGCTCTTGGCTTTTGCCGCGCAGCAGACCGGCAGGCCGCCGTCCCGGCTGCAGCTCGAGGACCTCGACGCCAAGCTCATCGGCGCCTTCCTGGATCACCTCGAGACCGAGCGCGCCAACGCCGTCCGCACCCGCAACGCCCGCCTCGCCGCGCTGCACTCCATGTTCCGCTTCGCTGCTCTCCGCCATCCCGAGCACGCCGCCCTCATCGCGCGCGTCCTTGCCATACCTCCCAAGCGCACCGAGCGCGCCATCGTGCAGTTCCTGAGCGAGGACGAGATCGACGCCCTCCTGGCCAGTCCGGACCGCTCCCGCTGGATCGGCCGGCGCGACCACGCCCTGCTGCTCGTCGCGATCGAGACCGGCCTGCGGGTCTCGGAGCTGGCCGGGCTGCGATGCCAGGACGTGGTGCTCGGCAGCGGTGCCCACGTGCGCTGCTTCGGCAAGGGCCGCAAGGAGCGGGTCACGCCGTTGACGGCCCCGACCGTGGTGGTGCTCCGAGCCTGGCTGCAAGAAAGACACGGCGAGCCATCCGAGCCGCTCTTCCCCGCCAGCCGGGGCGGGCCGCTCAGCCGAGATGCCATCGAACGCCTCCTCGCCAAGTACTGCGCGACAGCCGCCCAGGCGTGCCCGACGCTCCTCGGCAAGAAACTTGCCCCGCACGTCCTTCGCCACAGCTGCGCCGTCCAGCTGCGACGGGCCGGGGTCGACCAGGCCACACTCGCGCTATGGCTCGGCCACGAGAGCATTCGCACGACCGACATCTACAACCATGCCGACCTCTCCATCAAGGAGCAGGCCCTGGCACGCACCAAGCCACGAGGCGTCGCCCCGGGACGTTACAAGCCGTCAGACACTCTGCTCGCCTTCCTCGAAAGCCTGTGATTATGCCGACTCAATCGGCCCACCAGGGCCGTCCTGGCTGGCATCTCTCCGCCGAGTCGGCATAATCGCGCGGTCGGCATAACGAGCGGACGCTGATCGCCGAGCGGATGCGCCGCGGGCGGCAGGCCAGGCTGCGGGCGGGCACGCTGCTGCCGTGGACCACGGCGCCGTTCGGGTACCGGCTGGATCCCGACCGGCCCCGCCGGGCCGATGCGGTGCGGGTAGACCCCGGGGAGGCGGCGCTGGTGGCGCAGCTGTTCGACTGGTACCTGGAACCGCGGGGGACCGTCTACCGGCTGGCCCGGCGGCTGACCGAGCTGGGGGTGCCCACCCCGAGGGGCGGGCCCCGCTGGAACACGGCCAGCGTGCGCGGCATCTTGCGCAACCCGTCCTATGCCGGCCGGGCGGTGTCCAACCGCACCCAGGTCGCGCCGGCCCGCGGCCGCAAGTCGGCGATGCTCCCGGCCGGCCCGGGCGTCAGCCATGCCCCGCGCCCTGAGGAGGACTGGATTACCGTCCCGGTCCCGCCCATCGTCTCCGAGGAGACCTTCGCCCGGGTGCAGGCCAAGCTGGATGCCAATCAGCAGACCGCGGCCCGCAACACCCGGCACGAGTACCTGCTGCGCGCGCTGATCAGCTGCGGTGCATGCCGGCTGACCTGCGGTGTCCGCCAGACCGCACCCGGCTACCGCTACTACCAGTGCCGCGGCCGCACCGACCCGCTGCGCGTCGCCCAGGGCCAGCGCTGTACGGCACGCTACATCCCCGCCGGGCAGCTGGACGAGCTGGTCTGGGCCGACCTGTGTGCCCTGGTGACCGATCCCGCCCAGGTCGCCCGCGCGCTAGACCGGGCGCAAGGCGGCGCCTGGCTGCCCCAGGAACTCCACGCCCGGCAGACGGCGATCCGCCAGGCCCTGGGCCAGCTGGACCGCCAGCAGCAGCGGCTGCTCGACGCCTACCTGGCCGAGATCATCGCCCTGGCCGAATTCCAGCGCAAGCGGGACGAGCTGGACCGCCGCCGCGCCGCCCTGGCGGCCCAGCAGCGCCAGCTGGACGCCGCCGCCAGCCAGCGGCTGGAACTGCAGGCCGTTGCCGACGGGATCGAGGCATTCTGCCAGGCCATCCGCACCGGGCTGGCCACCGCCACCTTCGAGCAGCGCAGGCTGCTGGCCGAACTGCTCATCGACCGGGTGATCGTCACCGACGACCAGGTCGAGATCCGCTACGTGCTCCCAACCTCCCCCGACGGGCCGCACCGCCCTTTTTGCCAATTGCGTAAAGACCATCTCGATCTTCCATCGGGTGACGGCCACGGAGATCAGCTTCGCCAGCGGGACCGGGTCCGGGCTCCAGCACAGGAAATAGCTGACGGTGCCGGTGTAGCGATGCCGCCTGAGCAGCAGGAAGCCGTGCCCGTCGCCCTGTCCCTCCGGGGTGTCGTCGGGCGTGATCTCGATCATCGCCCAGTGGTAGTCCTTGGCTCCTTTGCCTGGGTTCCGCAGCTGCAGAGCGCGATAGCCGATGAATTTGCCGTTTGACGTGGGGAAACGTGTCCGGGTCTAGGTGCGGGGCGTGTATCTAGGCGAGGTGTTTCCGCTGGTCAGCGGGGTGCGGTCGGGTGAGCTGGCAGATCCTGGGCGGCGGGTCGATGCCGAGCCGGGTGAGGATGTCCTGCTGGGCGCCGGTGATCTCGGTGCGCTGGCGGAAGGTGCCGGCGGGGCCGGCGAAGGTGCCGACGGCGATGCGGTCGAGCTGGCGGCGCAGTTCGGGCCAGGTGGCGCCGCAGGTGTTCTCGGCGATGCGGGCCAGCAGGAGGGCGAGCCAGCACAGGATGACGTGGGCGCGGATCCGCTCCTCCTTGCGGTGGTAGACCGGGCGGAGGTCGATGACCTGCTTCATGTCGCGCCAGCCGCGCTCGACTTCGAGGAGCTGCCGGTAGCCCAGCGCGATGTCCTCGGCGGTCATCTTGGGGTCGGAGGTGCGCAGCAGGTATTTGCCGTCGAGGTTCTCCTCGGCCTTGGCCTTGCCCGCGTCGACGCGCAGGAGGCCGCCGGGGGTGACGCGCAGGTAGCGGTTCAGGCCGGGCCTGGTGGAGATGACGCCGCGCAGCTCGGCGCGCTTGTCCCTGGCGAGCTTGTCGGTGCCGTCGATGAGCTCCCGGAGCTGGGCGATCAGGCGGGCGCGGATCGCGGCGTCGCGCTCGGATCCTTCGGGGCTGTGGCAGATGACGAACCGCTCGTCCTCGGCGATCCGGACCTCCTTGACGCGCAGGTTCTCCGCGACCTCCTGGTAGCGGCCCTGCCGCGACAGGGCGGCCTGTGCCTCGGCGGAACCGGAGCGGAGCTTCTCCCCGATGATGTAGTGGTTCCCGCCCTTCCGCAGGTAACGGCGGTTCTCCGCAGAGGTGAAGCCGCGGTCGGCGACCCATACGACCCGGGACAGGGACCAGTGCCGCATGTCGTCCTTGACCTGGCGGATCAGGGCTGAGTCGGCGGTGTTCCCGGGCCAGCACCACACGCGCAGCGGGATGCCGTCGCGGGTGACGGCCATGCCGATCACGATCTGGGGCAGGTCGTCGCGGTGGTCCTTGGAGTTGCCCCAGGTCCGGAACCCGGCCGTCTTCAGCTCCCCGTCCTCCGCGCCGGGGACGGCGCTTCCGCGCTCGTCGCGGGGAACGGGGGCGTCGGCGTCCCCGGTGACGAAGTAGGTGCTGGTGGTGTCGAAGAACAGCAGGTCGGTCTCGAGGCCGGGCAGGTCCGCGACCCGGTCGAAGACTTCCTTCTCCAGGGCGCCGCGGATCTCCAGCAGCCAGTCCATCGCCCGGTAGCACGCGTCGTCGCTCGTCGCGTCCAGGCCCCTGATCGGTACGTCCTCGCTGGCCCAGCGGGCCGCGGCCAGCTTCGAGGACGGGGCCAGCGCCCGGTTCGCGGTCAGCGCGAACAGCACCCGCTCCGCCGAGGGATCCAGGCGGCGGCCCTTGAGCAGGCCCCGCACCGCCGGGCCGATCCCCAGCCGCTCCCACAGCGCGTCCAGCACGTGCGTGCCGCCCAGCGGGCGGGACTCCGTGAACTCCAGCTCCCCCGCGGGCCGCGCCCTGCCCGGGTCCAGGTGCCGCGAGACCGACGCGACCAGCCGCTCCAGCGCCTCCCGCGTCCCGGGCTCCTCCCGGCCGAAGTTGTACACGACCTGCACCCGCGACCGCTTCGCCGCCGGGTCCCACACGTTATGGGCCAGCTGCAGGTACCGGACCTCGCTGCCGTCCCTGTTCCGCCGCAGCGTCGAACGCAAGTACACATACTAGACGATACGCCGCTAAACCAGCCATCACCAGGGATGATTCCGTCAGCGCATGTATCTATGAACGTTGCGCTGCAACAGTGCCCGCCAGCGCCCCGGCCTGCCCATTCACGTCGAAACGCAGACTAGGCAACTGGCCGACTGCGGAAGCCAGGTAGCGAGGCCGTGCCGCGGGCTGCCGGGCCCGGGGGATGATTTAGGCCGCTTCCTGCGGCTGCGCGGGAGATGGCCTTGACAGACGCCGTGGTACCAACCGCGCAGCGTCACGAGGCGTAGTTATGGGTGGCATCCGGAATCCGGTGTAAAGGTGACGGGCGCGGTTCCACGCCTGCATGGCTAATGCATATTATTATTTCCAGAAATCTATTGCTGGTTTTTAATTGCGAACATAGCCTGAAGACAGCCCTCCGGAGCCCAGTCGGCTGTTCGTGGCGCCGGCCCCCACCGGGGGAACCGCACAGACAGGGACGGCCATGAACGCGACGACAGGCACGGCCGGCCAAGCCGCGGCGCCCGCCGGGAACGGCGGCCGAACCGCGCCGCCGGCGCCGCGGCGGCAGAGGATGCGGGCGATCGTGTAGGACACCTACGGCGTCGCCGGCGT
>Ga0210384_10006199_pt1 | contig 12796 bp, 9 predicted proteins | sample IncBWH2MmetaG_FD_160574 | JGI IMG/M metagenome (GOLD analysis project Ga0210384, IMG submission 160574) | Forest soil microbial communities from Barre Woods Harvard Forest LTER site, Petersham, Massachusetts, United States - Inc-BW-H-2-M | ecosystem: Environmental > Terrestrial > Soil >... | reverse complement strand
TGCAGCGCGAATTCCTTCCTTGACGTGCACGGCGAGCTCGCGCAGGTGATAGTTGCACGGGCCGATTTCGATCCACGTGTTGGCCACGCCGATCAGCGGCTTCGAGAAATCGGCATCGCGCATGCCGGACGCGCGAAGCATCGCTCGCGCAGGCGCCCGGTGTGCGCCGTCGGTTAGTGTGCTGCTTCGCGGCTTGAGCAATGGCTGCGTCACTGAAACTCCTCCCACTACGAAACTGTCGCGCCGAAAAAAACTTGGGGCCATCACCTGGTTAGATGATGGCCCCTGAATCTCGCTCTTGCTGCTCTGGCTAGGCCGCCATCATCCGCCGGTAGTCCTCCGTACAAGAAGGACCGGGCTAATAATTCGTACGACTACACCAACGGCCCCGACGGCGGAAAGGGCCAGAGCCGAGTGACGTGCGGTCGAGATGGCGACGCGTGACATGGTGATCGCCAACAAGATAGCAGAATGCGCGGAGACCGTCAATCAGTCAAATTAATACTCTTGAGGCAGAGAATAAATGGTGCTTATTGTCCCTTCTGCGACACACCAGCAATGAAACCCAGCGTAGGCTGGTTTACCGGTATCAGTAGACGTTTGTCCGTCCAACCAGCCCGGGCCAAAGAATCTCAATACTTTCCAGCGCAATCCGCATCTAAACGAATTGTTACCGCGCGGCCGTCGCTCAGGGGCGCTCGCCGCGCGCCAATGGGGGCGTGCATGAGCGGGAGTTGGGACGCATGTATTGTCGGAGGAGGACCAGCAGGAATCGCGGCGGCCATTGCACTTCAGCAGCGCGGCCTTTGCGTTGTAGTTGCAGACGGGATGCGCCCGCCGATTGACAAAGCGTGCGGTGAAGGGCTGATGCCCGCTAGCGTGTCCGCGCTCGAGGCTCTGGGCGTGCACATTCCTCCCGAGCGAGCGAGAAGATTCGTAGGTGTTGGTTTCAATGAAAACGGAAAGCGCGTCGAAGGCGATTTCTCCAATGGCTATGGCTTGGCCATTCGCCGAACCGTTTTGCACGCCCAGATGGTGGAACGCGCGGAGCAATGCGGGGTGGCCTTTCGCTGGGGCGCACCCGTCACCCGGCTGCGGCTCGACGGCATTACCGCCGGCAGCGAGCACATTCGCGCGCGCTGGATCGTCGGCGCCGACGGAGCCCGCTCTCGCGTCCGCGGATGGGCTCATCTGGAACACCGCTCCCGCTACCACCCGCGCTACGCCTTCCGCAGGCACTATCGCATCGCCCCGTGGTCCGCTCGCATGGAAGTGTATTGGGGCCCTCTGGGCCAGGCGTACGTGACTCCTCTCGGTCCGGAGGAAGTCTGCGTAGCGGTACTCTCGCGCCATCCGCGGCTGCGCTTGGACGCCGCGCTGCTGGCATTTCGCGAGCTGCGCTCCAAGATTGGTGATGCGCTCCCTATCAGCGTCGAGCGGGGAGCGGTGACCTCCATGCATTCGCTGCGCAGAGTATGGCGCGACAATGTGGCGCTGGTTGGCGATGCCTCCGGTGGTGTGGATGCCATTACCGGCGAAGGTCTCGGTCTCAGCTTCCGCCAGGCGGATGCCTTGGCCACGGCTATCCATCACAGAGATCTCCGCATCTATCAGCAGCAGCACCGCCGGCTGGCAAAGGTTCCGAGTCTCACCTCCAGGTTGCTGCTTTTGATGGACAGCCAACCATCGTTAAGGCGGCGAGCCTTGCGCGCGCTCACAGACAAGAACTTGTTCCATCGCTTGCTGGCCGTGCACACCGGACCAGCTTCGGCGCGAGATTTGTTGGGCGCGGGTATGCGGCTGGGACTAAAATTATTGGCGAGCGGAACGTGAAACAGGATGCGCCCGGCACGCAGCTGCTATTCTTCCTGCTCCTGCGTGACGATGTGCACGTCCACTGCAGGAGATTCCCGCAGGAAGCGATGCACCGCCGATAGATAAAGATATTTGCGCCAGTCGCGCACCGGCGCCCGGCCGAAAATCACTTGCGTGATGTGCTTGGCGCGCACGAATTCCGCCACCGTGTCCGCCACGCTTTTTCCCTTCAGCCGCACCACCTGCGCGCCCAGGCTCTCGGCAAACTTCAGATTTGCCGCCAGCGCATTCTGATTCGATTCTTGCGGGCCGAACTCGCGATCCACATGCACGACGTAGAGCTCAGAATCCATGCGCCGGGCCATGCGCGCCGCGCGCGCCACGAGATATTGCCCCGCGGGATTCGCGGAAATGCATACCGCCATGCGCTCGCGCACGCCCCAGTTCTTGCGAATGTCCTGCGCCTCCATGTAGGACTCGAGGCTGCGGTCTACTTGCTCGGCGACCTGGCGCAAAGCCAGTTCACGAAGCGCGATGAGATTGCCACGGCGGAAAAAGTTCTGCAGCGAGCGTTCCACTTTGTCGCTGCTGTAGACATCGCCGCGCTTCATGCGGTTCTGCAGCGCTTCCGGTGTGAGGTCCACCATGACCGTTTCGGCGGAAGTGAGCGGCACCCAGTCCGGCACCGTCTCGCGGACGGAGATGCCGGTAATCGAGCGCACCACCGGGGCGATGCTTTCGATGTGCTGGATGTTCAGCGTGGAAACTACATCGATTTTGGCGGCCAGGAGTTCCTGCACGTCTTCATAGCGCTTGCGGTGTTTGCTGCCCGGGATGTTGGTGTGCGCCAGCTCGTCCACCAGCACTACGGCCGGGTTGCGCGCCAGGATGGCGTCCAAATCCATTTCCTCGAAAACCGTTCCCTTGTACTCGATTTTCTTGCGGGGAATGATTTCAAGCTGGCTGATCATTTCGTCGAGACCCTTGCGACCGTGCGTCTCGACCACCCCGACCACCACGTCTTCGCCGCGGCTCCGCCGGCGCACCGCTTCGCTCAGCATGCTGTACGTTTTCCCGACGCCCGGAGCGTAGCCCAGAAAAAGTTTGAAAATGCCCCGCGCCTTCTGCGGAGGGCACGCGACTTCCAGCCAATCTTCAGGCTTTTTTGGCAATGGCGTCTCTGCTCCTGGGGCTAATGCTCGGTGGCGCTAGCCCGGTGGCGCTTGCCCGGTTACGCTAACCCGGTTGCGCTAGCCCCGTTGCGGTAGAATGTACCGATGCAAAGAGTGCTGGGCGGCCGGGCATTCGGACTCGCAGTGGCTCTGGCGCTCGTTGCCGCGATCACTTTCTTCTACAAGCACGTTCTTGCCGCGAACCAGACCACCGTTGCGCTTTCGTTTCTGCTGGCAATTCTAGCAGTTTCCGCAGTGTGGGGAATGATCGTCTCGGTATTCATGTCTATCATCGCCGTGCTGGCCTTCAACTACTTTTTTCTGCCGCCCGTTGGCACCTTCACCATCGCGGATCCCCAGAATTGGGTGGCGCTGGCGGCGTTTTTGTTTACCTCCATCATGGGCAGCCAGCTTTCCGCGCGCATTCGCAAGGAAGCGGACGAAGCGATTAGCCGGCGCCACGAAATCGAACGGCTCTACAAATTCAGCCAGAAGCTGCTGGGCGAAGGCAACGTCATCCAGCTCATGAATGCCGTGCCCAACTACATTGTCGACAGCTTCGAGACCGGAGCAGCCGAGCTGTTTCTGCCGCAGAAAGACAAATTCTACCGCTCCGGCTTCGGCGCCGCGCTGCTCGACGAAACGCAGATGAAGACGGCGTTCCTCCGCGACGAACTTACCGTGGACCAGGAGAAGGGCGTGTACTTTGTGCCGGTGCGCCTCGGAGTGCGCGCCATCGGCAGCATCGGAATTTCTGGCGCACCGCTTTCGCGGCAGACGCTCGAAGCGGTAGGAAGTCTGGTGGCCATTGCCATCGAGCGCGCGCGCGCCGTCGAGCAGTTGGGGCAAACCGAAGCGGAGCGCCAGGGCGAGCGGCTGAAGTCCGCGCTGCTGGATTCCATCACCCACGATTTCCGCACTCCGCTTACCTCCATGAAAGCGGCGGTTTCCAGCCTGCTCTCCAGCGAAACGGGGAAGGCGCAACAGAAGGAATTGCTCACGATTATCGATGAAGAGTGCGACCGGCTGAACCATCTCGTCGAGGAAGCAGCGGAGATGGCGCGGCTCGAAGCCGGCGAAATCGAACTGCACTTCGAGCCCACTGCGGTAGAGGATTTGATTCGAGAAGCACTCGCGAATTTGAAGGCCACGCTGGCAGGCCGCACTGTGGAGGTGCGCGCGAGCGAGCATTTGCCACTGGTTCGCGCGGACGGGGGGCGCGCTGCGGACGTGCTTATGAAACTGATCGACAACGCGAATCTGTATTCTCCCAAGGAGCAGCCCATCACCATCTCCGCGGAGCTGACCGGCGAGTGCGTCACGGTGAGTGTGGCGGATCGCGGTCCGGGAATTGAAGAATTTGAGCAGGGCATGATTTTCGACAAATTTTATCGCGGCAAAGACCAGCGGTATCTGGTGCGCGGCACGGGAATGGGGTTGCCGATTGCGAAAGCGGTTCTGGCGGCGCACCGCGGCACGATCAGCGTGACCAGCCAGATGGGACATGGGTCGGTGTTCTCGTTTACGCTGCCGGTTAGCCGGGAAGCGGAGGAGCGCGCGTGAATCCGGCGACGATCCTGGTGGTCGATGACGAACCGCAGATCCGGCGGGTGCTGCGGTCGACGCTTTCGAGCCAGGGGTACGTGATTATCGAGGCCAAGGACGGGGAAGAAGCGATCGAATCGGCGCGCAAGGCCAAGCCCGATTTGCTGCTGCTGGACGTGAACATGCCGGGGATGGGGGGCATCGAGGCGTGCCGGGAGATCCGGCGCGGGTCGAGCGCGCCGATCATTATGTTGACGGTGCGCAATGCGGAGCGGGACAAGGTGTTGGCGCTGGACGCTGGAGCCGATGATTACGTCGTTAAACCGTTTGGCATCGAGGAGTTGCTGGCACGAATTCGCGCGAGCTTGCGGCGTCATGTGCAGGGAGAGACGCCGGCGCCGTTTGTTTCCAAGGAGTTGACGGTGGATTTCGAGCGCCGGCGCGTGACGGTGCGCGAGGTGGAAGTGCATTTGACGCCGAAGGAATATGAAGTGCTGAAGCTGCTGGTGGTCAACCAGGGGAAGCCGCTGACGCACCGGCGATTGCTGCAGACGGTTTGGGGGCCGGACTACGGGGAAGAGACGGAGAACCTGCGGGTGGTGATCAACCAACTGCGGAAAAAGATTGAGGCGGACCCGGCGCATCCGAAGTTTCTGGTGACGGAGCCGTGGGTGGGGTATCGGTTCCAGGCGCCGAAGAGTGGCGCGGCGAAGACGAGTGGGCGGAAGCCAGCGGCTAGTTAGCATAGCGAGACGTGATCCGTGGAGCGTGTTCCGTGATCCGTTAGAGACGATGAATCGGAACGGCGGTGGGCTGTTGGTCCTGCGGCGCAACTGAAAGCCATGCCGCAGCAATCAAACAGATGGCGATCATGGCTGACAGAATGATCGGGGTGGTGAAGGCGTATTTGAAGCTCAAAGCTGTTACCGCTAGAAAGGAAATCGCGAGCGCCCACGCGGTGGGGCGCATGCGTGCAAAAATCTCTGCCGGAAGGCCGCCCAGCTGCCACGCCAAAAACGCGGCGAACAAAAGAAACACCGAGAGAAAAAAACCAAACGCGCTAAAGAAGTCCCAATAGGTCCGGCTAAAGCCTTGGGCATCGAAATGAATCGACCGCATTAAGTCAATAAGCGAGCCTACTCCCCAAGCGGGATCGGTCTGGCGAAACCCAAGTGTATGTCCAATGGCGAAGAGCAGCAAAAGAACCGAAGCGATTCGATAAAGCAAAGACGCTTTCATGTCTTGCCTCCAGAGATCACCCGCCGGCACTGTATCCTCTTCGCCATATAACGGGCAATGCGCATTAATCCGCGCTACTGGTGGCGGTGTGCTCAAGCAGAGCGCAAGGGCCGGAAAAACGAGCGGATATCGTGCACCAACAGTTGCGGCTCTTCGAGCGCAGGGAAATGGCCGCCACGAGACATTTCCGTCCAGTGCTGGATATTGAATCCGCGCGCCACCCAGCGCTTGGGAGGCAAGGGGCCTTCGCGTTTCGCAAAACGCACAATACCGCACGGGACGGTAACGTAATCACCTTTCTGGAAGTGAAGAGGGCTGAGGTTATCCTCGTAATAGAGCCGACATGAGGAATGGATGGTTTGCGTCATCCAGTAGAGCGTTATGTTGCTTAGCAGCTCATCTTTGGTGAATCTGCGTTCTATGTCGCCGTCACAGTCGCCCCAGTCACGGAACTTTTCGAGTATCCAAGCTGCCAGTCCAGCGGGAGAATCATTCAGGCCGTAAGCAAGCGTTTGTGGAGTGGTTTTCTGAACATGGTCGTACGCCCCGCTGTTTTCATACCAGCGACTCGTTTCATCTAAAAACGCTTGTTCGACCTCTGACAGGACGGTGCCGGCCTCCAGATACGGCCGATACGGTGGAATGGAGTTAAGATGAATCCCGATGAGCCGTTCGGGATGCCGCAACCCCAGAAGGGTGGTCACATCGGCACCCCAGTCTCCTCCTTGTGCTGCCAGCCGCTGGTAGCCGAGCTCCTTCATGAGATCTATCCACAGGTCGGCGATGCGAAATGTGTTTACTCCAGGTTCGGTGGGGCGGTCTGAGAAACCGTATCCGGGAAGAGAAGGAACAATTACATCAAATGCGTCGGCTGAGTCTGCGCCGTAGCTTGCGGGGTCAGCCAACATGGGAATTACTTTCAGCATTTCCAGAAAGGAACCGGGCCAGCCGTGGGTGAGAATCAGGGGAATTGGCGCCGGCCCTTTGCCGCGCTCGTGGATGAAATGGATGCCTAGACCTGACGAGGTATAGCGGTAGTGGTGAAAGGCGGACATGTTCTCAATCTGCCGCTTCCAATCGAACTCATCCTTCCAGTATTGGCAAATCTCTTTCATGTAGTCGAGACTTACGCCGTAATTCCAGTGCGAACCTGGAATCTGGTCCGGCCAGCGCGTCCGCAGCAGCCGCTGGCGAAGATCTTCGACTGCAGCTTCCGAGTACGGGAGATCAAATCGTTGAACGGACATGCCCTAAACCTCGCCTTGGTGTCCTAAATCAAACTTGCGAAAAACGCTGCAATGTCTTGGGCGAGAGCCACTGGTTCTTCCGTGGGTGCGAAATGCCCACCGCTCTCCATGGGTGTCCAGCGCTGGATGTTATATAGGCGCTCAGCCCACTCGCGCGGTGGATCTCCTTCGAAGGCGTATTGCGAGGCGAAGTTGGCGATGGCGGTGGGCGAGCGGACGAAGTCTTGCGGTCCAAGGGCAATCCCGTGCCAGCGGTTATCGAAATAGTCGCGCATGGAACTCGTGATGGTTCCGGTGACCCAGTACAGAGTCAAAAGCGTCAGCAAAAAATCACGTGGAATGCGCGCTTCGAGGTCGCCATGACTGTCGCTCCAAGATCTCCATTTCTCAGCAATCCATGCGGCCAGACCGGCGGGTGAGTCGTTGAGTGAATACCCGAGTGTCTGCGGCCTTGTTGACTGGATCGCTTTGTAGCCGCCTTCCGATTGCAGCCACAAGTCGGAAGTCGCGACATACTCTTTTTCCGCGGGCGATAACGCCGCCGATCCGGGACCAATGTAAGGAGCAAGCTCCAGGGTGGTTAGGTGGATTCCGATGATGGAATCTGGCCTGTCGAGCGCCATGAGCGTGGCAACACCGGCGCCAAAGTCGCCGCCGCCAGAGCCATAACGCTCGTATCCGAGTTCGGTCATGAGGCGGTGCCAAAGTGCCGAAACAGTTCGATAATTCACTCCGACACTTTTCGGGCGCTGCGAGAAACCGTAGCCGGGGAGCGACGGGATGACCAAGTCGAATGCGGGGCCGTCGATGCCGTGCCGGACTGGATCCGTGAGCAGTGGCACGAGCGGAAGGTACTCGAGGAACGCGCTGGGCCAACCGTGAGTTAGTAGCAGCGGAATCCCGCGACCGCTTTGCGCTCGTGCACGGACGAAGTGGATGCGCACGCCATCTATCTCGATGCGGAACTGCGCGAGTGTCCCGAGTCTTTGCTCCTGAGCGCGCCAGTCGAATTCCTCGGCCCAGTAGTCCAGCAAATTTCGCAGCCATTCGAGATCCGTCCCCTGCGACCATGGAACGCCAGGTGCGCTATCAGGCCAACGGGTGTTGCGAATACGTGTCTTAAGATCGGCGAGAACCTGATCAGCGACTGCTATCTTGAAGGGCTCTATACGCAATTGCCGACTCTCGTGGGTCAAAGAGATAGATTCCAACTCAGCATACTCGAATCTAGCGCCAAAGCATCGCGTTTACGCTAAGCGCCTTCTCGCTTTTCCTCGCGATTTGCCGTCGCTTATTCCGTGCCGCAGCCGGCTACAGTGGGAGGCGGAGGAGGGCTTCGCAGCCGGGGGATTGGAGACGGTTGCGGAGGGAGAGTTCGCCGCCGTGGGCTTCGGCGATTTGGCGGGAGAGGACCAGGCCGATGCCGGAGCCGCCTTGTTTGGTGGTGAAGAAGGGGACGAAGAGGTTACCGGTGTTTGGGAGGCCGGGACCTTGGTCGAGGACCCAGACGTCGAGGTGGGAGCCTTGTTTGTCCCACCCGACGGAGACGCTGCCGCCGGTTTCGAGGGAGGCGTCTACGGCGTTGCGGATGAGATTGATGAGGAGTTGTTCGAGTTGATCGCCGTCGGCGGAGATTACGATGGGGGGGCCTTCTTCCACGGTGACTTTGATGCGGGTTTCGAGCTTGGCGGTGCGGTGAATCCACTGGGAAACGTGCAAGGAGGCGTGCTTGGGTTGCGGTAGGCGTGCGAGGCGAGCGTAGGCGGACATGAAGCGGCCGAGGGCTTCGGTGCGGGAGCGAATGATGGTGAGGCCCTGGCGGAGATCGTCGAGGATGGTGAGGGTGGATTCGGTGCTGGCGGGATCCTGGGATTTGAGGACGGTCTGCAGGCCGCTTTCGAGGCCTTGGGCTACGGATTGAATGGGGGCCAGAGAGTTGTTGAGTTCGTGGCCGAGGACGCGGATTAGGCGTTGCCAGGCTTTGCGTTCTTCGTCGCGGAGGGTGCGGCTCAAATCGCTGAGGACAACTAACTGATGAGGGAGGCCGCCTTGGCGAAAAGAACCGCGGCGCATGCCCCAGCGGCCGGAGCCGCCGGGGAAGTTGAGTTCCATGGTGCGAGCGGTGTCGCCTTCGAGGCAGGCGGCGAGGCCCAGCTCTTCGGCGGTAAAGGCGAGGAGCTGCTCCGCGGGGCGGCCGAGGAGGCGTTCGCCAGCGCGGTTGACTAGGCGGAGGCGGCCGTGGTTGTCAAACGCGAAGATGGCGAGATCGATCTCCTCCATAACGGTGCGGACCAGAACGGTGGCTTCCATGGCGCCGAGGCGCTGTTCGCGGAGAGTTTCGCTGAGAGCGTTCATTTCGAGGATGACTTCGCCCATGGCATCTTCGCGGCTGGCGCCGCGTGCGCGAATGGAGAAGTCTTCTTCGCGGAGGGCGGCGAGAAGATTGGAGAGAGTTTGCAGAGAAAAAACGACGCGATGCTGAAGAGAAGCGGCGAAGCCGAGCCAAAGGCTGACGATGAGGAGAGTGAGCGTCCAGGCGGCACCCGAGGAAAAGGTGCCGGTCCAAATCAGAATGAGAGCGATGGCGGAGCCGGGAAAGCCTGCGGCCAGCGCGAGAAGCTGGATGCGGCGTTCGTAGGTGACGGGGCTCATTCGAGGCCGTGTTTTTGCAAGCGGCGATACATGGCGCTGCGACTCAAGCCGAGAGCTTTGGCGGCATGGCTGACGTTGCCGTCATGGCGGCCGAGAGTGCGTTGTATCAGATGGCGCTCGACTTCGTCCAAGCTCATTTCTTCGAGACGGGTGGCGCCCGCGGCGGGGGCGCGAAGACCTAAATCGGCGGCGCGGACGACGGGGCCGGGGGTCATGAGCACGCCGCGCTCGACGGCATGATCGAGTTCGCGGACATTGCCGGGCCAGGGATGTTCGTGAATGGCTTTGAGAGCGGCGGAATCGAAGCCGGAAAGGTTCTTGCGGTAGCGCTGGGCGTAGCCACGAAGGAAATGATGAGCGAGGAGATCGAGATCTTCGCGGCGTTCGCGGAGAGGGGGAATGTGGATTTCGATGGTGTTGAGGCGGAAGAGCAGGTCCTGGCGGAAGCGTCCGGCGGCGGCTTCAGCGTTGATGTCGGCGTTGGTGGCCGCGAGGACGCGAACGTCGACGCGGCGGGTGGTGGAAGAGCCGACGCGTTCCATTTCGCCGGTTTCGAGAACGCGGAGGAGCTTGGCCTGGAGATTGAGGGGAACGTTAGCGATTTCGTCGAGGAAAAGAGTGCTGCCTTCGGCGAGCTCGAAGCGGCCAACGCGGTCGGAGCGGGCGTCGGTGAAAGCGCCTTTGACGTGGCCGAAGAGTTCGCTTTCGAAGATGCCTTCGGAGAGGCCACCGGCGTTTACGGTGACCATGGGTTTGGAGGCGCGGGCAGATATGGCGTGCAGAGTGCGTGCGACGACTTCCTTGCCAGTGCCGTGCTCGCCGGTGATGAGGACGTTGGCATCGGAAGGGCCGATGCGGGCGATGAGATCGAGGACCGGCTGCATGGCGGGAGAATTGGCGAGGAAAGCGGGGCGGGATTCGGCGCGGAGAAGGCGATTTTCGGCTTCGAGGCGAGAAGCCTGGCGGAGAGCCTGTCGCAAATCGATTTGCGTGCGAAGAATGGCGAGGAGGCGGGTATTTTCCCAAGGCTTCTGGAGAAAATCGCGAGCGCCGCGACGCATGGCTTCGACGGCGATTTCCACGCTGCTCCAGGCGGTCATGACCACGACGGGGAGAGTGCTATCGAGCATCTGGATGTGAGTGAGCAGATCGAGGCCTTCCTGGCCGGAGGTGGTGTCCCGGGCGTAGTTGAGGTCCATCAAGACGGCGTCGAATTCGCGGGATTCGATGGAGGAGAGGGCGTCGGCGGGAGAAGCTACGGCGTGAGTTTCGTAGCCTTCGCGTTTGAGGAGGAGGCGGAGAGCATCGCGAATATCGGCTTGGTCGTCGGCCAGAAGGACGCGGTAGGGATGGGTGGTGGTGGTCTTCATGCGGGTCCGTGGTCAGTAAATTGTAAGGCGTATCGCGCCTGGAAGGCGAAAGAACGGGCGAATTGGTTTTGCGGTTGGCGGCTCATTCGTAACGCAAGGCGACTAAGGGATCGATTCTGGTGGCGCGGCGAGCTGGTAGCCAGCAAGCCAGAAGAACGAGCGCGGCGAGGACGATGACGCCGGCGGCGAAAGTGGCCAGATCGAAGGCGCTGACCTCGAATAGCAGGCTGGAGATCAGGCGCGTGAGAATAAACGCGCCTACGAGTCCAGCGGCGATGCCGTAAACGGCAAGGCGGGCGCCTTGCAGGAGGACCATAGACAGGACGTTCTTTGTGGAGGCGCCGAGGGCGACGCGGATTCCGATTTCCTGGCGGCGCTGCGTGACCAGGTAGGAAATCACGCCGTAGATGCCGATGCCGGCGAGGAGCAGGGCTAACACGGCGAAGGAGCCGATTAGAGTTACCGCGAGGCGGCGGGAAGAAGAGTTGTCCGCAACGATGTCTTCGAGGAAGCGAACTTCGTAGACGGGGAGATTGGGGTCGAGTGACTGCACGGCGGAGCGAATGCCGGAGGACAAGATGCCGGGATCGGCGGTCGAGCGGACGACTACGGCTCCGTCGATGGGATCTTGGGCCAGGGGCACGTAAATCTCGACACGGGAGGGTTGGTCGACACCGTAGTTCTTTACATGGGCGACTACACCTACGATGGTCCTCCAGACCTGTGGCTGGCCTGGCCGAGGAATTCCGTCTTTGGAGATGAGCTTTCCGAGAGGGTTATCGTTCGGAAAGGCTTGTTTTGCAAAGGTGTCGTCGACAATACAGACGGGCTGGCCGTTTTCGGTGTCGTGGAGGTCGAAGAAACGGCCCTGCAACAGGCGCATGCCCACGGCACGCATGGCGTCAGGAGTTACGCGACCGATATCTGCCGAGGGCACGAATGCTGGATCGGGAGTTGGCCGCCCGGCGATCAAGTACGCGGACTGCCAGCCTCCCAACAGCGGTTGCTTCACGCCTGCCGCCTCGACGCCCGGAAGAGCCTGCAGTTTGGCGGTGAGTTCCTGGACGAAGGTGCGGCGCTTTGCGGGGCTGTCATAATTTTTGTCTGGAAGAGAAAACTGAGCGGTGAGGACGTGGGCTGGGGCAATTCCCGCGTCGGCTTGCAGGACGTGCCAGAGGCTTTTGGTCATGAGTCCGGCGCCGACGAGGAGGACTAGAGAGACGGCGACTTCCGCTGCGACGAGGATATCGCGGAGGTTGGCTCGCTTGCCGCTGGTGCTGGCGGAACGGCCGCCTTCTTTCAGGGCGTCGTGGACATTGGCGCGGGAGGCTTGGAGCGCAGGGAAAATGCCGAAGAGGATGCCGGTGAGAAGCGACAAGGCGAGGGAGAAGAGGAGGACCGAGCGGTCCAGGGAGATTTCGCTAAGGCGCGGGACGCCAGCAGGAGCGGAGTGTGCAAGGACGGCGGTGACCCAGACAGCCAAGACGAGACCGAGGACGCCGCCAGCGAGAGCCAGCACGACGCTTTCGGTGAGCATCTGGCGAATGAGGCGGGCGCGGCCGGCGCCGAGAGCCATGCGCACGGCGAGTTCGCGGTGGCGTTCTGTGGCGCGAGCGAGCTGAAGATTGGCGATGTTGGCGCAGGCGATGAGCAGGACGAATCCTACAGCGGCCATTAGGACGATGAGAGAGGGACGAACATCTTCGACGATGGCTTGGAGGAGCGGCTGGACGGTGATGGTGTTTTTGCCGTTGCT
>Ga0210384_10006198_pt1 | contig 12797 bp, 8 predicted proteins | sample IncBWH2MmetaG_FD_160574 | JGI IMG/M metagenome (GOLD analysis project Ga0210384, IMG submission 160574) | Forest soil microbial communities from Barre Woods Harvard Forest LTER site, Petersham, Massachusetts, United States - Inc-BW-H-2-M | ecosystem: Environmental > Terrestrial > Soil >... | reverse complement strand
CCCCGGATTCGAAGAATTTATCGCCGCCGACTGCGCCTGCACGTCTGCATTGGCCTGCACATTTTCCTGCAACAGCACGCGGTCGCCCTTTTTGATTTTGTCGCCTTCCTTGACGAGGATCTCCGTGATCCGGCCAAACCCCTGCGCCGTCACGTTCGTATAGGTTGTCGGCTTGATTTCCCCGGACGCCGTCACCTGCGAAACCAGCGTTTCCTGCGTCGCGACCTTGGCCGTCTGAACCGTCACCACGCCCTTGTTCGCCTGGTTTACGCTGAACGCCACGATCCCGCCCAGTACCAGCACTGCCAGCACGGCAATCGCAATTTTTTTCCACGTCTTCATCTGCTTCCCCTTCGAAAGACCGCTGCGCGGTCAGCCGTCGCACCCTCCGCTGCGGACCACCCGCGCGGGGACACTACTTCATCGCTCTTTCTCGCTCGCCTATACGTTACATACGCCCTATTAGGTCGAAATGTTTCGCCGGAGGGTTGTGCAACCTTCCTGTTCAGCTCCGAATTGGGGGCGCTTATGTGCCACCCCGAACACCGGCTGCGCACACTTCCGTCGAGCCTGAGGCGGAGTTCCTGCCGTTCATTTTAAGTGCAAAACTCGCCAAAGGGAAGAATGTACGCCACTCTAAGCAGGCCTCCCTCGCGTTCAACCGGCCTGTCTGGTTAGACGCAGACTGTGTGCATTCTGTCAGCCCCTTGCCACGATTTCGCGGCTTTTGCGTCTATTCTTCAGCGAAGGCAGCGGTAGGAAGCGACTTGACAAGGGAGATCAGCCAGGGATTCCGTCAAGACCAAGCTGAAGAATGGACCTGTTACCTCGCAATTCAGGAGAAAGCTCAGCCCTTTGCTGCTGGTTCTTCGCGATCGCCGGCCAAGTTTCTTCGGGAATGCTCAGGAACACACTGGTCGTCCTCGGATCGAACTGACTACCTGAGAGCTGGCGGATGGTCTCGCGCGCTCCCTCGAACGAAGAAGCGCGCCGGTAGGGTCTGTCGGAGGTGATGGCGTCAAGAGTATCAGCCACGGCGAAGATTCGTGCGCTCAGGAGAATCTCCTCTCCCTTGAGGCCGCGCGGATAACCCATTCCATCGCAGCGCTCGTGATGCGTGAGAACGATTTCGGCGGCGTCAGAAAGAAAGGGAATGTCCTTCACGAGGTCGAAACCGATCTGTACGTGCTGCTGCATAACTTTCCGCTCTTGCGCCGTGAGCGGCCCGGGCTTGAGGAGAATGCCGTCGGGGATTCCGAGCTTCCCGATATCGTGCAGATAGGCTCCTCTGGCAAGAGTTCCCAACTGTTTGTCTGACCAGCCCATCACTCGGGCAATCTCGAGCGAATAGCGGCAGACACGCTGTGAATGGCCTGCTGTCTCGTTGTCGCGTAGATCAATCGCCGCACCCAGCGCTTGCAACGTGGCTTCGTAACTGTCCTCGATGTGCTGGAGTGCGGCCCGCAGTTGTCCGGTGCGCTCTGCAACCATTTCCTCGAGATGCAGGCGGTAGTTCTCGACCTCTTGTTCGAGCCGCCGCTTGTGCAACGCGCGCTCGAGACTTGCCGCGACGGCGCCCTCCTGGAGAGGTTTAACGAGGTAGTCGTCCGCTCCGCAACGCATCGCGTGCACACCCACGTCCACGTCATTCACACCTGTGGTGACCAGGAACGCCATGCGGGGATATTCCCGGCGAACCCGGGCGAGTAGTTCCATGCCGCCCATGCCGGGCATGTCGAGGTCGGAAATGACAGCGTCGAAAGGTTCCTTTTGCAATTTCACGAGCGCCTCTTCACCGCTGCAGGCCGTCGCGCAGTAGAAAGCAGGCGGGCTCAGAATCAGTGAGAGAAGCTTGCATGCAGCATATTCGTCATCGACGGCAAGAACGCGCGCAACAGGGGGATGATTTAACGAATGTTCGGCGAGACAGCCTTCAGTTTCAGCGGGACCAGCTCGGTAAGCAATGGTCATAATAATGCGTGCCCAGCTCGCTTCTTACTGCAACACCCAGGGCCCGGTCTTTTCAATGAACCGGCATCCATAATGCCAAACAGGCGCACCTTTCGAATCCGCGTGAACAATCTTCGCTTTCCCCACGTACTCGTCCCGGTGACTCGGCATGGAGACGTCCACAATGGAATTGACCGCGACTTCGGCCGCGCAGTCACACAGGAACCCGCTCAGACTTACATTTTCTGTGGTCACCGTTTGTTCCAACTTCTTCCCTTGGTCGTCGGTCCATCGCAGCTTGAGGGGAATGCGCAAACGCACGCGCACCTCGCTTCGCGGGGTGTGACGGCGCGTCTTGGCGATTTGCTGGAGGCAAGCTCGCAGCGCGTCGAAGTCAATAGGTTTCTCGAAATAATCGGCAGCGCCCAGTTGCTTGCAAAGTTCCTTGGTTTGCCCGCCGGCCTCGCCGCTAACGATAATTACAGGAATTGTCTGTGTGCGGCTGAAAGAGGTAAAAGTCTGCAGCAGTTCGTAGCCGGAATATTTCGGCATGCGCAGATCGAGCAGGATGGCGTCGGGCCGGTGTTCGAGGGCCAGCGCCAGACCCTGCTCTGGCTCTCCGGTATCAATGATTTCGTGGCCCTCGCTAAGCTCAAGGCGCATCAGGCGCCGCAGCGCTTCATCGTCGTCCACGATCAGCACTTTTCCCATCCCCTAGTTCCTCCGATTGGACGGACCGGATATTGATTCCGCAAGCTCGGCTGCGTTCCTCGTGGCGAAGACAGGCTTCTTCCCCCGATCGAGCACTTCGCGAACCTTCCGGATAAGAACTTCATCTGTAAATGGCTTGTGGAGGAGGTGCGTGCCGGGATCCAGAACACCGTGCCCTGTGATAAAGCTGTCGGTATAGCCCGACATGTACAACACCTTCATACCCGGTTGACGGGGCGACAGTTCCTCCGCCAAGGCCCGGCCATTCATGCCTGGCATCACGACATCCGTCAGCAAGAGATCAAGGGTCACGCCGAATCGTGCTGCCACTTCCAGAGCTTCTTCGCCGCTCCCTGCCGGCAACACGCGGAATCCGGCCTCTTCCAGAAAGGTCTGCGCCAACTTTCTCAACGGCTGGGCGTCCTCCACGAGAAGTATGCTTTCCGAACCGCGTTGTTTTTCTTCCAGGTCGATTTTCTGTTCTTCCACGGGTGGCTGACCCGCATGCCGCGGAAGATAAATTTCAAAGGAGGTGCCCTTTCCCGGCACGCTGTCCACCCAGATATATCCATTACTTTGTTTGACGATGCCGTACACCGTCGCAAGACCGAGTCCCGTGCCCTTGCCCAGTTCCTTGGTAGTGAAGAATGGCTCAAAGATATGGGTAACTGTTCCGGGTTCCATGCCGGTCCCCGTGTCGCTGACCGCCAAAAGCACGTATTTCCCCGGCATGGATCCCGGATGCGAACGCGTGTAGGTTTGGTCAAATTCCACGTTGGCGGTCTCGATCTTCAATTTCCCGCCTGCAGGCATAGCGTCACGCGCGTTTACAGCCAGGTTCATAATGACCTGTTCGATCTGGCTAGGGTCCGCTTTCACGTTGCCCAGTTCGGGCTCCAGCGTGAGCGACACTTCGATATCCTCCCCCAGGAGCCGGGGAAGCATGCTTTCCATATCGGAAGCCAAGGTGTTGAGGCTAAGGACGGAAGGAGTCAAGACTTGTTGCCGGCTGAACGCCAGCAACTGTTTGGTCAAAGAAGCCGCGCGTTCGCCCGCCTTCTCAATTTCCAGAGCATGCTCACACAAAGCGTTGTTCCCGCCTAACGCCTTCTTCAGCACTCTGCTGTAACCGATGATTACCCCCAAGTGGTTGTTGAAGTCGTGCGCGATTCCTCCCGACAGTCTTCCAATCGCTTCCATTTTCTGTGCCATTCTCAGTTGCCGTTCGAGAACTCGTTTTTCTGTCACATCCTCCGCAAACATTTCGAAATATGCCGGGGCGCCGTTTTCGTCCTTGGTGCAACGGCCAGAACACCGCACGGTGATCGGCGTACCGTCTTGCCTCTTCCACTCCATTTCGATGTCTTTGATTTCTTCCGCGTGGGTGAGCAATTCAGTCAACCGTTGGTATTCGGCGGCCTGCCGGAAGATGTCGGTGGCCAGATCTTTCTTGCACAACTCCTGCGACGTCCCGTAGCCGAGCATTTTTTCCAGTGCTGGGTTTGTTTGCAGAAACTGCCCGGTGCTGCTCGCGCGATAAATTCCATAGGGCGCATCTTCCACCACCGAACGAAAATCTGCCTCCGAGCGCTGCAGCGCCCTTTCCGTGCTTTTACGCTCCGTGACGTTGCGGTTCACAATCACCAGCTTTTCCGGCTCCCCCTTGGCATTGCGAATGACGCTCGAGGTGGATTCCAGCACCAGCCACGTCCCGTTCTTATGGCGGATGCGATATTCCAGAGTTTTTCCAATTCCCGTGCGCCGCGATTCCTCGGCGGCCTTTTTGACGCACTCACGATCGTCAGGATGAATCTGCTCGAACGCGGAGGAGGCTTGCAACTCTTCAGGCGAATAGCCCAGCACTTTCTGGTAGGAAATGCTATTGAAGAGCCGTTTTCCCTTCATATCCACGACTGCGATCATGTCGGCCGCATTCTCACTGATTAGGTGAAACAGCTCTTCCCGGTGCACCAGTTCCCGGCGGATTCGATAAATCAGAAGATGCTGGTAAATGGTGTACAGGTCGAAGAGGAAAACCAACCCCACCAATCCTCGGAAGGCTTGTGAGACCCCATTTTCCAACAAGTAATTTCCATGCTCGTGAGAGTTTGGGAGCAGAAATGAGGCCAGCCCAATCGTCAGAAGCAGCGTGATGACGACCGCCGCTGCCCACAGCCACCATTCCCGGCGTTCAATCCGCCGGAAGTTGGCGCGAAGAACCTGGCTGGGAGGAAGTCCTTGGTCGTCTACCGTTCTCGCTCGATGCAATCGCACAAATCACCCAGGAGCGTCCACGTTTTCGCGCCAGCCTTCTTGGCTTCGAGGCACAGTCTCTTGTTTCTCCGTGGGCCGCGATCCTTTCCCTCTGTTCCTGCACGAAGGACACCACTGGCGCCTCGGTTCTTGTTTCGCGCTGTCGACGCAACGTGTTGAATCGTTTGGTGTTGGGGGAAGGCTACTCAGGAGAGCGCTGCCAACTCAAAACCATTTCGTGCGCTTGCGTGGTTCTAGTCCCTTTTTGGAACAGCCCCCCGAACGAATCCATTCATATGTATGTGGACATCGCGCCTTTACGCCGGTAGGGTTGAGCTAGGTTCAGAAGATGCGCCTCTTCTTCAATTTTCGGTAAGACATTTTCTTTGATTCTCCTACTGAACTCAGCAAGATTTGGCACGTGCCCGCGATCGTAGTCGACGGGAACCTCGCCGGGTGTTGCGTCGGCCGTGGCCCAGATGAGCACGTCTTGCGCTCTGCCCTTGCCTAGGGGTTGAATCACGTAGCCTTTTTTGTTCACGAGACGATTTTTTTTGAAACCTTTGTCGGGCGCACCGTATCAGACATGTGTGGACATCGCGTATGGCTGCCGTAAGCTGTAGTCACTCGTAGTTTATGAAGCTTTTTATCTATTTTCGAATGTTCATCGTTGTCCTCCTGTTGGGAGGGCCGATTATGGCGTGCGCCATTCCGGACGCACAGCTAACGGCTGATGAGAAGCAGTGTTGCAAAGACATGGCCGGGAATTGCGGACAGGATGCGTCAGGCATGCCGATGTCTCATTCCTGCTGCAAAGCTTCCGTTCAACCGCCTCATGATTTCCGGCCTTCTTCAGCGCTTTCGCCCTCTGCTTCTTCTTTGGTGATCGGCGCCGTAGAATTTTATCCTATCCGTCCTTCGGCCGAGCAGTTGGGCCAATTCGCTTCCTGGCTATCGCGGACACCCTCGCCTCCACTTGCGACTCTCGACGCTTCCGCTCCCCTAAGAATCTAGCACTCCTCTCCATTCCTGTTTGGAACTACGCATTGGTGTCTCTAGTTGAAGTGTTCCTGATTGGAGGAGAGGTATGGGATTTGTCCGCACAGATTTACCTTTGCTCGTGGTGCCTCCGGTGGCGGCGACCCACGGTTTTTTAAGTGCGCCTCGGAGGGGTCAATCATGATCGACCGCCTTATCGAGCTTTCGCTGCGCAATCGCTTCCTCGTTGTCGTGTTGTGGATTGGCATCGCGGGCTGGGGCCTGTGGGCGATGCTGCGCGCACCCATCGATGCGATCCCGGACTTGAGCGACAACCAGGTGATTGTGTTCACGGACTGGTCTGGGCGGAGTCCTCAGGAAGTGGAGGACCAGGTCACGTATCCACTTACCGTCAACCTTCAGGGCTTGCCTGGTGTAAGAGTCGTGCGTTCTTCGTCAGCATTTGGCTTCTCCATGATTTTCGTGATCTTCGAAGATGACGTGGACCTCTATTTTGCCCGCACGCGCGTGCTGGAGCGGCTCAATCTTGTCAGCAAGCAACTTCCGGCCGGGGTCGTGCCAACACTTGGTCCGGATGCGACCGGTGTCGGTCACGTGTTCTGGTACACAGTGGAAGGCGGGGGGCTCAGCCTGCGCGATCTGCGTTCGTTGCAGGACTGGTATGTGCGCTACCAGTTGAATTCAGTTCCGGGCGTCGCAGAGGTGGCGAGCGTCGGCGGCACAGTCCAGCAATACCAGATCGACATCGATCCAAATCGGTTGCGCAGCTACGAGTTGCCGCTCGGCACGGTTGTCCGGGCCGTCATAGCCAGCAATTCGAATGTCGGCGGAAACGTGGTCTCCCAAAACGGCTCCTGGTCCATCGTGCGCGGACTCGGCCTCATAGAAAATCTGGACGACATTCGTAACATCGTCGTTGCTTCGCATAATGGAACCCCCGTTTACGTGAAAGACCTCGGCACGGTCCAGATCGGCGACGCCTTCCGGACGGCCTCGCTCGTGAAGAACAGCTCCGAGGCCGTTGGTGGAGTGATTGTGGCGCGGACGGGCGAGAACACGAAAGACGTAATCGACCGCGTGAAAGAGAAAATCCGGCAGATTGAACCCGGCTTGCCTCCGGGTGTGCATATCGTTTCCTTCTACGACCGCTCAGAATTGATTGAGGCCACGGTCGGCACACTGCGTCATGCGCTGATCGAAGAGATCATCCTTGTCACTCTCGCTCATGTCGTTTTTCTGATGCACTTCCGCAGCATCTTGATCGTCACGCTGCCACTCCCGCTCGCTGTGCTCTGTTCGTTCCTGCTGATGCATTACACGCATGTGACGTCGAACGTCATGTCACTCGCTGGAATTGCGATTGCCATTGGAGTGTTGGTTGATGCCGGCATCGTGGTCACGGAGAACGCCTTCCGGCATCTCGAAGGCGTCAACACGCGCGACCGGGGGAAAGTACTGGAAACGGTTTTGCGCGCGACGAAGCTGGTCGGGCGGCCAACGTTCTTCTCAATGGCCATTATCGTTCTCGCTTTCGTTCCAGTGTTTGCGTTGACCGGGCAAGAAGGCAAGCTATTCCATCCACTCGCGTTCGCGAAAACCTTTGCGATGGCCAGCGCGACGGCCATTGCACTCACACTGACACCGATCCTCTGCACGCTGCTTCTGCGGGGGAAGTTCCATTCGGAAGACCAAAACCCGGTGATGCGTTTTCTCCAGCGCCTCTATCGTCCGGCATTGTCCTGGGCTCTCGATCACCGGCGCATCACACTCGGCCTTGCGCTCGCATTCTTTGTTGGCGCGGTGTTGCTGGCTTCGAGAATCGGGAGCGAGTTCATGCCACCTCTGAACGAAGGCGACATCATGTTCATGCCCATCGCGGATGCCAGTATCGCCCTGGCGCAAAATACCGAATATGCAAAGCGGCAGGACGAAGTCCTCAACCGTTTTCCTGAAGTAGCCTATGTCGCCGCAAAGGTTGCGCGCGCGGAAACCTCGACCGATCCGGCAGGGCTCAATATGACCGAGACCATTGTGCACTTGAAGCCGCGCGATCAGTGGCGTCCCGGCATGACACTGCCCAAGTTGAAAAGCGAGATGGATCGCGCCGTCTCGATGCCCGGCGTCGCGAATATCTGGACGCAACCAATCATCAATCGAATTGACATGCTGACGACGGGAATCCGGTCCGAGATTGGCGTCAAAGTCTTCGGCGCCGACCTGACGGTGCTTGAAGCGAAAGCCCGCGAAATCGCGGACGTGGTGCGCACGGTGAAAGGCGCAAGCGACGTCTACCCGGAGCAGGTCACGGGCGGGTTGTATCTCGACATCCGCCCGAACCGTGAGGCTGCGGCGCGTTACGGCATCGATGTGGGTGCAATTCAGGACGTGATCGAGACCGCCATCGGCGAAAACAACATCACCACCACCATCGAAGGGCGGCGGCGCTTCCCCGTGCGCGTGCGTTATGCACCTCAATACCGGCGCGATGCGCAGGACCTTTCCAACGTATTGGTCACCGGAACCACGGGCGCGCAAATCCCGCTTGGGCAAGTGGCCGACATCCGTCAGGTGTCCGGGCCGGCAATGATCAACAGCGAGAACGGCCTTCTGGAGGTCTCGGTGCTTCTGAATGCGCGCGGCCGCGACCCAGGCGGTGTCATCGCTGATGCGGAAAAAGCCATCCGGGCCAAGATCAAAATGCCTCCCGGCTACTACTACAGTTGGAGCGGACAGTTCGAAAATGAAGTCCGCGCGAGGAAACGGCTGCAGATTGTGATGCCGGTCGCCATCGGGGTGATCTACATCCTTCTCTTCCTGACGTATCGATCGTTTCTCGAGGCCGCGCACGTCTTGCTCGCTGTCCCGTTCGCGCTAACTGGCGGGCTCTACCTTCTATGGCTGCTGGGCTACAACTTCTCCGTCGCCGTCTGGGTCGGCTTCATCGCCCTGTTCGGCACAGCGGTACAGACGACGGTAGTCATGGTGATTTATCTCGAAGAGGCGGTTGCGCGAAAGCAGAAGGAGTGCGGCACGCTCACGCTCACGCTTCTCAGAGAAGCAGTTATGGAAGGGGCGTTGCTCCGACTGCGCCCCAAGCTGATGACCGTTTCGACGGTCGTCGCCGGTCTCCTGCCCATCTTCTGGAGCAACCGCGTCGGCTCCGAAGTGATACGACCCTTGGCGACTCCAGTCCTGGGTGGGATGCTCAGCTCGCTCGCGCACGTGTTGATCGTCACTCCAATCATTTTCTTGTGGCTGCGTGAGCGCGAGCTCCGGCGCAGCCAAAGGGCTGATCAGCCGGCTTCGGTTGAATTGGCGCAGTGAATTCAAAGAGTCATTTAAGGAGAAACACGTATGAAGAAACTGTCAGTGATGTTCGCGGTCCTCGCCATAGCTCTGGCTGGCTGTAACAGCAACAAGGTTGATGTCAGCAAGCTGAAGCCCGTTACGACGCATAAGGTTGGCGATATCGGCGTTGTGCTGATGAACGAGACGGGCGATTTCAAGCAGGGGCAGAATGAATTCGTCGTCCAGTTCCAAAATCAACAAGGACAACCGGTCGATGTCGGCGACGTGCAACTTGGTTCCAGTATGACTATGCCGAGCATGGCGCCGATGTCGGGTGATTCCGAGATTACCTCCACTGGTCAGACTGGAACGTATCGCGTGAAGTCAAACTTCGCAATGAGCGGAGCTTGGCACTTCACCATTGCCTGGAACGGCGGCTATGGGCAAGGCCACACATCCTTCAATAGCAACGTGAGGTAGAGAGCATGCAGAATCCGGCGTTGTCAATTCGCTTGTTGCTCGTCTTTCTGGTGGCTCTTGCAAATGCACTGTCGCTCTCCGCGCAGGAACTGCCTATGCGGCCTGCCAGCTCGTTTCTCGATCTGCAGAATGGAGTTACCGAAGCAGACCTCGTTGCGCGCGCCCTGGCTTCCAATCCCACTTTGCTGGCACAACGCCAGCAGGTCACCATGGCGAAAGGAGATGTGACACAGGCTCGCCTGCGGCAAAACCCGTCCCTGACTCTCGGTGGACTCAAAGAAGTGAATGGCGGCGATAACGCGGTCAACGTCACGGGATCGCTCCCACTGGAACTCTTCGGACGCCGTGCTCGTCGCACGGAGGTCGCGGAGAACAAGGAGGACGCCACGCAGCACAGTGTGGCAGATCAGGAGCGCTTGCTCACCGAAGAAGTTCGCATGCGCTTCGGTCAGGCTCTCGCTGCGATACGCGATCTGATGTTCGCCGAACAGCTTCTCCAGGTAAATCGAGATTTCCTTCGACTGATGGAGGATCGTGTACGCGAAGGAGCGGTTCCCTCGCTCGATGCGGATGAAACGCGTGTCGAGATGCGCCGCATCGAGACGTTGCGAATCGATTACCAGACAAAGACAGAGGTTGCCTTGCTGGCTCTCAAGGAAACAGTGGGCGTAGACCCTGAGCAGCCTATCCGGTTGAAGGGGGTGCTTGAACTTGATCCCCAGGACTATGACCAGAAACAACTTTTACAGTTGGCGATGGACCATCGACCAGACTTGGCCTTTCAGCGGGCGAACGAAGCGCTGGCCAATGCAGAGCTTCGTTCCGATCAGGCAACAGGAAAACCGGACGCCAGCGTCTTCGGCGGTTACGAGCGTCCGGACTTTGGCTTTTCTCAACGAGCGTTCGACGCAGCAGGAAATCTTGCCCCGATACGGCAGACTTTCAACCACGTCGTTTTCGGACTCAATATCAACTTACCGGTCTTCAATCGTAATCAAGGTGCGGTCGTGGCGGACAAGGCGGCCATCGAGGCGGCACGTAGTCGGGTCGCAGCGGTCAACCTGACTCTTCGGCATGAGGTCGCACAAAATCTCATCCGGTTCTCCGGTGCGCAGACACGGGTCACGGTCTACCGAAGAGGCGTGCGGGACCAGGCAGCTCGGAATCTGGATGTGGTCCGCCAGACATACAGCTACGGGCGCACGACCTTGTTGGATGTCATCGCAGAACAGCGCCGTTTCATCGATATCGAAACTGGGTACACGGACATCCTGCTCGACGCCTATGCAGCGCGCATTGCGCTTGAGCAAGCGGTAGGTACAAGCCTGCCCTGAAAGAGAGAAGTCATGAAGATACTGGAAACGCAGGAAGCGGTTTCGCGGATGGAATCTAGGATCCGGTTCGTTGGCTACGCAGCGATTCTCGCCGCGCTAGTGTCAGGCGGAGTGTGGTTTGGCACGCGGCATCGCGGAGGAGTGAAACCTGTTTCGCCAGATACCATGTCATCGATGAGCAGGATGGCGTCGCCGGCAAGCGCCCCTTCCGCAGATGCGCCGGGTACCTCCGCGGAATTGCAGATTGATCTGGCGAGCGATGATCTCGAGAAGGCACAGATTCGCACAGTGCGCGTCACGAAAGGCGTTACGACAGCGGAGCTGCGCGTGCCGGGAATCGTGAAGCCCAATGAGTACCGGGAAGTCCATGTGACGCCACTGGTCGGGGGCATCGTGAAGCAAGTTCCAGTGGTGCTCGGCGACCACGTCAAACGCGGGCAACCCTTGGCCGTCATCTTCAGCAGCGAACTCGCCGAGGCGGAAACCCAGTATCTTTCTGATTTGGCCGAGTTGGAAGCCGACCACAAGAGGCTTGCCCGCACGCAAAAGTTGGTCAAGCTCGGAGCCGCCAGCCAGCAAGAGGAGGAAGAGGTCGGCGCGACACACACCGCACATGAATCGCATGTGCGGGCGGCGCTCGAAAAGCTGAAGTTGCTGGGTGCCGGCGACGCGCAGATCGCCGCTCTCAAGCAGTCCGAACAGATCGATCCGAACTTCGTTGTGCCGGCGCCGATCAACGGTGTCGTGTTTACCCGCGCGGCAAATCTTGGATTGGTGGTGAATCCGGCACAGGAGCTTTTTACCGTGGCCGACCTGTCCACGGTCTGGATCATGGCTAGCGTCAACGAGAAAGACTTCGCATCCGTCCGCGTCGGCACTCCCGCAAACATCACTGCCCCAGCGTATCCGGGACGGCTGTGGAAGGGCCGCGTCACCTACATCCAACCTCAAGTGGACCCGAATACGCGGACAGCGCAAGCTCGAATCGAGGTTTTCAATCCCGGCGAGAATTTACGCATCGACATGTACACAGATGTCGACTTCGAGTCTCCGAGCGCTACTGGTCCAGTCGTGCCGGAAGGGGCAGTGCAATCGATCGGCGAACGGCGGTTCGTGTTTCTTCCGGTCAAGGACAGTGATGGCAGTTTCACATTGCGCGAGGTCCGGCTCGGTTCTGCCTCGGGGGGATACTACTCCGTGCGGGAAGGATTGAAGGTGCAGGACGAGGTTGTCGCGGATGGAAGTTTCATCCTGAAAGCCGAAGCCATCCGCCAGCATCCCGAGTTGCACTGAAGGCTCGGAATTGGTCGACGGGCACTTCTTTCAGGTGCGCTCTGACGGCTCTGTGAGAGAAGGCCCAGATCACCGTGCTCCCGTAGAGCCGCGATTTGCACAGCGCCCTGGTAGATCCCTTCAACGAGAGCTGTGGCCGTCGAGACCTGATATAAGGTGTGCTGTGCTCGATCCGCCATTACGTGCTCACCTCCTTCCAACTCCCGCAGCCGTCTTTGTGTTCCCCAATTCTGGTGTCGGTCGCGTGCTGTCGGTCGCTAAAACTTCTCTCCAACCATCTCTTCACTCTTCTTCCAGAGCGCCTCGGCGCTTTTCGGGTCGAGCGCATAGCCGCGCACTCCTTCGCTTGTGGCGGTGATAGTCACGTCATCCGACACGACACGGCCGACATGACAGTTCTCGCAATATCGGCCGCCGATCTCATCAGCCGGAGCAACGACAGCGGCCCATACCGAAGTTGCGGCCCCTTGAGGAATGGTCTTCAACTGG
>Ga0210384_10006197_pt1 | contig 12797 bp, 10 predicted proteins | sample IncBWH2MmetaG_FD_160574 | JGI IMG/M metagenome (GOLD analysis project Ga0210384, IMG submission 160574) | Forest soil microbial communities from Barre Woods Harvard Forest LTER site, Petersham, Massachusetts, United States - Inc-BW-H-2-M | ecosystem: Environmental > Terrestrial > Soil >... | reverse complement strand
CCGCGGCGCTCGCGCCAGCAGCGGCAGCGCGCCGGTGTCCATCGCGGGCGGCGCCGGCGCGCCCAGCACCGAGAGATAGACGCCGAGCGTCTTCCTGGCGGTGTGCTCCCAACGGAAGTCGCGCGCCCGGCGCAGGCCGAGGCGGGCGAGCGCGGAGCGATGCTCGTCGTCGGACATGGACTGGGCGATCGCCTTGGCCATTGCCGGGATGTCGAGCGGATCGACGAGGTGCGCGAAGCCCTGGGCGATCTCTTTCAGCGCCGAGGTGTTGGAGGTGATCACCGCGACGCCCGAGGCCATCGCCTCGATCACCGGCAGCCCGAAGCCCTCGTAGAGCGTGGGGTAGAGGAAGAGGGTGGCGCCCTGGTAGATCGCCGGCAGAGCCTCCTGGGCCACGTGTCCGAGCAGCCGCACCTGGTCGCCGATGCCGAGGTGCTCGGCGCGCTGGCGGATCTTGAACTCCGAGCCGGAGCGGTTGCCGACGCAGACCAGCGGCGCGTCGAACGGCGCCAGGCGGCGGGCGCGGGCGTAGGCCTGGACGACGGTGTCGAGGTTCTTGTGCGGCTTCGGGTTGCCGACGAACAGCAGGTACGGCCGCGAGATGCCCAGGCTGCGCAGCCAGCGCTCGATCTCCTCGTCCGGCAGGCGACGGCGGAAGACGTCCTCGACGCCGTTGTAGATCACCTCGATCTTGCGGCCTTCGATCGCGAACTGCTGCATCAGGTCGGCGCGGGTGTTCTGCGATACCGCGATGATGCGGTCGCCGCGGGTCACGCTGCGATGGATCATGCGGCGGGCGTAGAGGAACGCCATGCGGCTGGGCAGGAACTCCGGGAAGAGCAGGTGGATGATGTCGTGGATGGTGACCACGACGCGCGGCGTCAGCGCGGCCGGCAGCACGTAGTGGGTGGCGTGATAGAGATCGAGGCGCTGCCGCCAGAGCTGCCAGGACAGCGTCACCAGCTCGCGTAGCGAGTAAACCGGGGAGCTCTCGACGGTCAGCTCGAAGTTGGCGGGGAGATCGGCGAGCTGCTCGCGGTCCTCCGGCCGCACCAGCAGGACGTAGCGCAGCGCGAGGCTGCCGGTGTCGAGGTCGGCCAGCGCGCGGACCAGGTTGCGGACGTAGGTGCCGATCCCGAAATCCTGGAGCTTGCGGGCGTCGATGCCGATCCTGTAGGTCTTGTCGGACAAGGGCGAAGTCATTCTAATCCAGCGCTCCCTCGTTCAGCGCTTCGCGGAAAACCTCCTCCATCTCGGCCGCCGCCCGCTGCCAGCGGAAGCGGCCGGCCTGGGCCGCGGCGCGGCCGGCGAGCTCCGCGGTCAGGCCGGGCTCGGACACCAGGCGGCCGAGCGCCGTGGCGAGCGCGGCGGTGTCGCCGGGCGCGACCAGGAGGCCGGCCTCGCCGACCACCTCCGGCAGGCTCGAGGTGTCGAGAGCGACCACCGGCACGCCGCAGGCGAGCGCCTCGGCCGGCGGCAGGCCGAAGCCCTCGTAGAGCGACGGGTAGACGAACAGGCTGGCGGCCTGGAAGACGCGCACCAGCCGCGCGCGGTCGAGATGGCCGAGCGCCAGCAGGCGGCTGCCGGGCGCGGCCGACGCAGGCATGGTGGCGAGGCCGGTGCCGGCGGAGGCGCCGGCGCCGGCGAAGGCCTGCTCACCACCCGTATCCGCAGCCGTCAGGGCGTCGGGCGGCCGCGGCGCCACGCCGGTGCCGCTGTCGCCGCGCGCGGCCAGCCTGGCGATGCGCGCGGCCAGGGCGCGGCTGCCCCAGCCGTAGGGGCCGGCCAGGACCAGCGGCGGGAAGCCGGGGTCGTCCGCGGCCAGCGCCTCCCAGGCGTCGAGGAGCGCGCCGACGTTCTTGCGCGGCTCGAGGGTGCCGGCATAGAGCAGGTAGCCCCGCGGCGCGCCGAGCGCCTCGCGGGTGGCCGCGATCTCGTCGCCGGTGCCGGGCCGGAACTCCTCGTCGACGCCGGGATAGACCACCCGCACCTTGCCGGCGCTGCCGGGGTAATGGAAGGCGACGTCGTCGGCGGTGGCGCGCGACAGGGTGACCAGCCGGCGGGCGCGGCGGAAGGAGGCGGCGAGGAACGGCAGCAGGCTGAAGCGGACCTTGGCGCGGTGCGCCTCGGGCATCAGCAGCACGGTGAGGTCGTGGACGGTGGCCACGGCCGGCACCGGGCAGTCGAGCGGCAGCGTCAACAGCGGCGACCACAGCAGGTCGACGTCGCCGCGCCGCAGCCGCCGCGGCAGCAGCAGCTGCTGCCAGACGACGCCCAGCGGCGCGCGCTGGTCCTCGAGGGCGATCCCCGCCGCCGCCAGCTCCTCGGCGCCGCGCGGGGGCCGGTGGGCGACCCCGAGGTAGCTCATGCCGCCGCGGTGCGCCAAGGCGATCGCCAGCGAGCGGGTGTAGACGCCGATGCCGGTCGGCAGCGGCACCAGCGCCCGCAGGTCGATGGCGACCCTGGGCCGGCGCGCGGGGACAGGGGCGGCGGCGGCGTCTGTAGCGGGGACCGGTGAAGCGGCGGCGGCCGGAAGGGGCTGCGGCATGGCCGTGCAGTTTACCGGACCATGAACGGTAGGCGTGTCGGGGAACGGCAGATCTGGACGTCAATCCCAGTGCACGGCCGGGGCGCGGGTCCCCCGCGATGAGAACCAGAAGACCTCTTCGTTGACCAGATCGAGACACCAGGCACCGTCGAAGGAGTCGGCGGGCAGCTGGAAGGTGAGGTCCATCACGACCTCCTCGCCGGGCGGCAGCGTGCGCGGCAGGCGATGGCGCGACGCCCCCTCCAGGCACTCGGGGCTTCCCAGCTCCCCGCGGCGCAGGGCGATGGAGACCCAGCCCGCGCCGCGGCTCTCGGCCAGCCAGGCGGTGTCGCCCCGATTGACCAGGCGGACCTTCAGCCGGGCGATTCCCGAGGCGCGGTCGAGGGCGCTCTCCAGCACCTCGATCTTTGCCTCGGTGCGGGCGCCGGGGTCGAGGGTCGTGGCGGCATAGGGGGCGGGCTTGCGGGCGGTCAGGTTGTTGCCGTCCCAGGGCCGGTACGCCGCGGCCTTGGCGATCGAAGAGTCTCCCATCTCGACGGGGAACAGGCCGTTGATGGCGTAGTAGCGCCGGATGTCGATGAACCCGAGGCGCCGCAGGAGGAAGTCCAGGTACTCCGCGGTGAAGGGGTTCTCGAGCGTCCCGAACTGGCGCATCTCCGCGTCGAGCTTCTCCTCCCAGTAGCGGTCGCCGGGGACCCAGGCGCCTTCGCTCACGCCGAGCACGCCGCCGGGCCGCAAGAGGCGGAAGCACTGGCTCAGGCCCTTCTCCTCGTCGACGACGTGATGCAGGGCGGCGTGGAAGACCACGGCGTCGAAGGAGTCGCCGGGTAGCGGGCAGGTCTCCAGCGGCTCGGCGTGGAACTCGGCGCGCGGGGAGCCCCCCAGGTGGTAATGCCGGCGGGCGTCGTCGACCCGCTCGCGGGCGATGGCGATCATGTCGGCGCTGGGCTCGACCGCGTCCACGTCGTAGCCCAGGGCCAGCAGGATCTCGGTCACCCAGCCGGGGCCGCTGCCCACCTCGAGGACCCTGCCTCGGGGAGTGATGGCCATGGCGCGCAGCAGGTTCATGATGCCGTACATCTCGTCGAAGAAGGCGGGATGCCCGGTGCTGACGTCGAAGGGCTTGCGGTAGAGCCAGGCGCGGTTCTCGTCGGCGAGGCGGGCGACGTACTCCCGCGCCGCACGCAGGTAGGCCTCCATGCGCTCGGGCTGGTCGCTCAGGTACCGGCGGTGGCGCGGCGGCTCGCCGGAGGCTGCAAACCGCCGCCGCGGGACGGTGCGGCGCAGCGCCTGCCGGGTCGCGGCGGCCCAGCGCCGGGCTCGTTCGAGGGTGCTCATGGCGGCGGCTGCAGAGTGTAGCAGGCGTCTCGTCCATTCGCGGCACCTGGTGGTAGACTGAGTCCGAGGTGCCATATGACAAGACTTGTGACAAGAATGAGCGAGGGTGGCAGAGTGGTGATTCCGGCGCGGTATCGCAAGGCCCTCGGTCTGAATCCGGGCGATGAGGTAGTCGTTCTCCTGGAGGAAGGCGGCATCCGCATCCTGACTCCCCGCGAGGCCGCCCGGCGCGCCCAGGCCCTGGTGCGCTCCTACATTCCCGCGGGACACAGGCTGGCGGATGAGCTCATTGCCGAGCGCCGCCAGGAGGCTCGGCGTGAATGAAGTCGTCCTGGATGCATCGGCGCTCCTCGCCTTTCTGAACCAGGAGACCGGCAAGGAGGTGGTCGCCGAGTTCCTAACTGGCGCCGCCGTCAGCGCTGTGAACCTCTCCGAGGTGGTGGCGAAGCTGCTGGAGGCGGCCATGCCTGTCGACGCGGTGCGCTCGGCCCTCGGAGACCTGGGCCTGGACGTCCGACCCTTCGATGCGGAGATGGCCTACGCTGCCGGTGCCCTGCGGACGACGACGCGGAAGCTCGGTCTCTCGCTGGGCGACCGCGCTTGTCTCGCCCTCGGTCAGCTCCTCGCCCGGCCGGTCCTCACGACAGACCGCGCGTGGGAGGGCCTCGACCTCGGGGTCACCGTGCGCTCCATCCGTTGACGCCGGTGCCCCGCCCATTGGCGTCCCCTGGCCGCGAAGACCGGCGCGCCGCCGTCAGCTGCCCGGGGCAGGCGGCGGCGCGCCGGGGCCATTCCGGGGGGCGCCACGAGAAGGGAGGTGGCGGGCTCAGTGGTTCTTGATGGTCGCCGTCGTGCCGTCCATCTTGGTGATGTCGATCGAGAAGTCCTCCTTGTAGGTCCACGCCTGGTCCTGCAGGTAGTGCAGCGCCACCGCCTCGCCGAGCAGCGCCGAGATGTCGGTGTCGCTACGCCAGTGAATGCCGGCGTGGAGGCCGTGGCCGAAGGAGATGTTGTGCACCAGCTTGTGCAGCTCGCCATCGACCGTCAGATCGTTGGCGTGCGGGCCGGTGTACTTGACGAGGGTCTTGCCGTCGTTGGAGATCAACGGGCTGCCGATCTTGGTCGTGCCGTCGAAGAAGAACTTGAGCGCCGTGATGCAGGCGCCGCCCACCGTGCCGTGCCCGGTCGGATAGGCGGGATGGGCGGGAGAGCCCTCGGGGAAGGCCTGGGAGAGCAGGAAGCTGCCGTATTTCTTGTGGCTCTCGGTCAGGGCCTGCGAGTTGAGGATGATCTTGTCCAGGTCCTTGGCCGCCTGGGGGAGCTTCGCGGCGCCGGTCTTCAGGAGATCCACCAGCCCGCCGCCGGACTCCGGCCGGTGACGCAGGTGCACGATCCACTTCTGCCACCACACGGTGTTGAGCGCCGTACGCGCCACCTCGCCCAGGGTCGAGGCGATGTCAGGTCCGCCAAAGGTGCCGAAGGCGGCCTGGTTCTTGTAGCCGGTTTTCGGGTTGTAGGGGCTTCCCGGGTTCGGCGGCACGCCCAGCGTCTTGAGCACCAGGTAGGCGATGAAATAAGCCTGGTACAGCTCGTCCACGTGGGTGTAAGAGGCCAGGCCGCGGCCATCGTAGAGGTACGCCTGGCCGACGGTGCTCACCGCCGGCGGCGTGAAGCCGTTCTGCACCGCCGCCCAGTCGTTGAGGGTCGTCATGTAATCGACGCCAGCCGGCAGGATGTCCAGCAGCTGGCTGATCGGCACCACGCCGAGGTTCGTCGGCGTGATCGCCAGCTGCGAGACGTAGGGGCCGATTTCCTCTCCCTTGAAATAGCCCGGGAACGCCTTCGAGGGGCCGCCGCGGAACAGCAGCTCCGGCGTCACGTTGCCCTTCGCGTCGCGCGGTCCGGTGTACGAGGCGAGGCCGGAGATCTCCTTGGCGGCGGCCACCGCCGTGGCATTGGACGGGTAGTCGGCGAAGGCCACGTCACGCAGCAGCGATCCCCAGTACAGCTCCACCAGCTCCGTCGCGTAGTCGGGGCTCGCCACCTTCGGCGCGGCGGGGACGAGCGGCCCGCCGAAGTTCTGGGAGTCGGCGCCCGCGAGAGTGAGGGCAAAGGCCCCCTGCGGACCGTTCAGCGGGCGTCCAAGGCCGAGCAGACCGGGCACCTCGAAATTGGCCGTGCCGAGGTGGCCGGGCGTCCCCAGCGCTTTCCTGAACTCCTTGAAAGCATTGTGATTGACGATGCCCGGGCTGTCCTGCTTCAGGCACTTCGTGTAGGTGCCGGACTCGTCGGAATAGGTCTGCTCATCGCCATTGGTCGGATGGGGGGGAAGCTTGGCCGTCGGGATGGCCTCGGCGGTCGCGGTGCCGAAGCGCACCTCGAAGGCGTTCTTTCCCTCGGTGTCGGTGACGCCGTTCGGATAGCAGTGCGGTCCAGGCTGCGGCAACTTGCTCAGATCGGACATCGATGGATCTCCTTTTGTCTCGTCTTCTCGGCGGCTGGGACGAAGCGCGCGCGTCACACCACTGTCCACATCGACCGCCGCGCCGAGGGGAGGCTCCGCATGAGCCCACCCCCGGGCTGAGGGGTGAAAGAGTAAACGTACAGCTTAAACTTTAGTTGCGCTCCTTGTCAATGACGCAATGATTCTGTGACACTGTGGCATCGGGTTTTGACTTTCGGAGATTGAGGGGGTTGCTGGCGCGGCCGGGCTGGATTTCCGGCCCGGGGTGCCTCGACGCCCCAGCGGAGTCGAGCGACCCCCCGGCGCCGGACGCCGCTACGGTGCAGGCGTCCCCCCGTTCTACTGCTTACGCCGGTCTTCAGCCTGCGCCGCCTCGGCCGCCCCGGTGTGGGCCGCAGGCCGGCCGGGCGTGAGATTTGCGAGACAAGTATCGCAAGGCGATAGAAAAACTGCTAGACTCGTGACGGCGGGCGGCCGGGGCCGCGCCGCTCCGCCGCGAGCGGAGTTTAGGGAGTCTTGCCCCTGCCCCTGCAAGCCGCCTTGCGCCCCAAGGGCTTAGAAGGAGGACCTGGATGATCCGCAAGTTTCTGCCATCGGTGGTGACGCTTTGCCTGGTGATGCTCTGCTATGGCTGTCCGCAGAAGAAGCCGACCACGGCGCCGGCCGCCGCGCAGGCCCGGACCGCCCCGACGCCTCCCGCGGCGACCGAGGTGCGTCCGGCACGCACTCCCGCCGCCCAGCCGCCCGCGGACCCGATGCTCTCGAGCGACATGCAGGTGGTCAACGGGGAGCTCCACCGCCGGGGCTTCAGCCCGGATGTCTACTTCGACTTCGACAGGAGCGAGCTCAAGAGCGATGCCCGCGACAAGCTGCAGCGCAACGCCGGCCTGCTGCGCACCTATGACCACTTCGACCTGATGGTCGAGGGCAATTGCGACGAGCGCGGCACCGCCGAGTACAACCTCGCGCTCGGAGAGCGCCGTGCCGAGGCGGTGAAGAGCTACCTCACCTCGCTGGGCGTCGCCGCCCAGCGGATGCGCACCCTCAGCTATGGCTCGGAGCGTCCGGTCTGCACCGAGCATCAGGAGAGTTGCTGGTCGCAGAATCGCCGCGATCACATGGTGGTCAGCGGCCGCTCGAACGCCGGCAGCATCGGGTAGCCGTAGCGGCACGCCAGCGCCCCTCCGGCCCCGTGGACCGGCCGCCAGCCGCTCGAGCGCGGCAGGCTCACGGGCCGGAGCGCTCTGAACCATGATTCAACTGCCTCGCTGCCAACCCTTGAGCACGCCCTCACGCGGCCATTCCGGTCTCGGCTCCGCTCAGGCCCCGGGAACACCGAGAGCGGTGTCCTGACCCCCATGCGCCGCGGCCGTCGGTCAAGTCCCGGTCTCTCGTCGCTCGCCGCCGGCTCGGGGCCCGCCGGCAACGGCATCACCTCCGGCGACGTCACCCGCGAGCTCCGCGATTTCGCCCGTCGGCAGGAGCGCCGCCGCCGGGTGGTTCCCCGCGCCCTGCTGGTCGGCATCCTCGCCGGTCTCACCGCCACGGTGTTCCGGCTCACCCTCGACGCCGCCGACCGGCTGCGCAACGGCCTCTTCCGCTTTGCGCACTCGTTGCCGGCATGGTGGGGCCTGCCGCTCGCGGCGGCCGTCTGCGGCGGCGGCGCCGCCGCCGCTCTCTGGCTGGTCCGCCGCTTCGCGCCCGAGACCGCCGGCAGCGGCATCCCTCACCTCAAGGCGGTGCTGCACCGCTTGCGCGGCATGAAGTGGCAGCGGGTGCTGTTGGTCAAGTTCGCCAGCGGCACCCTGGGCATCGGCAGCGGTCTCGCCCTGGGCCGCGAGGGACCGACCGTGCAGATGGGCGGCGCCCTTGGCCAGATGGTCGCCCAGTGGCTGCGCGGCAACGCGCGGGAGCGCCACACCCTGATCGCCGCCGGCGCCGGCGCCGGCCTCGCCGCCGCCTTCAACGCCCCGCTCGCCGGCGTCATCTTCGTGCTCGAGGAGCTGCGCCGCGACTTCGCTCCCGGCGCGTTGACCGGCGCCTTCGTCGCTTCGGTGACGGCCGACGTGGTGGAGCGGCTGCTGCTGGGGCAGTCGCCGGTCTTTCACGTCGCCGGCCCGCCGGTGCCGCCGCTGTCGAGCCTGCCGCTGTTTCTTGCCCTCGGGTTGTTCGCCGGCCTCCTCGGGGTCGCCTTCAACCGCGCGCTGCTCGCCAGCCTGCGCCTCTTCGAGCGCACCGCGTCGTGGCCGTTCGGACTGCCCGCCGGCCTGGCGGGCGTCGCGATCGGCGTTGCCGGCTGGTTCGTGCCCGCGGCGCTCGGGGGCGGCGCGCCGCTGGTCGCGGAGACCCTCGCCGGCAAGGTGGCCCTGGGAGCGCTTGCCGGCCTGCTCGCGCTGCGCTTCGGCATGACGATGCTCAGCTACGGCTGCGGCACGGCCGGGGGCATCTTCGCGCCGCTGCTGGTCATCGGCGCCCAGGCCGGCTTGCTGGTGGGCCTCCTCGGCCAGCCTCTCTTCCCGGCCACCGCCGGCTATCACACCGCCTTCGCCGTCGTCGGCATGGCAGCCCTCTTTGCCGCCATCGTGCGCGCGCCGCTCACCGGCATCGTGTTGCTGCTCGAGATGACCGAGCAATATTCGTTGATGCTGCCGCTACTCGTCGCCTGCTTCACCGCCTACGCCCTCGCCGACGTGCTGCGCGACCGGCCCATCTACGAAGCGCTGCTCGAGCGCGACCTGATGCGCGGCCAAGCCCGGGAGGCGCCCGGCGAGACCACCCTCGTCGAGCTCAAGGTGGATGCGGGCGCGCCCTTCGACGGCGGGCGAGTGGCCGACCTCAGGTTCCCAGCCGGCTGCCTCCTGGTGATGGTCGAGCGCGCCGGCCGCGAGGAGGTCCCGTCGCGTGACACCGTGCTGCGGGCCGGCGACCGCATCACCGCCGTGGTTTCCGCGTCCGCCGCCGGCGGGGTCGACCTGCTCCGCAGGGGCGTCGAGGCGCCCCGGGCCGGCCGCGGGCACCCCACCACCCGGCCCAGCTAGTTGGCCGGAACGAGACTCGAAGGCCCGGCTCTCGAGCGCCCGCGGCGGTGGTCTTGCCGGCGCCGGCTCGGCCGACGATCAGGGCGAGGTCGTCGCGGGGCGGGCGGCACCGCCCGGCTGGTCGGCGACCGGGCTGGTCTCGGCGATGTTGAACAAGGCGTGGCGGTGGGAGGTGAGCATCGCGCAACGCCGACACGGCGCTGGTCGCCGGCATCGGAATCTGCCCCGGTCGAGGTTGCCGACCTGGACCCCTTCTGCTGACCCCGCCCCAGGAAGCCGGCCACCGACCTCGCCCTCGGGGGAGTTGCTGGAGGAGCTGGTGCGGGATGCCTTCGTCGGCAGGCGGTACTTCGAGGAGTCGGCGCTGCCATCCATCCGCGAGTTGTCGCGCATCTACGGGCTCGAGCTGCCGCGGTGCGGAGGGGGCGATGCTGAAGAATGCGCCAGCTGACGGCGCCGTCGATTCTCTTGAGGAGGACACTCACCGGGGCGGACCCTCCGCGAAGTAAGCTCGCACGCGTGGTGTCGCCAGGAACAGCAGCAGCAGCACGGCGATCGGGATCCCGACGAGCGCGCGCGGCTCCGTGCCGAGAACGACGTTGGCGCCGTCGCCGGCGAGGTTGACGGCGAGGAGCGCCATCGCCAGGCGGCGCCCCCAGCGCCTCCCGGACCAGAGGCCGCGGGCCGCTGCGGCGCAGCCGAGGCCAACTGCGGCGAGCAGCACCGGCGCCCAGGCGCCCAGCGTGGCGAAGCCGGTGCGCGCCCGCGGGTTGAGCCGCCAGATAGGCTCGAGGACGCCGCCGGGAAAGAGCAATGCGACGATCGTGACCAGACTGACTGTGGCGCCCACCGCGAAGAAGATCGCCAGGGCTGTGACGCCGCCGGGGCGCCCACGCAACGCCGAGTGGCTCATGCCGGCCAACCTTGTTCGTGAGCAGCGTTCACGAGCCTTCACATTCCCATCCTGATCAGAATCGCTTGCGCAGGAACTCGAAGACAACGTAGCCGGCCAGCGCCGCCAGCACCGCGATGAGGAGGTTGGTGGGTGTGACCACGTCGAGAAGGGCCCATTTCAGACCCATTGTCCGCCCTTTCCCCGAGCGCGCGAATTCACCCATCAGTAGGTTGGCGTAGAACAGGAACACGATGAACCCGATCTCGATCAGCGCCCGCTGCACGCTCTTCTTCATCTCACGCCCTCGCCCCAGCATCGAGGATGTGTCCCGAGTCTTGGTGGCGCTCGGCGGCGTCCTCCGCTGACCGGTTGATGATGACAGCCTGACCGTCTGCTGGTTCACTTGCTCCGCAGAGGCGGTCTCTACTTGGGCTTAGGGCGCGGATCTCGACCTTGTCGGCGACCTCCCCGTCTTCCAGTGACAGGTGAACGTCTTCGCGGTGTCGTCGACCGCGGCGATCTTCCCGCCCCCCTGAAGCGTATCGCCCATCAGGCCGGCGCCGCCCTCCGGCGCATCCGTGGCGATCGGCTCGCGGCTCTGCAAGCGTTCACCGATAGCGTGTCGGCCTTCCGCAATGCACGGCCTTCCTAGGTTTCGCGAGACTCTGGAAATCCTTGACCGTCATCACGTCGAATGCATTGTCGGCTGCCGTGGCGGCGCTCATCAGCGCTTCGTCGCCAAGCAGCTTTGCGGCGACGCGGACCCGTGATTTTCAGTCATCACGGCAGCGGGCCGGCCGCTTCGCGCCAGGCGTCGGCGGTGGCGGCGGCGGCGCGGTGCCAGTCGAAGTGGGCGGCGCGCTGGCGGGCGCGGTGGGCGAGGTCGCGGCGCAGGGTGTCGTCGGAGAGGACCTGGCGCAGGCGGTCGCGCCAGAGGTCGGGGCGGTGGGCGGGGGCGTAGAGGGCGGCGTCGCCGGCCACCTCGCGGAAGACCGGCAGGTCCGAGAGCACGAGCGGCGCGCCGGCCGCGAGCGCCTCGACGGCGGGCATGCCGAAGCCCTCGTAGAGCGACGGCAGGGCCACCACGGCGGCGCCGCGGTAGAGCGCGGCGAGCTCGGTGGGCGAGACGTAGCCGAGGTAGCGCAGCCAGCCCTCGCCCTCCGCCTCGGCCAGCAGGCGCCGAAGCTCGCGGGCGCGCCAGCCGCGCGGGCCGGCCACCAGGAGCGGCGGGGCGCCGCCGCCGCCGCCACCGCGGTCAGCGCGCAGCTCGCGCCAGGCGGTCAGCAGGGTCGCGAGGTTCTTGCGCGGCTCGAGGGTGCCGACGAAGAGGCCATAGCGGTCCGGGGTGCCCGGCGGCGGCGAGGCGGCGGCGAGGACGCTCGGCGGCGGCAGGTGTCCCGGGCCGAGGTGGATCGGCCGCACCCGCGCCGGCGCGACGCCGGCCGCGGCCAGCTCGGCCGCCACCGCCCGGCTGTCGGTGAGCAGCAGGTCGGCCTCGAGCAGCGTCCGCTCCAAGCTCTCGGCCAGCGCCCGCGCGGTGTCGGGCCGCACCGCCCACGGCAGCCGGCGGAAGGCGAGGTCGTGGATGGCCACGACGCGCGCGCCGGCGGCGAAGCGGAACAGCGGCGGCAGCAAGAAGTTCGGGCCGAAGAGGACGCGGTTGCGGTCGGCGGCGACCAGCAGCGGCGCCGCCCGCCGCAGCCACTGGTCGGCGCGCCAGGGCGGGACCACCAGGCCGTCGGGCGCCGCGTAGGTGACGTGCTCGAGGGCCGGGCCGGCGGGGAGCGCGACGGTTGGAGTCAGCGGAGCTCTTGGAGCCAGCCGGGCTGGCGTGGCCGGAGGAGCGGCGGGTGGGGCCACCGTGGGCGGAGCGGCCGCCGCGGGCGCCAGGCCCTGGCCGTAGAGGCGCAGGCGGAGGTCGTCGCGCTGCGCCAGGTGCTCGAGGATCTCGTAGAGGTACCAGCCGACGCCGGTCAGGGTCTCGTAGAGCGAATCGATGTCGACCGCGACGGTCAAGCGCGGCTCGGCGCGGCGGCGGCGGATCTCGCGCGCCAGCCCGGCGAGGAAGGCGGCGGTCGCCGCCAGCCTGCGCGGCGAGAAGCAGCGCAGGACGGCCCGGGCGGCGCGGCGGGCGGCGGCGGCCGCGGCGGGGCGGGCGATGGGGTCCCTGATCGCCATGGCCTTAGCGATGAGTGTATCTTTACCGCCACCCGACCATCCCGACTCCAATCTGTGATGCGCACTCGAACTCTTCCCGCCATCTGCGCCTCCGTGCTGTTGCTGGGGCTTGCCGCGACCGTCTACAAGCTGCACTTCCCGCCCGGGCCGATCGCCGACGAGCCCGCGTACGTGATGATGACCCAGAGCATCTGGCACGATCACGACCTCTCCTACGACCGCCGCGACCTCGATCGCGCCTATCGCATCTGGGACCAGGGCCCGAACGGGCTGATCCTCTCCTCCCGCGACGGCGGCAAGACGATGCGCTACGGCAAGCCCTTCGTCTATCCGCTG
>Ga0210384_10006195_pt1 | contig 12805 bp, 8 predicted proteins | sample IncBWH2MmetaG_FD_160574 | JGI IMG/M metagenome (GOLD analysis project Ga0210384, IMG submission 160574) | Forest soil microbial communities from Barre Woods Harvard Forest LTER site, Petersham, Massachusetts, United States - Inc-BW-H-2-M | ecosystem: Environmental > Terrestrial > Soil >... | reverse complement strand
TGTCGATCCTCCATTCTAGGAACTGCGGCGCTCCCCGGCAACGCTTGTCGCCGCAGTTGCGTCGAATTCGATACACTGGGTGCGGAGGGTTCGCCATGAACCGCCAGTTCGCAGTTCGGATTTTCTCCCTGACATTGTTCACGATGTCCGCGTCCGTGTTCCCCCTCGCCGCACAATCCCCCTCGGGACCCATGGCGCCGCAGCCGGGATCAGCGGTGCAGCAGGCCCCGGCGCAGGCAAAGATCGGGGTCCGCGTAGCCCTCGTCAACACGCCGGTCACGGTGCGCGACTCCAAGGGTCAAATGGTCGACACTCTGGAGGCCAAGGACTTTCGCATAGCCGACAATGGCGTCCAGCAGCGCATCCTGCATTTCGATATGGGTGGCGATCCTCTGTCCCTGGTTGTCCTCGTTGAAACCAGCTCGCGCGTCCAAGCCTTTTTGCCACAGCTAAGCAAGGCCGGCATCGTGGTCACGCAAACCGTCATGGGCGCCAGCGGAGAAGCTGCGGTCATCGCGTTCAACGATTCCGTGGACAAATTGCAGGACTTCACCTCGAGCGCGGACAAAATCGAAAACGTATTCACGCATCTGCAGCCGGGCACGTCTGGTTCGAAGCTCTACGACGCCATGGCCGTCGGCATCGAGATGCTTAGCGGCCAGCTGCAACCCACCGCGGACAAACCTGGGCGCCGCCGGGTGATGCTTATTTTGTCGGAGGCCGTCGACGTCGGAAGCGACACGCAATTCGGCGCGGTCCTCCGTCAGGCCCAACTCGCGAACGTTACCATCTACAGCGTTGGCCTATCCACCACTCGCGCGGAGCTTCAAGCCGAGCCAAAGGACAACACCCCACATCCGACGCCGCCTGGCACCTTCGGCGCCCCGCCAATGCCCGGCACGGTGCAGACACCGGAAACCGATGCCGCCCGCTACGGCAGCGGCGATCTAACGCAAGCGGTCATCTGGGCCGTGCAGCATGCGAGAGACAAAATCAAGGGAAATCCATTGGAGCTGGCAACTGCAGGTACCGGCGGCGTACATCTGGGTACCTTCAAAGACCGCTCCGTCGAAAAGGCCATCGACGAAATCGGCGGAGAACTTCACTCACAGTATTCTGTGACCTACGCCCCCGCCGGCACCAACGATGCCGGGTATCACGAAATCAAAGTTGCGATTACCAAACCTGGATCGAACGCGTGGAAGGTTCGCGCGCGCCCCGGCTACTACGTAAGCCCCCCAGAGAGCTAAAGCAGCGCGGGCGAGCTCGGTTCGCCACGCCCTCCTTGAAGGCCGCGTCGCGCAACCAGTGCGTCGGCTCTCTCGCTGTCACCTCACACCACCTGTTTCCAGAACGTCACGTCCCGCGACGCCAGCAGCGCATCCTTGCGCGCATTCCAACGAATAAAATGAGGAGTCTGCGTATGAAGGCGATGATGCTCCCGGCTCGCCCAGACCTCATGCAGCAGAAACGCGCCGGGCACGTCGCTGCCGCGATGCAGATCGTACGTAATGCACCCTTGCTCACGCCGCGTGGGGCTTACGAGGGCCCGCAATTCCGCCTCGAGCAGGGATTCCTGTGCGTCACGAGCCTTCAGCAACACGACGAGCGTGACGGCATCCCTCGACAGCTTGCCGGGTTTGGAGGAACTGCGCTTGCGTGCGTTCGTACTGCGTTTACGGGCTGATTTCTTGCCTGCGCGTCTCGCCATAGTGGGCGGGATTGTACTCCAACCCCGCAAAAACGCCATCCAGGAGCATTTGTGGCACGCTCTGGTTCAGAGAGCGCGGTTTGGATTTAACAAGGGCACAACAAAACCGTTGAACCTAAGCCGCAGGCGCCGCTGCCATTTTGTGCAATGCGGTGATCGAGGCATCTCCAGCAAAGAACGCGGCGTTACTTCCCCTCCACCTTCTGTCCTGCGTTCAAACTGTCGAAATTTAAAATCGTATTCAGCACCAGGGAATACGTCCCGCGCGTCTCACCCCGGTAAACTGGATTGATCGAAAACAAAACCACATGCCCGTGTCCCGAAGGCACATCGATCACCGCGGGATGCTGGGCGATCTCGTCGCCACCCTCCAGCAATCCGGAAATCAGCAGATCCTTATTGTCCGCATAACGCAGAATCACGCGAGGCCGGTTCGCCGGCGGGATCACGCGAAAGTTGTTCATCTTCTGTTCGTCGGTAACTTCCGGGCTCTCCCAAATCTCTGCGCTCGGCTCTTCGGGAGCTTCCACACCTACGCGGCCCACGGCGAAATCCGGATCGTCAATCGTGCCGCGTCCTGTCGGCCGAGATTTCGACTGGTTCCCCAACCGTCTCCTTCGCCGCTCGCCGGCAATGCTGCTCAGCGAAAATATCGGTCCATTGTCACAATACGCGGCCACCTTTTCCGGATAGCCGTAGGCAATGGGACTCGAACCATCCACCAGGCGCGTCCCCAGCACCGACCCGACGATGTTCATCTTCTGGGAAGGACTGACGCTCACTCCGGTGCCCAGGCCGATCGACAACGCAAAGTTCGACGTGTCGGTGGCCGTCACGAGCACTCCACCGTGCGCAACAAACGCTTGCAGCCGCGCCACGCCCTCCCAGCCTAGGCCCGGACGCATGTCCTCGGTCGAATCGTTCTTCCCGACCAGGTTCGGCGTTTCGGGCGTGTTTTTCCAAGGCAATGGATTTCCCCAAGCTATGGGTAACCCATTGATAATCGCCGTTGCTGGTGCATTGAATCCAACCGGGGGAAACAAGATCACGTCATACTTTGCGTTCAGATCGCCGATCTTGGCCACCGCCTGCGTGCTGATGTAGTCGTACGGAATTTTCAGATCGTCCAGCGCCAGCCGCCACCAGCCCTCCATCTGCGTGCTTAGCCACGTATGTACGTATGCCACGCGTGCCGCTCGCACAGGATGCGTCTTCACGCCCGGCCCAGCGCCCAACGCGACGGCTTGCAGTCCCGCTTCGCCGGCGGCGCGATCTAGGTCCGCGCGGCTTACGCCGCGGACAATGACCGAGCCGCGATTGAATTTTGTCCCCGCCGCCTCAAACGATTCCTCGGCCGCGTCCATCGATGCATCCTTCAATTTGTACCGCAGCGTCGCCAGCGTCGGCTCGGCAGTATTGTTGATGGCAAAAACGGATCCTTCGCTCTTGACCCCGCCGGGCGCCCGGACATCGTTAACGCGCTCCATGGCAGCGCTCAGCACTTTGGCGTCGATCACACGTGTTACTTGCACGCCGAACAATTCGCCAAACGTCCAGGCCGTATCGTCGTAAGGCGTTTTCTGCGGGTCGTCCGGACTCCAGTATTGATAGTCGAGCAGCGTGTCCGCAATGCGGGAATACGGCTGGTCCATTCGAACGATATAACTGCCGGCAGGAAACTCGCGCGTCGTCGGGCCCGCGTTCGCGTCCTTCTCTTTGTCTTTATCTTTGTCCGTGGTCGCCTCGCCCTTCGCAGCCTTCTTGGCTTTTTTCGCCGGCAGCGTCACCGAGAACGCGGCAGTTGCCCGCGAGATCTCGACCTCCTGCTTCTGCAAGACTTGTAGTAGTTCCGCTTGCAACTCGGGTCGCGGGTCGTCCGCGGACAACACATAGGCCGCGGGGCCCTCCTCGCTAGGCTTCTGCACTGACCGCTTGGCCTTCAAATAAAAATTCTTCAGGAACAATCGTTTGTTTTCGTTGAAGTAGTGCAGCGACGTCAAAAGCCCCGTCTCTTCGTAGTTGTTGTTGTCGCGCTGCGACCACAACGCCTTCGGCAGCGGTGGATTCTGCTTGAACCAGGTGCGCGCGTATTCCTCCGGCTCGAGCGTGCGCTCCTTGGTGTCCGCACCGCCATTGCCAAACGTTTCGTAGAGCCGGCTGATGCCGTTGTGCATCGCCGCGATAAACATCAAGTATCCCGGCGACCAGGTATCGAAATCTCCGTGCGTGAACACGCCCGGCATCCCGAACTTCGTCAAATCCGCTACGTTCCGTGCTCCGATCATCTGCCACTCATCCGCCAAAATCGGGTCGATCCATGCGTTGTAGGGCCCGTCACCCACGGTGTTGTCGTACAAATACGGCACGGACTCGTGCAAATCGTGCAGCACCTGCGCCTTCCAGCCGGTATACGTCTTCAAAACGTTTTCGGTAAGCTTCAGCGTCACGCCCATCGCGTCTCGGTTGTTGTCGTGCGCCACGTACTTGCCCCAATAGATCAGCGGTGGATAGAAATCCTTGGGGTGCGACAAATGCCAGCGGTAGATGTCGACCATGCGGTCGCGCCCGTCCACTTCCACCACGGGGGTAATCAGCGTGACCATCCCTTCGCGAATATCGCGAACGTACGGGCTGTCGTCCACGGCCAGGCGGTAGGCCAGCTCCATCAATGCTGTCGGCGCTCCCGTTTCCGGCGAGTGAATCGTCCCGGTGATGTAATAAATTGGCGTCGCCTGCGCGACGATCTTGTCCGCCTCGGAGTCATTCAACTGAATCGTCCGCGGATCGGCCAGCTTCGCCAGCCGCGCCCGGTTTTCCTCCAAATGTTTCAGATTCTCCTCCGACGACACAGCCACCGCGATCATCTCGCGCCCTTCTTCGGTCGTCCCGATCGAATACACCTTCACACGCGGGCTGGCCTTTTCGAGCAGCCGCATGTATTTGTAGACGTCCTTGGAGTACGGCAAAATACCCGGTGCGCCGGCCACGTCCCCCAGCACGGCCGCCGGCGTGGGCACGTTCTTCGAAGCCGGCAGATAATCCACGAGCGGCGAAGTGAAATAAGGCGCCGTCGTATACTCCTTCATCTTCGCGGTGTAAGCCTCATCGACAGGCTGCTTCGGATCTCGCGCAGGCGCGGTCTCTCCGTCACCCGCCCAAGCCGTTCCAGCCATCGTCGCCAGAGCGAGAATCGCCATAAACCCGCGAACGAAGGCGCGCAAGCGGCCGTTCCTGGTAGGGGCGGGTGTTGCTGCTGACCCTAAGCCTCGAAGGGCTCCTCCCGGCGTCAACCCCGGCACGCATTCCTCCACCGCGCACATCGCTACCTCGCAACCGTGAATCATTTGCTCTCCTCGATCATTTCCAAAAGGAATGCGGAATTGTAGCAGACCATTTCGCGCAAACCGCACGCGATCATTTTCCCAGCAGCCAGCCGGCAATCAATCCGCTCGCGACAAATCGCGCCAGCCACCCGAGCGAATGCGACAAGCCGAGCAACGGATGCATCTTGATCCAGACGATGTTGCTGAAAATGATCGGCAGCGCTCCGGCAATCCACACCAGCTGTGCCAAGTGCAGCTCGCTACGCACCGTCAACGCCCCGGTCCACATGCACAGAAAAATGAAAGCGGCGCAACTCAAGGTCCCCGCCAACGAGGAAGCGACGATGCCTCGCGTTTCGCTCTGCCCAGGCGGGTGGCGCCATATTTCCGGCGTCGTTAAATATTTTCTGTGGAACAAGAGCCCCATGAAGAGCCAATCCGTAAACGATGTCACCACTCCGGAAGCCAGAACCGCCAGGATAAATCGCGCCCTCGTCGTCATAGGTCACCCCCACGACGCGGATTCTAGCGCGACCGGCTACTCCACGGGCCCGAATGTTATGCACACCGGTGCCGGAACTTCGACCACTTGGCCGGTCGGCGTCAACGATCCGGTCGTGGCATCAATCCGAAATACTACTATGTTGCCGGAGTCTTCATTCGCAGCCAGTAGAAACTGCCCGGTCGGATCGATCGCAAAATTTCTCGGAATCATGCCCTTGGTCGAAAATGTGCCCGCCGCGGTCAATGTCCCCTTAACGGCATCGATCTTGTAGGCGACAATACTGTTCGCCGTCCCCCGGTTCGATGCATACAAGAATTTACCCGAAGGATGCACGGCAATCTCCGCCGCTTCCCGTACGCCCGAATAGTCTTTCGGCAACATCGGCAGAGTTTGCAACGCCGAGAGCGACCCCTTCTGCGCCGAGTACGCAAATGCCGTAACCGTCGAGCTCATTTCGCTGACCAGGTACGCGAATTTTCCGGTCGGATGAAAAACCAGATGCCGCGGCCCCGACCCGGGTTTCACTTCCGCCAAAGGAGGCGTGTTGGGCGTCAATCCGCCTCGAACGTCATCCAGCTTGTACACCAGCACGTCATCAAGTCCCAGGTCGGCCGCCAGAGCAAATCGATTGTCGGGCGACACTCCGATCCAATGGGCGTGCGGGCCTTCCTGCCGCTCCTTGTCTACACCTGACCCGGAATGCTGCACGAATCCCTTCAAGAGGCTCAAGCTACCGTCGTCCTGGATGGCAAACGTTGCTACGCTGCCGCCATCGTAGTTCGCCACCAGCACGAATCTTCCGGTCTTATCCAGCGACACGAAACACGGCCCCGCCCCGTGCGTCGACACCTGATTTAAAAGCTTTAGCGCCCCGCTCTTGGGGTCGATCGCAAACGCGCTCACCGCGCCGCTCTTCATCCCGTTGAAATCGCCGACCTCATTCACCGCATACAAAAATTTACCGTTGGGATGCACGGCCACAAACGAAGGATCGGTAGACTCCGCCGCCAACCCAATCGAACTAAGCTGGCCTGTAGTCGCATTGAAATTGTAGGCGTAGATTCCCTTGCTGGTCTGCTTGGTCGTGTACGTGCCGACGTAGACCAGGTAATAGGAGTCGCTCTTTTGCGGTAACGAAGCCGGCGAGAAGGCAAGTGTGGCCGCAGCAAAAAATGCCAGCCCAAAAATTCGGCGCGGAATTTTCATAGGGGCAAAATTGTAGCACCGGAAGCAGCGCCACTACGCTCCAAAGAATCGAAATCGGGCCAGGGCATAGCCCGGACCCCGTAAAACATAGGACGCGCGGGAACCGCGGTGTGGGTTACTTCTTCTCTTCCTCGTTCTCCTCTTGCAGCACGGCCGCGGCTGCCACGGAGTCGTCCTCGTCCAGCCGCAGCAACCGCACGCCCTGCGTTGAACGCCCGGCCTCGCGGATTTCGTTGGCATGCACGCGAATCACTTTGCCGTTGTGCGTGATGATCATCACGTCGGACTCTTCGTTCACCTGCAGTGTGGCCACAACGTAGCCGTTGCGGTCGGTGGTCTTCATGTTCACGACGCCCTTGCCGCCGCGGGAAGTAATGCGGTACTCCGCAAGCGGCGTGCGCTTGCCGTAGCCTTTTTCCGCGACGGTCAGCATCAACGTCGTGAGCGAGTCTTTGATGTGCTCGTTCTCGAGTTCTTCCAGATTTTGCGACGTTTGTTTGTGTTCTTTCTCGATGATGGCGAAGTCCGGCTGCACCGCGTCCATGCTGACCACGTAATCGTCCTTGTCCAGGTCCATGCCGTTCACGCCGCCGGCGTTGCGCCCCATGGGCCGCACTTCGGTCTCGCGGAACAGAATGGCCTGGCCTTCGTGACTCGCCAGAAAAATCATCTGCTTGCCGTCGGTCAGCTTTGCGCCGATCAGCTCGTCTTTACCATCCAGGTTGATCGCGATGATGCCCGTCGAGCGCGGATTCGAGAATTCCATCAGCGTGGATTTCTTCACGGTGCCGCTCTTGGTGGCCATGAAGACGAAGCGGCCTTCTTCTTCCAGGTTGCGTGACGCGACCAGCGCTGTCAGCTTTTCGTCTTCCTGGAATTTCACCAGGCTCGAGATTGCTTTGCCTCGCGTCGCGGCCGCAGCTTCCGGCAATTCGTACACCTTGAGCCAGTAAACGCGCCCCTTCGACGTGAACAGCAAAATATAACTGTGCGCCGAGGCGATGAACATATGCTCGACGAAATCTTCTTCCTTGGTGCGCGCGCCGATGCGCCCCTTGCCGCCGCGCGATTGGTGCCGGTAGGTTTCCGCCGCGGTGCGCTTGATGTAGCCGGCGTGGCTGACGGTAATCAGCATTTCGGTGTCGGCGATCAGATCTTCGAGCTTGATTTCATCGACCTTGTCGACGATCTGCGTCCGGCGCTCATCGCCATAAGCTTTCTGGACTTCCTTGAGTTCGCCGGTGATGACCTGCTTCAGTTTTTTCTCACTCGAGAGGATTTCCTCGAGTTCGGCGATCAGCTCGCGGATCGACTTCAATTCCTTCAGGATTTCATCAACGGAAAGCTGGGTGAGGCGGTGGAGTTGCAATTCCAGGATCGCGTCCACCTGTACCGGCGTCAGACCGATCACGCCGGCGCGCGTCGCCACTGCTTCCCCTTCGAGAGGACCTACCTTGTACTTGCGGCCATCGAGCTTGACGCCCGCGACCTTCTTGGGCTTCCCGTTTTCGGTGATGGTGACGTCTTGCTCGGTGAAGTAAGCGAGCAAGTTTTCCTTGGCCTGGGCGCGGCCTGCGGATCCGCGAATGATGCGAATCACGTCATCCAAGTGATCCAGCGCGATCTGGTACCCCACCAAGATGTGCTCGCGCTCGCGGGCCTTGCGCAATTCGTACGCGGAACGCCGGCGCACCACTTCGACGCGATGATCGATGAACAGCTTGATCATCGGGATCAAGCCCAGTTCGCGCGGTTGCCCCGCGACGATCGACAACAGGATCATGCCGAACGATTCCTGCATCTGCGTCTGCTTGAAAAGATTGTTCAGAATCAGCTGCGATTCTTCGCCGCGCTTGATTTCAATGACGATGCGCATGCCTTCGCGCGAAGATTCGTCGCGAACGTCCGCGATGCCGTCAATCTTTTTGTTTTGTACCAGGTCGGCGATGCGCTCGATGAGGCGCGCTTTGTTGACCTGATATGGAATCTCGGTGATGACGATGTTTTCGCGGTCCTTGCCGACTTCTTCGATTGCCGCTTTCGCGCGCATCACAAAGCTTCCGCGGCCCGTTTTGTACGCCGCCTCGATCCCTTCACGCCCGGCGATATACGCTCCGGTCGGAAAATCCGGCCCGGGAACAAGCTTCATCACTTCTTTCAGCGTCGCGTCGGGCTTTTCGATCAGCAACATCGCAGCGTCGACGATTTCGCGCAGGTTGTGCGGCGGGATGTTGGTGGCCATGCCGACGGCGATGCCGCTTGCGCCATTGACCAGCAGATTGGGGATGCGCGACGGCAGTACGAAGGGTTCTTCGCGCGTCTGATCGAAGTTCGGGACGAAATCGACGGTCTCTTTTTCCAGGTCGGCGAGAATGTCTTCTGAAATTTTCGCCAAACGCGCTTCCGTGTACCGCATGGCCGCTGGAGGATCGCCGTCCACGGAACCAAAGTTTCCCTGGCCATCGATCAAGGGATAGCGCATGTTGAAATCCTGCGCCAAGCGCACCAGCGCCGGATAAATCACCGCTTCGCCGTGCGGATGGTAGTTGCCGGACGTGTCGCCGCAGATCTTGGCGCACTTTCGGTAGCCGCGGTTCGAGGCAAGCCCCAGATCGTTCATGGCCACCAGGATGCGCCGCTGCACCGGTTTCAATCCGTCGCGCACATCGGGCAGGGCGCGCGCGATGATCACGCTCATCGCGTAGTCGAGATACGACTTGCGCATCTCCGCTTCAATATCAATCGGCAACAGTATCGATGTATTTTTCTCGTCCGCCATTGTTCCTCAGCTTGTCAGTTTCTTTTGCTCGTCTGTTCCAGCGCATACGCTTTCACCGTGTCGAAAGCGTCGGCTGCATTCATGAATCGTTTCGCGGTGAAATAACGTTCCGCCTGCCGTAAGAAATCGTCTCGTTCCGTTTCCGTTGCAAATTCAACCGCCACTCCACGCTCGCTGTCCGGCGCCTCCGTCGGCGTCGCGCGAAACTCGCTGCAACTCAATCCGCGCAGCCCCGGCAATGTCGCCCATCCGAGTTGATACATCATCGATGACGATTAAATATCCAGGTTTTGGACATCGAGGGCATTGTCCTCGATGAACTTGCGCCGCGCTTCGACGTTTTCGCCCATGAGTGTGGTGAAAATATCCTCGGCGGCGACCGCGTCTTCCAACTTTACCTGCAGCAGAGTGCGCGTCTCCGCGTTCATGGTGGTTTCCCACAGTTGCTCGGCGTTCATTTCGCCCAGACCTTTGAATCGCGTGATGGTGAAATCCTTCTTGGCATCTTCGACCACGTAGTTCAAAACGTCCTGGGCTTTTTCTTTGGTGATCTTGGTGCCGTTGTTGGTGATGACGAACGGCGGTTTGTTGAATTCCTCGATCAATTTGGCGAGGCCGCGCAACCGCTTGTATTCCGCAGTGGAGGCCAGCGCCCAGTTGATTTTCTGACCGTGCGGCGGGCCAAACTGGATTTCGTACAAGCTGTGTTCTTCGTCGAAGGCAACTTTTCCTTCCAACTTCAGCTTGGCCTTGTCCACCTCCTTCAAAAGCTTCTCGAGGGACTTCTTGTCCTCGAAATCGGTCTTTTTCTCGAGACCGCTCTCGACCAGCAATTCGACCAGCCGCGGGTCGCGCAAGCGGCGGGCAAGCTTTGCGGCGGCGGCCTCGAATTCCTGCACGTTCAGGAGAAACTTCGTCAGGCTCGCACCTTCCAGAGACGCGCCCTCCTTGGGCTTCACCGTATGGTCTTCGGTGGCGCGCTTCATCAGTTCGTGCGCGAAATCGTTCTCGTCACGGATGTAGCGTTCGGTCTTACCGCGCTTCACGCGATACAGCGGCGGCTGCGCAATGTAGATGTGGCCGCGCTCGATGAGTTCCTTCATGTGACGGAAGAAAAAGGTGAGCAGCAGCGTGCGGATGTGGCTGCCGTCCACGTCCGCGTCGGTCATCAGAATCACTTTGTGGTAGCGAAGTTTGCCGGCATCGAAATCGTCCTTGCCGATGCCGGTGCCGAGTGCGGTGATGATGGCGCGAATTTCTTCGTGGCCGAGCATCTTGTCGTAGCGCGCTTTTTCGACGTTGAGAATTTTGCCCTTGAGCGGGAGGATCGCCTGGGACTTGCGATCGCGGCCCATCTTGGCCGAGCCTCCGGCCGATTCACCCTCGACGACGAACAACTCGCAGCGCGACGGATCGCGCTCCTGGCAGTCCGCCAGCTTTCCCGGCAGGCCGCTGGAATCCATCGCCGATTTTCGGCGCGTCAGCTCGCGCGCCTTGCGCGCCGCTTCGCGGGCGCGCGCGGCTTCGATGCACTTGCCGATAATGCGGCGCGCCACCGTGGAGTGCTTGTCGAACCACTCGCCCAGCCGTTCGTTGACGAGCTGCTCGACGTCGCCCTTGATGTCGCTGTTGAGTTTTCCTTTGGTCTGGCCTTCAAACTGGGGCTGCGGCAACCGTACGCTGACGACCGCGACGAGACCTTCGCGCACGTCATCGCCGGTGATCGTGACTTCGTCTTTTTGTTCCTTCAGCATTCCCGCCGATGAAGCGAAAGTATTGATCGTGCGCGTCAGCGAAGAGCGGAAACCCGAAAGGTGCGTGCCGCCATCGACGGTGTTGATGGTATTCGCGAAAGCAAAAACGTTTTCGCCGTAGCTGTCGTTGTACTGGAGAGCGATTTCGATTTCGACGGTGCCGCGTTTGCCCTCGATGTAGATCGGCGAATCGTGAAGCGTGGATTTCCCGCGGTTTAGATGCTTCACGAATTCAGCGATGCCGCCCGTGAAGCGAAATTCGGTGGTCTTCTCCGTGCGCTCGTCCGTCAGGGTGATTTTCAGTCCCTTGTTCAGGAAGGCCAACTCGCGCAGGCGTTGGGCCAGCGTATCGAAGCTGTAAACGCTCTTTTCAAAAATGGACGGATCCGGATGAAAGGTGACCTTTGTTCCGGTCTTGCGAGTTTTGCCGGTCTGCTTCAATTTCGAGGTGGGCTTGCCTTTTTCGTAGGTCTGTTCCCACACGGCGCCATCCCGCGAAATTTCCAGCTCCAGCCAATCGGAAAGCGCATTGACGACGGAGACCCCGACACCGTGCAAGCCGCCGGAAACTTTGTAGGTGTCGCTGTCGAACTTTCCACCGGCGTGCAGCACCGTGAGGACCACCTCGGCGGCGGGCCGCTTCTCGGTGGCGTGCATGTCCACGGGAATGCCGCGTCCATTGTCCACAACAGTGACGGAATCATCGGCGTGCACCGTGACATTGATTTCGTCGGCGTACCCGGCCATGGCTTCGTCAACGGAGTTGTCCACCACTTCCCAGACCAGGTGGTGCAAACCCATCTCACCGGTCGAGCCGATGTACATCGCAGGCCGCAAACGAACTGCTTCCAGGCCAGCGAGGACTTTGATGGACTTCGCGTCGTACTTGTGCCCTGCCGCCGCTTTTACCGCAGCGTCATCTTTTCCTTGGATCTGTTCTCGATCGCCCATTCCATCTCCCGATCTGCACTGTCAAAACACGGCGTTGGCCGGCGAAAACTTGCAAACGAACCGCGAGACCCGCGGTAGCGCAGCCGCTTCAAAACTTCGATTAAAACACTGTGAAGCGAGGAAAGGCTGTTGCGGACTTGTCCGTACGTCGCCTTACCCTTTGGCTCCGATCGCGAGCGACCTGAACTCGTAGGGTCCCTGCTCCATCCCGTCCCGCGCAGCGAGACGTGGCGAAGACTTGTTACCCCGTGGAAATAAATCCGCGAGGTCTATCTCCAAGCATCGCCGTTCCCAAAGCCCCTGGCGCAGGGCAGAACTGCTGGAACAACTTGCTTGGCGGACGTGCCCCGATCGCTCAGGGCGGGCCGATTTGGAGGAAACAAAAACTGCGAAACAATAACGAAAACATTGTACCCGATCCGGGCCAGATTCCCAAGCGAAAAACATCGTCAAGCTACCCGTAAACGGCTGAATATACGCTAGTTATATAAGGTGGCCCGCAGGTGGCGGTGCGTGCCCTGCAACGCCCGGCGGCGAGCAAAGCCCGAGCATTTAGCTCGGGCCACCATCGGTAGA
>Ga0210384_10006193_pt1 | contig 12806 bp, 13 predicted proteins | sample IncBWH2MmetaG_FD_160574 | JGI IMG/M metagenome (GOLD analysis project Ga0210384, IMG submission 160574) | Forest soil microbial communities from Barre Woods Harvard Forest LTER site, Petersham, Massachusetts, United States - Inc-BW-H-2-M | ecosystem: Environmental > Terrestrial > Soil >... | reverse complement strand
TTTCATAACACTTCTCCCTTGTTGGTCGTCCAGTGAAGCTCTTGGGCAGTCTTTACGCCGCTTTGTTCTTGACAGTTTCGTCTTATGTCCTTAAGACTTCAATCTTGCTTCCATTGAGGAACCGCATGTACGGGCCTGTTTTTTTGCAGCTTAATCCCGCCTATTCCGTTTTCTTCCTATTGGACTTTGGTGCCCGACATGCCTGAAAAGCCGGAATTAGTAGCGAGACTTTGGGTGGGATCGGCCATTTCTGGCGAATGCTCTGTTTGCCACGAAGTAATGGTCGTCCAAGGCGCCGTCACGGCAGAACTAGGAGAACTCAACGACACGCTCAAGCAAGTATTCGAGAAACACATTGGCAGCAAACACTCCCTCGAAGGCAGCGAACATGGGATCACGATCGGCAGAACTCCGCCGTTGGCTGGGGTAGCGCTAGTTAGCTGCGCAGCATTGCTAATGGAATTGGCTCTCACCCGCATTTTTTCGGTAGTCTTCTTTTATCATTACGCATTTCTGGCAATCTCGAGTGCGTTGCTTGGTTTGGGTACAGGCGGTGTCTTCGCACACCTACGGCAACGGCAGTTGGCGCGGCACAGCACGAGACAAATCTGCAGTCTGTTAAGCGGTATTAGCGGGATAGCTGTCGTTGTTGCATTGGAAATAACGCTGCACGTGCAGGTCGCTATGCAGCTGAGCGCCCACAACCTCGCACGGCTAAGTGCAGCCTATCTTGCATCTGCCATGCCGTTCTTCTTCACCGGGCTGTTGTTGTCAATGGTGTTTGCACGGGAGGTTCGGCGTATCCCACTACTCTACGGCGCGGACTTGCTGGGAGGTGCCCTCGCTTGCCTGGCTGTGGTGCCGCTGCTGAACCAGATCGGCGGTCCCAACACGGTCCTGTTTGCCGGACTGTTGATGGAATCGGCATCAGCGGTATGGGCTTCTACAAAACGCTGGCGTATGCCCGGCCTCGCGCTCACTGGTCTACTAGCGATCTTGATTGCGGCCAATAACTCCGGCCGGCTGATTGATGCAATCTATGCCAAGGGATTGCGGATCACCGACCGTGCGGAGTATGTGCGCTGGAACGCCATTTCTCGTGTCGAAGTCGACCCGGGGCCAATCGACGGCTTCAAGTGGATTGTGATTGATGAAGACGCTAATAGCGCGATGCTGAACTCTGACCCGCACCGGCCGTTGGACCTGGACTGGGCCAAGCTAAGGATTCCAACAGCGCCTTCTGCGGTCACCGCTCTGCGCCCGCGCGGTGATTTCGCCATCATCGGACCGGGAGGTGGGGTTGATGTTTTCCGTGCAGTCGCTAGCGGCAGCCAGAACGTTACTGGAGTTGAGATCAACCCGACCATCGTGGACGATATTATGCGGGGACGCTATGCGGACTATGTGCATCATCTCTACGAGCTGCCGCAGGTGCACATCCACGTTTCGGATGGGCGATCGTTCATTCGCGAGACAGAGAAGACATTTGATGTAGTGCAGATGACGCTGGTGGATACCTGGGCTGCCACTGCAGCGGGGGCATACTCTCTAAGTGAAAATAATCTGTACACGGTCGAGGCGATCCGTGAGTATTTCGATCACTTGAAACCGGACGGGATCCTCGCAATTACTCGCTGGGAATTTAGGCGACCCCGGGAAGCCCTGCGAGTTGTATCAATAGCCATTCAGGCGCTGCACGAACTGGGAGTGGGCGACCCAGCGCACAACTTCGTCGTCCTCTCGGAAGGACCTCTGGATGAGGACGGGCGCCCGGTCTTGGTGATGGCAAAGAAGAGTGCGTTCACCACGCAAGAAGAAACGGACCTGTATACCTACCTGTCAACAACGAAACTGGTAGCCCAGTACATACCATCACAACCGGGCGACAATGCCTTCGGGAGGCTCATCGGCAGCAATGACCCTTACGGATTTGCGGCCGGTTATGAGTTCAACATTGCTCCGGTGACCGACGATGCGCCATTCTTCTTCTTTACCTTGAAAATAGGCCAAATCCTCAATCGCAATGTTCTGCACCGCGGAATCGACTGGAAGGTCAACCTGGGAGTGGTGGTGTTGTTTATCGTGCTACTTATCTCGATCACCGCGGTGGCGCTGTTCCTGATTCTTCCCCTGGCATTGCATGGCGGCCGTGGACACACGTTGCAACTCTTGTATTTCGTGGCCGTCGGCCTAGGCTACATTCTTGTGGAAATGGCTTTCATCCAGCGCTTTGTCCTCTTCCTGGGGCATCCAACATACGCGTTGACGGTAGTGGTCTTCCTGCTCCTCTTATCCAGCGGGGCGGGAAGTTTTGCTTCACGCAAATATCTGGCTGACCCGGCTCGTGTTCGGCTCCCTCTGTCTCTGATAGTAGTAGCGATTTTTGCCCACGTGCTATTGCTGCCCAGAATCTTAACCGCGACGGTGGGACTACCGTTCGTCGTTAAGCTCGGTATCAGCGGTGCACTGCTCATTCCGCTCGGATTTGCCATGGGCATGCCCTTCCCCACCGGCCTGCGCTGGCTCGCGGAGCCCCGAAGCCACAGCACGATGGCAACGGCTACTTCAGAAGTAGCGGAGGACAATGATGTGGTGGAGTGGGCATGGGCTATGAACGCCGCCTCCAGCGTGCTTGGATCTGTGCTAGCTATGGTCCTCGCTGTCCGTTTCGGGCTGAATTTTGCACTTGCACAGGCCGCCGCTGCATACCTAATCGCCTTGGCCTTGACAGGCGCATTCCGGTGAGCGCCGCAAATGGCGCTTTAGCCGTAGTTCATGGCAAGCATGCTTCAACTCAATGGCCCACTAGCGCCAAGGAAAGACAAGAAGACAACTAAGACCAGTAAAGGTTTACTCTGGAGGTTGAGCGGGAAACGCGTAACCGAGGCTTAAGGAAACCGCTGAAACAGCTAAAACCAGTCGGAGGGCCACATCCCAGCCGAATCGGCAGCAACTCGGGATGGGTTTCAGTTTCTTACTCGTTGTTCAACCCAGTCCAACCAGCCCGCTATGCCAACCATCGCTGCTCCTTCGCTCATTGACGCTTTGACGTACAACCGATGGTAAGTGCGCCAGTTTTGCGTAAGACCGCGTAGGGCTTCCAAGCGGATGAGCGAGGCAAGGAGGGCTCAAACGCCGCCCTCTTTGCCTCGCGCTCCATTCCCCGCTCAAACCCAAAATCCAAGACTGCAAAACTAACCTTGTAAATCACCTGAAAGGAGCTCCATCGTCTTCTGCCTTGCCCCGTTCGCTTCAGGCTCATTCTTCGATTGGAAAACACTGATTCGGCGTGGCAGGTTCGGAGTGGCACCCTTTTCCAAAGCCGTCGTGAACCTTCGCCAGGTCGATTTTTCGGGATCGGGGCATTTCGGGGAGTGATTCGCAGTCTTGCAGCCTGCTCAAGAAAGGGTATGATTTCGCAGCGCGTGAAAGGGCAACTATTTGTCCCTCGTTAATGGCAGCGTCTCGAGAGCGGTGGCAGATTCGCCTCCGTGCTCGTGACTCCATGGCTACGAGAATGGAGGCTCGCAATATGCTACAGAAATATAAAGAGATTTTCTACGGAGGCCTTTTCGGGTTCGGTGCCGCCGTTCTCGATACGTTCATGGACGCTCGGATGGAGAATCTCAGCCTCCAAGATGAATTGGTCCAACATGGTCCCATGTTGTTCTATCGCGCTCTATTCATTTTGTTCGGTCTAGCTTTTGGCTGGCTGCTCTGGCAGAAAAATAAACGTGAGCGCGAGTTCCGTGATTTATCGGAGATTCTAAACCGATTTCGTCAAGAGTACGGGGGCCCCGCGATTCTCATGCACGCAAAGTTGCAAGTACTGTTAACCCGAGAAGACCTGCGCCTCTCCGATGAAGCCGAAGAACTTGTACAGTTTGTGTACCAAAGGTCCCAGGATCTACAGTCACTAGTTAAGAACAAACTGCCGTCGTGGTAAATCGACGCGGGCCCGGCCGTTCGCGGCACATTTGCGGACCTGAAGCCTGCCGACCCAAAAGCAAGGGCTGCGCCTGCGTTGGGCTCCTATCTCTGTGCCCGGTGGTAAGTGTCCATCATCAGCCGGGTGGAAATCTGTGAATAGTGTGCGGTGACAGTCGGCAAAATGACGGTGAGCAGTTTGAGATGCGGAACTGATCCCGGAGACTCTACCAGCCCAGAAACTCGCATTTTTACGCGGCGGCGAAGGTTTACGTCGTCAACTAGGGAATGGTCACCATGACCTCATTCGATCGCGGGCTTTCCCTGGGTGGCGTACTGCTGTCCTGAGCACTGACAGAATAGAAGATTTTCTGCCCATGCGAGGCACCAGTCACGGTATCGAAAGTTTGTATCGTTGTCCCCGGGACCACACCAAGCAGAGCAGGAGCTATCGTGAGATTCGCTCGACGATAAACCTTATAAGCCTTGATGCCGGCAGTCGGGGACAGATTCCATTTTAGCTTGACGATCGCGTTGGAAGTGGGAGGCGGCGGGGGCGGATTGTCGTCATGGTTGCCTTGGTCGGCCGCCAAAGTGCCAGACACAGCCAAGAGAACCAAGAGGATGAAATGCGATGCGATGCGAGGGGGAGTCATTCATTGTTTGATAACTCCCATCCGGGAGAATGGCTAGGTGCCACTAGTACACGCGGCGTGGTAGGTTTGAGTAAATCCCTCCACACTGAAGTCTGGAAGCAAGCAGAATGCCCGTTGTCCGCTCGCGGAGTTCCGTTGACAAATTCCTCTTTGGCTTGAATCCCTCCGAGCCCGCCGGTTGAACTCAAAGAAGGCTAGTTACTGCGTCCCAAGCCTCCCATAAACGGCAGTGCGCTGCATGAGCACAGGCTCTAATTTCGAGGTTCGCCGTCTTCCCCTACAGAGGTTGGAACTCGACTGTTCTAGCGCAACAAGGATCTCGTTAGACGCGTTCCCACATGAAACAATCTGACTGTGCCAAGCCTTTCGAAGCTATGGTCCCGAGATTCTTTTGAGCTTGCGATTTGCTATGCGCTCATCTTCTTGGTGATCTGGACGCCCAGGCCCACGCAGCGCTTTATATTCTGGATTGCTTTCGCCTGGATTTTGGCAACCACACTTGTCTGCCCTCCCGATGCCAACACGTTAGGCTTGCGGCTCTCCAGCCTGCGAAGCTCGCTTTGGATCACGGCTGGGGGCCTCTTTTTCGGCGGTGTACTTGTTGGGATCGCCCTCGAGTTGCATACGCTGCATCCGCTACACGGCGCTGGGTCTCTTGAATTGCACATGGCCGGCTATCTACTCTGGGCTTTCGAGCAACAGTTCATCTTGCAGGATTACTTTCTGTTCCGGCTGCTGCGCATCTTGCCCAAAGAATCCGCAGCAGTTATTACCGCCGCAGTGCTGTTTTCGGCAGCGCACCTTCCGAACCTTGTGCTCGTGGTGGCAACTCTCGTTTGGGGAATCGTTGCGTGTGCTCTCTTCCTCGGCTATCGCAACCTTTACGCACTCGGACTGGTCCATGGCATCCTGGGTCTCTGCGTGGCGATTTCCGTGCCGAATGCGGTTACTCACCACATGACGGTGGGTCTGGGCTATCTGCACTACCATCATTGACGACTCGGCACTATCGATGGTCAGTGGCAACCATCCAACCCCGGTTCATCGAAACCACAAAGACCAGATGACATCCACCAGTGTGTGGGTGGTTGCCGAAGACAGCAGTCGGTGGCGATCGCGCCATGCGCGACCGTAGAAAATCCCGGCAAGGGTCGCCAGTAATACGTAGCGCCAATTGAAGGGCAGAGGCTTGTTGAAATGGGAGAGCCCGAAGATCACTGCCGTTACTAACAGCGAGCCCGCGTAACCCACACGTGTCTCGAGCAGGTTCTGCAGCAAGCCCCGAAAGAACAATTCCTCTGGGATCGCAACGAAGAAGAATGTGACCAACAGCGCTGCCGACGCCGATGACGCAGAAGGCTTACCGCCATGGGGTGAGATAAAGCCAACCGTTATGCCTAGCGCGATGGCAATGGGAGCGAAGAAACTGCACTCACGCAGTCCAATGACGAGGTCGCGGACACGGGCGCGAAAATCGTAACCAACCCCTTCTAACCGGCGTACTACGAGGAAGGCATAAAGCGTGGAATCCATGAGCAGAATTTTCGGTAGCGCGCTCAGTCCCGGATACGGGAAGCTTCCTCGGATCCAACCGAACTCCACCGGTAGGCCAACGACCGCGAGAGCAATGACGTCTTGCCAGCACAATTTGCCTATTGCCGGCCGCACTCCGCCTGGAGGCAGAAACTCAAACAGTGCCGCGATCGCAACAGGAATACTGAACAGCACAACCGCACTAGTCCATAAAAACTCGCCGCGGGGCACGGAAAAAATGAGGTAGGGTACGAGCAGAAGCCCGGGAACCAGCACGCGCATGGCGCGGTTACCGAGAAGGCGTTGGAGCATTTCCGCTGCGCCGAATCCGAAAAACCAGTATGGGGCAAGCAGTAGCGCGAAGGCCGTGAAACTGCTAGCCATGTGGCCGTGAATGCGGTCCTCCATGGCGAAGTGAAGAGCCACCAACCAGAACGCGACTAGCAACAGGGCATACCCGATACAGGCCGCAAGGATTGTGCGATCGACCGATTTCGCCGGGAATTGGACCGGGACAGTGCTATTTCCCTCCATAGTTTCGCCAACTCTATTCTCTCTTGTTTCGGCCGGTGGCGAACTAGAAAGCAACAACGGATTCTCGGCCCCGAGGAGGACCTGACCGACATCTTGGGGAAGATCCCGCCGTCCGGTCGAACTCAAAGAGTCGGATGGCCTGTGACCTCTGTCACCCTGGCGGCTTCAGCGTAGACAACCTCGGGAACACTGTTCCTTTGCCCGCTGGTGGATTTTGAAGAGGGTGGCAGCCCTGCGGCTGCGGCCTTCCGATAGCGCTCCTTGCGGTCCAGAAGGAATGCTCGGCGAAAAACTTTCTGACATTCTTTGTCGCAGGTCTTGGCCCCGCGGCGCACTCGCTCCTCGGGAATCGGCTTGCGATCGACAATGCAGTACAGCGGAATCATGGCGTGTCCTTTCTTACTCAGGCGGCCCAAGTTGTTGCTTCTTTATGATTCACCGTCCCCTGATCCGGTACCGCCCCAGGGTCGCTGACTGACTGGCATGCTGAGACTCGGCCATGATTTGCTGGCGGCGAAGCAGTACTGATGTTGCAGCGGCCAGACCACTGGATCGTGCATGGAAACCTGGGATTACACGGCAAGGACCACCCAATCGCGATCGAGGCGACTCTGAAAGATGGCCACTATCGAGGATCAGCAACCCTAAAGCAGACCGACTTCGGAATCACACCGGTCACGGTCGCAGGTGGGACTGTAAAGGTGAAGGACGAGGTGAAAATCGAATTCGAGATCGCGCTGACGAAGTAATCGACTCCTGACGACAGTCGTTTCTTATGTTGCCTGTACTTGAAACTCCGCACGTATGAACTCCGGAGAAATGCTAACCGCGATTCACAGCCTGAAAGCGGACTGAGAGAGGGGACCGAAGAACAATCGTGGGGCCCTAACTTCTTCACAATCAGCCAGCTACGAAAGCTGCCTCCGCGCGTTCCGCGAAAGCAGACTGAGAGCGGACTGGGAGGGCAAGACGCGATTCCGCTAAGTCCTTTGGAATGATGGTGGCCAGGGACGGAGTTGAACCGCCGACGCCAGCCTTTTCAGGCGTTAATTAGGCTTTACAACAACTTAACAGGTCTTAGGTGGCTGCGTAAGTGCTTTAGAAGTCGTGAGTGACAGGCTGAGCTTGGGCTGGGATCTTGGGCTGGATGGAGAGCTTTTTCGGTGCGCTGGGGGTCGGGTCCCGGAAACGATCCAGCCACCAAGTTCGCGATCTGAATAACCGCCCATGGTCACGCGACGCTGCTCCGGCAACGATGCGCAGTAACGACGGAAGACGACGCGACTACGATCCAAGTATTCCACGCATGAATGCAGCAAGTTTGGAGGCAACGCCGGTTTGGTGCCTCGCGGTTTCGAGGTCTGCCCTGTAGAGCTCCCTTTAATCCTGGGGTGCATATACGAGAATTGCTGCCTGCTCCTTGTCAGTCGCTTCCGCCGCAACATAATAGCGATCTAGCTCGGGTGACCAGAAAGAGGTGCCCGCACCTTCGCGTGTGGGGACCTTGCCGATCGTCTCGTAGTGGTCAGCATCCTTTTGTTGATAAACGTATACAGAGCCAATCTGCAAATCCCGCCCGCCCGAAACATAGACCCGCTTTCGGGCCGCATCAAAGTAGACGCCATCCATCCCTTCTGGCGTCGGCAAATGAGCGATCTCTCTGCCCGACTTCGAATCCATGACAACCATTTCAGCGGGTGTCCGGGTCCCGATGAACAGCCGCGAGGTGGATTCGTCTAATGCACCATCGCCGTTGCGCTGGCTTGTTACCGGCCAAGTGGATAGAACCACTCGGTTGCTGGTGTCAACTACCTGGATCTTGCTGGCGATGGAAACGAAGACAAAAAGCGTCTTCCCGGATTTGTCCAGCAAAAGCTCGGAGGGATGAGCCACGACCTTTACGTCACCGACGAGCTTGTCGTTCCGGGCATCGATGATTCCGACCTCCCCGTAATCTTTTCCCGCGTCCTTGCCGCCATAGCCGACGTAAACGAGCTTCGACTTCGGTTCATAGACGACGCGGTTCGGTCCGGGTTCAAGATGGATCGAATCGAGAAGTTCCAGCGTGTCCCCTCGAAATACGCGGAGCATCCCGTCATCGCCGCTTGCCAGAAACAGCTTATTTAGTTCCGGGACAAACAATGCTCCCTGCGCTTTCTTAAATCCCAGAATACTGCGTACCCATTTGCCGGCGTCTATGTCTACGACCTCGAACGTACTGTTCTCCAAGCCCGCAACGAACAGGCGCTTGCCCTTCACATCCATATCCATGTGGTCAAGACGGCCTTTGACGTTCGGCAATGGAATCGTCTGGACGAGCCGAAGCGGCTGTTTCCCAGCCTCTTGCGAAAATGCAATCCCGCAGTTAGCAATGAGGAAGCTGGCAGCAACTAGCCAGGTCTTGGAAATCTTGCTCATAGTCTCTCCTAATCTTCGGGTACGTAGACCCATAAGGCGGCTCCTTCCTTCGAACTAGCGGGCACAGCCAAATAAAACCGGTCTCGTTTCTCATACCACAAGCCCGTTCGCGCTCCAATTGTTGAGGCAATTCTTGCCAGTGCCTGGTAATGATCCGCGTCCGTTTGCTGGATGACGCTGATGAAGCCCTCACCTCCAGGAACGTAGATGCGTTTTCGTCCCGTGTCGTAGTACACATCGTCGGCGTCATTCACGCACGGAACAGCCGCAACCATTGCACCCGTGTCCGTGTCGATTACTACGAGTTGCGCGGGCCGCCGCGTCACCACGAAAATTCGATGATCCGCTTCATCGAGAGCCATCGGGTAGTTGGACTTCCCATTCTTCAATGGCCAATCTGTGACCTTGTGGGTATTCCGATCAATCAGCACAACTTTCGCTTTGGTAGCGATATTCGCGTAGATTGCGGGTTTTGACGTAGCAATCTGAAACGATTCAGGGTGGGCATCGAGCTTAGCGACGTCCTCCAATCGCTTCCCGCTTGCGGCATCGAGCACCGCAATACCGCCACCTTCGTCTCCTCCGAAGGCTACATAGACCTTCTTTTCCGCCGGATCGTATCGCACATTGTCGGCGTCCTCTCCGATGTCCACGGTATTCAGGAGTTTGAACGAATCTCCATCGTAGATCCTGAGCTTTCCGTCTGCGCCATTCGCGACGAAGAGCCTATTGAACTCGCCCACGTAAACCACTCCCTGAGGGTTGGCCGCCCCTGTAATGCTGTGTATGTCGCGGCCCGCAAACGTGTCTACGATTTCGACCGTGTTGTTGCCTAGCGCGGCCCCGATAACGCGTTTCCGCTTTCCGTCGAACGTGAAATGGTCGATACGACCTCCCACGTTCGGCAATGGAATTTGTTGGACCAAGAGCAAGGGCGCCCGGTCAGGCGTGCTAGGTTGATCCTGTGAAAGTGCGATAGATCCGAAAATCAATACGGTCACACAAAACCCTGCCAATATTTTCATGTCTCGCTCCTCGGTCGTGCCCTGCGAAAGCATTTATCTCGCTTACGGTATCGGTTCATAAACTCTGACTTCGGCCTGTTTGGCGCCGTGACGTGGCACCGCCAAGAAATAACGGTTCAGCTCAGGTACAAAGAGAGCGGTCTTCGCGCGAAAGCCAACCCGCGGTCTTCCCTAACGACGTGTAGTGGTCCGCATCGTCCTGCTTGAAGACCTCCACAAACTGGTCGCCTGAAAGGTAAAAGCGCTTCAACTTTGCATCGTACGCGATGTCATCCACCATTCCGACACACGGGACACTGGCTGTCACCTTACCGGTGTCAGAATCCATCACGATCAGTTTGGACGGCTTACGCGTTGTCAGGAGTAAACGGTGATTGGGTTCGTCAAAAAAGAGTGGGAGATTCTGCTGCGCATCAGCTGGGATGCGCCACTTCGCTGTAATTGAGCGCTCGTTCCGATTCATGACGCCAACCGCATTCTCACTGGTAATGTTGACGAACATTCGGGGCCCACGTTTTTCTAAAGCGAGCGCCTCAAGCCAGTTCGCATCGACCTTGATATCCAGTATTTTCTTCGATTGGGTCGTGTCCACTATGCTGATGTAGGAGTATGGTGTATGCGCCTCTCTGCCACCACTGACCGCATACATAAGTTTGGTCTCGGGATCATAGGCTTGGGAATCAGCATCGATGTACAAAGGCACATGGCCGACCAGACCATACGTATTCGTGTCATAGACCTTAATCTCTGAAGCGTCTCCGTCGACTCCAAAAAGCCGGTTGAGATCAGCGCGGTAAACCATCGAATGCGGGGCTCCCATACCTCAAACTGTGCGGATGAGTTTGTTGGTTTGAGCATCGAACACCTCAACAAGGGCATTCGCCTCAGCAGTTAGGAAAAGCCGGTGTCCGTCCAGATCAACGGCAAAATGGTCGAAATCTCCCTCCTTCAACCCGGGAAGAGGGATGCTCTCAATGAGCTTCAGCGGAGCGGGCTGCTGGGCGTGAAGGAGTAGGGGCATGGAGAACAACAGAAGCAGAGGCAAGCAATATCGCTTCAGCAAATCGGAAAGGAACGGTAGTTGACAATTTTTCATGTTTGCCTCGCAATCGATCAAACTGGAACTGAACACTGATTCTCCGCAGCCTGGAGCCAGTCACAACACCGTAATCCTTTTCAGGGCTCCGCCTATTAGAGAAAGGTGGGATATTTTCGTTCGCCAGCGGTGACGCAAGCCCGACTATGAGGTTTCCTCGGGCGGGCGAAGGCCTACGAACTCCCTATATAGCAAGAGGTCGTAAACAATTTTCAGTGTGCCCGCGATAAAGAACGGCGCGTTAATCAGAGAAGGCCGAGCAAACATGAATCCCACAAACAATGGACTAATCGCGGCACCGGTGGTTCGGGCCACGCCAGTGATACCGGCAGCTGCGGATCGTTCGTCCGCGCTGACCACAGCCATGGTGTAGGACTGTCTAGTCGGCACATCCATTTGACTGATACTGAAACGCACCAGCAGAACTAGGACAGCCAGAGAGAGAGTCGGCATCAGCGGCACAAGAATCAGCAAAATGTTCGAGGGGAGGTGCGTGGCAACCATGGTGTTGATAAGACCGAAGCGGGAAGCAAGACGCGACGCCAGTAGCGCCGAGATTCCAGCAAATATATTCGCCCAAAAGAAAATGACGCCGAGTGTCGCTGGGTCTACGCCGAACCGCAAGTAGAACCAATAAGCAGCGAAACTCTGCACCACGAAGCCCCCTGCAAAGGAATCTAGAGCGAACAAACTGGCGAGCTTAGCCACCACATGACGTGAACGACTGATTCCAACAATGCTTTTCAGAGTCCCACGAAGAGCAGAGTCTTCTCCCGGTGAATTTACTTCTGCCGCGGACGAAAGGCGGGTAAAAAGGAAAGCCAAAACAATGCCCAGCACGGCATAAAGAATAACGACAACACGGTAGCTGCCCACCGGCCTCATCGCGGTCTTCTGGAGCGCGTGCGCGAGAGTCCCACCACATAGCGCGCCGAGCGCGGTCGCCAACGAGCCGGCCAGCGTGTACCAAGCAAACACCTCTGTTCTGGTCCGGCCAGGAATGACATGAGAAAGGGCGGCTTGCTCAATTGACAGAAACGGCCCCACCTCATTGCCGCTTGGGCTTATAACGCCAATGGTGCCGGCGAGAATCAGAAGCAAGAAATTGTGAGTGAAGGCGAAAGCCAGACCGGCAGCAGCCATCAGAATGGCGCCGATGATGAGCATGCGCCGTCGCCCGATCCGGTCGGCGCGGGTAGTGAGATAAAGCGAGACGACAGTATCCCCGACCAGCGTCAGTGTAAGCAGCAGGCCTGTTTGGGAATCGCTGAGTCCGAGGCCAATCAGGTAGAAAACTAAGACTACGGATAATGAGCCATACGCGAACAGTCGTATGAATCGGGTAAAGAACAGGAGCCACGCATCATGTGTCAGAGTTCTGAGCGCGCTGGGCAGTGTGTCGGTGGTCAGCATCATTATCTAAACCCGGCGCGACATTTGCTAGTCCTATGATCAAGCTGCTCGCAGCAACAGCCCCGCTATCGCCGCGCAGCCTATGACGACTGGTTCAGGAACTTTCCAACGAAAGAGCACGGCTAGACTAACAATCGCAATCGCGAGTGTGGACACGTCATAAATTGAACGGCGGGCGAGGACAATCACTGCGCCCGCAATGGC
>Ga0210384_10006190_pt1 | contig 12811 bp, 8 predicted proteins | sample IncBWH2MmetaG_FD_160574 | JGI IMG/M metagenome (GOLD analysis project Ga0210384, IMG submission 160574) | Forest soil microbial communities from Barre Woods Harvard Forest LTER site, Petersham, Massachusetts, United States - Inc-BW-H-2-M | ecosystem: Environmental > Terrestrial > Soil >... | reverse complement strand
AGTCATCGTCGGCGGCGGCGGGCACGGACTGGCGACGGCACATTACCTGGCAGCCAATCACGGGATCCGAAACGTTGCGGTGCTCGAGCGGGCGCATGTCGGCGCGGGCAACGTCGGACGCAATACCACGATCGTGCGGTCGAACTATGTAATCGACGGCAATACCCAGTTCTTCGAGCACTCGCTGAAGCTCTGGGAGGGGCTTTCCGAGGCGCTCAATTTCAACGTGATGCTGTCGCAGCGTGGCCAGATCGTATTAGGGCATTCCCCGCTGCAACTCGACGTGCTGGCCCGCAAGGGCAATATCATGCGCCTGAACGGCATCGATGCCGAACTCCTCGATCGCACGGAGGTGATGAGGCTGTTGCCGTATCTCGATTACTCGGGCGAGGCGCGCTTTCCAATCTGGGGCGGCCTCTTGCAGCGGCGCGCCGGCACCGCCCGTCACGATGCGGTGGCGTGGGGGTACGCGCGCTCCGCCGATGCTCAGGGCGCGGACATCATCGAGCAGTGTGAAGTACAGGGGTTTCTGATCCGGGATGGCAGGGTCTACGGAGTGGAGACGAACCGCGGGCGAATACTGGCGGGACAGATCGGTATCGCCGTCGCCGGGCACTCATCGCACGTTGCCGCGATGGCGGGCCTCAGACTGCCGATCGAAAGCCACCTGCTACAGGCCTTCGTGTCGGAGCCCATCAAACCCTTCGTCGACCACGTGATTTCGTACGGGGCGGAGTTCTTTTATATCTCGCAGTCCGACAAGGGAGGTCTGATATTCGGAGGTCATATCGACGGATTCAACAACTACACGCAGAGGGGACAGTTCCCAAAGGTTCAGAGCGTGGCGGAAAGTGCGGTGGCGCTCATCCCTTCGGTTTCACGGTTGCGACTGTTGCGTCACTGGGCGGGCATCCAGGACATGACCCCGGATGGAAGCCCTTTCATTTGCCGAACCCCGATCCGCAACCTATATCTGAACGGCGGCTGGTGCTACCAGGGCTTCAAGGCGACACCTGCCTCCGGCTGGTGCTTTGCGCACACCATCGCGAACGATGTCGAACATGCGCTGAACCGCTGCTACAGCCTCGACCGATTCGCACAAGGTGCTGAGCTCGATGAGGACGGGGTGGGCAACTGGACCTACAAGCAGTGACAAGGACGCAACGACATGCTGAGAATTCCCTGCCCACTGTGCGGTGAACGCGACTACACCGAGTTTCACTACGGCGGAGATGCAGGTAAGCGGCGGCCGCCTCTCGGCGTGCCGGACCTGAAGGCCTGGCACGGCTATGTATTCATCTTCGATAACGTGAAGGGGCCGCATCGCGAGTTCTGGCAGCACGTGGTCGGCTGTCGGCAATGGCTGGTGGTCGAACGAGATACCGCGACCAATTGCGTAGCGAGCTGCGACCTTGCGCGCATAGTTCTGACCGCGCGCGCGGAAGTGATCGCGCCTGCGGAAGTGGTGAAATGATGCCTATTTCTTACCGACGTGCGACGGGCGGACGCATCGACCGCAACCGGCCCATTGGCTTCTCACTCGACGGAAACGCCATGAGCGGGTTCGCGGGCGACACATTAGCCTCGGCCCTCTTGGCGAATGGCGTTCGGGTCGTTGGCCGCAGTTTCAAATACCATCGGCCACGCGGATTCATGTCGGCCGGTATCGAAGAGCCCAATGGTCTGTTCACTCTGGGCGAAGGGGGGCGCTGCGAACCCAATATCCCCGGCACGATGACGGAGCTGACTGAGGGTCTCGTCGCGCGTCGTCAAAATGCATGGCCGTCGGTCGAATTCGATCTGCGATCGCTCAACGCGCTGGGCGCACCCTTGCTCTCGGCGGGGTTCTACTACAAGACATTCATGGGTCCTACGCGTGGTGCATGGATGTTCTACGAGCGCTTCATCCGTCGCGCCGCCGGCCTTGGACGGGGCGTTCATCAGCCTGACCCTGACCGGTATGGCACACGGCACGCGTTTGCGGATGTCCTGGTCATCGGAGCGGGACCCGCCGGCCTGGCTGCGGGGCTCGTGGCCGCGCGGGCCGGCGCCCGTGTGGTCATCGCGGAACAGGACTCACTAGCGGGTGGCAGCCTACTGCTGGAAGCAATCACAAGCCCGGCCGAAGCGTGGCGTCGCAACCTGGAGGCAGAGCTCGAGTCGCTGCCAAACGTGACGATACTGCGGCGTACGACTGCACTGGGGGTCTATGACGGTGGCACAGTAGCTCTCGTAGAGCGACGCGATCACCTGCGACCCGAGCCTGCGGCAGGCGAGGCACGCCAGATCATCATCACGCTTCGCGCTCGCGCCATTGTTTATGCGACCGGGGCGACGGAACGGCCAATCGTATTTGCCAACAACGACCGCCCGGGGGTGATGTTGGCCTCTGCAGTACGCAGCTATCTCAATCGGTTCGCTGTCGCGCTTGCAGAGCGCGCAGTGGTCGTAACCAACAACGACAGTGCCTACGGCACGGCCTTCGACCTCGCCCGTCACGGCGCTTCGGTCGCCGTGGTCGATCACCGGGACGCCATGGACCGCGAGCTTCGCACCAAATCCACGGGGCTCGGGATCGAAGTCATCACCGGTGCGACCTTGGTCGACGTAGTCGGCGGTAAGACCACGAAGGGCGCGGTTATCGCCAAGGCGGTCGACGGGTCGGAGCGGCGCACGTACGCCTGCGATCTCGTGTGCATGTCTGGGGGTTGGTCACCGGTGGTCCATCTGACGTCACACGGGGGCATCAAGCCACGCTATCGCGCGGACATCGCCGCGTTCGTACCAGACCACTATGCCACGGGACAGTTCGGAGCGGGCTCCGTGACAGGCAGTTTCACGTTGGCCGCGGCGATCAGCGAAGGTGCGGAGGCGGGGCGAAGCGCAGCCATGCACGCGGGTAAAGAGGTTCCCGCTTCGACCCTATCAGCCCCGCCCCTCGAGGCGACAGGCTTGTCCGTCGAACCCGACTGGCGGCTACCGCACGGACGCAGCGACAGGGCCTTCGTGGATTTTCAGAACGACGTCACCATGAAGGACCTCGTGGTCGCGCACCAGGAAGGGTACGAATCAGTGGAGCACCTGAAGCGTTACACGACGCTTGGCATGGGCACCGATCAAGGCAAGACCAGCAACATCAATGGATCCGCCATGGTTGCTCTGCTGCGGGGCGAAGCTATTCCGGCCATGGGCACGACCACCTTTCGCCCACCCTTTGTTCCGGTGGCTTTCGGCGCTCTGGCGGGACGCAGCGTTGGGCGGCACTTCCGGCCCACGCGTCGGTCACCGCTTCACGACTGGCACGTTGCCCACGGCGGGGCGCTCATCGAGGCGGGTCCGTGGCTGAGGGCATGGTGGTACCGCTGGGCGGGGCCCACGGTGGAGGCCGCTTACATTGAGGAGATGCGCCTGGTGCGCACAGCGGTAGGCATTGCCGACGCCTCAACGCTGGGTAAGATTGACGTGCAGGGTCCCGATGCACCCGAATTTCTCGATCGCATCTACACTAACAACTTCGCCAATCTCCAGGTCGGTAAAGCGCGCTACGGTGTGATGTTGTCCGATGACGGCACCGTATTCGACGACGGTTCGACGACACGGCTGGCGGAGACGCGTTATTTCATGACAACCACCACGGCCGCGGCCGCCGAGGTGATGTCATGGATCGAGTTCCTGCTGCAGACGGTCTGGACTGATCTGCGGGTGCAAGTCACATCGGTTACGGACGAATGGGCCGCGATGGCCGTCGCTGGGCCTAGGGCGCGCGCGGCACTCGAGCTGGCACTGCCGGGGGAGGATTTATCCAATACCCGGCTCCCCTACATGGGGTGCCTGGAAACCAACATCGACGGCGTACCGTTGCGCTTGATTCGTCTCAGTTTCTCGGGCGAGCTCGCCTACGAGGTCTATGTACCTGCAGGCTACGGTATCGCGCTTTGGGAGCACATTCTTTCCACAGCCGCGCCCCTCGGCATCAAACCTTTCGGGCTCGAGGCCGTAGCATCGCTGCGCATCGAGAAAGGGCACGTTGCCGGACTCGAGATCGATCACCGGAACACGTTGGATGACTTGAACCTCACCAGGATGGCGAGCAAGGACAAAGTGTATGTCGGCCGGGTTCTGCGTGAGCGGCCGATGTTGCGGAGACCGAAGCGTTGGGGGTTGGTGGGCATTGAGTGTCTCGAACCTGGAAAAGCTTTGCGCGGCGGCTCGATCCTGTTTGCAGCCAGCGACAAGGTCGAAGGCCACGGCCGTGGCTATGTCACCTCGGTTACCTGGTCCACGGAACTGAAGAAATTCATTGCATTAGGGCTGTACGAGGGCGGTTTGACGCACTCAGGGGAAGAGATCGTGTGTGCCTTTCCCCTCAAGGGTGAGCTGGTAAAGGCCCGTGTTGTCACACCCATGTTTATCGATCCGAGAGGGGAGCGCCTGCGTGCTTGAGAAAAACTCGGCACTCGGCGCCGTGTTGAAGAGCGGCAGCCGCGATGGCGCAGGGGGGCAGCACGGCTTGCGCGTGGGAGAAGCAAAGGGCTGGAAGCTCGTGCAGGTTGCGGCTTTCCCCGGAACGATCGTGGGGCTCGAGGGGGCACTGCGTCCCTTGCTCCGTGCCGAGCTACCAGTCCGTGTGGGACAAGCAACAGCCATTGGCGCGCGACGCCTGCTGAAGATCGGGCCGGAGCAATTCTGGATCATCACGCTCGATGACGAGGATATTGCTCCTGACCTTCAGTGTGTGGTGATGCCCACGCTTGGAAGCGTCACGGCGCTCTCGCACAGCCGGACGTGCCTGTGGATCGATGGGCCGAGATCCCGAGAGGTGTTGGAGACAGGTATCGCCCTTGATCTTCATCCTGAGGTCTTTCGACAGAACTTCTTCGGCCTGACCGGGCTGCATCACACTCCGATTACGGTCTACCGTAGCGATGAAAGTCGCTACGAGTTGTACGTTCTGCGAACCTTCGCGGTGTGGGCCTGGGAGTGGCTCATCGACGCAGCGCTCCCGTTCGGGTACGAGATCGTTGAGACCGGCTAAGCCTCGCTAGTGCGTTGTCGCGTTCTTCGCAGATTGCGGATGGTAATGGGAAGGAGCGACCCACTACGCAGTTGCCATCGCAAGACTGACCAACGGACGATGAAATCATCAACTTCGACTTCGAAATTAATTGACTGCATGGTTGCCTGGTTTGCGGAAAAATTCCCGAGGGGGTTCATTATACGTACCCTTTCCGCGAGCCACCAGCATCACGCGCCCCAGACACGCTCGTAGACTCGCAGCCAGTTGCCGCCCAGGACTTTGTCCAGCTCCGCCTCGGACCAACCGCGACCCTTAAGACCTTTGATCAAGTTCGGAAGCTGGGAGATGTTCTCGTAACCCTTAACGAAGAGCAGCCGCCCCCTGCTTGACTCCCCATAGGGCCAGTTGAGCGAGACGTCGGCCGGCGGTTCCCCCTCAGCCTCAAATTTCGTGCCCCAAGTGAAGTCGGGCCCGAGCCCGATATGCTCGACGCCCACGAGTTTCTTGAAATAGTCGTACTGATCAAGATGCGTATCAAGCGTGACTTGAGGGCTCTCGTCACCTTGAATGAGGGCCGATTTCGCGTTGCGGTTGTGAAAGTCACTGAGTGCATTCACACCAATCACTCCGCCGGTGTTGGCAATCGCTGCCGCAAGCCGATCAGAAATGCACCGCATATTGGAATTAATTGCGGCCGCGTTAGTGTGGGTGGACACCACCGGAACTCCCTTCGATATCTCGATCGCATCTAGACTCGTCTGCTCTCCGGTGTGGCCACCGACATCGAGCAGCAGCTTGCGCTTGTGGACTTCCTCTACCAGGCGCCGACCGGCCTGAGTAAGAGGCTCGCGCTGCTCGAGACAGCCACCCCCAAATAGATTGCTGTTGTTGAAACAGATCCCAATGATACGCAGCCCTAGATGAGAATACGCGCCCAAGGATTCGTTCATCGTCGTGAAGACCCTCGCTTCCCGCAGCGGAGCATCGAGAATATTGACATCCTGCCAACCGAGAACGAAGGCGATTTTGCCGTTCTGCTGCGCCTGGCGGATGTCGCGCACGCTGGTAGCAATAGTCATCCGATCGCCGTGTTTGTCGGCGAACTCATGAACCGCACCGAAACTATTGTTGAGGGTCCCGGCTCCGCTAACACCTGCAACGGTTTTATGGACGCACTCGACGCCGCCTTGGCGCACCATGTCCAGGAATTTCTCGTTAAGCTCCGATACGTCGAGCCCATCGACCACCAGGCGTGTGGAAGCTGCGCCAGCCGCCGAAGCGACAATGGGCCGAGAGGCGATCGTGAGGTCCATGGCTACCCCGGCGGCAACTCCGCCACTCAGTAACGCACGCCGTGTAATCGTGGACATCTTGATGCACTCCCCAGTTAGTTGATGTCGGGCCAAAGTGATTGTGGAAGCCTTGCTTGGCGATGTCATCGGCGCTGATGGTGGTCAGCGGTAGGGCCGCCCGCTCGGACACGTCGCCACGGATGTTCGAGCCGGTGTCGATGACGTCTTCGAGGCTTTGTGACAGTCTCGGTTGCGATTTGGTTTCCGGTTGAGTCGCGATGCTCTGTGTGTCTCTTGACGTGTCGGCTTGTTGCGCAAAAGCAGGAATCGATAACGCGGTCGTCGCCAGCGCAAATCCCATCCGAACGATTCTGGATCTCGCGTAGAAGGGCATTTCATTCGCTTTTTCGGCGCCCTTTAAAGGAAGGTTCGCGATTTGGAACCGTGCCACGCTTGGCCTAGCGGATCACCAGATGTTAACTAACAGCAAGCTCCCCCCGCGCGGGCAGCCTAGTCGCCTCTGTTCTTCGAAAAAAGCGCATGATTTCGATCAACTCAATCTGTAGTCGAGATGCTCATGCCGCGCGATCTTGGTGCCGCCTTTGAGATGGGCGCGCGCTGCATTGCAAGGCAGACGGACCACGCAGTCGAATCGGAGCCTGCTGTGCAGTATCGGGGGGCAGCGAGTGGCGCTCGCATCGGAAGCTACGGTCATCTTGGGCGAAGACCAACTCAATCGAAATTATATGCTTTGTTCGATGACCAGCGGTGCTTCATCTGGGCCTGGCGGTCGTCAGGCCATAGGAGCGGACATGGTTGCATGTCGGCGGCAGGGCAGTCGCTCCATTTACCGTTCGTTCCCGCGAACTAAAGTGAGAACTGCTATGCCGCCGCCCGATCCTATCCGGACTGTGTTGGATTCGGCCCAAGCCCGCGCCGGTGAACCAACTTCGCATCGCGACTTTCTCGCAGAGGCACTATGTCTTGCCGCGTGCCTTGCGCCGATAACCAGCGCGCAAGCCAAAAACACGGCGGCCACCCCGACTAGTGGCAATGGCGGGCGAGAACCTGCCGTACTCCCCACAATTACACCGACCGCGATTGAGGAGGCGGAGAAAGTTCACGCCGTGCACTTGGGCCTGCGGCGGCCCGCAGCGAAACACGTTTTGGGCAACGTGGTGGTGTTCATGCTTGCCTACTTCACGACTGCGATTCTGGTGCCTTCATCGGGCGCGGCGATCGACGCGCCAGAGTCAGTAACCGCTTCGCAGCTTACAAGTGACCTAGGCCTGCGCATTGCCGATACGCCCGTGCGCGAACGCAGTCAGTGGCACCCCCCGCACAAGATCCTGCTCTCGCCAGCCCTTTTTCGTCCACTTTCACGAAGACCTCGCGAAGCTGCAGCAGGTCGCGCCAGATGTGAAGTTCATCGAGCTCTCGGCGACGACGCCGTCGGACGATATCGCTGATGCCGACGCGGCGATCGGCCTCTGTGCGCCGAAAATGATGCAGGTAGCTAAGCGGCTTCAATGGATTCAATGGCTCGGTGCAGGGGTTGAGGAATGTGTACAGCAATCGCTTATTCGCGAACGACAGCCGCTCGTTACGAACATGCGGCGCACCGGGGGCGCCAGCATGGCCGAGCACGTGATGGGCATGATGCTCGTGCTGCGCCGTCAACTGAATTATTTCATCGCCCAGCAGCCGCGCGGTCATTGGGACCCGGATTCCGATCACTATCCGCAGGCAGTCGATCTGCAGGGGAAGACCCTGCTCGTGGTCGGATTGGGTGGCATTGGACTCGAGGTGGCGAAGCGAGCATACGCTTTCGGGATGCGTGTCAATGCGACGCGTGCAAGCAGCTCGGCGAGGCCAGATTATGTGAGCTATGTCGGTATGCCAGACGAGCTTATAAAGCTAGCAAGGGATGCAGACTTCATCGTCAATTGCACGCCGCTCACCCCGCAGACCACCGGGCTCTTCGAAAAAGAGTTCTTTAACACCATGAAGCCGACGGCGTACTTCATCAACGTTGGGCGCGGGCGTAGTGTCGTCACGCCCGATCTGATTGCCGCTTTGAAGGCCCGACGCATCGCGGGAGCGGGCCTCGACGTGACAGATCCGGAGCCCTTACCGTCCAGCAGCTCACTGTGGCGCATGCCAAAATTTGTGATCACGCCACACGTGTCCAGCAATTCTCCCATGACCGATGAACTGCGTCTTGCAGTGCTGCATGAGAATCTGCGACGCTATGTCGCAGGCGGCCGGATGCTGTCAGTAGTGGACATCGAGCGCGGGTACTAAGGAGGTAAGTGGAAGGCCGGTGGCCCGCGTGATTGTCAGCCTGCACATCCGCGTGCACGGCTGGCCGGGGTCTCGATCACAAAGACAGCACCGACGCCAAACTCAACTTCAGCCTCGGACCAAGCGGCGATTCTGATAATCAGTGGCCCAGCAAGGGGTGGAGCATGCGACCCGATGAGGCGAGGCAATTCTTCACGGCGCACCAGATCCAGTACGTACTGCGTGACGTCGGCTCCGGAAGCCTGCGTTATCCCCTGCGGCGCAGCAGCCGCGGCCGCGGCCAGGTCGCCTTGCGCAGCAGCGAGATGAACTGCTGGCCAGCGCGCCCGAGTCCCCGGTCGGCGCGGTGCACCAGCCGCGGTGTGAAGCGATACCACGACCCACCCGCGTACTTCACTTCACGCAACGTGCCGGCCTTGAGTTCGTTGTGGACCAAATAGACCGGCATCCATCCGAACCCTACGCCCATGAGCAGCGCCTCTTTCTTCGTGTGATGGCTTGAGAGGTAGAAGGCGCGCTCGCAGCCGAACAGGTGACGGTCGTAGCCCTGTTCTTCGCTCGAGTGCTGCACGGAAAGCTCGACGTGCTCCTGTAGCTGCGCCAGCGAGACGTGCCTCAAGCGGGCGAGCGGATGCGAGCGGCCTGCGCACAGAATGCAATCCATCGCCGGGAGCGGTTCCTCGTGCAGATAGGGGCTCGCGGCGTAGTCCGTGACCAGCATCAAGTCCCCGTTCTCTTTCTCGAAGCTCGACTGCACGCCGCGCAGGAACCCTACGTTGACCTGAACACGCGTCGGTACCTGCGCGGCCGCGAGCTTCTTCATCGCTTCAAGCGTCGGCTCAAGCGGCAGGATGCCATCGACAATAATCTGCAGCGACGGCTCCCACCCCTGCGAGAACTGCCGCGCGACTGAGCGCACGTGCTCGGACTGTGCGAGGAGCCGCCGCCCCTCGGCGAGGATCGCCTCGCCCGCCGGCGTCAGGTGCACGCGGTAGCCGTCGCGGTTGAACACGGTGACGCCGAGCTGCTGCTCGATCTTGCGGACCTGGTGGCTCACCGCGGACTGGACTTTGTGCAAGTGCTCGGCCGCCCGCGCGAAGCCGCCGTACTTCACGACCGCTTCCAAGGCTTCGAGACCATTGAGATCGAGTTGCATGCTTATTGCTATTGGAGATCAACTTTATCGAAATCATACGCTTTCTTCGAACGAGCAGGATCACCTGCTGTGTAAGATTGATTGCGCCGGGCCGTCGCTTTTGACGGCGAGCATCTAGAAGCGCATCGGGAACCAAACGGTTGCGCTTAAGCTCATCCTGCGGATAAGGCCTTGAACACTCTCAGGCTTCTCGGTCGCGACGCCGTGGCGCGCTGCCTCCCGCGGGCGGCGTGCGTCGTGCTCGCGACGCGGGCATTCAAGGAAACCTCTGCGAAGAGGCCCGAGCAGCCGCTTCGCCTTGTCGTAACCGCTACGCAGGAGCCGGGGCAACGTGCTCAGCGTGATGGCGGGAGGAGTAGCTGCAGGGCGACGAAGGTCACGAACAGCGCAGTCCCGGTCAGCGCGTAGGGGACGAGCGGCACGAGAACTGTCGCGAGGAAAGCGACGATGCTGATCAGCGCGAACATGGGCGCCGGCCGCTGAGCAGCCGTCCGATCAGACCACCCGGCAGCTGGAACGCCGCGTAACCGATGAGAAACGCGGACTCCATCCAGCCGATCTGCATCTGACTCTGGCCAAGGTCCGGCATCATGCGGGCCGCGGCGACCGTGACAGTCTTCTGCTAGAGGTGCGCGACGCAGCCGAAGGCGAACAGCAGGCCGAAAATCCGCCCTCGCACTCGTTTAAGAAGTGCGTGAACCATTGCCATAGAGTGCGCCCGAATGTCGCGGGAGGCGAGTTTCTCAGCTCCGCTGCGATCAGCCGATCGGCGGTCGGCGCTGCCAGACGCCGAGTTTGCTCTCCAACGCGCGGCCGATCGCCAGCATTCTGCCTTCCTCGAACAGTCGCCCGTGAAAGGTCACATTACGGGTGACTGTGTGCAGAGGTCCGTGCGGGTCCGCCGGCGCCAGGAATTTATCATCGGATGAGCGCGACGGACTCTCGACGAAGCCCGCACGCAACGTGAGACCGGGGTGGCCGGTAAAGTTTGCGGTCATGAACAGGTCGTACGATCCATACGTCGGACCGAAGAGAACGTCGGTGGTCTTGAAGAGCTCGTGCATGCCCTGCATGACCTGGCGCCGCAGCCGCTCCTTCTGCAGGTAGTCCACGGCCGACAGCAACCGCGCCTCGCGCCAGCTCTGCGGCTGGGACTGGACGATGAGTTTTTCGTCCTGACCGCTGAGCGTCAGCTCTTCAAACACTGCCGCTGACTCGACGTCAAGCAGCACGGTCAGCGCGGAATTCGGCAGGTCTGGCAGTGTCACGGGTACGAGCGTCACGCCAAGTTGCTTGAGGGCTTCGAGCGCGGCGTGCTCGACGGCGGTAACTGGCACGGAGTCGGTCGCGTCCGATTCCCGAGGCATGTCTGTCAAGGAGTAAGCGGACCGCTTGAACCATTGCGGCGAATAGCCGACGCGCAGGCTCTTGAGATCGACGGCGGCGTCGTAGGCGAAACCCATGTCGATCGAGCTGGCGGATGTGGGGTCGTAGCCATTGATCGCCGCGAGCACGAGCGCCGCGTCCTCGACCGTGCGGGCGAGCGGGCCAATGCGCTCGAGGCTCGGCGTCAACGGCATGCCGCCCTTGACCGGCACGCGCCCATACGTGGCCCGCAAACCGACGATCCCGCAGCGATCGGCGGGCTCGAGAATGGAGCCGAGACTGTCGGTCCCGATCGAAAAGGCGCACAGGCCGGCGGCGGTGGCCGACGCAGGACCCGCGCTCGATCCCCCGGAGGGTTCTTCCAGATTCCAGGGATTGCGGCAGCGGCCGCCGAACCAGTCCCAGCCGTCCGCGATCTCTCCCGTCGCTGCCTTACCGAGCAGCACAGCGCCCGCATTTCGCAGCTTTCGCACAATGGTCGCGTCCTCGGTCGGGATGCGGTCGCGGTACAAGTCGCAGCCCCACGTCGTGGGGATGCCTGCGGTATCGAATACGTCCTTGACGGAATACGGCACTCCGTGGAGCGGCCCGCGGTACCTGCCCGCCTTGAGCTCTGCGTCCATCGCGCGGGCCTGTGAGCGAGCGAGATCCGCCGTCACCGTGATGTAGCAGTAGAGCCGAGGCGCAACGCGCGCGATGCGCTCGAGGTAGATCTCGGTGAGGCGCACCGACGTCAGTCGCCCGGTGCGGAGCCATTGCGACAGGTGCGTCACCGGTGCGTAAGCGATGTCCGAGTTGTCGTGAGGCAGCGGCATCTCGCCGGCGCTCGCCAGACGGACGACGCTCTCCTGCGGCGGATAACGCTCGCCGGGTAGGCGCGGATCGAAATGAATCGCCGGCTGCAAAGTGATGGGGCGCGGCACGCTCCGCAGCTTGACCACCGACTCCGCCTGCGCCGGCACGGAAGCCGCGAGCTCCTTGCGCTGCGCGGGGCTAAAGTGCACGGCGTGAATCTTCTCCGCCTCCTCGATCGTGCGTGGCGTGATTCCCACCGGCTCTGACGACGACGGAGCGGCCGCGCCCGCCGGCGCGACGCACGCCGCAAGACCCAGTCCCTCCGCGAGGAACTCCCGTCGCGACGTCTTCAGGCCACTACCCGCCTGAGCGGAGCGCGCCCCGCCCTCAGTAGAATCCGACTGTGGCATGTGCTTGCTCTTTTTATTGCCGGCATCAGCCGGCTTCTCCAACGCGTTGCGCCTACACTAAGTGGTGCCGGCTCACAAAGAAAACGCATTCTTTCGATCAAGTCCATCCCCGGCCGAGATACCCCGCAGACGATTCCGGGTGCTGTCCGGTAGTGCGGATGATGATCGACAGATGAGATCAATTTGATCGAAATCATACGCTTTCCTCGAAGAACGGACGGGATTAGCCTAGTGTTTGCTGGTGGGACCGCGCGGTCGTCGTGCGGCAAAATCATAAGGCCAGCATACGGCTCGAATAGGTACGCGCTCGGACAACGGCGCCGAGGGGGGAGAAATGCGCAGCTACGCGACGTCAAGTCTGCCTGCACCGGATTTGCTCTCGCAGCGCTCGTGCTCTGGGGTGCCGCCGCCGCACAGCAGGCCCAGTCGTCGAATCCGCCAGGGTGCTGCC
>Ga0210384_10006189_pt1 | contig 12812 bp, 13 predicted proteins | sample IncBWH2MmetaG_FD_160574 | JGI IMG/M metagenome (GOLD analysis project Ga0210384, IMG submission 160574) | Forest soil microbial communities from Barre Woods Harvard Forest LTER site, Petersham, Massachusetts, United States - Inc-BW-H-2-M | ecosystem: Environmental > Terrestrial > Soil >... | reverse complement strand
ACGGCCGTCAGCAGCAGGCCGGCAAGGCCGACCCACAGGCTCAATTCCATCACGATCAGGCGCAGGCTCCACATCGACACGCCCAGCGCGCGCAGGCTGGCGAATTCCTTGATGTTGGCGAGCAACGCACCCTGCAGCGTCTGCCAGGTGATGACGATGCCGATGAAGGCACCGACCACGACTGCGAAACCGATCATGACCACAATGCCACCCTCCTTCAGCATCGATCGCTGCGTCGATCTGGACAGGTCCCCGCGCGACCACGCCTTGAACTGACCCTTCGCCATGGCATTCAGTTCACGGACGATCTGGGAAACCCGCGACGGCTCGTTGACCTTGACGACCAGTGCGCCCACCTGGGGACCGTCGTTGTACTGGTGTATCAGCTTGGCGGTCTGGGCCGATATGAAGACCTGTGCATTGAACATCGAGGGATAGCCGCTCACCGTGCCGCGCACCCAGACCGTGTAGCCGTTCATCTTGGCCCGATCGCCCGGTTGCACGCCGAGCTTGCCGAGACTGGAACGATCGACCACGACGGCAAAGGGCTCCTGCAGCGCGCGGATCACGTCATCGCCAAAATCACTGGGCAGTGTCACGGCGCCCTTGACCGGGTCGACGATGATGATCTGCACGCCATCATTCTTGGCGGGCTGGCCCGGCTTCGGAAAGTTGGACCAGGAAGTGAACCCGATGTTCAGCGGCTTGACGTCCAGAACCGCCGAATGCTCATAGACCTGCGGAATGATGCGCCGGGGCTGGCCGCCACCGGTGTCGAACAGGCTGACCGAATCCGGCGGCAGCACCATGACTTCGGCCGGCGACCGGTCGACATTGGCCGTGAAAGATTTGGCCATCCCCATGAACATGCCGGTCATCGCGAGCACGAGCAGCCCGGCCACGGCGAGCGCCACGACCGCGGCCAGGTAGCGGCGCCACTCATAGATCAGCGTGGAAAGGGCTAAGGACACTAGGCGAGCAACGCCGCGGCCTCAGTCAGCGACCGGTCGAGGATCGCCACCAGGCGATCAACCTCGGCGGCCGTGATGATCAGCGGCGGGCAGACCACGATCGTATCGCGCACCGCGCGTACCATGAGTCCGTTGGCGATGCAGCGATCGCGCAGGACGGGCCCGGCTGTGCCTTCCTTGTCGCCAAAGCGCAGGTTGGTGCCGGCCTGGCGCACGATCTCCACGGCGCCGATCAACCCGAGGGAGCGCACCTCGCCCACGCAGGCGTGCACGCGCAGCCGCTGCAGCGCACGGCTGAAATGCGGGCCGATCTCGTTGGCGACCCGCGTCACCAGCGCCTCACGCTCGATGATCTCGATATTGCGGAGCGCGACCGCCGCGCAGGTCGGGTGACCGGAGTAGGTGTAGCCATGGAAGAATTCACTGTCCTTCTCGCGCAGCAGTTCGACGATGGAATGCGAGACGACCGTCGCGGAGATCGGCAGGTACCCGGACGACAGCCCCTTCGCCATCGTCACGATGTCGGGCCTCAGGCCGTAGTGCTGAAAGCCGAACCAGCGGCCCAGGCGCCCGAAGCCGCAGATCACCTCGTCACACAGCAGCAGGATGGCGTACTTGCGGCAGATCGCGCCGATCCGCTCCCAGTAGCCGGCTGGCGGAATGATCACGCCGCCGGCACCCTGCACCGGTTCGCCGATGAACGCCGCCACCCGCTCCGGCCCGACCTTGATGATGCGCTGCTCGAGCGCGTCGGCGGCCCGCGCGGCGAAGTCCGCCTCGCGCTCGCCAAAGCCTTCCCCGAACTGATAGGGCTGCATGACGTGCTCGATGCCCGGGATCGGCAGGTCGCCCTGCGCGTGCATGAGCTTCATGCCGCCCAGGCTCACGCCGGCCACGGTGGAGCCGTGATAGGCATTCCAGCGGCTGATGAAAACCTTGCGTTGCGGCTGGCCGCGCAGATCCCAGTAGTGGCGCACCAGGCGAAAGGCCGTGTCGTTCGCCTCGGAACCGGAGCTGCTGAAGAACACGTGCTGCAACTCACCGCCCGTGAGCGAAGCGATCTTTGCCGCCAGCATCACCGCGGGCGCCGTCGCGGTGCGGAAGAAGGTGTTGTAGAAGGGCAGCTGCAGCAGCTGCGCGCGCGCCACCTCGGCGAGTTCCGCGCGCCCGTAGCCCACATTCACGCACCAGAGCCCGGCCATGCCGTCCAGCAGCGCGGCCCCGTCGGCGTCGTAGATGTAGCAGCCTTCCGCGCGCGTGATGATCCGGCTCCCACCGAGTGTCTGCATCAGGCGGTAGTTCTGCTGTGCGGGCAGGTGATGAGCGACGTCCAGCTCGCGCAGGCGCGCCTTTCCGGGCTGTGCATCGCCACCCTCGGTCCGCTCCAGCATGGTCAACGCCTCTGCAGCCAGTAGGCAATCGCCTGGGGCAACTCGCGCTGCGAGCGGCCGCTGACGTACATGCCAATGTGGCCGACATCGAGGCCGAGCGCCAGATAGTCCCGGCTGCCGACCAGACGCTCGAGCGCCGTGGAGGCCGCGGGCGGGACGAGATGATCCTGCTTGGCATAGATGTTCAGCAGTGGCTGGGTCAGCCGCTGGAGGTCCACGCGCCGGCCGCCGATCTCGAGCGTGCCTTTGAGCAGGCGGTTTTCCTGGAAAAACCAGCGCGCGAACTGCGCAAACGCTGCGCCGGCCTGCCCCGGGCTGTCGAAGATCCATTTTTCCATGCGCATGAAATTGTCGATCTGCGCCTGGTCGCTCCCGCCATCGAGGAGATTGACGTATTTCTGCTGCAGCAGCCGAAACGGCATCAGTGACACATAGGCGGCATTGAGCACTTCGCCGGGAACGATGCCGTGCGCGGCGACGAGTGCATCGACGTCGATACTCTGGACCCACTTCGACAACAGGTTGTCGCTGGTCTGGAAATCGACCGGCGTCACCATGGTGATGAGATTGCGCACCCGTTCCGGATGCAGCGCGGCATAGCACAGGCTGAAGGTACCGCCCTGGCACACGCCCAGCACCGTGGTCGACTCGAGCCTGTGTTCGCGCAGCACCACGCCCAGACACCGGTGCAGGTAGCCGTTGATGTAATCGTTCAGGTCGGTAAAGCGGTCGCCACCGTCGGGATATCCCCAGTCGATCAGATACAGATCGAGTCCCAGTTCGAGCAGCCGGCGGATCAGCGAGCGATCGGGCTGCAGGTCCATCATGTAAGGGCGATTCACCAGTGCGTAGACGATCAGCACGGGTGGCAGGTTGGCGCTCGGCGCGATCGGCCGGTAGTGATAGAGCGTCAGCTTGTCTTCGCTATAGACGGCGTCCTTTTCGGAACAGCCGAAACTCACCGTGGACGCGGCCTGGAGCGACTGAAAAGTGGCCGTGATCTTGCCCGGGAGTTCGCCCAGCTCCCGGAGCGGTGTCGATGGCTCTGCAGGTCCCGGCACGCTTCAGCCCCGAGTGCCGGCCAGGGCCGCCTTCAGCTCGCGCAGCTGCTGATGGATGCTGTTGAGCTCGGCTCGCGTCGGCAGGTCAAATTGTTTGTTCCACTCCTCCACCAGTTCCCGCTGCGCGGTGCGCAGCTGGCTCAGCGCATTCGTCAGTTCCGCCTGCGCCTGCACGAAAGCCGCCCCACGCGCCGCCTGCGCATAGACGCCCTCGGCAGCCTCGACCCACAGGTCATAGATCTCCTTCATTGAGGCGGGCGGCGCGCCGCTCTTCAGCCGGGGTGCCAGGCGCTCACCCAGCTCGCGCAGGGCCCTGCCGATGATGTCGTTCCATTGACCGCTCAGCTGCAGCTGCGCCTGCGTGCAGCGCGCGCCCAGCTGCAGCAGCCGCTGCAAGGATTCCTGCTGCTCGCGGGTTGGGCCGAGCGCGGGCAGGTTGAACGCGCCGCCCATGCCAGGCAGCCCGCCCATGCCGGGCATCATGCCTATACCGGGCAATCCGCCCAGGCCCGGTATGCCGCCCATGCCGGACATGCCACCCATGCCGGGCATGCCAAAGGCCATCGCAGGCGGTGCGCCGGGCGGCGGTGCGGTCCACAGGCTGGCAAATTGCTGCTGCAGGCCGGCCAGACCGTCGGTGAATTGCCGTGCACGCTGTTCCGGATCGCTCATCGCCGCCGACCGGTTCATTAGCTCCCAGAGCGAACCGGACACCCCCAGGTAGCGCTCGCATTGCTGCAGGAACGCCCGCCCAAGGCTCTCTGGGCCGTCCGGCACGCTGCCGCTGTCCGCTGCGGCCGACGCGCCGCCTCCGGCCGGTCCGGTGGCTGCCCAGGCCTGGCTCATCTCAGTCCACTGGCGCAGCATGTCTGCCTGGGCTTTTTGTAGCGCCACAGACCAGTCTCCGGTCGCATTCGATTCGCTGGTCATGCCGCCTCCAATCAGTTTTGTCAGTTACGCTGCGGGATGAAATCATACGCCCTGACCAGGGCGCTGACTAAGGAGACCCACATGTCCAACAAGGCCATCCCCGCATTGATCGCCGTGGTGATCCTGGGCAGTGCCGCGACCTGGTACTGGTGGCCGCGCCTTGCGCCAACCCCGACACCGCCGCCGCTGGTCACGGCACCGCCCGCGCCCGAGACGGAGCCGGCCATCGCCCATCCGCTGCCGGCGGCGACGGACAGCGGACCGGCCCTGCCCGCGCTGAGCAGCAGCGACCCCGTCTTCCTCGGCGCGATCGAGCAGCTGCCAGGGGGCGATGCACTGCGCGCCTTGCTGCAGCCGGAGACCCTGATTCGCCATGTTGTCGCCACGGTCGACAACCTGCCGCGTGCGCGCCTCGCCGTGGAAATGCGCCCGGTGCATGCCACGCCGGGCCAGCTGCTCACGGTTGGCGATGAGCAGCGGGCGAGCCTGGACGATCACAACGCGGCGCGCTACGGAGCGGCAATAGCGGCCCTGCGCGCGCTCGATATGCGCGCGGTCAGCCAGCTGTATCAGCATTTTTACCCCCTGTTCCAGCGCGCCTACGAGGATCTGGGATACCCTCACGCTTATTTCAACGATCGCCTCGTGGCCGCCATCGACGACCTGCTCGCCACACCACAGCCCACGGGCCCGCTGGCGCTCGTGCGTCCAAAGGTGTTTTGGGAATTTGCCGATCCGGAACTCGAGGCACGTTCCGCCGGCCAGAAGCTGCTGCTGCGCATGGGCGGCGAGAATGCCGCGGTCGTACGGGCAAAGTTGCGCGAACTGCGCGCGCTCGTCGTCACAGCGCCGGGCACCGCACCGTCCGGCAAGGGCAATTGACCCATGGCCGGGAACGCCAGAGCCGCGGCGAACCATTCGGGCAGGCGGCGGTCAGTACGCCCTAGGATGCACAGCCCGATCCCTCTAGGTGCCCGCCGCGCGCTCGTCGCCCGCTCGCTTCGCAGTGCGGTCGTGCTCTGCGCCGCGACGATCGCCTGCAGCTGCGGGACGCTGGCCACGAGCCCGCCGCCACTCGGCGCTGCGCTTGCGGGTCAATGGCAACAGGACAAGGCGACCAGCGACAATTTCGAGGCGAAGCTCACGCCTCTGATCGAGGCTCAACGCCGCCGCATGATGCCGCGCCGCGGGCCGGCCGGTGCCCAGCGCGGCGGCGACTCCGGCGGCGATGCCGGTGCGAATGGAGATACCCCGCGCGACGGCATCTATCCACTCATGGTGCCGCTGGAAGAAGCGGACAAGGTCCGCGCGCGCCTGGGCGATGAATTGCGCCCGCCGGCGACGCTGCTCATTGCGGTCGACGCTGAGGCGCTGGAGCTCACCCCCGATGCGGAGCCCGTGCGGCGCTTCCTGACCGGGCAGGACGTGTCGCGCATCGACAGCAGCGGCGCGGCAATACTCGATAGTGGCTGGGACCAGGGTACCTTCGTCGTGCGTGCCAACTATACGAATCGTTCGACGCGCAGCTGGCGCTACGAAGTGGAGGGTGCGAGCGGCCTGCTGCGCGTCAGCTTCGAGGCCAACGCCCCGGAATTCGGCAAGTTCTCGCTGCAAACCCGCTATCGGCGCGTGCCGCCGGCGCCGCCCGGCAAGAACTAGAGCGCGGAGTCGTCCATCTCGCCGGTGCGGATACGCACCACCCGATCGATACCGGTGACGAAGATCTTGCCGTCGCCCACTTTCCCGGTCTTGGCCGCCTTCACGATTGCGTCCACCACCTGATCGACGAGCTCGGAGCGCACGCCGATCTCGATGCGCGTCTTGGGGACAAAGTCAACGACGTATTCGGCGCCACGATACAACTCGGTATGGCCGCGCTGGCGCCCAAATCCCTTGACCTCGGTGACCGTCATGCCCGAAATACCGAGTTCCGACAGAGCCGAACGCACTTCATCGAGCTTGAAGGGCTTGATGACGGCTGTGATCAGTTTCATTGCGGCTCCCTGGCGGTCCAACCGATTCTTGTGGGCCGTATCGTATCGCAATTTGCGGCGCGATGGCTCAGTCACTGGGGCCGGTAAGTTCGCGAACCACGGCGTCGACACTTGCACCGCTGAGCGCCACTCCGGACAAACCAGGCAATGCCGCCGTCGTCAGCACCGAGAATACCGGGTCCTTCAGACGCGCCAGGCGCAGCGTAAGTCCCTGCCGCAGGACCCCGGCGGCGAATTGGCCGAGCACTTCGATGGCCGTACCGTCGAGATTCGGCGACTCCTCGAGGCTCAAGACGACGGCGCGCGTGGCAGGCGCCGCGGCCACGCGCGCTGCCGCCACCTCCAGGATGGCTTCGGCATTGGCAAAGAACAGCGGCTCATCGGGGCGAAGAATCAGCAACTGCGGCACGACCTGCACCTCGGAGTGGAATCCCAGGCTGACGAAATCGTGGCTGCCGGCGAGTCGGCCGAGTTCGCTGACCCGCGGCCGCGTGAACTCGCGTATCAGCAAGGCCAGACTGGCTCCGATCGCCACCAGCAAGCCGTCCAGTACGCCCAACAGCAGGACCGCGGCGACCGCTACCGTCACCAGTGCACGGTCGCGCTTCCACAGCAGGTACGGCCGCAGCGGCTCGATCGTCAGGGCGTGGCGCATGGCGAAGATGACGATCGCCGCCAGGACGGTTTCGGGCATGCGTTCCACCCAGGGCAGCAGCAGGCCCAGCGCCGCGACCACGCACCCGGCAGCCACCAGTCCGGACAGGCGCGAACGCGCCCCGAGCGATTCGTGCGCGGCCGTAGCTGAATAGCCCGCGCCGACCGGCAAACCCTGAAAAAACCCAGCGGCCAGATTGGCGACGCCGAGCGCCAGCAGCTCGCGATTGACATTCACGGCATCGCCGTGGCGCAGGGCGCTGGCGCGGATCGAACCGTAGCTCTCGGCAAACAGCACCAGCATCAATGCGACCGACAGCTCCAAGGCGCGCATCCATTCGTCGAACGATAGAGCGGGCCATTGCACTCGGATCGCACTCAGTTCGATCGGACCCACCAGCGCGATGCCCGCGCCGCCGGGTCCCAGCAGCGGCACGGCGGCGACTCCCAGCGCGATGACGCACAACGTGGCCGGGAATCGCGGCCAGCGCCGCAACAGCCACATCGCCAGCAGTGCCGCGCCGCCGAGCAGCAGGCTGGAGGAATGCCATTCGGCGTGGCGGCGGATGATTTCGGCCAGGAGCGGCGCCAGCGCCGTGTTCACCGCGTGGATACCGCACAGCCGCGCGAGCTGCCGTGCGCTGATCACAATGGCGAGCGCGAGGGCCAGACCGCGCACCACGGGCCGCGCGATCACCTGCGCCATGCGGCCCAGGCGCATGACGCTGGCCGCCACGAACAGCAGCCCCGCCATCATCACGATGGCGGCCGCCGCCGCCAGGCTCTGCGATGCGGAAATCCCGGGAACCGAGCGCAGCGCGGCGGCCAGGACCGCGGCGGATGATGAAGTGGCCGCCACGATCGCAAAGCGGCTCCGTCCCAGCAACCCATAGGTCACCAGTCCGGCGATTGCGGCCAGCAGTCCCGACAGCGGCGGCAGACCGGCGATGCCGGCGTAGGCCACGGCCTCCGGCACTACCAGACCGGCAATCGACACTCCGGCGATCCAGTCGTTGCCGGGCAGCTTCACTCCTGGCCGCCTGACCAGCCCGGCAGGTATCTGGCCGCCGCGGATCGGGCCAGTTTGACCCCGTCGCGCACGCAACGTCGCATGTCATGGCGCAGCCGCCTGCGGCTGAGCCGTGACCGGAAAAAATCCGCCCAAAGAAACTCGGAAAACGGGGCGATAGATTTGGCGCAGCCCCCGGCGTGACGCACACGCCCTGCCAGGGTCCGGTACGGATCGTCCTGCAATGAGCCCAGGCGAGCGGGAATATCGCTGCAGTCCCGGCGCTGACCCCGGGCGTCAAACGGGTGCGCCCAGGCACGGAACTCCATCGTCCGCCAAAACACCGCGGGCTCGAGCCATGACAGGTCGTCCTGCACCTCGACCCACACCGCTTCGACCTCCTCTTCAATGAGCGCCAGCCCGAGATGATGGTGGTCGGTGATGTAGTAGCGGCTGCCCGGTCCCAACACGGCAGGAAACACCTGGTGTTCAAGGGTGACGCGGCGCGCCTTGCGACCCAGCGTTGCCCACTCCTCGCGCTTGGCGGCCACTTCCGCAAATCCGACCGACATCTGCGTCGGCCTGAGGCGGGCCGGATTTTCGCGGGCGAGGTGATGTTGCGGATATTCAGGCCACATGTGTTCGCTCCCCCTCTGGCTTAGATTGTCACTCTATAAAGTGTATAACGTGCCCGATGCACCTGCCGCCCGTCCATTGCTGCCGAGCCTGAGACTGCGCAGTCAGGGTCAACACCTGCGCCTCGCCTTCGCCCTGGCGCTGCTGGCCGCGCTGCTGTGGGGTCTGCTGCCCCTGGCCCTCTGGCTGCTGACGCCCGTGCTCGACACCTTCACGATCACCTGGTGCCGCTTTCTGTTCGCCGCCGTGGTGGTCGGCGCGCTGCTGGGCCGTGCCGGTATGATGCCGCGGCCCTGGCGTCTGGCCGCACCGCTTCCGGCCCTGCTGCTAGTCGCGATCGTCGGCGTGACCGTCAATTACACGCTGTTCGTCGTCGGCGTCAGCCTCACCTCGCCCGCCATCGCGCAAGTCGTCACGCAGCTGGCCAACCTGTTCCTGCTGTTCGGCGGCCTGGTCGTCCTGGGCGAGCGCTTCAGCCGGCTGCAATGGTTCGGCTTCGCGGTGCTGCTCACCGGACTGGGGCTGTTCTTCAACAGGCGACTGCCGCTGCTGTTCGGGACCCGTGCGCATGAAGGGTTCGGCGTGCTGCTGCTGCTGGTCGGTGCGTTAACCTGGGCTTGCTATGGCCTGGCGCAAAAACGCCTGCTGCGCGCCCTCAGCTCGCCGCAGACACTGTGGCTGCTGTACGTCGGGGGCGCCCTGCTGCTCACCCCGCTGGTGCATCCGGCCAGGCTGCAGCTGCTGAGCCACACCCAGGCCTGGGCGCTGCTGTTCTGCTGCTTCAACACGCTCATCGCCTACGGTGCCTACGCCGAGGCCATGAAGCTCGGTGAAGTGGCGCGGGTCAGCGCCACCGTCAGCATTTCGCCCCTGTTCACCCTGTTGGGCGGGATCCTCGCCCCATACTGGTTGCCCTCGTTCGCGGCCATCGAGGCGCCCGACGCGCTGACGCTGCTGGGCGCCTGCGCTGTGGTGGCCGGGTCCGCCCTGTGCGCCATGGGCGCCGATCGCGTCGTCGTCTAAACCAACGACCCGGAAACGCACTCCAAGTACCCATGGTCGGCGAAGACTTTGAGGCCTTGTACCGGGCGCATGTGGGTCAGGTCTATGGGTTGTGCCTGCGCCTGACCGGCCAGGTTGCGCTGGCCGAGGACTGCACCCAGGAGTGCTTCATCGCGGCCTGGCGCGCCCTGCCCGGATTCGAGGGGCGCAGCCAGTTCTCCACCTGGCTGCATCGCATCGCCGTCAACGCAGTGCTCAGCCAGCGGCGGCGGCGCCACAACGACCCTCTGCGGGAGGCCAGTGAGCTCGACGGGGAAGCGCTGGGGCTGCCGGGTGGGGCAGAGGCCGCGGACACCATCGACGTGGAGCGAGCCCTGCGGCGCCTCCCGCCCGGTGCCCGCGACGTGCTGGTCCTGGTCGGCGTCTACGGGCACAGCCACGAGGAATGTGCGGCGATGCTCGGCATCGCCATCGGCACCAGCAAGGCGCAGCTGCACCGGGCACGCCGATTGCTGGCGACGCAACTGGACATCGGCCTGGAGACGGCATGAGCAGCGAAACTGGTGAATCCGTGGACGAAGCGCTCGCGCGGTTGCCGCGCGACCTGAACCCGGCGCGTGATCTGTGGCCCGCCATCGCGCAGGCCACGAACCCAAGAGCCGCGCGGGAGCGGTCCACACGGGGACTGACGCGCGGGCCACGCTGGCCCATGGCGCTCGCCGCGAGCCTTGCCCTCCTGGGCCTGGTGGCGGCGCTGTCCTGGTCGCTCCTGCGCCCACGGGCGACGGGCGCGCTGGTCGCGCAGGATGGCGCCACCCCGACGCTAGCGCAGACGATGGTGAGTTTCGAGCCTCCACGCGGTGCGGCCTTCGTCTCGGCCCGCGCCGCGCTCGAGAACACTTATAAGGAGCGGCTGGCGCTGCTGGCCCCGTCGACCCGTGCGCACGTGCAGGCGGATCTGGAAACGATCCGCAGGGCCAACGCGGATATCCGCGACGCGCTGACCCGCGATCCGGCCAGCCCCCTGCTCCAGCAGCTGCTGCGCAGCACCTGGCAGCAGGAAATTGATCTCTACACCGACTTATCCCAGACCACCGAACTCATGCTGACGAGGAGAACCTGATCATGAAACCGATGAACTCCGCGGCGCGATCCATCCGCCTGGCGCTGCTGGCTGCACTCCTGCTGCCGCCGGGCTTCGCAGCCCCTGCTTTCGCAAGCACCAAGCCCTTTGCCGCCAAGACGGCGGCCGAACCTACCGGCACCGTCGAGATCGTCAACGTCGCCGGCTCAATCGAGGTCACGGGCTGGGATCAGCCGCTGGTCGATGTGAGCGGCACCATTGGCGACAAGGTTGAACGCGTCGACGTCACCGGCAGCACCGGGACCGGCAGCGGCAATCACACCACGGTACGCGTGGTGCTGCCTTCCGGCAGCAGCTGGATGGGCGACAGTTCAGCGCAACTGAAGATCAAGATACCGCACGGCAGTTCGCTGGAGGTGTCGCTGGTCAGCGCCGACCTGTCCGTCAGCTCAATCGACGGCAGCCAGAAGCTCCAGACGGTGAGCGGCAACATCAGCGGCAGCGCCGGCGGCAAACTGCAGGTCAACACGGTGAGCGGCGACGTGCGCATGACCACCCACGACGATCATGCCATGCAGATCAAGTCCATCAGCGGTGATATCACCGTGAGCGGCGCGGACGGCGACGTCCAGGTCAACACCGTCAGTGGCGACGCCGAGCTCACGCTCGGCACCCTGAGCAGCGCGCGCTTCGAGAGCGTCTCGGGCGATTTGAAGGTGAGCAGCACGCTCGCTCCGACAGGACAGTTCGAGGCCTCATCGATCAGCGGGGATCTGCGCGTCAAGTTCACCGCGCAACCCGATGCCGACATCGAGGTGCAGAGCTTCAGCGGCGACATCAGCAACTGCTTCGGGCCGAAGCCCGCCGAGGAGCACTACGGGCCCGGCAGCCGGCTGAATTTCCGCAGCGGCAAGGGCGGCGGACGCGTCCATATCGACACCAAGAGCGGCGATGTGAGCGTCTGCACTCAAAAATAGCTGCTCGGGTGCGGGCGGTGCCAGGAACCGCCCGCACCTCGATGCCACGCTTATGGCATTAACAAGTATCGGAGTGTCATACGGATAGGGATCGCCGGATACCTGCGCGTACCCTTAGAACCTATCAATCGTTCCATAATGACCGTTCAGCACCAGCTCAAATGAGCCGTCAGCAGCGGTCGTAACATAACCGTACCACTGGTAGCCGATCGTCATGTAGTTCAGGCCAGAAAAGTAATGTCACGGCGGCACGCAGCTCGATGAGTTGCACCCGGGCTGATAGGTGTAGGACGCGTAGATTCCGGCCGTCAGTTCCTGTCCGCAGTAGGTTTCGTTGAAGACATTCCCAAATTGATCCCATTGCACCGCTGAGAATGTGTAGATGTAGCTGCTGCGATACTGGGGTCGATTGGCAACACTCTGACACCACCCAGAGATGATGTCGCCTGGGCCCACCGTTGTCCCCACGCAGCTCGTGCTGGCATTTCGCAGCACGTCCGGTGGTACGGTCAATTGCATGAGCGTATCCGCTTGGGCAACCCCAGCGGCCAGTAACGCAACTGTAATCACAAATGGCTTAATTACGAATCTCCTGCAGTACGGCCTGAATTGGCCAGACAGTGGCAAAGCAGCTGGACCTGCGGCCGGCGGGGCGGCGCCGGGAGATGCAGCCAACGATCGATCCTCGTCCTGATCGATCCGGACCAGCGTCGCCGTAGCGGTGCTGCCGTTCTCTGTTCCACGCATGTAGCGCAACCACGCCCACTCGCCGAAGAGAAATCGGCGCGGTGAGATTTGGCGCTAATGGTCTGGCGGGCGCACGCTGTCGGCCGGTGCCGACCCGTCGCGTGGGCGAAGATTTCGGCAGCGGGACTGTGAGTCGCGCTCACGCACATGAGTGATCCCGCACGATCGCTCTGCTGCACGAAGACACGCCGACTTTTCACGTCGGTCGCGCGTTCCATTCACAAGCCCGGGACGGTTCGGGCCTGGCGTTGTGCCTGGCAGTGGTGAGGCGCCGTGTGCCGGTGAAGCAGGCGGTCTTCACCGCCCGGCCGGGGCCCCGCCTCGTGTCCTTGAACCCTGGGCCTGATCCGGGGTAC
>Ga0210384_10006188_pt1 | contig 12813 bp, 32 predicted proteins | sample IncBWH2MmetaG_FD_160574 | JGI IMG/M metagenome (GOLD analysis project Ga0210384, IMG submission 160574) | Forest soil microbial communities from Barre Woods Harvard Forest LTER site, Petersham, Massachusetts, United States - Inc-BW-H-2-M | ecosystem: Environmental > Terrestrial > Soil >... | reverse complement strand
GCGGCTTGGTGGGGGCGAGGACAAACGTCTCGTGCGGCTCGTCCTTCTGGAAGATCGCGAGCCATTGTGCCGACTCCTCGACGGGCACGGTGCGCACGTACTTCCACACGACCTTCACTGGCTTGCCGGGCACGCGCCACTCGTCGCGCTTCCAGATCTTGGTCGACGAGAGAGCCTCGTTGACCTCTTTCGCGATCTTGCTCATCCCAGGTACGCCTCTTCGCGGAACAAGTCGGCGGCCCGCGTGTAGTGACCGAGCTCGGTACGCCTCGCGTAGTCGAACAGCTTGCCGGTGTCCGTCGTCGCGTACACGACGACGGGATCGCGCCCGGCCTCGATCCGCCACTCGCCGCCCACGCGGCGCACGCGGTAATTGAGCGGCCCGCGATCCTGCTTCTTCGCGGTCGCCACGACGAGGTAGTGCGCGATGAAGTCGAAGCGCGGGATGCGCTTGGCTAGATCACCGGTGATCGGCTCACGCTTCATCGCGACGCGATCTCCAGATCAGGATGGTTGATCGGCACACCGAGGATGTCGGCGTCGATCGCGGGTACGTACAGGTCCATGCGGTTGCCGCGGTAGCGCGTCACGAGCACGCGCATGCCGCGGTCGATGCCGAGATCGCTCGAGTCGCGCTTCGCGACGAGGCGGAGCACGTGGGCGACGCCGAGGCTCTCGTCGTTGCGCTTGCCGTGTCGTTTGGGCGGATACTTCATTTCAGGATCCGCTCGATCTCGACTTTGTGCGTCCAGCCACGATTGCGAACCGTATCTCGATATGCGGCGGCCAAGCGATTGGCCTGTTCCTTCGTCGGCATCCAAGATGATGTCCACACCGGCTTAGGGGCGCCCTCCACGCGAACGGTCACGCGGAACTTGTAGACCGCCTCGTCGATCTCGCGGTCGAGCTGCTTAGATGACTTGGCCATGGATCAGTACCTCGTCATTTGATCTTGCAGGTCCCCGCCTCGATCTGCTTGATCACCTTCTTCACGGGCGGGAAGTTAAGCTCGAAGTATTCGTACATCGCCGCGCGGAAGGCGGCCTTGTCCGCCTCGCTGTCCGATGTGTGCGAGCCGACCGCCGCCCGTACGCGCTGGAGCGCCTCCATCAGGAGGCCCATGCGGTAGATGTTGACGCGGCCGCGCTTGGCTTCGCGCGCACTCGTCGCCATGTCGTAGCGCACGAGCTCGTGCGAGAGGACTTCGAGGTACTTCGCGACGGTGCAGGGTCCGGTCACGGTGTCTCCTCGATGTCGTCCGGCGAGACGACCATCGTGTAGGGCCCCTTGCCGAGGCGAAGCGGCCGCACACGCAGGTCGTAGCCGACCATGCCCTCGTCCGCGCGGCGGCACGTGCCATATACGTAGACGGGCTCGACGACCTTGCCGCCGGCGTCGCGGCTCCGGATCCAGTACGCGATGGTCGGTTTCTTCGCCATGGTGTTCAGTGTTGGTGCTTTCCCACGGCTTTCAGCGCGGCGAGTAGGACTTCGATCGCGGTCGCCTCGTCGACTGCTGCGTCGGTCATCCCGAGTTCTTTCGCGCGCGCGGCCGACGCCTCAAGCAGCCGCGCTGCCATCTTCTCGAAGGTGCCGCGCTCGTCGTGCGCGAGCCAGTGCTTGGCCATCTTGACCTTGGTCATCTTCGCGGCGAGCTGGACGATGCGCCGAGGACGACCTCCGACGAATGCCTCGATCTCGTGATCGAGCTGTTTTTCGCTCTTCGCCATCGGTCAGCCTTGCTTCCTCGCGAATTTCAAGTCGAACGCCTTCATCTTCGCCTCCACGAGCGTCGGCTTCTCGTACTCGTTGTACGTGTCGAGATCGATCAGGTTGTAGCCGCCGGCCGCGCGCGTGATCGCGAAGCGCTTGTCCGCGGAGACGAGCTTCTTGCCCATCTGCGTCCAGCCGAAGATAGGTGGCTTCGGCACGGTCAGAACCCCGCGAGCCGGAGCACGCCGCCGTAGTCGCGTACCAGACCCTTGCCGTTGTCGTCGAGCAGATAGCCGCGCATGCCGTTAGCGTAATTGCCCTTCTCGTCGGGCAGCCACGTCGTGCCGACGAACTTGATGCCGCGCTTGAGGAGGCCGGCGCGAACTTCCTTAGAGAAGTCGGCCGAGGCGGTCTTGACCTGTTGCTGCATGCCGGCGAGCGCGCGGGGACCAATCTTCGGCATGACGCTATTTCTTCCTTATGTGGAGGCGATAGCCGATGTCCTTTAGCTCGGACAAGAGCGACGCGTATTCCTCCGGGAACGCTGGGCGTAGCTCCTTGATGAGTGCCGAAGACGCGTCGCCGTGCTGTCCGAGGTGCTGATAGGACAGGATGGTCCCGGCGCGCTCCTTACGCGTGGGAAAGAGCGCGATCACGTCTCCCTCGGGGAAGACGCGGAACACGACGTCGATTGCGCCGAGCTCACGAAGGGCCGCACGTGCACCGACGCGGCCGACGTTTCTGATCTTCGCCATCAGCGCGCTCCCCAGCTGTGTTGATACGTCTCGAGCCGCTGCTTGAGCTCCTTGGCCAGCGCGCGATCTTTCGCGTCCAGGGCGCCCTCGCGCATACTCTTCGCGAGGCGGGTGCCCGCCGCCTGCGGCGTGGGACCGTCGGCCGACATGAGCGTACCGATGCCCATGCTGATGAGCCGTGCGAGGTAGCCGCCGCGCGTGGGATCGATCGCGACGGTGACGCGGTAGTTGCCGCGATCGAGATCGATCGAGGCGATGATCGTCCGAGAGATGTCGCTGGCGAGCTGCTTGTCGCTCTTCGTCATTTGAGATACCTCGGAGCTTCGTCTTGTTCGCGCGCGAGGTAGTTGGCGCGCTCGGCGATGCGCAACCACTGACCAGTTGAGAGCTGCCCGAGCATCTCCCTCGCCTGATGCTTGTTCTCCGCGTCGCCCGCGTAGCGGCCAAACGCGAGTCCCTCCGCCCACTGCTCTGAGTCGATCTTTCCCTTGAGGACGTACTCGTTCTCGAGGTAGCGGAGCGCGCGAGCGAGCTCGTCGATCGTCGGCATGCGCGCCTTGGCGTGTTTCTCCGCGAGTAGATCGGCCCACTCGCGCTCGTACGCGGGATCGCCGAGCTTCTTCGGCTTCGCGAGGAACTCGTCGATTTCACGTTGGAGCTGTTGGGGGGATTTCGCCATCGCTCAGACCTTCGTCAAGAAGTCGGCGTTCCAGCGGCGGACGCGAGCGCTCTTGTCATAGAGGACGCGCACCGTGTCCACCTTCCCGACCCAGATGATCTCGCCATAGCGATCACCGCGCATCCAGTCGTCGTGCCACGCGGGGATCTGGACGCGATCACCGACCTTGAAACGTTGTGATGGACGCGCCTTGTTCATCGTCTAACCCCTACCCGTCTTTCGCTTCGCCTTGCCCCCGCGTGTGTTGCCCATCGCAGCGTAGCCGTGCTTGTGGCGCCAAGCGATCAGCCGATCGGCGGCGCGGGCGAATGCAGCGAGCGTCGCCTTGTGCCCCTCGTGTGGCCCAGTATCGAACGCGATGCCGTATTCCGGCGTACGAGAGTCACTCGCTCCCGGCGGAATTGTGCCGCTCCACACGAGCTGGCGCATCGTCGCGGTTGGACGGCCCCAACCGTACGCCCGGCCCTCGTGCATTGTCCCGACTTCCTTCCCGCGTCGCGTGATCTTCCAGTGCGCGCTCACGAGTGTGTCGCCGGGGAAGCGCGGTTTGTCGAGACCCGTGAACGTTGCGACGTAGTCGCCGTGCTTGAGGCGCTTCGGCAGCGACTTCTCGCGGAGGGAGGTGTCGATGTCGCGATTGAGCTCGGCTGCGGTCTTCATGGCTAGTGCTTGTACCAGTAGCCCTTCTTGGCGTAGTAGGCGCTCTCGATCATCTTGTCGGTGACGTTGAGCTTGCCCGTACGCCGCTTGATCTTGAGGCGCTGCGCGGGGGAGACGACGAACTGCGTGATGGGCCTGCCGAAGCGGCGCAGCTCGCAGAGGCCCAGGACCGGGGCGCCTCCACTCGCGACGTCGCACTCGATCTCTTCGATGTGCTTCGGTGCCGCGAGGTCGGCGACGTACTGGACCCGATTCTTCGCCATGGGTCTATCCTATGTCGTCTTACCGCGCTTCGCGAGTTCACGGACTTGCCCCTCGAGCTTCTCGATGCGGCTCACGAATGATGGCCCCTCGCCCGGCGCGCCGACGTACGCGAGCACGGCGTCGCGGAGGAGCGCCGCGACGGTCGTGTCCTGTGCTTTCGCGGCGGCCTTGATGAGCTTGAGCTCCTGGTCGGACACCTTGGTCTGGGCGATGTTCGGGCGGCCGTTATCGGTCATGGAATCTCCTCGATCTTTACCATCACGCCACGGATCCCGAGCGCGACGTCAGCGGCGCGCTCGACGTCCTCCGTACCCGAGATCACCGCGCGCTTCTTCGGCAAGAACCACGCGTAGAACCAGTCGGTGACCTGGTGTGGCTCGTAGCCGGCGGTGTACATCCGCGCTCGCAGCGCGTCGCTGAATGCGCGCTTGGCGTCGGCGTGCGCGAAGAAGACCGTTGCGATCTTCATGCGATCAGCTCGACGTCGCCGCTCACTTTTGGCTGCCCGTGAATCGCAGCGCGTCGGCCGAGAACCACAGCGCGCCGCCGCGCATGCCCTTGGTCTTCGAGACGAGGTACGCGATCTCGCCGGGCTTCGAGTCGCTCGCGCTCTCGCGGTTGACGAGCCACATGCCGCCCGCCGTATTGGCCGCGAGCACGTACGCGAACTGTCCGCGCTTGAAGTAGGCGTTGCTGCCACCGCTGCCTTGCAGGATCTCCACGCGGCGCGGCGGATCGATTGGGCGGTGGGTCTTGGAGGGCTTTCCAACAGGCATGGGGTTCCTTTCAGCGCGCCTTCGAGGTCACGCGAAGACCACGAGCTTTGCGCTTCGACGCCTTCTCCCAGAACGGCTCGTACGCGAATGGCACGTCGAGCCACCGTTTGCCGTCGATCTGGCTCGTGAAGCCGCTGCTCTCGCGGCCGAACTGCCGGATCACCAGGCGCGCGACGGGCGTGTCGAGCACGTAGAGATCCGACGCGTGATGATCGATCTGATTGCGCGGGACCAGCTCGATCAAGGTCTTGTAGAAGCTCTTCGCCATGGCTCCCCGATGTTACTTCGCGATCGCGTGGTTACGCCAGAATCGGGCACTCGCCTCGGGATCTTTGCAGCCCGGATCCCCCGGCTCCTGCGGCGCCGGCGGTCCGCCGAACGCGGTATAGAGGATGCAGTCGTACTTGAGCTTCCCCGTACTGTTGCAGTGATCGCAGCCCACGACCCCGCCGTTCGTGAATGGATCTTTCGCGGGCGCGAAGCCGAGGTGGATGAGTTCCCCGTTGCACGTCGTGCACGTTTCCTCGTGCGGCCCGGCGATCACGGTGATCTGTCGGACCTGGCGCGGCGGCCGCGCGACGAGGCGCGAGTTCCAGGCGCGCGATCCGCGCGGCGCCAGATCGGCCTCGTCTTCTCCGATCGGCGGATCGCCCATCGTCGGGCCGTAGAGCCCGCACGGAACGGTGCCCAGATCGGCGGGTAGCTCGATCGTCTTGATGAAGAAGCTCTCGCGATCGGCGAAGAGCTTCATGATGTGATCGATCTGCGCCTCGGTGAGCGCGTGATCGAGGTGGCTGTCCTTGTGCTTCTTCATGGTGACCTGTCCTTTCGATCACCTGACGCCGGACGGGTCCCAGATCTGACAGGTCACCACGTCGTTTTCTCCAGCTCGCGGGCCTGATCGATCGTGAGGGGTGGGCCCTCCAACAGACCCCTGTTGTTGTAGGGGTAGAAGCGACCGTCCTTTTCGCGGTGGAGGACGTAGCGCCTCACGTAAGATCCGTTGTGCTCGACGACGTAGTAGTGGATCTCGTCGTCCGAGACGACGCGGATCTTGATCTTGCGCCAGGCGTTGTCGGCGTCTTCGACCGTCATCGAGTCGTCTTCTCCCTCGGAACGCTCGGCAGGCGGATCCGCCCGCCGAGCAAGTCGAGCTTGCGGTGGAAGCGATCGGTCTCGATCCGGTGCAGCGCCGAGGCGACGATCGCCGCGCGCTCGTGGCCGGCGACGTACGCGGCGACGATCTCGTCGCGACCGATCGGTTGCCCGCGAGCGATCACGAGATCGGCGTGCTGCTCGGCATGCGCCCGGCGCAGCGCCATGAACTCCGCGAGCTGATCGTCGTCGTCCTTGCTCATAGGTTCCTGCACGGTCGATCGTTCCGGCAGTCTTCGCAAGGCCCGACCGATACGCCCCAATCCGGGAGCCAGACCTGCTCGCCGGGCCATGCCTCGTGATCGCCGATCTTCCAGTACGACGGGATCTCGACGGGCAGCGTGGCCAGCTCGTCGACGCGCGTCTTCGCCTGCTCTCGCGTCATGCCCGCCGCAACGAGCACGTCGACGGCGCTATCGATCTTGTCGCCCAGCGCGGCGTCGCGCGCGACGACTTCGGACTCCGTCAGGCGTGCGATCTGCGCCTGCCCGCGACGCACGACGCAGGCGTAGCAGGTGAAAGACACTCAATCCTCCCTCGCCGGGCGCAGGGCGTTGTCCCACGCGACGCGCGCGGCGCGGCGCCAGGGCATCTTGTACAGTCGTGCGAAGAGCAGCGTCTTCACGAAGATGTACGCGCGCAGCTCGATCGCGTGTGCTCGCTCGCGCAGGGTCATCTTCTTAGTACCAGCCCTCGATGCTGGCGAGGCCCGATCCGTCGATCACGCGATCGGCCGCCGCGATGGGGAGGGTGATCCCGCCGCCGGCCGGGATCGTGGCGTCGAGATCGATCGCGGCGCCATCGGCCGAGACGAAGCGCGTCACGTGGAGGGGCCGATCGATCAGGTAGTCGCTGGGCCGGATCGTCCACGCGTCGCCGGCGACGTCGGTCGGCGCGGCGTAGAGCTCGACGCGCTGATCGAGCAGGGTGGTCTCGGCCGCCGGCGCGACGGCGCAGGCGGTGACGAGCGCGATGAGGGGGAGGGAGATCGCTTTCTTCATGGCGGTGTTCCTTTCTTGGCGCGGAAGACGATGAACTCGCGCTGGTGCTTCCAGGCGTTTTTGATCAGCGCGCCCCAGACGACCTTCAGAGCCTCACTAACGTAGTCGTAGTCGTAGTCGCGATGGATCACGAGATCACCAGGCGGCACGGATCCTCGTCGTGATCGAGGGTGATCTCCGCGCGCGCAATCTGGAGCAGATCGAGCGCGGCGAGGGCGTGCTCCCGCGTGTGCGCCGGCAGGAAGCGATCGTTGAGATCGCGGATCGCGGCGATTGCCCGATCGACGAGATCGGTCAGCGTGGGGGACGTCGGTGGCGGACACGCGCGGTGCTCGCCCTGCGCGGCGACGAGCGCCTCGGTCGGGTCGAACGGGCTCGGCGGCGCCGGCGGGAGCTGCCAGCCGCACGCGCAGCGGACGGTCGACGTGCCGTCGGGCAGGACGACGTAGCTGAGCTGCGGCTGTCGATCGGGGATCGACAGGTGCTTCCTCGCCTGGGGATCGCGATCGTCGCTCACGACGCAGTGATCTCCTCGACGCCGACGATTTCGGCGTACTTGAGGGTGCCGCGCGCGGTCGGCAGCCACGGCAAGATCGGCGGCAGCCCCTGCTGCTGGAGTCCGACCGAGATCACGTTCGCGACCCACTCGATCTCGTTTGCTTTGCATCGAGCGAACCAAAATTTGGCGGGATCGCCAGTGAACATCCCGCCGCGCTCGATCTCCTGCCACAGTGCCGCCAGCTCGAGCGGCGTCTTGCCGCGGCACGCCTCGAAGCCGGCGATCGCGCCATCGAGCATCTCCGGCTTGTCGGCACGCTTGCCGTAGTCGGCGCGCGCGGCGGCGATGCCGTCGTCGATCACGCGGGTGAGCAGATCCTCGTACGTCACCATCTGAACATCTCCGGCTTGGTGAGGGCGAGCCGCGCGAGCTTGGCACCGAGCGCGCACAGCGCCTCGTGGTAGCTCTCGTCGAGGTGGTTCGGTGCGCGGTCGTGACCCAGCTCGTGGATGATCAGCTGATTCAGCTGATCGGTCGGGCCGCGCTCGCACGCCTCGAAGAAGTCGTGGCCGAGGCGCCCCAGGTTGAACACGAGGCCCTGGCTGCTGCCGAAGCACGCGGCCCAGCTGACCTTGATGTCCGACAGGACACCGACGCGCGTGGACGCGCCGAGGAGATCGCGGCAGACGGCGCGGGCGTACGCCACGACGGTGCGGATCGCCGGCGTCCACTTCTCCTCGGGCACCCAGTTGTCCTCGCCGTCCGGCGAGAACAGCGCCTTCTTGGTCGGCGCGATTTGACCGGCCGGCTGCGCGGCGCCGTGCTTCCTGACGTTGTCCCACTGCGATCGCGTGAGCTGCCCGCCCTTGATGAGCGTGTAGCCCTGCGAGACGAGGTTCATGTTCGCCTCGGGATCGCTCGGATCGAACACCGCGCGCTTCTTGCCGTACTTGGCGTCGATCGCGCTCGACACGGCCTCGGGCGTGGCTCTCTCGTCGGCCAGCGCGTCGTTCACGAGCGACGTGCTGGCGTCCTCCTCCGTGAGCTTGTCGTGGAGTGCGTTGACGACCAGCGTGCGGATGGCGCGCAGGTACGCGGGTGTGACGTTGTCGCGCTCCATACTGAGTGGGACTTTCTGTTGGATGTCCACACTCCATCGATCGCCGGTCTCGGTTATCGGCACGCCCATCTCGTAGAGCGTCCCCGTCTCGCCCGGCAGCGTCTCGTGGACGTGAACGGTGCACTTCCGCGCCGTGCGCCAGATGAGGCCGTCTTCGTCCGCGATCTCGGTCGGCAGCGTCGCCTCGATCGTCTTGATCGGATCCCGCGTCGGCAGCCTCTTGCCGTCGACGAAGGTCGCGACGTGCGGCGGCGGGATCATCCTGGCGAGCCCCTCGCGGATCTCGGCCAGCTCGGCGCGCGTGATCCGCGCGATGCCCTGGAACTCGGTGCCGCGATCGCGGCGGGCCCGCATGCTCGATCGTCCGCGGCCGTCGAACAGCACCGCGCCCTTGGTCGAGATGATCGACGCCTCCTCGCACAGCGCGAGCACAAGTTTTTCACCGATCGCGAATCTGCCTCTTTTCTGCGCCTGGCCCTTGCGGTTCGATTCCGCGAACAGGGTCCATGCGTGCGTGATATCGCAGTTGTGTGTTGCAACCATCGATCGACCGCAAAGAAACTGCCCCGACGGCGCATCCGTCGTGATGCAGACAACAGGGCGTGAAGCGCACGGTCGAACAGCTTTGATCATGCGTCGACGCTGACGCTCTGTCGCTGGATAAAACTGCGCAGCCTTGCGTGGAAGGGCGAAGGCAAGATACGGAACAGTGAACGAGACGCGATAAACGTCCTTGCGTTGTACGATCGGCTTACCGCCTTTGATGCCGGGATATACCTTCCCGGCGCGCCCTCTCAGTCGTCTAGTTATTCTTCCGCCGAGCGATTGCACCAACTCCTCGAAACCTTCGATGAGCTTCAGGTTGGTGTTGACGAATTCTGCCCGGCGACTGTGTTGAACGGAGGATGAGCAGCCATCGGAATCAACCAAGCCTTGCAGCAGCTCTAAGCGCTGTTGAACCCCGCCGCGCAAGTAAAGTTGAGGGATGTGCTTTTCGTCTAGGACGCCGAGCGTGCGGAGATCTTCGAGTAGACCGTGCAGCGAGGCTGAGTAGCTTCCGTTATGTCGAAATTTATAACCGGCACGTTCCGCTCGATCTCGAAGATGTTCGGCATCACGTTTTGCAACAGCTATCACACTGGTGCGTTTGGTGCCGTCTCCGAGCCAGTAGCCCAGCAAGTACGGGTCAACTGGTAGCGCGAGGGAGGGTGTTTCGAGGACTGCTTGTATCCCTGTTGATAGATGTCTGCGGTCTTGGCGCCCTTGACCTACGCGTTCAGCCAGCTGCGCTGTTGTCAAGATGCGGGCGGGCCGATTCCTTGCGCGATCGTTGTCGTCTGTGACGGTCCAAAGGTGATTCGCGTCTGCGACGAGCACTTCTCCATCGGCAAAAACGACTTCGTAACAGGGCCGATCATACATCACGTCGGTCTTGGCGATGACGTGACGGATCTTTCCGCCATCGTCGTAGATCAGGTCGCCGACCTGAACTTGTCCCATGGTGGACCATCCACTGGGAGTCGGAATCGGCGTAGCAACATCGAGCGCGAATCCGTCCGGCGCGTCGTCGCGCACGAGCACCGTCACGAGCGGCCGGCCCTCCTCGGGCTCGAGCACCACCTCGACAGTCGTGACGTCGTCGGCATCCCACGCGTTGGCGATCAGCTCGTGCAGGAGCCAGATCTTGCCGCGCCGCTCGATCAGCTTGGCGAGGCCCTTTCGCGAGACGTCGAACCAGTCGGCCTTGTCGCTCACGAGACCAGCTCCGCGTCGATGACATCGTTGCCTTCGCTGATCATCCGGCTCTTCGGCGCCCAGCGATCCGCGCGCGGCTGGAGGTGCTGGATGCCGGCGGCGGTTGCGACGCGCCCGCGCGACGTGCGGCGCACGAGGCCGCGCGCGACGAGGTGCGGCTCGATCACGTCCTCGATCGTGCCGCGCTCGGTGCCCATCGCGGACGCGATGGCCTCCAGGCCGATCGGCGCGCCAGCCTCGGCGACGATCGCGAGGTAGGTCCGATCAGTGGTGTCGAGGCCGAGATCGTCGACGCCGATCGCGTCAAGGGCCGCCGCCGCGACGATCGAGGTCACGCGCGTGGCGCCGACCGACTCGACGAAGTCGCGCGCCGCGCGCACGAGGCGGTTGGCGACGCGCGGCGTGCCGCGCGATCGGCGACCGATTTCCGCGGCCGCGTCGTCGTCCATCGGCAGGCCGAGGCGGCGGGCGGAGCGGCCCACGATCGCCTGGAGATCGACGTCGTCGTAGTGGCCGATCTGGAAGGTGTACGCGAACCGATCGCGGAGCGGGCCGGTGAGGAGGTGTGTCCGCGTCGTGGCGCCGATCAGCGTGAACGCCGGCAGCTGCATGCGGATCATCTTCTTGCCGGCGGCGAGATCGACGACACCGTCTTCCATCGCCGAGTACAAGATCTCCTGGAGCTTCTTGTCCAGGCCGTGGATCTCGTCGACGAAGAGCACGTCGCCGGCGCCGAGGCCGGTGAGCAGCGCGGCCAGCTCGCCGCGGTGCTCGATTGCCGGGCCGGTCGTCGCGACGAACTTCGCGCCCATCTCCGCGGCGACGACGGCCGCGAGCGACGTCTTGCCGCATCCCGCCATTCCGGCGAACAGCAGGTGCCCGACCGGGCGGCCGGCGCGGCGCGCGGCGGTGATCGCGCGCCGGAGCGTCGCGATCGTCTGATGCTGGCTGACGAAGTCGTCGAGGGACGTGGGACGGAGATCTTGATCGGTCTTCACGGCGACACTCCCTGCGAGGCGCGGCGGAGCGCCGCGCGGGTCCACGCTTCGACCGACGCGCGCTCGATCGCGTCGCAGCTCCACGCCGCGCTGTGCGCGACGTACTTCTTGTAGCCGGCGCCGACGAGCGCGGCGACGACGTCGGTGCCCATCGTCTTCTCGCGATCGGTCGTTGGTCCCTGCGAGATGATCGTCGCCCCCTGCGAGATGATCGGGATCGCGATGCGATCTTCGGGCGCCTTGCCCCGCGATCCCCGCGCGTGGGAGATCTCCGGCGCGGCGATCGGCTCGGAGCGCGTGGCCCGATCTTGCGGTCGCGCGACGCGCAGGCCGCGGATGCGGTCGGCGAGGGCGGCGGCGAGCACGCCGATCACGACGAATGCGGCGCCGAGCAACATCGACAGCGCGCTCACGACCACACCGTCCCGGAGACGGCCTCGGCGCGCGTGATCGTCGATCCGCGCCGGCGGACGCCGCGCGGCTGATCGCCGGCGATGATCGTGAGGGTCGAGTGCTCGTGCGCGGCCACGCGCTCGCACGCGGCGATCGCGGCGGCTTCGGTCGGGAAGCGGCCGAGGCCGTACGCGCTGCGGTGTGCCTTGTGAGCGTACGATGGCCGCCAGATCGCCTCGAAGACGATCCGACCGCCGCGGAAGAGGAGGTTGATGGTCGCGTAGGAGCGAAGCATGCCCTTTCCAGATGCGCGTGGCATGCCGACGCTTGGAGCCCCAAGTATCGACATGTACGAGGGTGGGTGACCCACGACCCGGGTCCCGCGCGTCACGGTGTGGAAGGGAATCCTCGTCACGGAGTCTTCATAAAGTATGACTTGCGTAATACCGAAGTCATACGTCATCACGCCTTGTGAAGTCGGTGCGCGCGGCGAGCAGCGGCAGCTGGCTGTGGCGGATCGGGTAGATTTTGCAGTCCCTCGCGTTGACCGTCCACGCCTCGCCCGTACCGAAGTAATCGAAGAAGAGATCGCGCGGTACGTCGCAGCCGAGCGCTGCCTGGATCAGGATGCAGCCGACCTTGCATTGATCGACGTCGTACGCGATGTGGTACTCGGGATCGTCGTCGTCGCTCACGGCGGCTCTTTCGCGATCGCGCCGTCGATGCTCGCGTAGAGATTGTCGAGCGCCTCCTGCTGCTCATCGTCCGGCCAGTCGCCATGGTTCGGCACGACGCGTCGGAATGATTTGGCCCACGCGTACACCGGCTGCATGCGCTTGACTTCAGCGCGCGCCTCGTCGCGTTGGCGCATCAGCGACGTCCACGCGTTGTCGTGCTCGGCGACCTTCCGCTCGGCATGGCCCTCGTGCAGTGCGGCGATCACGTCGCTCGTGTCGAGCGGCCTCAGCACGGCGCCGCGTAGCTTCTCGTTCTTGACGCGCAGGGCGTCGCGCTCCGCTTCGAGGTTCCGCCAGCACGTCGCGCAG
>Ga0210384_10006186_pt1 | contig 12816 bp, 12 predicted proteins | sample IncBWH2MmetaG_FD_160574 | JGI IMG/M metagenome (GOLD analysis project Ga0210384, IMG submission 160574) | Forest soil microbial communities from Barre Woods Harvard Forest LTER site, Petersham, Massachusetts, United States - Inc-BW-H-2-M | ecosystem: Environmental > Terrestrial > Soil >... | reverse complement strand
CCGCGACATTGCGGGTCTAATTTCGAAGAATCCTTTTGAGGGTCATTCGGTGCGACCGGGTGATGTCCGCTTCGTCAGTGTGCTGTCGCGGCGCCCTCGCCTGACGCCGTCAACGCCCATGCGATTCCCACCTCAGGGCCCATGGCTGATGAAGATCCTCACGAGGCAAAACCGATTCGTCATCGGAATGTACCGGCGCCACATGAAGGTCATCGGATTCCTCGGTGCACTGGACAGGCTCTACGGTGTCTCAGTGACCACGCGCAACTGGAATACCATCGCGGCGGTTGCCAGGGTGCTCCGTAACGAGCAATCGGATTGAGCAGCGCGGTGGCCGCAATACCGGGCAATAACACTCCCGCGGCGATCCGCGGGAGTGTGCCGCTACTGCCGATCTGTCTATCAGTAGCCGCCTTGAGGAGTCATCGTAGCTGTGATGCTTCCGAATACCCCATCTGTCTGACTTGCGAAGCCTGCCGTATAGAATAACTTGGTAACTGGCTTGTCGGCGTCGCCGTTTCCAAATGTGAGCGCCCACAGCCCCGGAAGGGTCAGGGGCTGGCCACTGCCCGCCATTAGGGCCCCTTTAAATGTCGCCAACGACATTCCGTTCGGAGAGAAAATGTTTATCGTTCCGTCGCCAAAATTGCCGATCAACAAGTCGCCTTGGAGAGACCCGAACCCTGCGGGTGCGATTGCGATTCCCCATGGCGCGTTAAGGGCTCCGGCCGACGCAAATTGATTAATCAAGTTACCGCTGAAATCGAAGATGTCGACGTAGCCAAGTCCGATGCCGGTGATTTCGTCATGCATGGCTGAATCTTGTTTGGCGAACGTGACGTATAGCTGGCCGTTGAGCGCGGTTATGCCAAATGGCGCGAAACCGGACGGAAGATTGGGGTCAACGAATTTGCCCTGCATGGCGGCAGGCTTTGAAAAGTTCGTATCGAACACGTCGACTTTATTGTTGTGCAAATCCGTTGCGTATAGATAAGTTGCTCCGCCCACCGCACCGATCGCCAGGCCCTTGTACACGGCATGATTCGGACCGTTGATGATGCCATCGTCATACGCGGTGACAGCGGCGGCGCCGCTATCCTGTGCCCATGCAGAAATTAATCCGCCCTCTCCATCAAAGATAAAGAGTGCCGTCTCGTGACCCTTGGACGTCGGAATCAAGAAACCGCCGGTCCCGTTGAAAATCTGACCCGTTGGATTGGCCTGCACGCCCGCGGCTGAAGCGGGAATAGCGATCCCTGTCCCCGCAGAACCGGTAATATTTTGCGTCTCCTGGACGCCGGCGCCGCTATACAGCGTTGTCAAATTACTGTTGTTGTCCGAAATCCAAAAAGGCGCGCCCGGCGCCACGGCAATCCCCCACGGGTTTTGCAAGTTGGCATCAATTGTCGCTGCGGTAGCCACGACTTCAGCCTTATTGGAGACCAATGCCGCATCGGCGAATGTCGTGCCCGAAGCCGACATCATCGATTGATTGCTCCCGCCTCCTCCGCCACCGCCGCACGCTACGACGATGCCGAGGCAAGCGACACAAAAACCAACCGAAGCAACTGCGCGACTGCCTCTACTACGATGCAAATTCATGAGTACTCTCCATTCCGTTAACGAACGACCATTACGCGCATGAGTACCCTGCGGCGTCGAAATAGTTGGCACGAATCCGTTGGAACGCAATTACCGCGCGAGCGCGACGAAACAGCGGAATAAAAACCGCCCGTCAAGAGTCTTACTCACGGCAGCGAGCTAATTATGTCGGCGCGATTCCCGCATCCCACGCCACGGCAATACGGCACGCCAATTTATTTGAGGAGTCAAACGATGCGCGCGGTCGGCAAATCAAAACGAGGGGTGTTTGATCAGGCTACGCGACTGATGCACTGGTTGACCGCCGGCCTCGTGCTGTCCGCATTTGTACTCGCGTTTTCCATCGATCTCGCCACGTCCCGTGCCTTGCACACAGCCTTTCTGCAATTTCATCGATCTGTCGGTCTGACTGTCTGGGTCGTGACACTTTTCCGCCTGGCATGGCGTCACTTTGCCAAATATCCTGATTGGCCGAGCGGCATGTCACAGACAATGCGAGTCGCGGCGATGGCGAGCGAATACGCCCTCTACGCCCTCCTTCTGGCGCAGCCGATTCTGGGAATTCTGCAGACAAACGCTCATGGTGATCAGGTGAACTTGTTCTTCATCGGACAATTGCCGGCGTTGATCGGGAAGAATCGCCCGCTCGCCCAACAGCTGTTGACCGCACATAAGGCTGTCGGCTTCTCTTTGCTCGGTCTCATTGCGCTTCATGTATCAGCCGCGCTCTTCCATCACTTCTGGCGGCGTGACGATACGCTTACGGCGATGCTGCCGGCGGCGGCGGCATGGCGCACACTTAAGCCGCGGGCCGATCAAACTCGCGCGGCTGACGCAGCCCCGAATCGGAATGTCAGTTCCTAGCGCTAAGACGCGCATGGCAAGATCCCGCTCGGGGAGGCCCCCGAGCGGGATCTTTTTGCCTTGCGGATTAGTGGTGGTGTGTCTCCACATCCGGGATCCCGGCCGCGAACCACGCGCCGGCTACATTGCGGATCAGCAGTACCGGACTTGCACACTCGGTCGGAACGGGCGTCAACACATCATCGATCTCGAAATCGCCGTCCTGCCCGAGCGGAACGCCGGTCAAAGTCGTGTTGCGCGAGGTAAATGGCGGTACCGCTTCACAAATCAATGTTGCGAAGACGCTCTGTGCCCCGTTACCGCCGATGGCGTTGCCGCCGGCCAGCAACAAACCCTTGCCATTGACCCTGATATGCCCGTCGGCCGAAACGTCGGCGCGCAGATCGGCGATCACCCAAATCTGACCGGGAGGGTTTATTCCACGCACAACATTTCGGATCACACTCGGCGAACTGCCATCGGCATTCGCGACACCCGCTGCGCTTGATACCGGAATCACACCTATCCCGCCTTTGAATCTCACCAAGGAATCGCCAGCCGCTGCCGTCAGCGAACAGCCGATCCCGAGCGTCAACGCGACAATGGATTGTTTCTGAAACATTGAAGCCTCCTTTTCACTGATGGATACGATCTCATCGCATGCCCGCGTATGCTCTACGGTTCGCTGCCGCGCGCCAAGCACGATCGATCCTGACATCCGCGCCGCGGCCTTTTGTGCAAGTGGATCGCAGGATAGGGATCGTGAAGCCCGCGTTGTGGAGATGTGCTACATTCGCTTGGCGATTGCCACGGTCGAGCAAGGTTGATGACCTGCTGCGCATAGAACCGGGAGAGATGATCCGATCGCAGGACACAACTGCAGTCTGGGTGGTTGTGCTTGCAGGTAAGAAACAGCCTTTCGGCCAAGCGCAGGCAATATGAAGAATCTCTTGATCGAGGCATTGCCTCGTCGCGATCGTGACCGCCTGCTCGAGAATTGCGAACACCTTGAGCTCACCCTGTCCGAAGTGCTCTGCGAGCCTGACGAGCCCATTCGGCACGTTTTTTTCCCCACCGGCAGCTTTATTTCCCAGATTGCCCCCGTCGATGCACGAGCCAGTCTTGAGGTTGGGCTCGTCGGTGATGAAGGAATGCTGGGAACCTCACTGCTTCTCGGCGTGAATATTGCGCCACAGCGGGCACTCGTGCAGGGTCCGGGCACGGCGTGGCGAATCAAGGCGGCACCTTTTTGCCGGGAACTCGAGCGCAGCCTGCCTCTGCGGCGCATGGCGAGCCGTTACCTCTACGTCACCTTGCGCCAGGTGGCGCAGACGGCGGGCTGCACGCATTTCCACGTCATTGGCGCCAGGCTTGCCCGATGGTTATTGATGACCAGCGATCGCGCTCATGCCGATCATTTTTATATTACGCATGAATTCATGTCCTTGATGCTCGGCGTCCGCCGCGAAGGCGTGACGGCCGCAGCCGGTTTGCTGCAGAAGGCCAGGTTGATCCAGTACGTCCGTGGGAACGTTACAATTCTGGATCGGCGTGGCTTGAAAGCTGCCGCCTGCACATGTTACGCGGAGGCAAAGAAGACCTATACGAGGATGCTCGGCTAGCGGACACGCGCCAGTATGGATCGTCGGACGGCTGATGCGGTCGTCGGCCGTTCGCCCCTAACCGGAAAGAGCTGCTCGGGGAAATGACTCTCTGGCAGAGGCCCCTTCTATTTCCAAGGCATGAAAAAAAACATAGCCGACCCCGGCTTTTTTGGCGCGATACATGGCGGTGTGAGAGTTTCTTACCAATTGTTCTTCGCTCGTACCGTCGCCGGGATAAACGGCAATGCCGACGCTCGCGTTGATGACGGGCTGCAGGTCACCCATCTCAATGGGCTGCCCAACAGTCTTCAATAGTTCTCCCGCAATCCGTTCGATATTCTCATTGCCTCCTGGGTTCATGACTAGGTACAGGAATTCATCGCCGCCGTTGCGGCACACGGTATCTTCGTCGCGAGCGTGTTGCAACAGACGTTTTGCCACTTCCTTCAATACTCCATCGCCTACGGCGTGGCCGTGCGTGTCATTGATGCGTTTGACGCGATCCAGCTCGAGAAACATCACTGCCAGCGTCCAAGTATGGCGCTTGGCCAGGGCAATTGCATGCATGAGTCGATCGTTGAACAGGCTCCGATTTGGCAGCCCCGTTGTCGTGTCGTGCAACGTCATCTGTACCAACAGCGTGTTGGAATTCTCGAGCTTTTTGTACAGTAGCCGAACTTCCAACATATTGTGGATGCGCGTCGTCACGTCAACGAGGTCAAACGGTTTGGTGATGAAATCCCTGGCGCCCGCCTGGAGTGCACGGCGTTTATGGGCGGGTTGTGCGGTGAGTGCGATCACCGGAAGGTAATCTTCAGATCCGTCCGCTTTCAGGCCATCCATCACCTCGAAGCCATCCATGCCGGGCATCTGCAAGTCGAGCACTATCAAGTCGTAACGATTTTTCCGATGAAGTGCACAGACTTCCAGCGAATTCGTCGTTGTAGAAACGTCCGTATAGCCATCCTCATTCAATATCTGAGCCACCAAACTAACATTGGCCTCTCGATCGTCGACAATGAGTATCCTGGCGTTGAGAATATCGGTGCCGTTTATCATTGTTCCAGTCCCTTCCGCCGGACGAGAAGCTCTTGCGGATCGGAGATGTCGGCCGGCGTGATCTTGTTCATCACTTCGGCGGCCGTAATGGCGCTCTGCAAAGCGCCTGTTTTGCGCAGCGCCTCTTGGCGCGGACCTTCGATTATGCCGTCCGCGTTGCGAACATCATCGAGAAGCAAGGAATCGCTTCCTTTTGCGAACATGGAATGACGATTTGGAATAGCAACGATGACTGCGCCCAACCCGATTCAATTTTTCAGTATGCCGTTCCTTCGGCCAGCCATCTGTACGCCAACCCACGTAAGGCGGGCTTCGGGATTGCGGACCGGATACTTCCGGAACTCTTTCTTGCAGCATCATCTAAACTAGATAACAAAGCACTTGTATCTTATTGTATTTATTGACACTATTTGTCAAAACACCGGCGGCGCCGACGAAGGCCTGCGCGGATCGGGAGCGGGCCTGTCGATCGGCGCGAGTGATTACTGTGCTGCGCTGAGGTATGCCGCGACTGCGTCAATATCGCCTTCATCGAGCGTGCGCACCAGATCGGACATGCCCGGTGAATTGGCGCGCGAGCCGCTGCGGAACTGGCGGAATGTGAGCGCCAGATAGGCGGTGCTCTGATCGCCAATGCGCGGGTTGGCGCTAAAACCCTTCCAGTCGTTGAAGTGACAGCCGACACAGCCGCCCAGCGCGGTGGCATGGGCGCCTTTCTTGAGCAAAGCCGCATCGGTCGATATGGGCTCGACCTTCGGCCAGGGCTGGGTCGACGCGTATTTGGCAATTTCTAGCATGTCGGCATCGCTCATTGTCGCGACGAAGCCGCGCATGGCTGCATCTTCCGGCGCATTTCGCGCGCCGCTCTTGAAGTCGCGCAGCTGGATGTAGGTATAGCCCTCGCTCTGGCCCCAGATATTTGGAATCAGCGACGTGCTTTGCAGCGTGCCGGTCAGATGGCAGGCCTTGCAGACAGCGACCTTCTGTTCGATTGCTTGTGCCTGAGCGACTCCCGCGCCGGCGAAACCTGGGAGCAGAAGCAGCGCACCGTAGGCAATGATTCTCAACTTAAACCTTTGCGACATTGCTTGCCTCGCATCAAGGCCGACTGATCGGCTCGTCACCATCTCAGTAGGCGAACACGTAATACTTGTTGCCACGCTTGTAATCCAATTGCGTATTGCCGCCGGCGCCGACAACGACATACTGTTTGCCGTCGAGCATATAAGTCGAAGCCGGCGCGTTGACGCCCGCATCAGTCTTGTAGCTCCACAGCTCTTTGCCCGTAGCCGAGTCATAGGCGCCGAATTCGCCGCTGCCTTCGCCGGTAAAGATCAGGCCACCGGCGGTGGCCAGAATCCCGCCGAACATCGGCAACGGCTTCTTGACCTTCCAGCGAATCTTGCCGGTGTTGTAATCGGTTGCCACGATATCGCCCCAGGTCGGCTCTTCCGGCGCGCCCTTGAAGCTGCCGCCAAGCCAGAGCTTGCCGTTCGGATATTCGGTGCTCGTGAAAAAGTAATACTTCAAGGCCGATTCATTGGTCAGCGCATAGACGAGGCCGAGCTTCGGATCGATCGCCAGCGGCGTTGCGCTCACGCCGCCATTCAAGCCGGGGCGGATGACCACGCCTTCCTTGGTCGGCAGCGCGCGTTCGTTCTTCGCTTCGACGAGACCCGTGCTGCGAATCAGGCTGCAGTCCTTCGCGTCGTGCACGTACAGATAGCCGGATTTGCCGGCGTGCAATACACCCGGAATCTTCTTGCCGGCCTTGTCCGCTACCGGCGTCAGGACAGCGGGGCTCACCGCGTCCATATCCCAGATATCGTGTGGAATATATTGCAGATGGCAGATGTACTTGCCTGTTTCCAGATCGATCGACACGAGCGAGTCGGTATATAAATTATCGCCTGGACGCACGCTGCCATCGATGTCGGGCGCCGGATTGCCGACGACGAAGTAGACCCGCTTGTTCGCAAGGTCTATCGCCGGGTTCTGCCAGATCGAACCGCCGAGCGTTTTGTACGGATCGCCGCGCTTGGCCAGAGCCGCCTTTTCCGCAGCGATATCGCGATGCAGATCCAGGCCCGTCGCATCATGTGTCGCCCACACACCAACCGAGTTGGCGGGCGTCGTGTAGAACGTCCAGACCTCAGCGCCGCTCTTCGCATCCAGCGCCTTGAGCGCGCCGCGGATGCCGTATTCCGCACCGGTCAGGCCGATCAATATCTTGCCATCCACCGCGGTCGGCGCGGCCGTCGTCGAATAACCCTTGAGAGGATCGGCGAGCTGCTTGCTCCACACTACCGCACCGGTTTTTGAGTTGAGTGCGACGAGTTTGGCATCGAGCGTGGCCATATAGACTAGATCGCCAAGGGCGGCAACACCGCGATTGTTCGGACCACAGCAGATCGACACCGCGGGGTCAAAGACGTGCGTGTAATGCCACAGTTTCTTGCCGGTTTTCGCGTCCACCGCGAACAGATGGTTGTACGAGGTGGTTAAATACATTACGCCGTCATAGACGATCGGCGCGCCCTGGATCGATTCGGTGAGATCGACCTGGAAGGTCCAGGCGAGCTTCAGATCCTTGACCGTCTGCGTGTTGATTCGATCCGCCGGGTGATAGCGTGTTTGCGCGTAGTTGCCGTGCGTGACGAAGAAATCAGTGCTGTCTTGTGCGGCGGAGCTCAAGCGCTCCTGGCTCAACGATCCGGGCCGCGGCACGGTCGCAGTCACGTCGGCGACACTCGTCACGCCATATCCCAGCGCGATCAGACACACGGCCATCGAACGACCCAGCTGGATTCGACCTCTGTCCAGCAGCGAAGAGTTGCCCATTCAATCGTACCTACCGTTTGGCCACCATGCAGTCCTCGGGGATGCTGTCGCTCAGAGGCTTGGGAGGGTATCCCCCCGATGGGGGGGCCCCGTCGGTTGCTCCATCGCGGACCGCCATGATTGGGAGTCCCGTGAGTGGGCTTGGTTCGTTTTGCCCTACCCTTCGACGCATGTGCCAACAGATCATCTTAGGCGGACCGGCTTTCTTTCGCCGATCCGCCTGCTGCTAGGCTGCGGATCTCTCACTGGAAGCTGTCCGCGTGGACCATTTCGAACAGCTTGTGGTTGTCGCTGTAGTCGACGTGGACGCCGATGAGTACCGGACCATTGCGGTAGTCCAGTGCTCGCTTCAGGACCGGCGTGATCTCCTCGGGGGATCTGATCATCATTCCCTTGGCGCCAAACGCCTCGGCATACTTGACGACATCCACCGGGCCGAATTCGATGCCCGACGGCCGGCCGTACTTCTGCACTTCCTGTGTTCGCACCATGTCATACGTGCCGTCGATCCAAACCATGTGGATGATGTTCGCCTTGAGCCGGACTGCAGTCTCCAATTCCATCGCGGAGAACAGGAAGCCGCCGTCACCGGAGATCGAAAGAACCTTTTCTGCCGGGCGAACGATGGATGCTGCAATTGCCCACGGCAATGCCACGCCGAGCGTTTGTTGACCGTTCGTGATGAGGATCTGCCTGGCCCTCACACTGTAGAGATGGCGGGCCATCCACAGGTGAAAGGACCCCATGTCGAGGCACAGCGTGATGTCGGTACCGAGTAACGGCTGAAGCTCATGAACCAACCGCATAGGGTGGATTGGCGTGCCGTCGAGAGCTGCCGCGCGGTTTGCCAGATCGTCCTTGTAACTCTGGATGCGCCGAAGAATGTCCTCTGACAGGGCGGAGCGGTGCGCACGTTTCAACCGCGGCGTCAGCAGCTTGATCGTCGCCGCAATATTGCCCTGTAACTCGACAGTCGGACGATAGGAGTTGTCCAGGTCCGCCGGCAAAACATCGACGTGGATGAGCTTCCGGGAGTTGCCGCCATTCCACAGAGACGGTGGGTATTCGATTGGGTCGTAGCCGACAGTGATGACCAGATCGGCGGCGTCCAGCAGCCGGTCCGCCGGCTGATTGGCGAGTTGGCCCACGCGTCCGCCGAAATTATTCAGTAGCTGTGCGCTCACCGCACCTGCCGATTGGAAGGTGCCGACCACTGGCAGATTATTGCTACCGATGAAACCTTGCACTGCGGCTGCATTGACAGGCTTACTGGCGTAAAGCCCTAGCAGAACGACGGGATTTTCGGCGGCATTAATCAAGCGTGCTGCTTCGGTGAGCGCCGCTTCGTCCGCTGCCCCGGGACCCGAGTAGGCCGGCGGAGCCAGTACGTCGTGCACTGCCGGCGCTGTCATGATGTCTTTCGGCAGATTCACGTAGGCCGCGCCCGGTCGACCGGACTCCGCGGCGCGGAAGGCGTTGATCAGCACCTCACTGACCTGAGAAGGAGCCCCGACCGTTGCACTGAACTTCGTCACCGGCTTCATGATCGACACTGCATCCATGGTCTGATGGATCTGCTTCAGCGCCTCCGCCGTGTCGACCGCTCCGCCAAGCGCTACGATTGGATCGCCCTCCGAATTGGCCGTGGCCAGTCCGGTGACCAGGTTCGACACCCCGGGGCCGGAAGTCGCGATCGCCACCCCTGCCTTGCCCGTCATCCGACCGATACCGCCCGCAATGAACGCGGCATTCTGCTCGTGTCGACAAACGACGGTTTTTATTTTCGAATCGACGAGCGCATTGAAAACAGCGTCGATCTTGGCGCCTGGGATTCCAAAGACATGGCTGACACCTTGCGCTTCAAGAGCACGAACAACGAGCTGCGCGCCGATCCGTTGCGGCTTGGTGCCGGCAGTGATTCTCACGGCAGTCTTCTCTGCCGATAATGTCTTTGAGAGTTCCTGCTCTAGGGTACTCATCATGGTCTCCTGGGTTTAAGCCGAAAAATATTTGATCGCGCAGCGGCGTCGGAGAGACGGTGCTCGAAACTAAGCTGTCTAGTGCGCCTGCTCGGCATAGGCGAGTTCCTCAGCGGTGTTCTTGCTGAGATCCGCCTTCAGAAATGCCGCGGACGCCGGCAGCGCTAGATGGAAGTCAGTCAGCGACTCGACCTGCACGGATAGCTGGGTCGCTTCGACATCCAGCACGTGCCCACCATGCGCGCGGTCATTGGAAATGAAATGAAAGTGGTAGCCCTGGACACTGAACGCACTCGAGAATCCTGGCGACCACAATCCGACCAACGTGCCGTCGATGTCCGTGAAGCTGAACTCACTCTGGGCCTTGGTCGCATCCACAAGGCGCGTGCCGGATGAGGGTGGATTGACCGCTCGCGCGCGGACACGGCTGAAGTGCCCATCTACTCGGATCGCATAGAAGATATTTCCGGATAGACGATACTGGTCGCAGCACTCCTCGAGGTCCTTGAAGCTCGCAATGGGGCCACTGTCGGTATGGATTTCGGGAGAGAAACGGGTCACCACCGCAAACGGTGCGCCAGCATCGGGTGGGGCTTCCGACACCCTGCCATTGCCCTTCACCTGAAACGCCCGCCCGTCGAGCACTACCATTTCACCGTCCAAATTCGCAAAGGTCCCGAGTCCGAAGTCGCCATGCTCCAAGATCGATTTAACGCTTACCTCCCTATCATAGACCCCTGCGACCAGCGCGCCAGAGGTCGAGACCTGAAAAAGCGTGTGCACCGGTATGCCGAGATATTTCGACAAGGCGCCTGTGATGACTGCCGATTCATTGGTACGCAGACGCGCAATTTCCGCGTCCAGGACGCTCTTCAGGGACTCCGGAATATCTGCGCTCACTAAGGGCATGTTCACGCTCCACCGCCAAGGGGTTGTTACTGGTAGGTTGCGGACACAGTGGCCGCACCAGCCGCACACATTCCGAGGACAACGCGCATAAGGCTTCTGCGCAGCAATCGGTAATGTCCAGCGACGCTCACAGTCTCTCCAGACTTGCAGCACTTGTCTTTCCCCCAAACAGGGGACTTTTGTCAGCGAATGAACCGACACCATCTCCCTGCAATTGACGCGGGGCATGAGGCAGTTCTGATCGTCGTAGGCCTTGGTGGTGATTGCAGGGTTGACCTAGCGATCCCTTGGCAATCACACTGCGCGTATCAGAACATCTCCGATCCCGCTCAGAACAGGTCGCCCGATAGCTGCCGGTCGTCGGTGACTGGAGCAGGTCCGAATATCGGACACCGCATATCTGATTAAGTTGGAGCAACTGCAACCCAATGCAAATGCAACGGCGAAAGCTGAGATCACCTACGAGCTCATTTCTTTGTCATGCTATTTATAGTTAAGTTTTATAACTTATTGCTTTTATTATTAAAAAAATGGCGGGACGGCTGGGATTCGAACCCAGGACCAAGGTATCAAAGGTCGCTTCAATTCCGATGCCGCTCTGCTTGCAGCCACCTATAGACTGACCGGGTTTGAAGTTGTAATAGCGGTTGACCCACACGGACCCGGTTTGCATCGCGCGCGAGATCCTACGGGCACGGCTCAGATCGCGGGTCCAACTCCGTCTCGCTCCGCTGTTTCATAAATCCGGTGAATGTCGCTGATACCCTGCGTCTCAATCAGGGCACTTATCGCCCGCCCCTCACACTCAGCGTACGACGCCGCGTGTCAGCGCATCGCTGCTTTGATCGAGCTGGCCGCGTGGTCGCCGTCAAACGCTTCCAGGGCAACGACTGCTGTCTTTAGGTGCCCAATCACCGCGTCGTTTTCTGTTTCTTGATCTATTTCCGTGCACTCGCCGTGCCCACTGATAGGAAGGTATCGATCGATACCATCCTGCAATCGATTCGCCTTTCGGGGGAATACAAAGTTCCGCTCGCAAGGGAGTGACGTCAACGGATGCCCGTTGCAGGCTTATCTCTAGCTGACAGGCATTCGAATTTCAGTAAAGAGAGCATACACATGGCAAAAACTGACGCAAAAACCGACTCTGAAAAAAACGAGCTGAGGCGCCGGCGAGAGACGCCCCTGATTACATCGACGGACCTCGGTGCGACGGCATCCGCAGACATCGCCGGCGGAATGAATGCTATCCTTGCCGACGTGTTTGCGCTCTACATGAAGACGAAGAATTTTCACTGGCACATGAGCGGACCGCACTTTCGCGACTATCACCTGTTGCTCGACGAGCAGGCCGATCAGCTTTATGCGATGACCGATCCGATTGCCGAACGAATAAGAAAGACCGGCGGGTCGACTTTGCGCTCGATCGGGCATATCGCACGTATCCAGCGAATCAAAGACAACGATGCCGACTACGTCGATCCACTCGACATGCTGGGCGAACTGCGCGAAGACAACCAGACCCTGGCAGCGCGTCTGCGCGAGGTGCACGATGTGGTCGACGAAGTGCGGGATATTGCAACCGCGAGCCTCATTGAAAACTGGATCGACGAAACGGAACGACGGACTTGGTTTCTATTCGAATCGAGCCGCCACGGTGATATCACGGGTCACTAAGATCGTTTCTGCGGAGCTGCGCTTCAATTATCGCCGGATGCCCCGCCTCGTCAGGCGATTAGGAGGTATGGAAGATGGCTAACTTGACGCGCGTACGGATCGCAGGTTTCACAGTTAAGTCCCAGCTTAATCTCCTGTCGATCACGGCGACCCTGATCGCTGCCACCCTGAGCGCAACTGCGCTCGGCGCGGAGGTGACCACAACAATTCTCTCGCCCCGGGCGCTGCAAGAAATTGCACGGGTCGAGACCGAAATAGACCGCATCGAGGCACAGGCGATCGAGAGATTGGCCGCCCCGCCG
>Ga0210384_10006184_pt1 | contig 12817 bp, 9 predicted proteins | sample IncBWH2MmetaG_FD_160574 | JGI IMG/M metagenome (GOLD analysis project Ga0210384, IMG submission 160574) | Forest soil microbial communities from Barre Woods Harvard Forest LTER site, Petersham, Massachusetts, United States - Inc-BW-H-2-M | ecosystem: Environmental > Terrestrial > Soil >... | reverse complement strand
GTCGATGAGCGGCCTAGATCGACGCGCTTAAAGCCAGCCGTCCGGAATACCCCAGAGGACGAAGCCATCGCCAGGAAGGCTGCACTTCAACCTGCCATTCGTCAACCGGATTGCCCTATTTGCCAGGGGCTTGGCCTTGTTGACGGTTCCATCGCACTTCAGCTTCAGCTTAGGAAGGAAGTATACAAGCGACTTGCTGATCAGCTTGGTCCGCTCCTCCAGTCTGGACAACCCGAGTTGAAAGAGAAATTGGAAGGCGGCCTGGAAGAGCAGGTTCGGACTCAGACGGAGATCGAGTATTGGCAGGAACTACTGAGAATGAAGGCGAGGGGAGAACGGCTTCCCGCGCACGCTAAGTGTTCCTATTGTTCGGGAAGTGGAAGTGTTGATGAGTTAAAGGCAATTAGAGCACCCAGAATCAAGTCTCTTGTCTCACCTCCGGGACAAGACTCTCCTCAATCGGCGCAAAAGGGCACATCCGCGGTCGAAACGGGGCCGAAAGAGCCCGTCCCAGAGGGGAAGGTAGCCCAGGGCGGATCCCAGCCCTCGCCGGGCGAAGCAAAGCCTGAGCCGTCGCAGGTCGTCCACTGGGTTTTCCATCTGTCGGGGGGTGGGAAGATTCGTGCCGTCTCTTACTCTGAGAAGGATGAAAGGTACTCCATTAAACTCATGAGCGGTTCCACCTCGGTTCCAAAGGAGTCCGTTCTCAAGATCGAGAAGCTAGGTGACGGCAAATAGCAAATAGAGGTGCCATGCGGCACAGATCTAGCTCCGAGCGAAGAAGGCCTACTCGCCTGACGGCCCGCGGTCAACGTCGCCAAAAATGCCTGGTCCAAGGGCTCCTAATTGCAAGTAATCTAGACCGGCACCTATGGAATGGGATCACTTCCGGCAGCATCGAGCTTTTCTATTCCACTTTACCCGTACGGAGAATTTGCCGTTTCTCCGGGCCCATCGCGCGATGCATTCCGTCGCCCACCTAGTCGGACTGGCAACCGAATTCGAGAATGGGCAAGTAGAGAATCCCTTTGAATTCCTGCATCAGCCACGCCAATTTGAAATGCCCCTTCGACTTGGACCCGGCGATCACAATAAGGTCACCGTCAACGACCAGAAGCCCATTTGCGACGGTCAGATCGGGGATCGCTTTGAGCCGGGGTGGAATCGCTCCCGATACACTGCCTTGCTCAACCAATATGTGTTCTTCTACGCGGGACGTGACCAGGTTCCGGGTGGCAGGGCGGCGGGTTCATTCGTACGGAAGTACCATGCCTTTGCTCGCCTTCGAATCCCAGTGGATTCAGTTGAAGTCGCTAATCCGGCAATCAACTGGTTGCTCTCTAGGTTTAACACCGGAGGAGGGCAAGCGCGAGGCAAAGTCTTAAGAGGACCATCGCTCTTCATCCCCTTCGCACAATTCCCTGATCACGTTCAGCAGATTGCGGAAGTAGTCTTTGGGGAATCGGTCGCTCTGCCCGACGATACTGAAGTCAGGATGCCGGGTGCGGGGAACTGGGAAATCCTATAACACCGTCGCCTCCTAAAATACCCCTTTGGGGACGTTGCTCTTGGAACATAGGCCATCAATTTTGTAACGTGCCCGCGGCCGCCCCGCGTCATTCGCCCGCCCCGCCCCCGCCCCCGCCCGCGCCGCTCTGGCGGGCGGGGGGCTTGACGTGGGGCTATCCCCATAGGGTGCCTTCGACTAGAACGCCGCGATGGCAGATGCCGCAGCATTCCCAGGACCTGGCGCGGGCTGGGCTTCTAGCCACAGAACCTCCAGGCGAACACCGTGTTATGCCGGCATCACCGGATCCCGAAGGACTCCGTGGACGCTAGTCCCCGAAAGATACCTGACGGAGAAGGGAGGAGGCTCGAACCCCTCCTGCAGCCCGGCGAAGACGCGATCGCCCGGATGGGCAAACTCGTGATCTCGCTCCCCTGTTCATCGCTTCCACGCTCAGGCTACTTCACAGCCGCTGCGAGCGCCTTGATCTTTGCCGGATCGACTTCGCGCACCGGACAACCCAACGTGTGGGCCACGTAGTCGAACTCGTAAACTGGGCCGTTGGAGAATCCAAACGCCGCCGGTCGAGGCCGGGGGGAGAGGCCATGTTCGCGGGCCCACTTGACCTGCCCCGGATCGCTCGTGGCGACGGAATGCTCGCAACAGCCGGCGGCACCGGCGCGGACGAATCCGCACTTTTTCAGATCGTCGGGCCCTGGGGCGACTCCGGGCACGCTCCCCTGGCGCTCGACCTGTTTCTGGTCGGACTGCTCGATCACCAGGAGCGATTCGGTACGGGTGACGCCGGGACCTGGCCGGAAGGCGGGGAGCCGTCCGTCCGCCGCGACTCGGTACCGGAAGGCCAGCTCATTCGCGGGCCTGTCTTCCCGAGCGGAGAGCCGGACCTCGCGCGCCTCCGGGGAACCCTTGGGTACCGCGAGCGTGTGCGATGTCGAACCCCTGAATTCGATCGGGGACGTCGAACGGAGGTCGAGCTTCACCGTGTATTCTGTCCTGGCGGAGGCGACAAAGGCATCCTTGAAGACGAGAGGGATCCGGACGGCCCGATCGGAGCCATCCGGCGTCGACTCGAAGGCCAAGGTCACGGCGACCGTCTGGTCGTCATTCGCCGGTACGGGAAAGAACCGGAGCCGGTACTCGTCCTCGGTCACCTGCTCCAGGAGCGCAGGGTCAGTGCACAAGCGGGGGATGGTCGCCATATGTTGCCCGAACCTCTGCGCGATGCGCCCTATGGGTTGGAGTCCCGTGATCTCCTGAAGGTCATCATCCCGGGAATCGCGCCTCTTGACCGCCTCATAGAGGGCGGAGGCCCGCGCGGAGTCCAGCAGCTTGGAGCGGTGGTCCCCGGAGGCGATATGCTTGGCGAGCGTCGCTTCGGTCAGAGCGGCGCCCTTCGGGATTCGGAACAGGAGTTCGCCCTCGAGAGACCGGAGGCCCGAATTAGCGACTGTCCAGGATAGGGTCGCGCGGACAACATTCTCGTCCACCCGGACCTCCACCTGGCGCTTCCGGAGGATGAGTTCGTCGGCGCGAGGCACCGCGCCTGCGGGAATGGCGATGAGGGTGAGCAAGAGTAGCGCGCTTCGAATTCGCATGAGGCCTCCTTGTTCAATTCCGACCGCCTAGAAAGACACAAAGCCGATCGGCTTATTGCGCCGAAAGAGAAGAGACAGAGCCGCTGGTTGAAGAAGTCTGCTGGACTTGAGACATCTCCCCCTTCGTCTCTCACCGGAGGGCATCCCGCCTTGCCGAGAAAAGCGGGCGACTCCGCGCAGCAATCTTCTTAGGTGGGCGTTCTCATCCGGAGTCGGGACCGCTTGCGGCTGGGCAATCGAACCAGAACCTCATTCGGCTCATGAAGGGCGGATCACCCGCCGCATTGCCCTGCTCCCGCCGGCTCGGCGGCCCCGACCGCCGGGGGGCCGCGGGCGTCGCGGGCGCCTCGGAAGAGCTGGCGAGAATGGAAGGAGGGAAGCTCCGACCTGGCGGCGGACCATCCCTTGATCGAGTCAGACACGAGGAGAAGAGCATGAGTTGATTGCAGACCTGGCCCGCCGGGAATGCGTGGAAAGGGCAGTCGTGTGCATGCTCAATCACTGCATGGGATTCTTCGACCGGCTCCTCCGGAAGGAAGTCTAATCATGGACAGACTGAGCCACGCGGGTTATAAGTCGTGAGTGATGAGGAAACCGGCCCGCCCCAGGCCCAAGGTCCATCGCGCGCCGTCGTCGCCGCTTCCTCCCACCCCTCCAGCCGACCAGTTCATCCGGTTTTTCTGTTCGTGCCACGCCCCGCTTAAGATCCCTGCCTCGCAGGTGAATGGGCACGGGAAGTGCCCCCGGTGCAACTGTCGGCTCCTCCTTTCCGGAAGGATTGACGAGATGGGCAAGATCTTTGTTCTCCCGCTCGTGCTAGAGTCGGGCAACCGGAGTGGCGAGACCTTCATGATCGAGCCGCAATACCGGATCGAGGATCACTTCAAGGAACTCGAGGCGCCCCAGGAGAAGATCGGGTTCGAGTGCATCTGCGGTGCGAAGATGTTTGCGAAGCCCCATCTGGTGAATAAGCGCGGCAAGTGTCCGAAGTGCGGCGCGAGGCTCTTACTGGTGGGGAAGAAGAATCGACAGACTCAGCGCCTCGAGATCTACCCGCGTGTGCTCGAGGAAAAGCAATCAGGCGACACGCAAATCTTTGAGGGCTAGTTCCACAAGATGTGTCCTACGCGATTTGACGCAGAGAGTTTGCGTGGCCATTCTGCAGGATTGGCCCTGTTCGCACGACCAGAACCTCCGAACCTGGTGGATTGTGGACCCCCACCCCTGAGCCGATCGGCACCCCAACGGACGGGCCGCCCGAGGCGGCGCGAGGGGAAGCGGGAGGAGGGCGGCGTAATGAGGAAGGATGTCGTCCCGTCACCGTCCACCCGCAGCCGCCTTCCTTAGAAGTAAGCTGCGCCTTCTGGATGACTACTTTCTCCCTTCGGGAAGCCTGAATTCGTCGTTCGAGATATCGCTGTTCAGGGTGAATTCCTCAATGATCTCGTTGACGGTCCCTCCATTGCTCGCCACCCCCTGCGTCACGGCGCGCTTCTTCAAGATGCGGTAGGTGGCTGGGTCGTACCAGAGTCTCACCCGCGAAGTCTTAAAGTGGAACCAGTTGGGTATTTTCACCGCCGAATGGACCACGAAGTCGATGTACTTTCCTTGTTCGTCGGAGCCTCCGACGACGTCGGAGGTCGGGAAAAGCTTCTCCACGTCGAGCGGCGAGGTCTCCATGAGGGCGCTGGTGAGAAGGCGGAAGACACTCTCGTTTTCGAGGAGCAGAACCGACCTGGCCAGGAAGGGGGCGAAATTCTCGGGAGTGGCAAGCGTCCGCTCCAGGCTCGTCGGTTCGCCGGGCCATTGGAGCGCCATGTTTTTCCCGTCGGAAACGAGCTCGTGGCGTTCCCATTCCCGCCAGACCCCATTCCCGGACTGGAACCGTCGCGTCCCAGCCACCCGGGCACGATTCCCCTTCTTCAGGAGGACGGTTTCGCGGAATTGGAAGGGATGCTCTCCGGGTTCAACGCATCGGGTTAACGTGCCGGATCCTGAGACGGTGATGCGTACGGCGGAGGCCTTGGCTAGGGTGTCCTGAATTTTACGGAATACTGCGGTCGCCGCTTGCGTGTCGAGATCCAGGAGCAGGAGGAGCGCGCGCTGGGCTACCTCGGTGTCCTTGTCTTTGGCCAGTTTCTCGAGTATAGGCCGGACCGCGTTCCCGGCCTTCTTGAACTCCCCGGCCGCGCGTTCACGCTCCTCGATCCGATCGGATCGCAGCGCCTCGACAAGCCGATCCGCGGGGCCTTCCTGAATGCTGCACGCCGCGATCAAGAGAAGAATCATGGGGTGTTCCTCCTCGCCGAAGGCCCCCGGCGTGGGCACGGGTCAGACGTCGACGCGATGCCCATTCGACGCGACCCAAGGAGTCCGGGTTCCCAGTAATCATGGTCGGCCCCCCACGCCTGCCGCGGCTCCCGCCCGGGGCCGGCCCTTGCCGCCGCTGGCTCTCGACCGCTTGGGGGCCCGCCCGGGGCGCCCCCCAGTAGCCCGCGTCAGCCCGGCGGAGCGGGCCCGGCAGAGGAGGAGGAGGCGCAGGAACGAGGCCGCCAAGCCACCGCCTCGCCGCCGCCGGCCTGGTCGGCGAGGGGCTTGGCAGGCGGTCGCCGCGGAGTTGTCCCGGCAGGGAGGGAGGGGGGCGCAGCCGGTGCGGAGGCGGGCTGGGCCGGGAGCCCGCGGGCGGGCGCCTTGGCGGAGCGGCGAGCGTAGCGGCGGGGCGGGGGCGGACCGAGAGGGCGAAGAAGGAGGTTCCCTACTTCTTCAGGTGGGCCGCGAACCAGTCGATTTCCATCTTCGTGACATCGGCGAAGGATTCGCGATAGACACCATAGTGGTCGATGCCGGGGACGACATGGTATTTCACCGGAACCTTGCGCCCTTCGAGGATCTCGGCCACGCGACCCCCGTTCTTCTTGGTGTCAAAGAGGTCCTCCTTCTCGGCATCGACGATCAACATCGGCGCGGAAATCTTTTCGGCAGCCTCGAAGCAGCCAAAGCCAATGCTGCGTGCGGGGTTGACGCGCATCTGGTCGTAGCGGGCCATCTTTCCGCTGAACTTCCCGGTTTCATAGGGCACGGGCTCCGTCTCGCCGTGAGCCTGTTGCTCGTGAAGGCGATAGGCGTCCGCGGGCCGGCCGCCCCCCATGCCAGGGACCTGGGCGACGACGCACTTGACCCGGGGGTCGTTCCCGGCCACCCAGGTCACGAGGCCCCCTCCGAAACTCGTCCCGAAAAGGCCGATGCGCCCCGGGTCCACTGCTGGCTCCTTGGCCATGAAGCTAATGGCCGCCCGGATGTCCTCCGTCTGGTCGGCATAGTTCATCTGCCAGCGCAGGGCGCGCACGCGAACCGTCATCTCGCCCTTCTCGTCCGGCTTCGGCTGGGGATCCAGGGCCATTAGCTTGCTGTCGCTGGTACCCCACCCGCGGTAGTCGAAGCCAAGGACGGCAAAGCCCTGCGCCGCACAGAGCATCGAGAAACGGGTCGCGCCCGTGCGCGTGCCCGCGGTCCCACTGCAGTAAATAACAGCGGGCAACTTCGCGGCGGCGTCGCGCTCCTTGGGAAGGTAGAGGTCTCCTCGCATGCGCGTTCCGTCGCTCCAGATCACCACCTCGCGGGTCTCGATCTTTGCGTCAGCTGGCTCCTGAGCAGTGTCGGCAAGGACCGGGCTGGCCGCGCCCGCGAACGCCAGGACCCAGGCGGCGGAACGAATCATCGCACTTCTCCTCCAGAAGTCGGGAAATAGACGCACATGGGAGAGGGTTGTCGCGCTTTCGGCGATTGACGTCATCCTTTAGTTCGGTGATGTCCACCCCCGCTTCGAGTATCCCCCGAGTGGGATTGTGTGGCAACACATTCGCGTGCTACGACGTGCCCGGCCCCTCCGCAACCCCGGCCGCCCGAAGGGCTGCAATCCGGCCGCAGCGCAGCGGGCCCGGCAGGAGAGGAGGCGGCGGCTTAGAAACGAGGCCACCCCGCCCCGTCTTCGCCTCCGCCATTACACTCGAGTTTCTTGACGTCCAGCTCACCCCATAGGATGCGTTCGACCCAGGCGCCGCGGGGGCAGAGGTCCCAGGTCTAAGAATAAGTTTCACTTTTCTCATAACCCCAAAAAGGGTCCGGGGTATAGTCAGGGAAGTCCAGCGACGGATCGAGCATGAATTGGAATTCCCCGAAGATCACCTTTGCCATCCTCGCTAGCATTGTTTTCCTCAATCCTTGTTCCGGATGCGGCTGCAATCACAGCGGGGGAAATAATGGCGGCAATATGCTACCTCCCTCCGCTCCGCCGGCCTGGGCCAAGAGCTATCGTGGCTCCGCCCAGGACACAGTGAGCACGATCCAACCTACGGCTGACGGCGGATACATTCTGGGTGGAACCACCGCCTCTTGGGGAGCCGGAATGAACGATCTTTGGATGATGAAGCTGGCCGCGGATGGGGCGGTTGAATGGCAGAAGGCGTACGGCGGGAGCGCCTCCGATACGCTCTCTTCAATCCGGCAGACATCGGACGGCGGATACATCGTTGCGGCATCCACCGATTCCTTTGGGGCGGGAAACACGGATGCTTGGGTCCTCAAGTTGAGTTCGACTGGGGGAATCACGTGGCAATTCGCTTTCGGGGGGGCGGCATATGACTGTGCAAACGATGCCCGCCAAACTTCCGACGGCGGATACATCGTTTGTGGTGCGACGGAATCGTTCGGAGCAGGATCTCGGGACGCATGGGTACTCAAGCTCGATACGAACGGCACGATCCTCTGGCAGAAGACGTACGGGACGGCGGCGTTCGAGCAGGTCTTCCAAGTCTGGGAACTCCCCGGCGGTGGATATGCCCTGGGGGGCGAACTCTCTCCGGCACCTGGAAATGCCTACAATGCCTGGCTCCTAAAGCTTGCCTCGGACGGGACCATCGCCTCTCAGAAGTCCTACGGCGGCATCACCGCGGATTACACCACGACTCTCTTTCCAACCTCCGACGGAGGATTCCTTCTGGCGGGAAACCTGGACATTGGGATTGGAGTGCTTACCGCAGGGGTCTATAAGATTGACTCGCTGGGGGCCCTTTCGTGGGCTCGCGCCTTTTATGATCTAACCTACCCCTCCTTCGGGCAGTCCATTATCGAATCTGCTTCAGGACAGTACATGTTTCTGGGAACTGCTTACCAGGTGGGCCAAGGCTATCAATGTTGGCTGGCCAATCTGAATACTGATGGGTCGACAGCCTGGCAGAAGGTGTACGGACTCTCCGCCGCCGATTTCGGGATTTCTATAGCAGAGACTCCGGACGGTGGATTCGTCGTGGCCTCAAACACCATGTCCTTCGGGCCTGGGGACTACGACGCGTGGGTGCTCAAGACCTTGCCGAGTGGCGATCTTGCTCCCTTGTCCTCCACCTTCAATCTTGCGGTCAACCCGCTCACCGGTAGCACGGTCAACACTCCTTCCGCGGCGTCCGCAACCTCAGCGGCCACCGTAACGGTGACAGCCGCAACGGTGACCGACACCATGGCGACGGTGGCACAGCAGGTGCCTTGACGGGACGATCCCGCGTTCCATCACGACCGCCCCGCCCCGTCCCGTCCCCGCCGGCGCCGGTCTGGGAGCTCGAGGGACACCTCCTCCAAAGGGGTATACTTCACGGAACCATCATCGATGATCCCGGGAAGGGTTTCGGGATGATGACGAGGTCTTCTCGAAGGGTGGTCAACCTGGGGACGGACTCATGAATAGACGGGCGTTGAGCGGACTTCTGATTCTGATGACCTGCCTAGTGTGGACTCCCGCCTTTGCGACACAGGAGACCACTTTTGAGAAGGTGTGGGACTTGGAAGGCCACAGGCAATTCGCCTGGTGCGTTTCATTCAGCCCGGACGGAAAAGCGATCGCATCCGCCAATCGCGACGGAACGGTAACCACCTGGGACATGGCCACCGGGAAGTTGGGACGTACTTTTTCGGGGCACTCAGGCGTCGTCCGTGGCGTCACCTTTGCCCCGGGAGGGAAGTACGTGGTTTCCAGCGGCGAGGACGGCACCGTGCGAAGATGGGATCTAGCCACGGGCAAACAGGACAAGCTCGTGCCGGTGCCCGATCATCTGGAGTATAAGTCGACCTCGAACCTCGTTGGCTCCCTCGCATTCAGCCCCGATGGCAGCGTTCTGGCGGCGGGGTTGCAAACGAGAGTCGCGCTGCTGCGTGGAAGTTCGCTTCAGGATCTGGAGCGCATCGCGTTGCTCGCCGACGGACAATCTAATGTCCAGACCAACGTCGAATCGGTGGCCTTTTCTCGTGATGGGAAAAAGCTGGCTGCGGTGGGTGGCTGGCATCACATCATCGTTTGGGATTTCAAGACCCGAAAAGAGCTGCTGGCTCTCAAGTTCCCCCATGGTAATGAACCGGTGGATTGCGTAATGTTCAGTTCGGACGGGAAGCTCCTGGCTTCAGGAGGCCACGACGGTATGGCTCGACTGTGGGACGCCAACACGGGGAAAGAACTGCGAGCCTTCACCGTGGGCGAAAAGGATGTTCGGAGTGTGGCCCTTCACCCATCCGCCAATATTATTATGGCGGCGCCCGAAGTGGGAATCGTCAAGATGTGGAGGACCGACACCGGAGCCGAGGTGCACTTTCAGGGCTCGGTGGTGGGGAGCAGGTTCGCTTTGAGCGCGGACGGGGCCCACCTGGCGTGCTCAACGTTTTCTAATTCAGTGCCTGTCGTTCAGGTGTGGAGAGTCTCGACCAAGACGTCTACCGAAGGGAAGTAATAGCCCGGATTCAGGGTAGTTGGGGTCGATCTCGACCGCATCCTGAGTCCCATGGATGGGAGAGTCCTCCGCAATCCGGTGCAACCACGAGTTCTCCGGACTCGAAGACCATCCAAGCCGCATCTCTACGGGGGCTCCGTCCCGACCCCGACGCCGCCGGCCGGGCGAGGGGCTTGGCGGCCGGTTGCCGCGGAGCTGTCCCGGCGTGTCGCTGCCTATCGCACGTCGATCGCGTAGATCTTGAGGCTTTCCCCTCTGGCCACAATCTGAAGACAACCCCTCGGGGCCCGGGACTCAGTCTCAATCTTGACCGGATTCCCATCCAGAGCGGCTCGAACCTGGTCGCCCGTCGCGACGAACAGGAGTTCGTGAGTTTTTCCGTCGAGGACCTTCAGGCGACTTCCCGCAAGGTCGAGAGCATAGCCGCCCCCGTGACCTTGCCGGAGCTTGAAGTAGAGAGATTCCAAGGCTTTGGACTCAAAGCGTACCCGCAGCTCGGCATCACCAAACTCCTCGAGCGTCCGGGCGGAGACTCCTGAAGCCGGCGACTGGATGAGGGCGTTTTCCTCGATCTGCCAGCCCTTGCCGCCCTCCTGAAGGCAGCCGAGGGACTTCCCGTCGAAGAGCGCCCGCCACTTCGGGGTTTCGGCCGGCGCGCTCAGGCCTGCCGCCCAGACGTCGAATTCCGATAGTTTGTCCTTCAAGCCCCACAGCGCAATGCGGTCTCTGATCGCGGCTACCTCCTTCGAGTCGTTCTGCCGGAAGGCCTCGGCGGCTTTGTTGCGGAGCGTCGAGTACGCCCGGTCGGCTTCCTGGCGAAGGTCGCTGACGATCTCATCAATCCGCTCAGGCTCATCAGGCGGGCTGACGCTCGAACGCGCCAGAAGGATAAGGTTGATGGCGGCTTGAAACTGTTCCTGGGTGGCGAGCTGGTTTGCACGCTGTCTCAGGGCGGACACCTCCTTCGCGAATGCCCTCCGACTCATCTGGAGAAGAGCTGCATGATCTTCCCGAACTTCCTTAAAGAGAGGGGTGCCCTCGGCCAACCGGAGCACTTCCTCATACTTGGCGATCTTCGCCTTCAGGTCGGATGGCGGAAGAGCGCGCGCCCGCGCGAGTACTTCTTCAGCTTCCTTTTCCCGGGGGCTCCTTCCCGTAACCGCGGGCTGCGCGATCGGAGGCGTGCCGCTTGATTCTGGAACGGTCCGGGGAGGTTCTGGCCGCTTCGAGGACACGGCCGTGGCGATCGCCACCAGGATCGCGGCCGCTCCCAGGACTCCCCAGATGACCCACTGCTTTGAGGGTCCACCCGGGTCCGCCTTGCCGGGGAGCTGGCTGCCGGGGGTGAGGGGGGTGCGCGCCGGCGAGCAGGGAGGCGCACCCTTCTGATTGGAAGTGTGGTCCAGCTGCGATACGACTTCCTTCCGCTCCTGGGGCGTCAGGATCTCCAGAAGCTGAGGAAGACAGAAGGTGCAGGACACCCGATTCCCGAATCGGAGGGCTTTCGATTCCTTGAAATCGGCGCCCGTCAGACGCACCTGGCAGTGGAAGCAGTAGGTGATTTCTTGACCCATCTGGACAAGATGAGTCTAGCACGCGGAGCAGGAGAAATTGTGAATCAGCGTGCCTTCCCAGCCACAAGAACGATGCCCGCTCAGGGCGACCTATTAGGTCATGATCGGTCCGTATCATCGCCTCCGGTGCGCGATCGGGCGCGCTCGACTCCTGGGAGGGTCTACGGAACGTACCTCGATCTGCGTGGGAGCACTACACGCTGACACCGATGTGCCTCGCGGTGGACCCCGCGTGCCGATTCAAGGACGAAGTAGACGCGCCCCGGAGGGTTCATCGAGCGCGTGCCACCGAAGGCCGCTTCGTCCTCCGCGGCTACCGTGCTCCCTGGGCAAGCCCGTGGCCGAAGAGCGACATCGGGGTCTGCGAGCTTTCCTTCCGTGTCGCGTTCGAAAATGGGCGTGGCGAAGAGGCCGCGTCGGAGCTGACCCGCGAGAGGAGGAGGGCGGCGTAGGAGCGAAGCCGCTACCCCCCGGCCCCGCCTCTGCCCCCACCCTTCCTCGTCCATGCCGCGTTCGCGGCGCCGCTTGAAGGGCCTTCCCTCGCAGCCCTCGTCTTGTAAGAAGCGGGTCCGGAGGAGGCTTTCGTGGTCGGAGCGAACGACGTTATTCTTTGGACGATCCTCTTCGCTTGCCCCCAGGACGATCCATCGCGGAAGAAGGAGATCGCGGCTTGGATCGAGGAACTGGATTTTCCGGACGTGGCCGATCGGGACGAAGCGGAGAGGAAGCTCTTCAGCCTGGCGCGTGACGTCCGGGATGCCGCCCTCCAGCTCGCCAAAGCACCGTCCTCGAGCGACCCCGCCGTCCAGGCCCGCCTCGGACGCGTCCGAACCGCGCTCAGGTCGACCCTGCCGTACCTCCCGCTCCCCGAGGTTAAACCGACAGGATCCCCTCGCAGCGCTCTTTTCGTGGAGCACATGCAAGAGAACCTGGAAATCCGAAAACAGCTCAGGACGATCCGCATCACGATCGAGAAGGATGCCCCGCTCGCGGCCGTAGTGGACGACATCCGCGAGATCACCGGGATCAATATCCATATCTCAGGAATTGAGAGCGCGGCCACCGAGCGGGTGCACGTGAGGGTGAAGGACGTCACGGTCGAAGCACTCCTGAGGAGCTTCCTCGGTTCTCATGACTGGGGGCACTGCCTGAGAGACGGCGTCGTTCTCGTCGCTCCAAAGAAAGCAATCCGATCTCAGATCAAGCTCGAACTCTATGAAGTGGGGGATCTCCTTGAGTCCTCAGGAGAGGATCTAATCGAAAAGATCCAGCAGAACGTCCGTACGAAGGAGTGGAACGAGACCGAAGGATGCAGTATTCAGTTTCAGAACGGGCTTCTCGTTGTCCGCC
>Ga0210384_10006183_pt1 | contig 12819 bp, 11 predicted proteins | sample IncBWH2MmetaG_FD_160574 | JGI IMG/M metagenome (GOLD analysis project Ga0210384, IMG submission 160574) | Forest soil microbial communities from Barre Woods Harvard Forest LTER site, Petersham, Massachusetts, United States - Inc-BW-H-2-M | ecosystem: Environmental > Terrestrial > Soil >... | reverse complement strand
GTCCGGCTTGCCGTCGCCATCAATATCCGTAACGCCGATCACTCTGGGAGAAGGTCCGTTGACCGTTTGCTGGGAAGTTGCTGGTTGGAAGTTTCCGTGACCGTCGCCGAGCAAGATTGATGCGGTGCTGGTTTGGGAGTTGTCGCTGCTGATCGAGATCAAGTCAGCCTTGCCGTCCCCGTTCATATCCGCGACAGCGACCGCATAAGCCTGCACGACGGACAAGTACTGAGGCGGAGACAGAGAGCCGTCAGCATTGCCATCGAGGATAGCAATTTGACCGTTAGCCCAATCGGGTACGAGAACGTCCGCGAATCCATCCCCATTTACGTCCGCCACTACGACGCATGGGGGACCAGATTCGTTCCCCACAAGATAGGCGGGAAGCGCATTCATGACGGTCGGGACCGGTTGCGGCGCGTACACGGTGAAGGGGGAAGCGTTGGAAGTTCCTGTATTCGTCTGAACCGTGACCTGATGCTTCCCCAGGGTCGTGCTGACACTGTCGCTGAGGGTCACGAGCAGCGTGCCGGAATTTACGAAATTCGTGTAGACCGCTGGTTGTCCGTCGATGAAAACCTGTGGTCCAGCGTTGAAATTGGCACCTATAACAGTAAAGGAGTTCAGCAGAACGCCCAGCGTTATGCTCGCGGGCGCGACGGTGGTTATAGTCGGTGCGGGAGGAGGTGGCGGAGGTGGCGGAGGGCCGCCTGACGAACTACCACCCCCGCACCCAGCAAGCACCGACGCCAGCGCGACGGTCAGAAGAGTAGAGAAGGTTCGAGTCTTCATGTACTTGACTTATTAATCAAGAACACAACCAATCGATACCGGCCAAGCAGACAGCGTAGACAGGCATTTTACTTGATGGAAACACAAAAATAGGAAAAAACGCGGTTCGATACGCCGATTCGGTAGCGATGCGGTTTGACTACAGCTGGTTCAAGCCATTAGGTTGAGGTAACTTTTGGGAGTTAGGCGCGATCCATTTGCGATCCGTTAGTTGGTTTATCAATGCTTTTCGTATACTTCGGTGCCATCCGTGGTCCTGCATGTTGTTGAATTTACGGTTTCAGGCGGATTCGAATCCCTCCCTCTCCGCCATTACCCTAGTTATCTAGCACTTACGAGTCGGTGATACCTACACTTGATACGGTTTTCAAGGAAGGGGTCACCCGATGCACCGCGAGGTCAATCTCACCAAAAGGGTCCAAACACCGCAAGGAATGCGGTATTGCGCTGTTGTGCTGTCCGCCAATGGCCGGGTCAAGCCTGACGCTGTTCTGGTCAACGGCAAGCCCGAGCGCCACCCCGAAGGGGCCTACTACATCGAATGGCATGACAACGGCAAGCGTAGCCGCCGCCTTCCGTGTAAACCACGCACGTTGAGTTCGGCCCGCTTTGGTTCTCACGCTCGCGGTCCACGGGCACTCTACCGGCTTAAACCATTGCTTCCACCTCGCGTACCAGTCCCGGTTAATCACAACCTCATAGCATTCTAGGAAGCGGCCCAGCTTCTAGGTCTCGGTCTTGGTTGTCGCGCTCAGCCCGTAGAGGTTGATACCGAGATTCAAGTGAACTTCCAGCTCTCAGGGCATTAAGCCTCCAGCTTCACGTAAGATGAGAGGATGATTTTCCGCGGCCCTCGCCGTGTCGTATCGATTCTGAGCCACCTTGTGCTCCTGGCGGCCACACTCCATGCGCAGCCCCAGGCTCAATCTCCGTCGTCGCCCACTCCACCGACTCGGAAACACAGCAGCAAGAGCGCTCCGGCTGATTCCGGGCTTGATCCGGGTGCTGTGACCGATGACGTCTATCGCAACAAGACCCTGGCGCTCTCGTGCAAGATTCCCGCGGGGTGGGTATTGCGGACCGACGAGATGAATGCGCCGGTGGAAAGAAAAGAAGACGAAAAAGAAGCTTTGGCTCAGCCGGCGGCGCCGGCTTCAAGCGCTGGCGCCAAGGTGTTGCTGGCGGCATTTTCGCGGCCTCCCGAGGCTCGAGCCGAAGACGTGAATTCTTCCATCCTGATCGCGGCGGAGAGCGCGGCTTCCTATCCCGACTTAAAAGAGGCGGCCCAATATTTCTTCCCGCTCACCGAAGTGGCCAAGGCGCAGGGGTTCACGGCAGACGAGGATCCTTACGAGATTGCCTTGGGAACGAAGACGCTGGTTCGGGGAGATTTTCGCAAAGACAGAGGCACGCGCGTGATGCACCAGTCCACTCTGGTTATGCTCTCGCACGGCTACGCGATTTCGATCACGGTGATCGGCGGGACGGACGATGAGGTGGAGGATCTCATCGACGGGCTGACTTTCAGCGCACCCAGCAAATAGCTTCGTAAGGCAGACTCTTTCCGCCGTGCTACAGCTCCGTCTCAGCCTCGGCGGCTAAACAGTGTGCTGAAAAACTCAGTTGGTCGAAGAAGAAGGACGACGAGGGCTGAAGCCCAGATTAACTTTCAACGGCTTACGCGGCCCGAAAGGGCCGCTGTTCCACGGTAGCACCGACAAATCCGAGTTTTTCAGCAAACTGTAAGGCCGCTGCGTCGATGACATCTTTCGGCGCAGCGAAAGTTGCGCCCTTTCAAAACAAATTCAACGAACTTGCAGGACACAACACTAGATGGCGATTCGCAACCGGGGATCTGCATTCTTGCGGGTCTCAGCGTCCGTGGCGTGAGAACGCACTTCAGGGCGTTTGCGAAAGACGGCCTTGACGCCTTCGCGCCAGCGCTCGTCGATGCCAACAAATTCCCATTCGATTTCGGGCGCGAGGTAGCGCAGGAGCACGTCTGTTTGGGGATGGACGTGGAGTGCGGGCGCTACCAGGTAGAGCAGCGGCTTTTCGGGAGAGAGCTCTCGGTCCGCGAAATATCCGAAGCGCGGAAATTCCGCGCGACTGTGATGCCAGGCGACCCGCGACCAGTAATCCAGGCCCTGCAGCGGCAGGTGGATATCCTCGTCGGCCTTGAGCTCGACGACGGCCAGGCGGCCGTCGTGGGTGGTGGTTAGCACGTCGAGCATGGCGCGGTCCGAGGCGGAGAACGCGGGAACCTGCGAATAAAGCGTATGCGAGTTGAGGCGCTCGTCGATGACGCTGACGTCGGCGTCGACGAGAGATTCGAGCCAGCGCTCCGGGCGTAGACGGAACAGCGGATGCTGGCGCGGGCCGTAGGGATGGCGGGTGTCGCGCACGGCGGTGAGCAGTTGCAGGAAGAGCGGCCAGTTCTGGGAATCGAGGACGCGCTCTTCCGCGCCGACTCCGAAAACGATTTCCTGCCGGGTGCGGAAGGTGGCGGCCTCGGCGCCGATGCGGGCGCGAGCGAACTCCAGGCCTCGCCAGCGGAAAGCCAGTTCCGCCGCGGAGAGTACGGCGACTTCGCAGTTGGGCAGGATGGCGTTGATGCGGGCGATGGAATCCGCGAACCGTTCGCGCGCGGCGGTTTCGTTGGTGGCATGGACCAGACGCGTGGCCACGTTGCCGCGGTCGGTGCAGTCGATTTCGGTCAGGGCGTCATGACGCTCGTCGAGTTCGAGGAGGCTCCACTTGGCGGCTGCTTGATTGAGGTTGGCCATGCGCTCGCGGACCAGCGCGGAACATCCTTGCGGAATGAAGAGGTGCAGAGCCTCGACGAGAAATTTGCTCGCTGACGACTGGCGGCAGGCTTCAAGCCAGAGGATCGCGAAAGTGAGGGAGGCATCGATGGAGGCTTGCGTTTCCGTGGCGTTGACTCCGAGAACAGCGAAGGCCGACTGGCCGTGGCGAATCAGGCCGCGGGCGTAGATGGGGCCAAAGGATTTCTCCAGGTCGACGGCGGTGGTGAGACGGGTGATGGTGAAGCCGGGAAAATGGCGATCGAGGGCGCGGCGCAGCTTTTGCTCGTAACTGATGCGGGCCGCTTTTTTGGCGGAGGGCGAGCGGCGGTCGTGCTCGCGGCAAATTTCGAGACGGGTGGGACGCGACTGGCCGAGCCGCTGCACGAATAGTTTCAGGGTGCCGTTCTTCACCTCGGCATCGAGCACGCGGCGCACGGTGTTGCGCTCGGCCGACCAGAGGTGCAGCAGACATTTGTTGTACTCGCCGGAAATCGAGTACTTAGAGTGGCCGAGGTCGAAGGCTACGGCGCCGTCCTCGAGCACGACTGCGCCGGAGGCCTCGCTGAGAAAATCCTGCAGGGTGCGGGTAAGGGCGTCTGGGGTCACATGGGAATTGTGCATATTGGGCAAGGCGGTGTCTGTGACGAGTGACCATGGTTGTGGGGGGAGAGTGTGGAAGACTTGGCCTGGCCGGGGTGTATGGGGTGGGGTGGGGTGTGGGATAATGAGGGAACTGGTCAGGAATGGCTTTTGGGCGTGCGTGGTGCCTCGGGGGCTATAAGGCCCTCTACAGGAACGTTCTATCGCATCGCTAAAGCGCTGCGCCACCCAAAACCATGCTTTTCTCATCAGTGCTTTCGCATCAGCGCCTTCGCGTAACTGCGAACCGGAGTAGATTGCCGGCGAGTCGAGTCTTGGCTCGGTGGCATCTAAAATCAGGTGGATAAACAAATTCTGGATAAGCATCTTTTGGATAAGCAGCGGTTCTTCTTCGAACACTACGGGCTGACCGAGAACGATCTCGAGCGCTATCTCGGGGCTGCGCTTTCGGCGGGCGGCGATTATGCCGACCTCTACTTTGAATATCTTTCGTCGACTTCACTGATGGTGGACGAGTCGATGGTGAAGTCGGCGTCGCAGGGGATCTCGGCGGGCTGCGGGGTGCGAGTGGTTTCCGGGGAGCGCACTGGCTACGCATATACAGACGATCTTTCTTCCGAGCGCATTTTGCACGCGGCGAAGACGGCGGCTTTGATTGCGAGCGCTCCAGCGAAAACGACTGTTGCGGGATTTCGGAAAGCGGCGGCGCGAAGTCTGTATCCGGTGACGCTGCCGTCGGTGGATGCGGAGATCAGCGCGAAGGTTGAACTGGTCATGCGAGCCGATAAGGCGGCACGGGCGTACGATCCGCGGATTCAGGAAGTGCGGGCGAGCTATGGCGACGAACTGCGGAACATTCTGGTGGTCGGGTCGGATGGAACGTTTGCGGAAGATTCGCAGCCGCTGGCGCGCATGAATGTTTCGTGCATCGCGAAGACAGAGGGGAACTCGGCTCGCGGGACGTCGGGCGGCGGGGGACGAGTGGCGCTGGACTTTTTCTTTGGCGAGAAAACCCCGGAATTTTTTGCGAAGGAGTCGGCGCGGCAGGCGATTCTGCAACTGGATGCCCGCGAGGCTCCGGCGGGAGAGATGGAAGTGGTGCTGGGGCCGGGATGGCCGGGAGTTCTGCTGCATGAGGCGGTAGGACATGGGCTGGAAGCGGACTTCAACCGCAAGAAAACTTCAGCTTTCGCCGGCTTGGTGGGCAAGCGCGTGGCGAGCGAGAAGTGCACGGTGGTCGACAACGGGACAATGCCGTGGCGGCGCGGGTCGCTGAATGTGGACGATGAGGGCGAGCCTACGCAGGAAACGGTGCTCATCGAGAATGGAATTCTGAAGGGATATTTGAGCGACAAGCTTTCGTCGCGGCTGATGGGGATTTCCGATACCGGCAATGGGCGGCGCGAAAGTTATGAGCACATTCCGATGCCGCGCATGACCAATACTTACATGCTGGCGGGTCAGGATGATCCGGGAGACATTATTCGCTCGGTGAAGCACGGGATTTATGCGGTCAATTTTGGCGGCGGGCAGGTGGACATTACGAACGGGAAGTTCGTGTTCTCGGCCTCCGAGGCGTACATGATTGAGGACGGGCAGATCACGGCGCCTATCAAAGGCGCAACGCTGATTGGCAACGGGCCCGATGTGCTGACTCGCGTGTCGATGGTGGGCAACGATTTGAAGCTCGACGAGGGTGTGGGGACCTGCGGCAAGGATGGGCAGGCCGTGCCGGTGGGCGTGGGGATACCGACGCTGAAGATCGATCGGCTCACGGTGGGCGGGACCGCGCGGAAGGATCCGGGCGGGTTCATGCAGTAAGGTTTCGTGCCGGATCCGATGAACCCGAGGTCCCTCCACTGCGTTCGGCTTAGCCTCACTTCGGTCGGGATGACAGATTTCGAATCATCGTGGCAGTTCCTCATTCCGGCTGAGAACTAAAGCAATCGCGCGGGCACTCCCTGCGCCGCAAGCGTGTCCACAGCTTTTCGGTCGAACGAGACGAACGTCTCGGCGCCGAGCCACCTTCCCTCATGCGCAATCACGCCATCCGCAAAATCGCCACCACCATCGAGCACAGCTAGCCCGGCCTCAACTGCCGGTCGGTTGGTTTCCACATTCTCCGCGGCGAGCAACGTGCGGATCGCCTTCGCTATGTCGGATGGGCGAAAGCGATAGACGCTGCGAAGGACCCAAACAAACTCGCACAGGCACGGGACGGCAATCGCGACCATTTCGGCACGGGCCATCAGCCTGGTCGCGGCGTCAGCCTGCTCGGCATCGTCGCGTACGGCTGCCCGCACCAGGACGTTCGTATCCACCGCGATTTTCATTTTCTGCCAGCTCGGGTCTTTCTTGCCGAGCCGCCGGCCCAGCCGCGTGCTGCCGCCTCATTCATTTCTTCAATCGTTGCCACCTTCTTAGTCTTGCCCGCCAGCACGCCAAAAAATTCCTCAATTTTGCCGCGAGGCCGGGCCGCCCGCAGCACACCGCGTCCGTCGGGAAGCAAATCCAGCTCAATCTGCTCCCCCGGCCTGATGCCAAGATGCTGCAACACCTTTTTCCGAAAGGTAACTTGTCCACGGGCAGTGACGGTCAATGTGGCCATGGCTTGTCCTCTGAAACCATTATAATGCAAAACTGCATTACACACAACAAAGGTGAAGCATGCTGCCCATTCGTCCAAGAACCGGACCAACCTTCTAGGAAATCAAGGCATTTGTTGGGATAATAAGAGTTCATGCCCTCAACCGAATTAGAAACCCCGAAGCTCGAAACTGATCTCCGCGAGATTGCCCAGGATACCGTCCGCCGCGCCATGGCCGGTGGGGCCACTGCTGCCGAATGCGTTGTGCGCGAGGGCGATGAATTCTCTACGCTCGTCCGGCTTGGCCAAGTCGAGACTCTGAAAGAGTCGGGGTCGAAGTCGATTGGGGTGCGCGTGTTTTTCGGGCAGCGCGCGGCCAGCACTTACTCAAGTGATTTCTCGCGGGCGGGGCTCGACCGGATGGTGAAGTCTGCGCTGGAGCTGGCGAGGATTACCTCGGAAGATCCGTTTGGTGGAATTCCGGAGGCCTCGCAACTCGGGGCGCTTTCTGGCGAGCTGGATCTTTATCACGAGGACGTTTATTCGCTGCCCGGAGCCGAGCGCATCGACTACGCGCGTCGCGCGGAAAAAGCGGCGCTCGATTTTGATCCGCGGATCAAGAATTCCGAAGGCGGATCGTTCGACGCGGCGACCGGCCACAAGGTGCTGGCGAACTCGCATGGATTTGTGGGGGAGTATCGCCGGTCTTACTGTTCGGTGTCGGCGGTGCCGATCGCGCAGACTCCGGAGGGCGCCATGCAGCGCGATTTTTGGTACTCGGTCGCGCGTACATTGACGAAGCTCGATGCGCCTGAGAAAGTGGGCAAAGTCGCGGCGGAACGCACGTTGCGGCGGCTGGGGGCGTGCAAGGCGAAGACTGCGCAGGTGCCGATTGTGTTCGATCCCATGGTTTCGACTTCGATTCTGGAGCACATTTTTGAAGGGGTGAACGGAGACTCGGTGTACCGGGGGGCGTCGTTTCTGGCGGGCAAGCTGGGACAGAAAATTGCCGGGGGCAACGTCAACATCATCGACGATGGGACGATTGTGGGCGGGTTTGGGACGAGTCCGTTCGATGGTGAAGGTGTTCCGACGCGGCGCACTGTGGTGGTCGAGAACGGAGTGCTGAAGTCTTATTTACTCAACACCTACACCGCTAAGAAACTTGGCATGCAGACTACGGGGAACGCTGCCCGCGGGCTGGCGGGGACGCCTGGTATCGGGCCGGGGAATTATTTTCTGCAGCCTGGGACGAGGACTCCGAAGGAGCTGATCGCGGGAATTAAGGAAGGGCTTTACGTTACGGAGTTTCTGGGGCAGGGCGTGAATCTGGTGACGGGCGATTATTCGCGCGGGGCTTCGGGGATGTGGATTTCGGGGGGAGAGTTCGCGTATCCGGTGGAAGAGATTACGGTCGCGGGGAATTTGAAGGAATTGTTCTTTAACATTTCGGAGATCGCGAATGATCTGGAGTTTCGGGGATCGGTGGCGGCGCCGACGCTTCGCGTGGATGGGCTGATGGTGGGCGGGGAGTAGCGGGAGGACCCGCATCACTTATCTCAGGGGCTAAACAGTTTGCTGAAAAACTCGGGCTTGTCGGTGCTGCCGTGGAAGAGCGGCCCTTTAGGGCCGCGTAAGCCGTTGAAAATTAATCTGGGCCTTAGCCCTCGTCGCCGTTCTTCTTCGACCAGCTGAGTTTTTCAGCATACTGTAAAGCCCGGTGAGAGGCAGGGTCCTGATCCCGGCGCCGAAAGCGCGGCGCCACCCCCAAAGAAGTGACGGCATTTCCATAGTGGTGGCTCCGGCCCGAGGTAGCGAAAATGAAATTCACCAAGGTGGTTTTCTGGATTGCCGGGATTTGGGGCGTGTTGATTCTCACACCTCTTTACTTCATGTTCGATGCGATCTCGCGCAATGACCCTCCACCCATCACCCATCCCGGCTTCTATTACGGGTTCGTCAGCGTGGGGCTGGCGTGGCAGTTTGCGTTTTTCGTCATTGCGCGGGATCCGGTGCGCTTCCGGATGATGATAATTCCTTCCATGATTGAGAAATTCGGGTATGGGGCTTCCTTGCTCGTGTTGTATTTCCAGCAGCGCATTCATCCGTCGGACCTCGTTTTTGCGGGCGTGGATATGCTGCTCGGCGTGCTGTTTCTGCTTGCGTTCTTTCGAACTTAGGCTTACTACTCTTCTTCGGAAATTTTCTTCGCTGTGGGCAAAAGCTTTTATCGCAGAGTGCGCTGAGGGCTCGCGGAGAACGCAGAGAAAATCGTGACGAAGTCCAAAATCTTGGGAGGCTCCATGAATCGAAGCTCATTGACTCGAAGATCATTGAATCGAAGGTCATTCTTGAAGTGGGCCAATTTGGCGGGACTGGCTGTCGGTCTGCCTTCCGTGCCTGCGTTTGGGGAAGTTGGGGATGAAACGAAACCTCTGGCGAAATCTCAGGCGGCATCTCAGGGCACCACGGGTGCAGCAACAACTACGCCGCTCGCGTCGCCCGAGACCATTCTGCTTAAGGACTACCGGCCGCAGTCGATCTACAAAATTCCGGTCACGGAGATTCCGAAAGCCAAATTCCCGGTCATCGACATGCACACTCATCCGTATGCCAAGACGGAGCCGGAGATTGAGGCGTGGGTTCGGAACATGGACGAGGTGGGAATTGAGAAGGGGATGATCCTGACCATGACGACCGGGGCGGAGTTTGACGAGATTCATCGGAAGTATGCGAAGTATCCAGAGCGGTTTGAGACGTGGTGCGGTTTCGATTTCACGGGCTATGACAAGCCGGGGTTCGGGGCGTCTGCGATCAAGGAACTGGAACGCTGCAAGCAGGCGGGGGCGCGGGGCGTGGGGGAGATCCATGATAAGGGCCAGGGGTTGAGGTCGGGAAAGTCGAAGGCTCCGGGGATGCATCCGGATGATCCTCGCATGGATGCGGTGTGGGACAAGTGTGGCGAGTTGGGGATGCCGGTCAGCCTGCACGTGGCGGACCCGATCTGGATGTACGAGAAGATGGACAGGCATAACGACGGGTTGATGAACGCGTACCAGTGGCGGCTGGATAATCAGCCGAATATTGTGGGGCTCTCGGGGATGGTCGATATTTTTGAACGTACGCTGGCGCGGCATCGGAAGACGACGTTCATCGCCTGCCACTTCATGAATCTCGATTACGATCTGGGGCGGCTGGGCGAGGTGCTGGACAGGAATCCGAATCTGTATGCGGACATTTCCGCGCGGTACGCGGAGACAGCGCCGATTCCGCGGTTCGCGGGCCAGTTTTACGAGAAGCATGCCGACCGGCTGGTTTACGGGACGGATATGGGCGTCGACAAGCCGATGTACCGGATTACTTTCCGAATCCTGGAGTCGTTGGACGAACATTTTTATGAGGCTGATCAGTTCTCGTATCACTGGAGTTTGAATGGGTTCGGGCTGTGTGATGGGATCTTGAGGCAGGTTTATCACGAGAATGCGGCTCGGGTGCTGGCTGGGCGAAGAGCTTAAGAGATTAGCAAAGCACGGTATTCAACACAGTTGTCATCCTGAGCGCGCTCTTTGCGCGAAGGATCTGTGCAAGTCGCCGGAAGAGTGAATGCCGCTGAAACAGTTCCATAGGTCCTTCGGCTTGCAAACAGCGCGGGCCTCAGGATGACAAAGAACCTGTAAATCGACAATCCCAGAGTCACAGCCTACAATTCCTTTCATGAGTAGCTTGGGACAGCCAACTCCGGTCGCTGAGGAACGCGACTCCAGCCGTTTGATTATTGGGATCGCGGTGGCGGTGGTGATCGGGGGAACGCTGGCGGCTGCGTTTTTGCTGCGCGAACCGCCGAAAGTGGCGAAGCCGGCGTCGCCGTATATCGCCAGCCTGAAGCTTTCCGATTTCAAGATGAGCGCGGCGGAGAATTTTGTTGGGCACACGGTCAGCTACATCGACGGGACGATCACGAATGCGAGTGACAAGACGGTGACGCACGTCGTGGTCGAAGTTGTGTTCCAGGATTCGATGGGGCAACTGGCTCAGCGGGAAGAAGTGCCGCTGCAGGTGGTCCGGACCAATGGAGCTTATCTCGAACCGGTTGACCTTAGCGTTTCTCCGCTAGCTCCGGGACAGGCTCAACCGTTTCGTCTGACGTTCGATAGTATTTCGGCGCAGTGGAACCGAAATTATCCGGAGATTCGGGTTACGGATGTGACGGTGAAGTAGGAGTGCCAAACCCGACATGCGGGTAGCGTGCTCGCGGAACCTTGCAAGGTCCAATTACGTATACACCGGCATGCGAGCGACTCGATTTGCTATAGGTGCGATTGCTTTATCAACCGGCTTGTTCGTTGGGCAGACCACTAGCAATTTCAGCCACATCATCGTTGTCGACGGCCGTCAGGTGCATGTTTCGGTCGCCGGGCGAGGTCGGCCAGCGGTGATCTTCGAAGCCGGTTTCGTGAACGATCTCCGAAGCTGGGCCAAGGTGCAGCCCGAGATCGCGAAATCTTGTGCGACGATCTCCTACGACCGCGCCGGCATCGGCGAATCCCAGGAAACTCCGTTGCCCCGCACCGGCGAGCAGATCGCCAAAGATTTGCACTCGACGTTACGCCAGCTGGGCGTGACGCCTCCCTACGTCCTTGTAGGTCACTCCGCAGGTGGACTCTACATTCGCTCGTTCGCTCGCCAGTATCCAAACGAAGTCGGGGGTATGGTTTTCGTAGACGCGGTGTTACCGGAATATTTGAGATGGTTGCGAGCCAACGACGTTGAACACTGGCAGGAATTGGAGAAGATTGGAACTGAATCCGGCGATGTGGTGCGCGCACAGTGGCTTGGACTGGAGCCCACGCTAAAAGAGATCGAGCGAAGCGATGCCCTACCGCGTGTGCCGATGGCGGTGTTGGTAAGCGATCAATCCGATCTTCCGTTTAAGCCACACACTGCAATGGAGGCGTTTCTTCGAACGCAGCGCGAATTCGCGACGCAGTTGTCGGGAGCGAAAATCGAGGTCATTGCAGCGGGACACGAGCTGCCCTCGCTTACTCCTGACAAAGTAAGCTCGGCTATTTTGGAAGTGGTGAAAAAAGTGAAACTGGCGCCACAATAATCGCCATCCTATAATCCTCCGGCTACAATTGCGTCGTGGCAGATGGCAAACCATTTCGGCTGACGGAGTCGGTGAAGGCTGCGGGTTGAGCGTCTAAGCTGAGTCCGGCGGCGCTGGACACGGTGCTTGGGAAATTAGCCCGGCAACATGACCCGAATGTTCTAGTCGGCTTCGATCATGCCGACGACGCCGGGGTTTATCTTATCGGGCCGGACCAGGCCCTGGTGCAGACGGTGGATTTTTTCACGCCGGTGGTCGACGATCCTTTTACGTTCGGGCAGATCGCGGCGACGAATTCTCTGAGCGATGTGTATGCGATGGGCGGGAAGCCGCTGACCTCGCTGGCGCTGGTGTGTTTTCCCGAGAAGGCCGACCTGGCAATTCTGGAGCGGATTCTCGCTGGCGGATTGTCGAAGATGATGGAGGCGGGATGCACGGTGATTGGCGGACACAGTATTCGGGATGAAGAGACGAAGTTTGGATATTCCGTTACGGGGATGGTTCATCCGAAGAAGATTCTGGCCAATGGTGGCGCCAAGGCGGGAGACGCGTTGCTGTTCACCAAAGGGATTGGGACGGGAGTTATTTCTACCGCGATCAAGAAAGGCAAGGCTGAGGCGGGATGGATTGAGGCGGCGGTGCGGTCGATGACGACGCTGAACAAACGGGCTGCCGAGCTGATCGTCGAGGGTGATTTTCGTGTGAACGCCATGACCGACGTGACTGGATTCGGGTTGATTGGGCACGCGCGCGAAATGGTGCTGGCGTCGGATGTGTCGATCCGCATTTCTGCCGGGAAAGTTCCGCTGCTGGAGGGGGCGCTGGAGTGCGTGCGCGCGGGCTACATCCCGGGTGGATTGACGAACAATCGGGACTTTGCGGAGTGTCTGGTGGAATATGACGACGGCGTTACGGAGGACGTGCGG
>Ga0210384_10006182_pt1 | contig 12819 bp, 8 predicted proteins | sample IncBWH2MmetaG_FD_160574 | JGI IMG/M metagenome (GOLD analysis project Ga0210384, IMG submission 160574) | Forest soil microbial communities from Barre Woods Harvard Forest LTER site, Petersham, Massachusetts, United States - Inc-BW-H-2-M | ecosystem: Environmental > Terrestrial > Soil >... | reverse complement strand
GAGGTCGCCGACGGCGTCGTGGTCGGCAGCGCCCTGGTGCGCCTGGTGGAGCAGATGGGAGAGGACCCGGACCTCCCGGCCATGCTCGAGCTGCGCGTCCGCGAGCTCGCCGCGCCCCTCCACGCCGCGGTCCACGGAGCGCGGGTGGCAAGGTAGGCACCGGCGGCAGCATCCTGACTGGCACCCACGTTGGAGGCAGCCGCTCCGAGAGGAGATGAATCGTCTTCACGCTGCATTGGAGCTCTCTTGCCGTCAGCCGGCCTGGCACACCCATGACGACCCGCCTGCAGAACCGCCGCCATCGCGCCTGCGTGGCGATCATCGTCTCGATCGCCTGGATCATGCCGGACCTGGCTGCGATGCCTGCGACGGCTGCGATCGCTCCGCGGCCGGCGCCGCCGCCGCTCGCTTGCAAGGCGAGCGCGGGCACCGGGCCGCTGATCGCCGGCAAGGACGTGCTCCTGGTCGGGGAGGTCCACGGCACCGCGGAAAGCCCCGCCTTCGTTGCCGAGACCGCCTGCGCGGCGCTGGCCCGCGGCCGCGCGGTCAGCGTCGCTCTCGAGATCCCGGTCGCCGAGCAGGCGCGTCTCGCGGCCTTCGTGGCCTCGGCCGGGACCGCCGCCGATCGCGCCGCCCTGCTGTCCGGCGACTTCTGGCGCGATCCGTACCAGGACGGCCGCGCCAGCGTCGCCATGGTCGAGCTGCTCGAGCGGCTGCGCACCTTCCGCCAGGCTGGCCGCCCGATCGCCGTGGTGGCCATCGATCCCGGCCCCGGCATGGACGGGCAGGAGCGCGAAAGGTCGATGGCCGACCGTCTGCGTGCCCAGGTCGCAGCCGCCCCCCACGATCTGCTGATCGTCCTCACCGGCAACTTCCACACCCGGCTCAAGCCGCGTGGCAGCTATGCCTACATGGGCAGCGTGCTGTCCCAGGGGAACCCCGCCCTGCGTGTGGCCGCTCTCGACGTCGCCTATTCAGGCGGCTCGGCCTGGATCTGCCAGAGCACCGACGCGGCAGGCTGCAAACCGGTGAGGCTCGGGAACAAGGCCGGCGCAGCCAAAGGCGAGGTGGTCACCTTCCCGGCGCTCGACAACGCCGGCTACACCGGCGTGTACGGCGTCGGCGAGCTCTCGGCTTCGCCTCCCGCCGCCATACCAGCGCAGGCGCCAGCGGCGAAGGAGCCTCCGGAACGACTGGCCCAGGCCAGGCGGCAGATCGTGGACCATCAATTCCGGCGGGCGCTCAAAGCGCTGGTCCCATGCCTGAAGGCGAAGGTTGGCTCGCGGCCTGATCTCGAGGAATGCTTGTACCTGGGCGACTACGCGGCAAGCGGCCTTAGCGAGCAAATCCTGGAGCATCTATGGAAAGCTGGAAGAGATGACGCGGTGCGGTCGAGGTGGCTGGCCGCGATCACCCCGCCACTCGTCAGGTCTGATGACTATCCGGCCTATCATCACGATTTCTTCCGCCGGCTGGCCAGACTCTTCCCCAACTCGAGCTACGCAGACGAGTTCGAGTATTACCTGATGCCGGCGCCGGACGAGGCGTGGAAACCCGCGGTGAAAAAGCTGCGGGCCTACCTCGACCGCTTCCCGGCCGGCCACTACGTCGCGGCCGTCGAGTTGGACCTGGCCGGCATCTACGACAACCTGTGGGACCTTGTCCGGCCCGACAGCCAAGAACCCAAGGAGTACCGCGAGTCTTTCATCACTGGCAATCCACGGCGTGATGCCTACCAGGCGAAGCAATATCGTGAGCAGGCCCTCATCTTTTACCAGCGTGCGCTACGGGCCTCCTCGACCAATCCCGCTCCGCCGCTCGATCTGGTCCAGCAGCTATTGGACGAGAGGGAGTCGAAGTTGGCCCACGCGCGCCAGCGATCAAAGCTTCTGCGCGCCGGCAAGGGAGGAGAGCAATGGTGGTATCTCATCAACGACTGAGAGCGGGCATGGCCACCTGCGCCTCTCGGCGAGCACCTCTGCTCTGCTCTCAGCGCAGCAGCATGAGGCTGGAGAGCGGCATGCAAACGATGCGCGGGTCCTGCACGGATTCGTCGTCGGTCTGACCTACCAGGATGCCGAAGGGTGCGTTGTTCACGGTCTTCTCGAGGAAGGTGCGCAGGCCCTCAGTATCCGCGAGCGGTTGGATCCGCCGCTGGTACTTGACTTCGAGCGGTATCCTGCGCGTCCCGACGGTGAGCACGAAGTCGACCTCCGGCTCGCCGATGCGGGCCGGGAGATGGGCGAGATCGAGCTGAGAGATGGTGCTGAGCGTGGCGCCCACCACGCTCTCGGCGATGCGGCCCGCCAGTGGCACGAGATGGGCCTGGGAGCGCAGCTCCTCGGGATCGAGCGGGATGACCTCCTGCAGCCAGCTCGCCCGCAGGCCGTGATCCGCCAGGCAGATCTTGTCGCTGCCGCGAGTCCGTTTGAGCCGGATCTCGAGCGGCTTGATCAGGCGCAGCAGCAGAGTATCGCCAAGGAACCGCAGGTATTGCCGGATGCGCTGCGACCCCACGTTGGCGGTCAAAGCGCGGTTGGCCTCGCGGGCCAGGAGATCCGGCCGGGGGCACTGCCCGACGTAGCGACAGGCCAGGCGGAAGACCTCTTCGAGCAGCGGGGCATCACGCTTGCGCCCGCGCTCGCCCACGCGGAGGTCGTGTTGAATGACTCGCCGAATCACCGTCTCGTTCAACTGGTCGGCCAGGTAGGCCCAGTCTGCGTCACTCCGCTGGTGAACGAGCGGGTATCCGCCTAGGGACGAAAAGAAATGGAAGGCCTGGTCGCGCGCCCCGGCCAAGGCCCGGCCATGCTCGCCCAGCTCTCGCCAGAAATCGATGCGCGTCAGCGGCTCGAGGCCGTTGTCGGCGAAAAACGGCGGCCCCAGGTCCAGACCGCGGAAGCCGCCGATCTCCGTCAGCGACAGGACCCCGGCTTCGAGCGTCGAGATGCGCCCAGCCAGGCTATCGCGGCCGAGCTCGATGCGCAGTGCCGAGCTGCCCGTGACCACGACCTGGGTCGTCGAGTGATCGACGAGCGACTTCAGCTGTGGCGCCCAGTCCTCGACGTTCTGGATCTCGTCGAAAAAGAGATAGGTCGGCTCACCCCGCCGCGCCACCTCGTTGAGCGTCGCGCCGAGGACCGTCTGCTCGTACCAGTCCACCAAGCGCAAGAGCGGCTCGCCCAGCTCCCTCAACGAAGGCAATTCGTCGGCTTGAACGCGGAAGATCTGGCGAGGAGGCACGCCGTTGTCGAGGAGGTCTTGCAGGAGCTGCAGCTGCGCGGTGGTCTTGCCGATCTGGCGCGGTCCGCGAACGACCAGGGCCGGAGCGAGCCGAAGCTCGAGGCGGCGTTGCATTTGACCGACGAGATGTCGCCGTGTCGGGGGGAGCACGGGAAGGGGCTTGCCCTCCCACCAAGGATTCATGCGGCGCAGGTCGAGCGTCAACGAGTCCGCGAGGTTGAGGCCAAGGAAAAGGGGCAGGCCCGTCTGTTCGACCATATTCAAGGTGCGCCTCCCTGCTCCCCGTCAGCCACAGACGACAATTCTATCGTAACCGGCGCGCCTCTCCACGCCGCGGTCCCCGGCGCGCGCTGCGAGGTACGCGCCGGAGGTGGATCTCGGGCTGGCCTTGCAGCTCGAGAGCCACCCGTCAGTGGGAACCCGTTGCGGTCGTCGCGGATGACGGTCGGCGGAAGAGTGCGGCGAGAGCGTCGGCTTTGGGCCAGCCGCAGCATTCGAAGGAGTTGGTCGCGACAGCCGCGACGAGGTCGTCGTCGAGGAAGTCGACGAGACAGGCGTTGAAGCCCTTCACCGATCCGCACTCGTAGGCGACGCGCCTGCCCTCTCCGTCGCGCCGGAGCCGCCAGAGTATCGCTTGCTCGAAACCAACCGGTTCCGGCGTCGCGCCCTCCCGGAACTGCAGGAGGCCGGCGATCTGCGGCGAGAGCAGCACCGCCCGCGTCTCGGGGTGAAGCAGGAGGCCGTGATTCAGCGCCGCTCCGAGCTTGGCGAGGTCTTCGACAGACGCGATCATGCCGCCGCTCGCGAACTTGTAGCGCAGATCGTTGTAGTAGTAATTGTGCGCGGTGCCGTGATCGATGCGGTACGACCGCGCGCGGTGCGGCACGATGCGTTCAGGGATGTCGAGCGACGCGCTCGCCATCCCCGCCGGCTTCCACACATGCTCGCCAAGGTACGCCTCGAACGTCTCGCCGGCGGCCTTCTCGACGACACCCTGGAGCAGGTTCACCGCGTAGGATGAGTAGCAGAAGAACTTACCAGGCGGAAAGAGCAGCGGGTCCGCGGCGAAGAACCGCAGGCCGTCTTTCCAGCTCGCGATGGGCTGGACGTTCTCGTTGTCCGGCGTCCCGGGGAAATCGGTCGGGCGGTAGTGCCGAATGCCGGAGGTGTGGGTGAGCAGGTTCCGGATGGTGATCGTCACTCCCTTGTCGGGATACTCCGGAACGTAGGACCGGACGTCGTCGTCGAGCGAGATGCGCCGCTCCTCGACGAGCTGCATCACGGCAATGGCGGTCACTGCCTTCGATAGGGAGCCGATGTTGTACACGGAGCTGCCAGTCGCGGCAACGTGGTTCTCGAGGTCGATCATCCCGGCACCTCCCGAGAAGACGACCTTCCCGCCAAGCGCCACCGCTCCCGACACTGCCGGCGTACCGGTCGACGTGCGCAGCTGGTCCAGGAACGCCTGCGCGCCCGCCGCCGGTCGTGGCGCCGCGGCGTCGCGTGGGCGGCCCGACCGGGCGGCAACCATGAACAGGAGCACGCCAGCCGCCAGCGTGATCACCACTCCGATGCGCCCGTTGCTGGTCATTAGCCGCCTCCTTGTCGCCGTGATCACGAGGCCACGTTCAGGACATAGATGGTCTGGGCAAGAATGCCGAAGAGAGCGCCTCCTACTGTAGTAGAGGCGGTCATCTCAGCTGGGCATCGGGGGAGCGCCGCGGCCTCAGGCTGGTGGGAACTCGAGAAGCGGCTCGGAGATGCGCCGAGGTAGTTGCTCGATGGCGGGCAGCGGCGGGCGTGGTGCGGATCGCCGGGATGCCCGCAGGTGGTGTCCACGAAGAGGCCTTTCGCCCGGTCCGAGCCGCGTCGTGAAAGCAGCGCGCTTCCCGCGCTGGACTGGCGATGTCCTTGTGTGTGGCCCGAAGGGGAGCATCGGGCCTGGCGCCGGGCGGCTCATGACAGCGGCGGCGGACTCTACAGGGCATCGCCGCCAGCCTTTCGAGCAGGCGCAGCGGCTGGCGTCTCACCGACGCGTGCGCCAGCACGCGCGGGGTTGGAGCGGGCGGGCGAGGTCCGTGGGTGTTCCGCCGCCCAGCTCTGCACGAATATATCGTATAATAGAATACGCATAGACTCTTGCTGATATTACCATCTGCAAGAACCAGAAAAAGGAAGAACCTATGAGCAGCAATCACAGTCGGCCCGTGCTCCGCCTCATCGCCGTTCTCTTGACCCTCTGCTCGGCTGCCGGCGCCGCACAGGCTTCGACCCGCACATGGGTTTCCGGAGCGGGTAGCGATGCCAACCCCTGCACCCGCAGCGCCCCGTGCCTCACCTTCGCGCATACGCTGTCGCAGACCACCGCCGGCGGCGAGATCGACGTCCTGGACTCGGGAGACTTCGGAGCGGTCACCATTACCCAGGCAGTCTCGATCGTGGCGAACGGCACCCTCGCCACCATCCAGGTCACCTCCGGAAACGCGATCACGGTCAACGCGGGAGCGAACGACATCGTCGTGCTGAAGGGGCTATCCCTCGACGGTGAGGGCACCGCGAACGATGGGATCAACTTCACCGCCGGGGGCACTCTGCATGTCGAGAGCTGCACCATAAACCGCTTCGCCAACATCGGCATCGACATCGCGCCGCCCAGCACGAACGGCAAGGTCTTTATCAAAGACTCGATCGTTCGCGACAATGGCATCGGTTCGACTGGTGGTGGCATCTACTTCAACCCGACTTTCGGCCAGGGCAACTCGGTAATCGCGTCCGTGGACGCGACGCGGATGGAAAACAACATCGTCGGGCTCAAGGCGTTCGGCTTATCCAGCGTCGTGGTCCGGAACAGCATCTCGACGCAGAACGCCTTCAGTGGCTTCTCGGCCGTGCAGACCGGTCCAACGATGAACCTGTTCCTCGAGAACAGCGAGTCGAGCTACAACGGTACCAACGGCATCACCTGTTCCGGTGCCCTCAGCCCGCAGCACCCCATCATTCACATCACCAACATGGTCATCACCGGCAACGCAACCGGAATGGCCATCGCTAATAACTGTGAAATCATCTCGTTCAGCAACAACAAGAACGATGGGAACACCACGAACGGGTCGCCAACCAGCACGGTCTCACAGCAATAGCCTCGCGGCCCCTGAACCGCCAGGGCTGCCGCCCTCGGGTCCAAAGGCAGGGAACGGGTGGTCGGGATCGCCCGATCCTGCGGGAACGACGGCACACCCGCCCTCCGCGCCAGCCCGGCATTTCGAAGCGGTAGCCGACGCCTGGCTCGGTGACGATGAGCAGCGGGTGCAGGCTGTCGGTCTCGATCTTGCGATCAGGTCGAGGGTGCGGACGCGGCCATCGCGCGCAGCTTCGCGGCGAGCGGTGCCCAGGCGCCGATGCCGAAGCTGTCGAGGTCGTCGGCGATGCTGGCGAGCGGCCTCGCCGGCGCGCCGCTCTCGAGCTCCGCGACGATACGCCGCTGCAGCTCGCGCTGGGCCGCGAAGGCGGGCTTGGCGGGGAGCTGGCGCCCGGCGACCGCCACGGCGATGGCGCGAAGCTCGGCCGCGCGATCCGGCACCGGCTGCGCCGGCTTCAGCGGCTGCACCGGCTGCACCAGCGGCGGTACCTCCGGAGCAGGAGCGGGTGCGGGTTCCGGGGAGATGGGTTCCGGGGGAGTGGGGCGCGGTCCGGGGGCCGTGCCGGCGCGGCGCGCGGGCGTGAAGTCGCCGCCCCAGTGACAGCGGAAGAGCTCGGCTCCGGGTGCGTAGGGGACGTCGATGGTGGAGCCGTCCGGTCCCACCGCGCGGAAGGCGGCGCCGGTGTCGGCGGACGTCGCCAGCCCGGCCCTCAGCCTGCTGAAGCGCTGCGGCACGGCGGCGAAGTAGTTCCCGTCGCAGAGACTGCAGGCCACGAGCTGCGGCTTCATGGTGTTGACCGCGTTGATCAGGCGCGCCGTTCGGCCGCCCGCCGTGCCGACGACCTCGATCTCGAGGGGCCCGAAGAGCGGGAAGTCGCCGAAGGCCGCGACGGCGTGATCGAGCCCGGCCAGGTCGTCGCGGTCGATCAGGCCGCGCAGCGCGGCGCGGTCGCCGGCCTGCAGCCCCCACGCGGCCTCGGGGGTCTCCTGGCCGTAGGGCGCTCCCAGGGCGAGCTCGAGCAGTGCCAGCGGCCAGAAGTTGGTGCTCACGTCGGCGGAGATCCGGCGCCGCGTATAGGTCGCCGCGTAGCCGAGCGCCCAGGCCAGGATCGGGCCGAGGAGGCCCTGGGCGACCACCGACGGGTGGAAGCGATGGCCGGGCACCGCGACCGAGACGCCGCCGCCGTAGAACGCCGCGTCACCTTCGGTCTGGGAGATCTCCCCGGCCATGTCGAGGGTGGTGTGCCGGCGCGGCCCCGGTTGCGCCGTGATGGCGTAGAAGGCGAGCTGGGCGCGCAACGCCGCGGCGACGTCCGGGCGTGCGGCGTGGGTGGCCGGCATGCGCGCCAGGCCTCCGACCCGGTAGGCGACGACGTCGGGGTCGTAGAGCTCGCTGAAGGCCTCGGTCCGCCGCAAGCCCTCCCGCCGCCCGATCCTGGCCAGCTCGCCGAGGCCCTCCCAGTCCTGCTGGGCGAGCTTCTGGCCGTGGGGCCAGTTCTGGGACCCTGCGGGGTTGTAGCCGCAGCCCGCGATCAATTCCAGATCGGGCTTCTGGCCCCTGAAGAGCGCGAAGACCTGGGCGGCGCAAGCGCTCCGGCACTCCGGCATGGCGACCTCCTGGTTCCCGGTACCAGAGCATCATGCGGCATCGAGAATCCTTAGTCCATCCCTGGCGACGATCGGTACCGATGATCGGTACAGATCGTCGATCGATCGCTATCGCTCCTCGCGCGGCTTGCCGAGCAGGTAGTGTTCCAGCCAGGAGATCTCGGCGCGGATCTTGGTGCGCTTGTGCGACGGCTTGGTGAAGATGTGGCTCTCGTCCGGGAACAGCAGGAGCTCCGCCGGGACGCCGCGCCAGACGAGGTCGTGGTACAGCTCGGACGCCTGCACGGGCGCGGTGCCGTCGCGCTCGCCCGCGACGATCAATGTGGGTGTCTTCACCCGCCCCAGGCCGCCGATCGGCGACTCGTTCCACCACAGCTCGGGGTCCTCCCAGGGCGACTTGCTCTCGTAGAAGATCTCGGCCCAGGAGCCGCCGCGCACCGTACCGAAGAGAGAGACGTCGTCCCACACGCCCGCGCCGGTGGCGGCCGCGCGGAAGAGGTCGGTGCGGCCGATCAGGCACTTGGAGAGCCCGCCGCCGCCGCTGTAACCGATGAGGCCGACGCGCTCGCGGTCGGCCCAGCCGCGGGCGGCGAGGCTCTCGACGCCGCGGATGACGTCCATGGACGGGCGCGAGCAACGGTGGCCCTCGATGCCGCGGGCGAACTCGTCTCCCCGGCCGCCGCTGCCGCGGTAGTTCGGATTGAGCACCAAGAAGCCGCGAGCGGCGAGCAGGGCGGGATAGGAGGTATAGGTGCCGAAGAGGTCGACCGCCTCGATCCGCGCCACCCCGAACGGCCCGCCATGGAGGTCCACGATCAGGGGAAGCCCGTGCTCGCCCCGGCGGCCGGGTGGCCAGAAGAGGACCCCCTCCACCTCGACCCCGTCGCCACCGTCCCAGGAGACGGTCTCGATCTCGGGCAACGGTCCGCGGGTCAGGGTGGCATTGAAGTCGGTCACCGCCCGGGCGCCGGCGACTCCGTCGCGCGCGTCCGCCAGGTAGATCTCCGCGAAGCGGTGAGCGTCGCCAGCCGCGAAGGCGATCCGCTCGCCCGAGCGCGCGGCCGAGAGGTTGGCGATCCAGCCGCGCTGGTCGCGCAGCGTTCGCACCGTCCCGGACGCGGCGTCCACGAGAGAGATGCGCATCCTCGTCGAGACGGCGGTGACGGTGAGGAGCGAGCCGTCCGCCAGCGGGACCATCTCGCCGACGCTGCCTGCCAGCGCCGGCGCCACGCGGAGAAGGCGGAGGTCGCCGGCATCCCGGGCGCTCCCGGTGTCCACCCGGTACAGTCGCGGCTCGGTCGCGGTGTAGCGTCCGTCCTTGCCCTCTCCCATGCCCGAGACGAAGAGCCGCTCTCCCGCCCACCAGAGCCGGTCCTCCAGGACGAGGTTGTGAGTGCGGCGCACCGCCCCGGTCGTGGCCGCCGCGGCGGTTGCCGGCGGCGAGGCGAGCGGGAGCAGGGCCACCTCGGTGTCCTCCGCCGTCCCGCGCCGGCCGCTGCCGGCGATCGCCAACCAGCGGCCGTCCGGGGAGACCGCGAGGGCCCCGGGCTCCTCGAAAGGAGCGGCGGCGAGTCGCTCGACCCGGCCATCGGTCAAGGAGATCCGCGACAGCGACGCCGAGGGGGGCGGACCGGGCAGGCGGCGGACGTCGCCATAGAAGTCCCGCCGCGCGCGCCCTCCGGCACTCGCCGTTCCCGCCGTCTCCGCCGACCCCGGCGACTCCGGCGGCGATTCCGCCGCCTCGACGACCAGGCCCAGGCTGTCGGGCAGCCAGTCATAGAGGTCGATCCCGTCCTGGAACCGGTCCGGTTCGGTGAGCCGCCGCGCCGCCTTCCCCGGAGCCGGGCTCACGACGAAGAGCTGGAGGCCGCTCCGAGGGTCCGCGGCGGAGAGGAACGACAGCCACCTGCCGTCCGGCGACCAGCGCAGGGCCGAGCAGCTTGCCAGCGCCAGCAACCTCATGGGGCGCGCCGCGCGCTCTCCCGCGGCGAGGTCGAGCGTCCACACGCCGAGCTCCTCGCGGTCGTGCGCGAAGTCGTTGCGCCGGGTGAGGAACGCGAGCCGCGAACCATCCGGCGAGACCTGCACCTCGTCGAAGGCCGTCTCGCCGAGAAAGGTCTCGACGTCGGACAAGCCGGCAGGCGCGCCGGTGCCGCCCCCTCCGGCCGTCGCGGCGAGGCCGCAGAGGCCGGCGAGCAGCGTCGCGGCGGCGGCGCGGGCGGGATGGACCCTCATGGGCTGGGCGCCAGGTGGGCGAGCAGGCAGAGCACCAGGACAGCGACGTGGCGCACGGTTCCTCCTCGAGATCAGCGTGCCGGAAGCGGCGAGGCGAGTGTAGCGCGTCGGCCACGAGCCTGGCGCTCCGCTCCGATGGGACCCTCTGGGGCTGGGGCTCCAACGATCACGGGCAGCTGGGCAACGACACGACGAACGATTCCTACAGCCCCGCGGAGGTCTCGTGGCCGGCGACGACGCCGGCGTTCTTCTACACGCTGCCGCCGTGCCGGGTCATCGACACCCGCGGCGCCCAGGGCAGCCTCGCGGGGCCGGCGCTCGGCGCGGGCGAGCAGCGGACGTTCGTCATCGCCGGAGCCTGCGGCATCCCCAGCGGCGCGCCCTCGGTGTCCGTGAACGTCACCATCACGGGCCCGGCCGCAGCCGGCTTCCTCACGCTGGCGCCCGGCGGCCAACCGCTGCCACTGACGTCGACGATCAATTACGCCGCTGGTCAGACCCGGGCGAACAATGCGGTCCTGGGGCTCGCCAGGGACGGCTCGGGAAGCTTCGTCGTGCTGAACGAGAGCGTCGGCACTGTCCAGCTCATCCTGGACGTGAACGGCTACTTCCAGTGAACTGCTGAATCTCGTCCGGGAGGTGCCTCACCTTGGCGCGCCGTTCCCACGGAGCGTCTGGATCCTGGCGAGGAGGTCAGATCTCGTTCGCAGAGCCGCTGCTCGGGGAACGGCTCCCTGCTGCTCGTCGGGGGTGTACTGGCGGGGAAGGCGAAGCGATCCATCCGGGTCGACGGTGACGATGTCTCCGGCATTGTAAATGAAAAAGAAAGTGCCGCTCGTATCCTCGGGCTTGAACACGAAAAGGAACACCTCGCCGCCGACGTCGGGCGGCTCGGCGTAGCGTTCGTCGGTCTTGCAGATCGTCACGCCGCCGACGGTGAAGCGGCCGATCGGCACGAAGAAGTAATAGCGGGCCTGCGTGAGTGGGTAGCCAAACGAGCGGACCGGCTCGATCTGGAACAGCTGGCCGGGGTCGCCGGTGGAGAAGCCATAAGCCTTGGCCGTGACGCGGCCGAGGACCGCGACCTCGGAGCTCGTGATGGCATCGTCCACAGTCCCGCGCGGGGGAGGGTCGGGGTAATCGAAGAAGGTGGTGCCGACGTCCCGACATCCGGGTGCGGACGGCTCGCTCTGGTACCCAACCATCTCGCCGTTGAAGTAGATGGGATTGTCGGCGGGAGTCGTCAGGATCTCGTGGATCCGGCCGGCGGCTGCGCTGCCAAAGACTGCCGGATTCGGCTCGCCATTCGCCGAAACGGCGATGGATGCCTCGGCCCAGATCGGGAGCGTATCCTCGTAAGGCAGCGATAGAGACTTCGGCATGGGATATGAGGACTCGGAGCCTGGCCGCGTCTGTGCGATCGCCGGAGTTGCCAGCGCCGCGACAAGGAGGAGAGCGCCAACGGTGAGAGGAGGATGTGCCATGGTGTCTTTTCCCAGCCAGTCCGCTTGGAGGAATCGAGCTGTCGCGCTCTGTCTTGCAGATAATCACCATATCGAAGCTTGTGTCAATAGCTGATGCTTTCCTAAGACGTTGGAGGCCGGAGAGCTCAGTGGCCGGAGGGGCGGCCCTGGGCCGCGGGCGGCCGGCGGAGAGCTCAGTGGCCGGAGGGGAGGAGAGCCAGGGCCGTGGTCGGCGGATCTCCTCGCTGCCGACCTTTGGGCGAGGCGCCGCATCCCACCACCCTCCGGGCATCCACCACCCGAGCGCCTCGCCCAAAGGGAGGCAGCGAGGAGATCCGCCGACCGCGGCCCGGATCGGAGGGAGATTCCCTGTAGGCGTGTGCGTGGAATGCCGATGCCCCCCGCGGGGTTACCGGCTTGTGACAGCCGGGGCCTCTCCCGGCGTTCCCACCTCGCGCGTTGCCGCGCAGGAGAGCCTTCGGTGGAGCTTCGCCAGATCGTGACCAGTGTGCACGGCACCTACCTGCTCGAGGTGCCGCCGTCGCCCGCGGGGTGCCTGGTCGGCTTCCATGGCTATGGCGAGAACGCCGAGCGGCACCTGGCGGAGCTGCGGCGCATCCCCGGCGCCGCCGGCTGGGCGCTGTGCGCCGTCCAGGCGCTGCATCCCTTCTACAACCGCCAGGGCGAGGTGATCGCGAGCTGGATGACCCGCTTCAACCGTGAGGAGGCCATCGCCGACAACGTCGCCTTCGTGGGCGGCGTGGTCGCCGAGGTGCGGCGCGAGCTGCCTCCGGAGACCTGCCTGGTCTATCTCGGCTTCTCGCAGGGGGCGGCGATGGCCTACCGCGCGGCCGCCGCGTGCGGCCATACCTGCCAGGGCGTGATCGTGCTGGGGGGCGACCTGCCGCCGGAGATCGCGGAGCGCGATCTCCCCGGCTTCCCGCCGGTGCTGCTCGGCCGCGGCAGCAGCGAGGAGTGGTACGACGCCGTGAAGATGGAACACGACGTCGAGCTCCTGCGCGCCAAGGGCGTCGACATCCACCCCCTCATCTTCGACGGCGGCCACGAGTGGACCGACGAGTTCCGCGCCGCCGCCGCCCGCTTCCTCCTCGACATCCGCCGCCCGGCGTC
>Ga0210384_10006178_pt1 | contig 12827 bp, 10 predicted proteins | sample IncBWH2MmetaG_FD_160574 | JGI IMG/M metagenome (GOLD analysis project Ga0210384, IMG submission 160574) | Forest soil microbial communities from Barre Woods Harvard Forest LTER site, Petersham, Massachusetts, United States - Inc-BW-H-2-M | ecosystem: Environmental > Terrestrial > Soil >... | reverse complement strand
TGCCAATCTCAATGTCTACCTGCCGATCACGCCCGCGACGGTGTTCCATGTGGCGTCGATGTCGAAACAGTTTACGGCTGCTTCGATCGTGTTGCTGGCGCAGCAGGGGAAACTTTCGCTTGACGACGATGTGCGCAAATACATTCCCGAGCTGCCTAATTTCGGGGAGCGGATTACGATTCGGCATCTGGTTCACCACACCAGCGGGCTGCGCGATCAGTGGTCGCTGCTGGGGCTGGCGGGGTGGCGCTATTCCCTGGATTTGATTACCGATGACGACGTGATGTCCGTGATGACGCGGCAGAAGGATCTGAACTTCAAACCGGGCGAGAAGCACGTTTATTGCAACACGGGTTACACGCTGATGGGACTGATCGTGAAACGAGTTAGCGGAATGTCGCTGCGCGAGTTTACGACCAAGAATATTTTCGAGCCGCTGGGCATGACGCACTCGCATTTCCGAGACGACCACGCAGAGATCGTGAAGCACAATGCTCTGGGATACGGACAGGAAGACAAAGACAAGCTCTTCCGGCTGAGCGTCACGAACTTCGACACCGTGGGCGCAACGAGTCTGCACACTACGGTGGAGGACCTCCAACTGTGGGATGAGAATTTCTATCACCCGCGCCTTGGCGGGCCGACGTTCGTCCAGCAGATGCTCGAACCCGGCAAGCTCAACAACGGTGAGCAGCTCGACTATGCGTTTGGGTTGGTCGTGGGCAAGTACAAAGGCCTGCCAACGGTAGACCACGCCGGCGGCGACGCCGGGTATCGCTCGGACATGACACGATTCCCGGAGCAACACTTCTCCGCAGCGGTGCTCTGCAACGCGGCGGATACAAATCCGAGTGCTTTGGTCCGACAGGTCGCAGACATCCTTCTTGCCAAGGACCTCAAGGCTCCCGAAACAGCCCCTGCGAAAGAGATTCCAAAGAGCAGGGGAGCGCCACTTAGCGCGGAGCAGATGGCCGCGCTCGCGGGGATTTATTGGAACCGGGAAGATGATGACTTCCACAAAATCTTGGTGAAGGATGGCAAGCTGCAGATTAACATTGGCGGCGACGAGTTTCAGACGCTGAAGCCCGCAGGAGAAACCAGCTTCCACGTTGCCGACGTTCCCTGGGGCGATCAGGTGGAGATACGATTTCTGCCCGCCAACTCAGAAAACCCGCGCCGATTGGAACAGAGCTTCGGGGGCGAAAAGCCGGACATATTTGAATCGGCGACGGCGTTTACGCCGAACGGCACGGAACTGGGTGAGTACGTGGGCGCTTACGTAAGCGAAGAAATCGACCCGGTTTACCGCATCGTGCTGCAGGACGGGAATTTAAGTCTGACGAGGCTGAAGAAGAAAGCAGAGACTCTTCGGCCGGCGGTGCGCGACGTTTTTACCGGGGACATCGGCACGGTGCGCTTCACGCGTGATTCGAGGCAGCGCATCTCCGGTTTGGTCCTCAACGCCGGCCGCATTCGGAACTTTCGATTCGAAAAGAGGGTCGATTAGATTAAGTGTCTGACCGCCTAAACCGACGTGCGTAAGAGTCAGGCCTCCCGTAAACTATTCGCTGGATGATATGAGCCAGATTCCGTGGGGCGATGAGCGCCACGGAACCAAGCAAATCGGAGGGTTTAGTCAGCCAGCATTCCTCCATCCACTGGGATGGACGCCCCGGTCATGTATGAGGTGTTTGCGGAGGCTACAAATGTGATCACATGAGCGATCTCCTCTGCTGCGAGACGTTTGACTGGCACCGTCGAGGCGAGCGCCGCTTTGTTTTGATCTCTGTTGGTGAAACGTGTGAGCATACCCGTATCTGTAGTGCCCAGAGCCACCACATTTACGCGCACACCGGCGCCCGCGACTTCGAGTGCGGCGGACTTTGTCAGCCCCTCCACCGCATGTTTGCTGGCCACATAAACGGATGCTCCGGCAGCACCGACGCTTCCGTAGGCCGACGAGACATTGACGATGCTCCTGCTTCCTTGTGGCAGCATCGCCCGCAGTTCGTGCTTCATGCTTAACAGCACACCAAGCACGTTGGTATCAAACGTATCCGCCTAGCTCTCTGCGGTCTGTTCTGTTACGAGGCCTCGCAATCCTTCCGTCCCGGCATTATTGACTGCAATATCCAGGTGTCCGAAACGTTTAACGGTTTAGTCCACGAGGTTGCGCACGTCCTCATCCTTGCGGACATCAGTACGGACAAAAATGGCCTCTGCTCCGAGCCCGTGTAACTCTGCAACTAGCTCTTGTTCCGCGCCGCGGCAATAATCTTTGCGCAAGAAGGGGCACATACTGTTGTGTCTACGGGATTTTTCATCACATTTCTCCTCAGGTTTCGGGTGAAACTATAAAGTTCATCAGGGTCGAGCCGCGTATCTTGTGGGCTGCCTACGGCCCCGATCATGGACCGCCAACATTTTGCGAACAACCCTCGTTAGAGTTCTTGTTTGGCTAGCCAATGAAGTGTGTGCGAACACTACCCTTGCGGGAGAACGACGCAACTCTAGTGATCTCCAATGTCGATACGCTTTCGTCCGAAAAGCCGCGCGTCAATGGACCAGACGCCAGGTCCAAGCATTGCCAGCGCTGCCCCTACGGCCGCCACCACGATGCAAGTTCGCAGACTGTCGGCTCTCGAAACGGCCGTCCATAGTTCAACTACTACGACTAGCGCTCCGGCGATAGGTGTAAATGAGCCGATAAGAAGAAGGATCCCGGCGCCCGTTGCGAGTAATTGCCGCGCGAATTCATGCCACTGAGCCGCGCTCACCAGCTCGGCGAGTCCATCATGGGTCAGGACGGTTCCGACGCCTAAACGAAGAAGTAGAAGGCCCCTCCCAGGCCAACCGTTGGGGAACATGGAGAATAGTCGTTGCAGAGAAGGCCTCAACGACGAGGCTATGAGAACTAGCAGCGCGCCGAATCCCCAAAAACCGGGGCTGGAATACCCCTCTTTCGAGGGGCCTACAATTCGATAATTCCGCGCTTCAGCCCGATAGTGACGGCGTGGGTTCTGTCGTTCGCACCAAGTTTAGAGAGGATGTTCTTGACGTGTCCCTTAACGGTTTCCTCGGCGATCGACAATTGATCGGCGATCAGTTTGTTGGCGTTTCCGGCGGCAATGGATCTAAGAACTTCGATTTCCCGGGGAGTTAGAGTGTCATCCGCAACGTGATCAGCGACCTGCATGGCCAGATCGGCCGGAATTCTCCTCAGGCCGCTATGAACAGCGCGAATTGTGTCCAAGAGTTCTTTGCGCAGGAGGCTCTTTAGCAGATAGCCGCGAGCGCCAGCTTTCAGCGCCCGTGAAACCCGAACATCGCCCGCATAGGTCGTAAGGATAATGATGCGCGCGTCAGGGAATTCGTCGAGAATCGCAGTCATCGCATCGAGACCGTTCACGTCAGGCATCTGCAGATCCATCAGCGCGATGTCGGGGCGGTGTTTGCGAAACTGTTCGATCGCTTCCCGCCCGTTGGACGCTTCCGACACGAACTGCATATCACGTTCGTCAGCTGCAAGCGCCTTTATACCTTGGCGCAACACAGGGTGGTCGTCGGCTAACAAAATGCGAATGGGATTAGACGTGGTCTTCATGATCGTTCTTCGTGTTTTTCCAAAATAACCAGATACTGTTTCGAGCAGGAGATGATTGGTAAGCAATCGAGGCGGGGATACGCAAATCAACTTCGGTGCCCGCTCCAGGTTCACTCCACACTTCCAATTTTCCGCCAAGTCGTTCCGCGCGCTCGCGCATACCCGCCAAGCCCCAATGCCCTATCCGTTCGCCTCGATTCCACACCTCGGGATCAATTCCTTTTCCGTCATCCCGGATTCTCAATCGAAACAGGTTGTTGCTGTAAGCGACCTCTGTTTCGATTCGGCGGGCCTGGGAATGACCAAAAGCATTCCGTAACCCCTCACGAGCAATCCGGACAATTTCAACGTGGACGTTTGGATGCAACGTCTGCGCCGATCCTTCAATCACGACTCGGAACGCTCCCGGATCCTTGTTGCCGTCCTTCGCAACAAGCTCTTCCCCGAGCAATGTGATCTCCTCCACCAAGCCCAGGGCAGCAGGTGCAGGGGAACGCAGGTCGTGGATCGCATCGCGCCCTTCGACAATCGCCTGTTCCGCTCCATCCAGCGCTCTGTCCAGCGTTTGGATCGCTTCTGATGCGCGTTCTGGAAGAAGGTTGCGAGCTCTTTGAAAGTGGAGCGTTAATCCCTGAAAACTCTGCAACAGCGTGTCATGCAGTTCCCGGGCGATACGTTCGCGCTCCACCAGCCGCTCTTCATGCCGGATATGAGTTTGCTGGATGATATGCCGGACTCGGATTAGATAGACCACGAACAAAAGAAAGACAAGGGCACTGACGGAGACAAGTCGAAACCATGTCGTTTGATGAAAATAAGGTCGCTGAGTGATGTTGTAGAGGATGCCGGTGCGATCCCACACCCCGTCACTACCGTTTGCCCGGACATGGAAGGCATGTGTCCCGACCGGGATGTTCGTGTATATCGCGGTTCGAGTGGCGTCGGCATCAAGCCAAACGGCGTCAACGCTGTCCATCCGATACTGTAGGCGGACCTTTTCCGGCGAAGCGAGATCCACAGCTTCCAAATGAAGCTCGACATGATGGGTTCCAGGAGCCAGTATTAACTCGCGGCCTGCGAGTCCCTTGCTTTTTCCAATTGTGACCGCTCCCACAAAGACCTTCGGCTTGGTGTTCGCTTGCTGTAGTCGAGCGAGGTCAAGCATGGCCAGGCCCTTTACTGTTGCGACCCAAAGCTTGTCATCCGGCGTGATCGCCATGTTCGGAGTGCCAACGCTACACTGTATCGAATTCATGCCGTCTGCCCGATCAAACCGGGCGTAATCAAGCGGAGCATCGCGATCTGTGATTGATTTCTTCAGGTCGTTAAGTGCAGTGCGGATGATTCCGTCGATGCCACTAAACCAGAGGTCATGCCGGGAAGACTCGACCATGTCCAGCACTTTCAGGTTCTCATTGACCGCGATCAGCCGGTTGTTCTCGATCAGGCTTATTCCTTTTGGAGAATTCATCGCATATAGGTTGCCCGACGAGTCCTCGGCAAGTCTGATTGTTAACGCACCATCCCTTGTTTGTGCCGACGGAAGCGGAACAAAGCGCTCCCCTACAAGACGATCAATACCCCCTTGCGTCTCGGCCCAGACGCCGCCAGAGCGGTCCTGGTAGACACTGAAAACTTGATTACTCGAAAGTCCCTCGGCGACAGTATAGTTCTGAAAATGCCCGTTCTGCATGTGGCTGACGCCATCAGGGGTGGCAATCCAGAGAGAACCGTCGTGGGCCACAGCGATCTGGAGTACCACTTTGCTCACTAGCCCCTGTTCCAGGGAATACTGACCAAAATGTCCTTCCCGGAATCGAAAGAGTCCGCCGCCGTACGTTCCTATCCACAGGTCGCGGTTCTGATCCTCCGCCAAAGCCCAGACGCAGGAGTTTAAGAGACCGTCCCTTTCTCTATAAACCTTGAAGCGCTCTCCCTCGAAAACGGACAATCCGCAATTGCCGCCAACCCAAACCTTGCCATCGTAGCTCGATAGTACGGCCATCGGGGTGTCGTTGGGCAGCCCATCGCCGCTCGTATACATGCGTATAACACGATGTTTGAGCCGAATGAGGCCGTTTCCGTTTGTCCCCACCCACAGCTCGCCATCCTTGCCGGCGTAGAAGCTGCGCGCACGGATATCATGCGCCGGAGTCTCAAGGCGGTCCTCGATGGCACGATACAGGCCTATGCCCGAAACAACCCAGACACCACCTTGTGGGTCTTCATAGGTTCGAAATGCCGCCGTTCTGGAAACCTGGTACGGATGCAACCGGGCAAAAGGGCGGCTGCCGCGACGCACGATGCCGGCTTCCGTGCAATACCACATTGTTCCACTACGGTCCTGGAACACGTTGAAGATTTGATCGTCATGCACGCCCAAGCTGGCCGCCAGACCTGGATGTTCGATGATCCTGTGACCGTCCCACTCGACGAATCCTCGTCCAGTGATTAGGAGCAGATGACCATCCAGTGCTTCCGCGATTCTGTTGACTGACAATGCGGATATCACTGGCACGAATTTTCCAGACTCTTGCCGATAAAGACCATGGTTGGTCCCGACCCAAATCACACCGTCGCGGGTCTGGTAGAGGGATTCGGCCTGGTCGCTTGCGCCTGGGCTCAGCTGGTAATAAGTCAACTGCGCAGGGTCAAACTGATTAAGTGCGGCCGCAGGTATAAGCACGACCCCGGCATGCGTCCCCACCCAGAGGTCACCGTTCGACGCCTCCACCAATGAGTCCACGGCACCTTGTGGGGGCGCGCCCGGGATGTGAAGGTCGATCGGGATGAACTCCCTTCCGTCGAAGCTGGCGAGGCCTGACTCCGTGCCAACCCAGAGGAGACCGTTCCCGGTTTGAATTATGGCGTTCACGATGTTGTCTGGGAGACCGTCTTCAACTGTGAAGTTCGTGCGAATGTAGTCATCCGTAGTCCGGCTAGAGCCCAGAGAGAGCACAGCGCCTGCGAGCGTCAACACGCAGACGAAACAGCTTCGAATTGATATGCCGCCGCGCGGCTTACGCAAGCTCATGAAGGCCTATACGCGTTTGGTGAAGACTCAAGTTCGTCCGTTTCTTCGTCGAATCACGTCAAAGCAGAATGATAGTACTCTGACTCGGGCAAATCCTCCCTAATGTCCGAGATCCGGCACCACGAGAGTTGTTCTCATCCCCCTCTAAAGTTGTAGCGCGCCCAACCGCCACGGGGTAACCAAAAGAGGACTCCATCTGGGTTTGTTCGCAGAACAAACACATTTCATCATCCCGGTGTAAGACCTGGGGAGGCGATGACAATGTGCGAACAAGCCTTGAAATCCGTGAAGCCGTCCGGTCACTGGATCCGAACGTCTTAGCCGAGGTCCACGCTTTGCAGGACAATTTAGAAAATTATCGCTGGCCTTCGCGTATGGTTACGATTCTATCAAGCACTCTTGGCGATCTAGCTCCTTTGCTGACGTCTATCGGGGTCTATAGCGTGGTCGCCTCGGTGAACGTTGCAGGATCGTTCGGGGTCACGCCGCCAACGGTGGATTAACCGCTTCTCACTCTGTGCGCATGGCGACGATTGGGTCGATTGCCGAGGCACGCCTGGCTGGGAGATAGCCCGCGAACAACGCTACGAGGAGAAGTAGGAGGGAGACGGCGGCGATGGTCGGGGGATCACTCGGGGAAAGGCCGAAGAGCATGCTGGCGATGAGCCGGGCAGCCGCGAGGGCGGAGGGAATGCCGATGACTATCCCTAACAGAGCTAGCGCAAGTGTTTCTCGCAGTACGAGCCAGAGAACATTTTCGCACTGGGCTCCCATAGCGACGCGAATGCCGATTTCACGGGTGCGGCGAGTAACCGTATAGGACATGAGTCCATACAGGCCAATGCATGCAAGCAACAGCGCAAGAACCGCAAAGAAACCGGAGAGCATGGCGGTGACGCGCTCTTTCGCTAATTGCTGACTCATCACCTTGGCAATCGTTCCCGTCCAAAACGGATATTCGCGTCCGAGCGACTCAATCTCACGGCCCACCGTTTTTGCAAGTCTTTCGGGAGGTCCCTTGGTGTGCACGATAAGGCCACCCCATGCAGGCGGAGTTTGCAGATAGGAAAGAAAAATAACCGGTGTGGCCAGATCGCGGAGATCGAAAATCCGTGCATTGCCTGCAACGCCCACGATTTCGATATTTCGATTCGCTACGATGCGAATGCGCTTCCCGATGGCGTCGTCGTTCGGAAAAAGGCGTTCCGCGAGACTGCTACTCACGATCGCAACATGCGGATGCCGCTCATCATCTGTCTGATTAAAGTCCCTGCCGCGAACCAGCGGAATTCCGAGTGTTCTGAAAAAACCCGGCGAGACCATCGTTCCATACGCCCTCACCTTGACAGTTATGGCTGGATCGCCTGACTCGAGCGACACGTCGTCCTGCCATCCTACCTCCCGGCCGCCAACTATCGAATTGTTTGAATAACCGGCAGAGAGCACACCGGGTATGCTGGAAACGCGTTCCAGCAGCTGGTCGTGATAACTATTCATGTCCAAGTCTTGGTATGCGCCCGGCCTTGGATACAGAATGACTTCAAGCACATTGTCCATTTGGAATCCGAGATCAGAGGATCGCAATCTTTCAAAGCTTTTCGCTAGAAGTCCTGCACCCAGTAGCAAGACAAGCGAAAGCGCAACCTGCGAGCTGACCAACATTTTTCCCAACCTGCCAGTTCTCTCAGCCAAACTGTGCGTGCCCTGCTGCAGTGCGGCCGCAGGATTTAGTAGTGAGCAACGCCGTGCGGGCACGATGCCAAACAGAATCCCTGTGAAGACCGCCAGAAAGATAGTGAAAGAGAGCACCCGCAAATCGGGGCTCAAATCGAGAGCGACCAGCATCGAGTCCCCCTGCGTGATGAGAAGCAAGAGAAGACGACACGCCCAGTAGGCGAAGACCAGCCCTAAAAGTGCGCCAGAGAGGGAGAGAGCCAGGCTTTCGATCAATACCTGACGCACCAACGACCAGCGGCTCGCACCAAGGACCACGCGCATGCTCATTTCATGGCTGCGAGCCGCTGCATGTGCCAACATCAGATTTGCCAAGTTCAGGCAAGTAACGAGCAAAGTCAATCCGGCTAGGCCAGTGAGAACAGAGAGAGGCCGCGTAAACTGGGAGCGTAGGTCCTCGGCGACGCCTACTGCAGCCGATGAGACATCCAGGCGCATCGAGAGGTATGTCTGGAGTCGCGACCCCTGCCGGGTGTCAGCTGTTGCCCGAAGCACTCCCGGCCAGAAGGATTGGAGTTGCGCTCGGGCCTGCTCGATGCTGACGCCGTCCTTTAACCGACCGATCACAAACAGCCAATATGCCCCACCCCTTTCGAGGCTAAGGGTTCCATCCTCGATCAGAGGCGCGGCAGTAATCGGTAGGGTGATTTCTGGCGGCTCCCCTCTAGTCAATCCGGTGAACCACTTTCGAGTCACCCCCATGATGGTGAATGGATGCCCCTCCACGCGAATCTGCTTCCCCACAACGTCGGGCACGCCTCCAAGGCGACGCTGCCAGAACTCGTAGCTGATCACGGCCACTTCTGATGCCGTGCCGTTACCAGGATCAGCATCCCCCGGGGTGAACAATCGCCCCAGATACGGAGCCACGCCGAGCTCAGAATAGAAATTTCCCGTGACCCAAAGCAGGTGGTTCTGCGAAAGGACTCCGTTCACTTCCACGTTGAGCATCTTGCCGACATGCCATTGGTATCCTAAGTCGACTCCGATCAATCCGGTAAAAACGCGCTGGCCGCGCTCGAGCTCCCGGAACATGGGATAAGAGAAAGGGACTTTGCTGTCGAGGCGGATCAAGGAAACCTCGACGAGGCGCTCTGGCTGGCGGACGGGAAGGTTGCGAAGGAGCAGAGCGTTGATCAGAGTAAAAATGGCGGAATTCGCGCCGATTCCTAGCGCGAGCGAGAACACCGCAACGGCCGTGAAGCCGGGATTTTTACCCAGTCCACGGAGGCCATAGCGAAGGCTCTGCCACAGGGTTCCGATGGTCGTTGCTCCCGAATCACAGGTTTCCGAGTCTCAACAAATACGCCAACTGGAGAGCCGTTTCAAGCCCCTGGTTCCTGAGACAGCACATCGTGTGAGGACCACGCGGCCGCATAACGTGCAACCCGTCACTCGGGAACAATCGCCGGTCGCCGGCCCATCCTGGCAAATCGCTGCTTCGCTGCACGAACTTTCGCCAGATACATCATTCTTGACACTGCGCCTCTTTGAGAGAGCCCTTCTGACACTTCCGCGACCGGGCACCGCCGCACGTTGACTGAAGCAAGTGCCAGCTACAACGGGTTACTCCAAGGCTGGCCTGGCAGATGACGGCTGATCCTGTGCGCCGTCGGTTCTCCTGTCATCGCGGAGCCTGGAGGCGCTCGGCTCAAGACGCCGCGTCAGAATAGCGTTTTCGGTGGAGACGCAGCGACCCACTATCGACAAGCCGACTTATCGGGACTTAGTCGCGGGGTGGAGTACCGCTATTGTGGTTGTTTGTTTAGCTTAAATATAATTGTGATCTTGCTCTGAAATTCAACGGGGTTCTTGCGGAACACGTCGGGCTTAAATTCCAGGTGTTTCAGCGCATCGGCCGCGAGTGATGATGGCAGCGCGGGGGACAAAGGAGTTTTAAGGGCGTCTACAGGTGGAAGGGTGGTGTAGTAGAAATCAATCAGTCTTGAATCGATTACTCTTCCTTTTCGCCCGACCACTACCAGGAAATGCGCGGTGCCCTCACCATGTAATTCTTTCGCGACGCGATGGTATTGTGGCTCAATGGGTGTCTTCAGGAGGGCTGATGCACATTGTTGGGAGATTTCCGCCCTCCAATGCCAGACAAATGGAATTACGCGCTGATAAACAAGTTCAAAGTTGAGAGGCATGCATCCCGACTTGTCGGTCTCGTTAGACTCCGCAAGTAGACAAGCGGCATGCCCTAGCAGCGCGTCAGCGGGACCGGGCACCTGCCGATAGCCCTTGGGACAATTCGGGAAACAGGCGTTCACTTCCTTGCGGGGTATTGAAGGTTGCCCGGGCACATCGTTAAGGGGAAGCTGCATCCAACTCGCTTTATGAAATCCAATTCCGCAAACTACGGGTGAGTTGTCCTCTTGAATTGTCCGCTCCCTGGTCTGTGCCGTCGATGACAGCGCAAACAGCACTATGAGGCCCGCAATACGATATATCTTCACAATCATCTTACGTCCGCCCCTTCGCGGCTCGGCTCATTCACCCTTGCAGAGTTAGAACGATCGTAACAAGAAAACTTGCAGAACTTGGTTCGTAGTTGGTTTCAGATTTCCTCAGCCCCTCTGCGCGACTCACCCACTGGGGCAATTTATATGCGGGCCCGCACGACTTAGCAGGAGCTACGCGACCTTGCATATACCGGCGTGCCATGGCCCATGCAAGAAATCCAACTGCAATCGTTTTAATGATTCCGGTTACAATGCATCTTCCGGTAGGCAGTCTGGTCTGTGACGGAATGGATTGAATTATGCTGTTCGTGCAGAAAAAAGTTGTATCGATATCTGTTCTGACCCTTGTATGCCTCGCGTTTTTGGCGGGTTACGGATGCCAATCTGCGGCGAATGCTCCAGCACGCTTTCCTTTTGCTTACGTGCAGGACGACTGCGGGCCGACCGATGGCGAAGCCGTTAAGTTTTACTTCCTCCGGAAACAAAGCGAGTGTGGAAAGTACGAGGAACCGTTTGTTATGATTTCGATCAACGAAAATCTGCCTAAGTCTGCTCCACAGGACTATTCGATAAGGTCAGGCCGGTGGGCCGTGCTCGCGTCACGTTGCTTGAAAGCAGGGCAATGCGAGAGTGCGACTTCCGGTACTCTACATCTGAGGAAGTTCATCGAAAGGCAAGGTGCCTCTGGCGAGTACGAACTCCATTTCCAGGACGGAAGCGTCGAAAAGGGCAGCTTTGAGGCGACGTGGTGCGCCGGACCGCGTATGTGCGGCTAGCTTCTCCCGTCTATCACGAGTCCGCAACAACTTCTCAGAGCGCTCTCCGCGGCATCGATGAAACGCTGTCGCTCGCGTTACGCCGCCACATGCGTTGTCGGGCAACACGGGAGGCCGATATGGTTCATTCTTCGCGAGCACCGGCCCAGGCTATGCGGCGAGTTAGTTAGCTAACGCCACGGTGGCGACGTTGCGGTGCGCGCGATGTGAGTTGGGACACCACCTGCTCAGACCGGAAGACTGCTTGGTACGTTGTTGCATGACCGCAGGTGCTCCTTGCATGAAAAGTCTTCGCAAATAGGAGTTACCACGTTTGCTGATACCGAGCAGCTTCTGCTTGCCGCCGGTGGAGTGTTCACGCGGAACTACTCCCATCCAGGCGGCGAACTCTCGACCCTTGCTATGGCCGCGATGACTGCGGTCGCCGTCACAGGTCCGATACCCGGGATGGCCACTAGCCGTTGGCAGGCTTCGTTTTCGCAAGCAGTCTTCTTGATCAGCGCATCGGCTTCGTCGATGAAGAAAGAAGGCCTGCTTCCAGTTTTCAAGAAACTGAGTTACACCCATCGCAAGGAGTACTGCCGCTGGATTACCGAAGCCAAAAAGCAAGAGACGCGACTGAAGAGATTAGATAAAGCCATTGAAATGCTCAAGAAGGGAGTCAGCACTCCTGGGTAGAACAAAGTCACGCGAATTTGAGAGCAGATAACGGAGAACCGAACACCGCTGCGAGCAACACAACAACATAACTTCTCGGGCGAGTGCGTTTTGAATCGGCAGGCCAGTACGCTCAGCGCGGTCGCCGCTGGGGGTGTCCTGAGTGCAAGCGTGCGTATCGAGCACCACGAGCCACCTTCCGAATTGTCAAAGGAGGTAAACGTATGAGTTCCTATGTGCTTGGTTTTCAGGACATCGACAAGACAAAAATCATGGTGGTTGGTGGTAAAGGCGCGAACCTAGGGGAAATCTCCAAGGTTGAAGGAATATGCGTTCCAGATGGCTTTTGTATTTCCACCGAAGCCTTTAAGAGAATCATTGGGGAAACGCCGTCGATTAACAGACTACTTGATCAGTTATCGCTTCTAAGTGTGGAAGACCGGAATAAAATCAGTGAGCTCAGCGGTGAGATTCGCAGGCTCATCGAAGGGATAGCCATCCCTGAAGACATTCATGAAGAGCTCGCCCGCCATCTCTCCAGGCTTGGAGGAGAAAAT